>BNJT01001574.1_pt1 | contig 91654 bp, 94 predicted proteins | sample 8540491 | NCBI WGS metagenome assembly BNJT01 (sample SAMD00202455, study PRJDB9452) | human saliva metagenome | host: Homo sapiens | reverse complement strand
CTTTTTTTTACTAATAAGAAAACTAGAAAAATCCTATTCCCATGCACACTGAAACAGTAAAACACACTGTCAGAAACACTGACAGTGTTTTGAGTTTCATTTATCTTAGTAAACTGTTCTTTCAGTTTCTACATCAAAGAAGTGGGCTTTGTTCAAGTCAAATCCAAGTTCAACTGTTGCGCCTGTTTGCAAGTAGTCACGAGCATCCACTTTGGCAACAAATTCATCTTTACCAACTTGGCAGTAAAGGTGAGATTCTGAACCAAGCAATTCTGATACAGAGATAGTCGCTTTTACAACTGAATCTGGGAATGTTTCAAGGAATGCTTCTTCTGCATTCACGTCTTCTGGACGGATACCGAAGATCAATTCTTTACCTTCATAGCCTTTTTCACGAAGTACTTTCAAAGCACCTTCTGGAACTTTCAAACGGAAACCGTCTGAAACAATTTCGCTACCAACCAATTTCACATTGATGAAGTTCATAGCTGGGCTTCCGATGAATCCTGCAACGAATTTGTTAACTGGGTTTTTGTAAACTTCTTGAGGAGAACCGATTTGTTCTACACGTCCGATAGTACCTGTACCAGCAGGGTTCTTAGTTGCTGACATGATAACGATACGGTCTGCAAGTGTCATCGCTTCTGTTTGGTCGTGAGTTACGTAAATAGTTGTAGCTCCGATACGACGGTGAATTTTAGCGATTTCAGCACGCATTGATACACGAAGTTTAGCATCCAAGTTTGACAAAGGTTCGTCCATCAAGAATACTTTTGCATCACGGACGATGGCACGACCCATGGCAACACGTTGACGTTGACCACCTGAAAGGTCAGCTGGTTTACGTTCCAAGAATTCTTTCAATCCAAGGATTTCAGCTGCTTCTTGCACACGTTTGTCGATGTCTTCCTTGCTGTATTTACGCAATTTCAAACCGAAAGCCATGTTATCATAAACAGTCATGTGTGGGTAAAGAGCGTAGTTTTGGAATACCATGGCGATGTCACGGTCTTTTGGAGCTACGTCGTTGACAACCACGCCATCGATAGATGCAGTACCTTCTGTAATATCTTCAAGACCTGCAATCATACGGAGAGTAGTTGATTTACCACATCCTGAAGGTCCTACGAAAACGATAAATTCTTTGTCTTTGATGTCCAAGTTGAAGTCTTCAACTGAGTAGTGTTCGCTGTTTGGATATTTTTTGTAAATATTTTTAAGATTTAATTCTACCATGAGGTGAACTCCTTTTGTATTTTGATAGTTTTATTATAAATGAAAACGCTTTACATTTCTATGGCAAGATGACCAAAAAAATAAAAAAGTTCTGTGCAACTTGCACAAAACTTTATAGAATATCTGGTAAAATCAACTGATAACACAAGGTCAGATCGGTCAATTCCTTCAACTGAAGCCCTGTCAATTCTTCCCATTTATCAATCTTGTATTGGAGAGAATTACGGTGCAGATAGAGTTGCTGGGCTGTTTTTGTTAGGACAGCACTATTTTCCCAAAGAGAGAGAATAATTTCCTGAATCTGATCCTGATCCAGAATCATCTGGTGCAAGCATTCCTTGATTGCTCTCAGGTTCACAAGTCTTTCTCCCATACTCCAAAGATAGAGTTGTGAAAAAGTATGAACACCTTGGTGACCCTGACGCCACCAAGTCTTAAACAAATCCCGCTCCGCTTTGATTAAGTCTGATAGGGCTTGATGCCCCGTCTGAGACCAAACCTGACCTAACATGATAGAGAGACGCAAAGTCCAAAGTCATACTCAACCGCTTCAATCGTATCACTTAAAATAGCTCGTACAGAGGTGTATTTGTCTTGTTGAAGCACGAAAACATAATCCTGAGCTCCGACCTGAAGCACCGTCTGACAGTTAGGAAAAAGAGTCCGCATCATATCTAGCCAAGAAGCTAGATTTTCCTGCTGAAAATAGGAAAGATGACAATAAACCAACTGAATCTTTTTAAAAGCTTGCGGTGCCTGTCCCTTCCCCTCAATCAAATAGGAATACCAAGGATTGAGCGAACGAGCCTGCTCCTGCTGGGTCAAAAGGGCAACCAATTGCTTTTCACGCTCGCTGAGCCCAGCTTCCTCCAGCAAAATCCACTGCTGAGAAGCTAAAGGGAGAGTGAGATAGCCCTCTTTCTCTACTGGTTGGTCTGAAATCTGAGCCTCAGGAAACCAGTCTTGTAGTTCTTTTGCTATCATGTCCTAGCCCTCCACTTTTTGGATGCACCACGAAATCAAGCTCTCAAGACGTTCCAGATTTTCAGTCATATGGAGATAGCCCATCACGGCTTCAAAACCTGTGGACATACGGTAAGTCACCACATCAGCATTTTTAGCCTTAGTGTGACTATTGGTATTACGACCACGTTTATAGATTTCTTCTTCTTTTTCCGTAAGGACTTGCTCTTCCAACATAAGGGGCAAATCAGGCGAGCTTGAGCCTTGGCTGACACATACTTGGTCGCTTCTTGGTGGAGTTTATTGGGTTTGGTCATACCTTTGAGGATGAGGTGACGGCGAATATACATAGAATACACCGCATCCCCTTCAAAAGCTAGAGCAATCCCGTTAATGAGATTGACATCAATCACGTGTCCACCTCACTCCATCCTTGGTGTCAAGGAGCTTAATTCCTTGAGCAGCCAATTGGTCACGGATCTGGTCCGCTGTCGTAAAGTCACGATTGGCACGCGCTTCTTGGCGTTTTTGGATCAAGTCTTCAATCTCTGCATCCAAAACTTCCTCAACAAAGACAATTCCAAAGACTTCCAACATATCTGCAAGAGCTTGCTTAACACTTGCATCATAGTTGCCTGAATTGATCCATTTGGCCATTTCAAAAGACAACTGTGATACCGTTAGCAGCGTTAAAATCTTCATCCATAGCCGCTACAAACTTATCTTTAAATGCTTGTAACTCTTGGGCGTCCACATTTCCTGTAAATGGTTGCTCATAAGTGTTCTTCAGATACTTGAGATTGGTCTCCGCATCCCGCACTGCCTTTTCCGTAAAGTTGATAGGCTTGCGATAGTGTTGAGTCGCAAAGAAGAAACGAAGCACTTGCCCATCAAGAGTTTTAAGGGCATCATGTACGGTAATAAAGTTTCCCAAGGACTTGGACATCTTGACATTATCGATATTGACAAAGCCATTGTGCATCCAGTAGTTGGCAAAGGTCTTGCCTGTTTTAGCTTCAGACTGGGCAATCTCGTTGGTATGGTGAGGAAACTCAAGGTCGGCTCCACCACCGTGAATATCAATGGTATCGCCCAAAATCTCTGTCGACATGACCGAACACTCGATGTGCCAGCCCGGACGACCAGATCCCCAAGGACTATCCCAAGAAATCTCTCCTGGTTTGGCAGATTTCCATAGAGCAAAGTCCACAGGATTTTCCTTGCGAGCCGTTTCTTCATCTGTTCGACCTGAAGCACCTAGCTCCAAATCTTCCAAGGTTTTATTGGCTAACTTGGCATAGTTATGGGATTTTTCCACACGGAAATAGACATCCCCTTGACTCTCGTAGGCAAAGCCTTTTTCAATCAAGTCTTCCACAAAGCGGATGATATCAGCCATAAACTCCACCACACGAGGATGGCGGGTCGCAGGTTTGACACCCAAGGCCGTCACATCCTCACGAAAGGCAGCGATGTACTTGTCCGCAACCTCCTGAGGCGTGATACCTTCTTCCTTGGCACGATTGATAATCTTATCATCCACATCTGTAAAATTGGAAATATAGGCAACCTCATAACCACGATACTCAAAATAGCGACGAATGGTATCAAAAGCCACCGTCGAACGGGCATTCCCCACGTGGATATAGTTATACACTGTTGGCCCACAAACATACATCTTAACCTTGCCGTCCTCTATTGGGACAAATTCTCGCAAATCACGAGACATGGTGTCGTAAATTTTAATCATAATCAAATTAGTCAGGAAAACTAAAATCCAAGAACAATTAGTTTCATCACTAAGAGTTCAATTGAATTTCAGTCCGAGTATCTCTACACTTCGGAATCCCTTGCTCCTTTCTAAAAAGTAAAAGAAGAATCAAATAAATGCAAGAAAAGGGCTGACAGTCGCCCTTTTGCTTTACGACCTACTCAGTCGAATATCGTCTTTTAAAAGATTGAAATATCTTACAGCCCAGACGATCTGTGACTGGCTTCTTTAGCCTGCTCGAGTTTATTAACGTAGTACTCTCGTTTTTCTTCAACTTCATGAATCGTTGGCTCATCCTTCTGTCCATGAACTCGGACAATCTTAGCAGGAATACCGACAACCGTCACATCACTAGGTACGTCTGCCACAACGACTGCTGCTGCACCGACCTTGGCATTTTCACCGATTTCCACTGGACCGATAACTTGGGCATGAGCGGATATCAGAGCTCCCTTTCGTACAGTCGGATGGCGTTTGCCAACATCCTTCCCTGTTCCACCAAGAGTCACTCCGTGATAAAGAAGAACACCTTTTTCAACAATCGCTGTCTCCCCAATCACCAGACCAGAGCCATGGTCGATAAACACCTGAATCAATCTGGGCACCTGGATGAATCTCAATCTGAGTCCAAAAGCGCCAAAACTGACTGTGCATACGAGCCAAGAGTTTGAAGCCATGATTCCAGAGAAAATGCGAAAGACGGTGGGCCGCCAAGGCCTTGACACCTGGATAAGTCAGCAAAACCTCCAAAGTGGTGCGGGCCGCTGGATCATTTTCTTTTACGATATCAATGGTTTCGCGCCACCATCCCATACATTTCTCCTTTTCTTATTCTGAATCTTTTGGTGTTTCTGTAAATTCTTTCTTAGGTTTGTGGTCCTTGTGATGACGTGGGCGGTGAGGTCTCTCAGACTTTTCACCTTTTTCATCACGTTCAGGTTTTGGAGGACGAGGAAGGAGGGCTTTCATAGAAGCATCCACACGTCCTTTTTCATCAATCTTGATAACCTTAACATCAACTTCATCCCCGATGGCTACCAAGTCTTCGACATTATTGGTACGCGTCCAAGCCATCTCAGAGATATGAACAAGGGCATCTGTCTTGTCAAAGAGGTTGACAAAGGCACCAAATTTCTCGATACGAACGACTTTAGCACGGTAAACTTCATCCACTTTGGCTTCACGGACCAAACCAGCAATAATTTCTTTGGCACGATTGATGGCATCTTGGTCGCTAGAGTAGATAGATACATTTCCTTCTTCGTCAATATCAATCTTAACGCCTGTTTCAGCGATAATCTTGTCGATGGTTTCTCCACCCTTACCGATGACAATCTTGATCTTGTCCACATCAATCTTGATGGTATCAATTTTCGGAGCAGTTGGAGCCAATTCTGGACGAACTTCTGGAATAGTTGCTTCAATCACATCAAGGATTTCAAAACGCGCTTTCTTGGCTTGAGCAAGGGCCTCAGTCAAGATTTCTGCAGTAATCCCTTGAATTTTGATATCCATTTGTAGGGCTGTAATACCGTCACGAGTACCTGCAACCTTAAAGTCCATATCTCCAAAGTGGTCTTCCAAACCTTGGATATCTGTCAATACTGTGTAGTTATTTCCATCTGAGATGAGACCCATGGCAATACCAGCTACTGGTGCCTTGATTGGCACACCACCAGCCATAAGGGCAAGAGTTCCCGCACAGATAGAAGCTTGAGATGAAGAACCATTTGATTCCAAGACCTCAGCCACCAAGCGGATAGCATATGGGAATTCTTCCAAGCTTGGCAAAACTTGAGCAAGAGCACGCTCACCAAGAGCACCGTGACCAATTTCACGACGACCTGGCGCACCGTAACGGCCCGTTTCTCCCACAGAGTATTGTGGGAAGTTATAGTGATGCATAAAGCGTTTCTTGTACTCTGGGTCCAAACCATCGATGATTTGAGTTTCCCCCATCGGAGCCAAGGTCAAGACTGAAAGAGCTTGAGTTTGGCCACGAGTGAAGAGACCAGAACCGTGTACACGAGGAAGGAAGTCAACAACCGCATCCAAAGGACGGATTTCATCGACCTTACGACCATCAGGACGTACCTTGTCTTCTGTGATCAAACGGCGCACTTCAGCATGTTCCATTTGTTCCAAGATTTCAGCAACATCACGCATGATACGGTCAAATTCTTCATGATCTGCATATTTTTCTTCGTAAACAGCAGTTACTTGGTCTTTGACTGCTTGAGTTGCAGCTTCACGTGCCAATTTTTCTTCTACTTGAACAGCTTTTTGGAGGTCGCTGTTATAGGCTGCGATGATTTCAGCTTGCAAGTCAGCATCCACACGAAGCAATTCTACTTCTGCTTTTTCCTTACCGACAGCAGCAACGATTTCTTCTTGGAAGGCAATCAATTCTTTGACTGCTTCATGTCCTTTGAGAAGGGCTTCCAACATGATTTCTTCTGACAATTCTTTGGCACCAGACTCAACCATGTTGATAGCGTGTTTGGTACCAGCTACTGTCAATTCAAGAAGAGATTGCTCTGCCTGTTCTTGACTAGGGTTGATGATGATTTGGCCATCGACATAACCCACTTGTACCCCAGCGATTGGTCCGTCAAACGGAATATCTGAGATAGAAAGTGCCAAGGAAGAACCAAACATAGCTGCCATAGGTGCAGAGGCATTTTCATCATAAGAAAGTACTGTGTTAATCACTTGGACTTCGTTACGGAAACCTTCCGCAAACATAGGACGGATTGGACGGTCAATCAAACGCGCTGTCAAAGTCGCATCCGTTGAAGGACGTCCTTCACGTTTCATAAAGCCACCAGGAAATTTCCCAGCCGCATACATTTTTTCTTCGTAGTTGACTTGAAGAGGGAAGAAATCCCCAGTTGCCATCTTTTTAGACATAACGGCCGCAGTCAAGACAGTTGACTCACCGTAACGCACGACAACAGAGCCATTGGCTTGCTTAGCAACCTGACCAGTCTCTACAATTAACTCACGACCCGCAAAAGTCGTTTGAAACACTTGTTTTGTCATTTTAATCCCCTTTGGATTGATAATATTATACGTCTTGCCTACAAAAATCAAGATACTAAGCCGTTAAGCAACTCAAAGGAAAATAGGAAATCGGACGACGGAGCGACTGCTCCTAGGCAGATTGATCTTTTTCCACAGAGTTGTAGGCGAGTTCAATTACACAAGATACAAATCATTAGAAAGGTTTGATGCTAAAGTATCTAAACCTTTCACGCTAATCGCTATCAGGCAATTAGCTAAATGCTTTACTAACTCTCTCGTCAAATAATATCGATTTAACTCGTTCGTGTCGCTCTTTCCTACCGTTAGTCATTAGAAAGGTTTGATGCTAAAGTATCTAAACCTTTCACGCTAATCGCTATCAGGCAATTAGCTAAATGCTTTACTAACTCTCTCGTCAAATAATATCGATTTAACTCGTTCGTGTCGCTCAAACTAAATACTGAAAAGAACAAATTATGAAAAAATTTCTGTCATAAAATTGAGAATCGACAAATCCTTTGAAACTCAAATACCCTCATCTTTGTATCAAGTACGTACAGAGTCTATTTTATCATATTTTTCTTAAAAAGTGCGGTCTTTACCATTAAAAAGGAACCATTCCCCTCACCTGAGAAGAATGGTTTGCTTTTTATTATCCTAGAGACTGATGATTAAACAAGGCATGGGTTGCTTGGTGGATGTATTTTGCTGTTTCAGCATTGTTCATAGTGTAGAGATGCACACCAGCAACATCCTGAGTTACCAAGTCCACGATTTGGTCCACTGCATAGGCAAGTCCTGCTGCTCTGAGCGACTCAGGGTCATGCTCATACTTGTCTAAAATAGCTTTAAATTTGCGTGGAAGATGGATATTCTCACAAGTCTTCAAGAGGCGGAGAGCCTGATTTCGATTCAGAATTGGCATAATCCCTGCATGAATAGGAACATCAATCCCAGCCAAGATGCACTTGTCTTGGAAATCATAGAAGCGCTCATTGTCAAAGAAAAGCTGAGTTACAAGGCTCGAACAGCCTGCATCTACTTTCTTCTTAAGATTTTGAATATCTGAAATCTGATTTGGTGAATCTGGATGCCCTTCTGGATAACAAGCACCAACAATATCAAAGTGAGGGGCTTGTTCCTTGATGAACTCAATCAAGTCGGTTGCATAGCGGAAATCCTTTTGTGGTTCCACATCTGGAATAATATCCCCACGAAGAGCCAAGATTTTCTGCACTCCAACCTTGTCCAAATCAGCAATGGTTTCAGCAACCTTGTCCTTAGTCAAATAGATGGCTGGCAAGTGAGCAATAGTCGGAATCGCCAAGTCATTTTGGATAAAGTCAGCCAAACGGACCGTCGTTTCCTTGATATTAAATTTATTATTGCTGGCAGTCACACTGATAAAGTGGGGAGCCAACTCCTGCATATCTTGAAGAGCAGAAATAATGTTATCATTACCCACGGCTGGGTTGGGAGGGAACACTTCAAATGAGAGTGACGGTGTTTGGCGTGACATAGTCATTATCCTTTTCTAGTTGATTTTTTTCGTTAGCTGGATTCCTAGAATCCAAGTGAAACAGGCAGATTGACCAAACAGCGCTTCTTGAGAAATCCTTATCTTACAATTTCTCACGCGCAGCTTTAGCTGCTTCAACAAGGCGGATCAAGCTTTCTTTTGTTTCTGGAATACCACGTGTTTTCAAACCACAGTCAGGGTTGATCCAAACTTTCTTGCTTGGCACTTTAGCAAGGATGGCTTCGATTGTATTGTCGATTTCTCCTTCATTTGGCACACGAGGTGAGTGGATATCGTAAACCCCAGGTCCCACTTCTGTTTGGAAGTTTTTCGCTTTGAGTTCGTCCAAGATTTCAAGGTTTGAACGGCTAGCTTCAAAGGAAATAACGTCTGCATCCATGTTATCGATAGCTGGGATGATATCTGTAAATTCTGAGTAACACATGTGAGTGTGGATTTGTGTGTCTGATGCTACTGTTGAGTGTACCAAGCGGAAGGCAGGAATAGCCCAGTCAAGGTAGTCTTCGTACCAGTCGCTACGACGGAGTGGCAATTTTTCACGAAGAGCAGCCTCGTCGATTTGGATGATTTTCACACCAGCAGCTTCAAGGTCAAGCACTTCATCCTTGATAGCAAGGGCGATTTGAAGAGTTGAATCCTTGATAGAGATGTCTTCACGTGGGAATGACCAGTTGAGGATGGTAACAGGCCCAGTCAACATACCTTTAACAGGTTTGTTTGTACGACTTTGTGCATAGCTAGACCATTTAACAGTGATAGGGTTGAGACGAGTGACATCACCCCAGATGATTGGCGGTTTCACCCCACGCATACCGTATGATTGTACCCAACCATTTTTAGAGAAGAGGTAACCTGACAAGTTTTGACCGAAGTACTCAACCATGTCATTACGCTCAAATTCACCGTGAACAAGGACATCAAAGTCGATGTCTTCTTGCCATTTGATCCATTCATCGATCGTTTCAGCAAGGAAAGCGTCGTACTCTTCTTGAGACAATTCACCTTTACGGTAAGCCAAACGTTTCGCACGAACTTCTTTAGTTTGAGGGAATGAACCGATCGTTGTTGTTGGAAGGGCTGGAAGTTTGAAAGCTTCTTCTTGGATAGCTTCACGTTCTGCAAATGCTGGCAGACGAGTGTAGTCTGCGTCTGTCAAACCAGCGATACGCGCACGAAGTTCCGCATTTTCACCAACACGCTCAGTCGCAAAGAGTTCTTTATTAGCTGCAAGTGCTTCTTCACCTTGACCATTGCGAATAGCATCCAAATCACGGATCTCATCTAGTTTTTCAACTGCGAAAGCAAAGTGGTTCAAGATAGCTGGTTCAAATTCTTCATTAGCAGTTGTAAATGGCACATGAAGAAGTGAGCATGAGCTTGTCAATACGATGTTTTCAGCTGGGATTTGTTCAAGAACAGCCAAGCTCTTTTCGTAGTTGTTGCGCCAGATGTTTTTACCATTGACAATACCTGCATAAAGAGTCTTGTCAGCTGGGAAACCACCTTTAACGAGTTCAAGAGTTTTCTTACCTTCAACGAAGTCAAGACCGATAGCATCTACTGGCAAGTTTACAAGGTCAGCGTAAACATCACGAACATCTCCGAAGTAAGTTTGAAGCAAGACTTCAAGACCTTTTTTGTCAGCCAAGAGTTTATTGTAGAGATTCAAGAAGAGAGCTTTTTCTTCAGCTGTCAAATCTTTTACAAGAGCAGCTTCGTCGAGTTGGATACGAGTTGCACCAAGTTCAGCCAATTTTGCAAAAACTTCTTGGTAAGCAGCCACTAAGCTATCTACGAAGTCTTCTGCTTTCACACCTTCTTCAAAGTCTGACAATTGAAGGAAAGTGAATGGACCTACAAGAACTGGGCGAGTGTTCAATCCAAGTTCTTTTGCTTCTTGGAACTCATCGAAGATTTTGTGACCAGCCAATTTTACTTGAGTGTCTTTTTCAAACTTAGGAACGATGTAGTGGTAGTTAGTGTTGAACCATTTCTTCATTGGAAGGGCGCGAACGTCCCCTTTTTCTCCTTGGTAACCACGACCCAAAGCGAAGTAGCGCTCAAGGTCAGACAAGTCCAAGTTTTGAACGGAAGCAGGTACCACGTTGAAAAGGAAAGCTGCATCTAGGAAGTTGTCATAGTGAGAAAAGTCATTTGATGGAATTTCAGTGATGCCTTTTTCTTTGACAATGTTCCAGTGCTTAGCACGCAATTCTTTTGCGGCTGCAAGGAGTTCTTCTTCTGATATTTCTTTTCTAAAGTATTTTTCAGTTGTAAATTTTAATTCGCGGAATTCGCCCAAACGAGGGAAACCGATGATTGTAGTTGACATGATGTGTCCTCCAAAATTTGTTGTTGAAACTATCTTAACAGAAAAGAAATCATCTGTATAATTGTAAAAAATTAGGCTTTGATATAGTTTGAAACTATATCTCCGTTTTAGACAAAAGAAAAAGACTTGAGACAAACGCCTCAAATCCTTTGTGTAGCTTGTTTTTTAACTATATTTCAGTTAGACGGTTCAAACGCCTTATTAGTAATTCTTATAAGTGACTATGAATTGTTATTAGAAAAGACTATAGGTTGATCCCCTTCTCTCGGAGATTAGCTAAACACTCCTCATAGTAGGTAGCATCGTGCTCCTTGTAAATAGGGCTTGTCAAAGTCTCCTCAGGTAAATCCTCATAAGAAGGACAAATCTTACCACGATAGTTTTTATCCAGCCACTCTGGACTGACATTATATCCACGGTCAGCCATTTCCTTCATGATCAAGTCATGATAGGCATAGAGACGATAGGGCGACTGAGTAAAGACATAGTCCACCGTTGCATGCTTTCTGCCCCAGCCATTGCCACGCAGGGCGCAACACTCTCGATGTTGACCCAAGAGTTGAGGACGAGGAAGTTGTGAAATCAAAGCCTCATGCCAAAGTCTCATGGGAGTCTCCTTTCAGTAAAGTAGAATTTTGAAGATAAGTATTTGGGTAAAGTTCAAGCAAATTTCGAGTCTTAGCAATCACATCTTCCCTAGAAGCCTGACCAAAGCGGTAGCGATCAAGCAAGAGCATATAGTCCTTGCGCTCAGCATCTGTCGCTTTCTTTTTAAAATAGCCCCAAATATGCTGAAAGGCATTGCAAACCTGACCTCTATGCTCAGGGATTTGACAGGCACGGTCGATCAGTTCTTGAACACGACTTACCTCCACCTCTTCATTCTTCAAGTATTGGCGAATCTCATTGTAAATATTGCTGGAATGGCTCAAAACGAGGTATTTGTTTCTCGCCCAGAGTTGCTGGCAAAGGGCACGTTGGTTGTTATTCATAGTTGACATTATACCATGATTACTCCAGAAACTCTGCCATTTTTATATCATAAGTATTTTGAAGATTGAGCCAGGTTTGCATGGAAACTCCGCTTAGTTTGGCTAACTTATGAGCCGTCTCTTTACTGATAGACTCCTCAGCATTGACAAGCTTGCTGACAGTCTTTGCCGAAACTCCCAAACGCTCCGCAAATTCTTTCTGCGTTACGTTATAATCTTCAATCAACTCTTCAACGTACTGACCTGGATGAAAAGCAATCAGGTCTTTGTATTCAACAATTTTATTACTCATAGTGATTGCTGACCTCCTCTATTTTTAGGATTTCGATTTCAATGGGACTGGAAAATTTTTTCCAACATTAGCTCTTTACAGTGATTTTCATTCTATTTATTTGTAGGATTGAATCCTGTCAAATAATATAGCCAAATTAGAATATCCTTGCATCATTTCATGTTGTTTTATAAATTCCCAGCTTTCTTCATAATCGTCTGATGGGCATCTGCTTTTGAAAAATGCTAAAATCTCATCTAATCCCTCGTCACCTTTTTCGTCATACTGGTCAACGAAATCATCAGCAGCATCCTGCTTTTCATGGTCTGACAATAATTTTTCAAATAAAACATGCTCTAAATTGACAGAATTATAATACACAAAAGTTTGTACTAACTTCCGCTTAACTATCAAGGAAGTCCCCTCTTTAATCAACTGATTGACATGCCTTGACTTTCTCTGTCTCGTTTCAATAATATCCATTTTCTTCTGTTGAGTTGGAAATAATAGCCTCCGAGTTTGCAAATCATATTGAAACGAATCTGTCACTTCCATAGAATCATCTACAACTAAAGAAGTTGGATTCATAAACATGCCATCCGTATCTGTTACAAAGGCAACAAACAGTAGATCACTAACTTTCCATTTTTCTGTAGCAAGAACCTCGCAAATTCTATTACTTGCAATTTTTGTTCCAGATAATGTAGAATATCTCCTATCTGAAAAGACATCTCCATACATCACCTTTAGTGTGATATGCATATCATCCAATCGTTCCACTAATGAATCTGTTATAAATCCTACAACAGTCTCATCAGATTCCCCCTCTACAAATACTAGAATAACCTTTCTACTTTATTCGCCAAGCTTTATACCTGCCTTTCTCAAAGCTCGTTTAATTTTACTATTAGAAACTCCTTGATACAATTCTTCTTCGTGTCCACCCAGCTGAATTCCTCTTAAGTAAATATCTCTTAAGTTATTGCTTGGCTTAATACCCGTTAAGCGGATATAACGATTTATCGGAGAAGCAGTTGAGAACACAACCTTGTAAGATGGAAGTTTTTCTAGTACACGTAGATTATGAGAAGTAAAAATGAGTTGTCCTTTGGCACTTTCAGAAAAAATTTCAATCAACTCACCTAGTAGATATTCAAATACACCTGCATCCAATTCATCAATAACAGCGATAATATTCTCTTTATTATATACTTCCACCAAAAAACCAAGCATACTAATAATTTTACGAATCCCTTCAGATTCGTGTTTTAAAGAGAATCTTTTACCTGCACGATTGGAAATAAAACTAACATTTCTTATTTTTTGTCCATCATTTCGAATCTCTATCTCACCTGCTTCCATTTCAAGTCTCAAGTCAGGGATAATAATAGGAACAATTTCATTCAAATAGTCAATCGTGCTCTCATAAACACTATAAAGTTCTTCATTTATAGAAATTCCTCCACTTTGAAGAAACATGGGGATAATCCCCTGATAACTCACATGAGAGTCACGATTCTGATAGTTAATCGTGATAGGAGTAACCCCACTACTATTCAGACTAGATAACTCTTGGGTAAAAATTCTCAAATTTTGATAAAAATCTTGAATGACATTATAAATTTTAACAAGCGTCGATAAATCTTGCTTACTTGAAGTATAAATAAAGCCTCCAAATTCTTTTGAAAAAATAAAGGAACGATTATCATCAATAATTGTCTTTGTTAAAACACTGACTGCATCCTTTCCCATAATACTTCTTTGAGATTTTAAATATCCCGTATGTCGCGGTTGTTCAGCATCAAAATTACTTCCTTCATATTCGTAACGTAGCAAATAACGGTATCTAGCTCCAGCTTCTAGAGGTTTATAGGCAAGCTCTTCTTTTACAACCATTACATCTTGCATGCCTGTAGGTTCACTTGCAGCAAACTCAACTTTATATCGAATAATATAGGTTTCTGGGACTTCTAATTCTAAAGTAATCGCATTTTCTCCTACTTGGTCTATGGCATTAAAAATTCCTTTTGTATGTTGTGGAATAGACTCTCCTCTCATCAAGGCAGATAGAACTTCAAATACATCTACAACAGCTGTTTTTCCAGAACCATTCTGACCATAAATTCCCGTTACATTGATAAAGTCAGATTTATTTTGAAAATCAATCACTCCATACCGAACGTTCTTTATATTCTCTATAACGAGACTCCTTAATTTTATCATGATTTCGGACTCCTTAGTTTTTCTTGTCTCTATTATATCAAAAAAAGTCATTTTACATGACTTTTTTTGATTTATTTCCTGTTTTTCTGTATTATTTGAAAATCAATTCTATTTCCTACTTAACCTTAACATATCTATTAATCAATGAGGATACAAAACTGTAGTTTTTCAAATACTCTACAATTGATATACCAAATTTCCTTCTCCATCACCCTTCAAACTCTTTCAAAAACTCTTTAAGTTCAGCATCGGCTTCTGGTGTGGTTCCATGGAGTTGACCGAGCATGTCAAGTAGAGAAGCTGTTTGGTTTTGGATTGCTTGATTTGTCGTGTTAATCTTGCTGACGATGTCTGTCAGTGGTTCGACTTCTTCTTCCTCAAAGGTATCTACATAGCGAGGTATATTGAGGTTATAGTCATTTTCGACAATTTCTTCATAACTTGCCAGATGGGCAAACTTGTCAATCTCCTCACGTGACTTGTAGGTTTCCAGAATCTTTTCGATATGAACATCCGTCATGATATTCTGGTTTTTCCCCTTATCAAACTCCTTAGAGGCATCGATAAAGTAGACATCACGGTTGGTGCGGTTCTTTTTGAGAATGATAACCGTGGTCGGAATGCTGGTATTAAAGAAGATATTGGCAGGAAGACCAATTACTGTATCAATAGCCCCTTCTTCTAGTAAGGCCTTGCGAATGGTTCCTTCTGCATTTCCACGGAAAAGAACACCGTGGGGAAGGACGATAGCCATGACTCCATTATCCTGCTTGAGATGGTAGTAACCATGCAGAAGAAAAGCAAAATCAGCCTTGGACTGGGGCGCTAGTTTCCCAAAGGAGAGAAACGAGGATCCGCCATAAAGCCAGAGCTAGCAGACCACTTGGCAGAGTAGGGAGGGTTCATGAGAACACCGTCAAAGTTGGTCGGCTCTTGAGTCGGCCAGTCTTCATCCAAGGTATCGGCATTGTGGAGAAACTGATTCTCAACTGGAACACCGTGTAGAATCATGTTCATCCGAGCCAAGTTATAGGTTGAGGTATTGAGTTCCTGACCAAAGTAGACCACTGTCTGTGGTTTGTGAGAATATTTCTTGGCATTGAGCAAGAGAGAGCCAGAGCCCATAGTCGCATCATAGATGGTAAAGCCTAGCTGGTCCTCACGACCCAAAAAGGCAATCTGAGTCATGAGTTTGGCAACAGGCTGAGGTGTATAGAACTCACCAGCCTTCTTACCCGAGTCAGTCGCAAACTGACCAATCAGATACTCATAGGCATCCCCCAGCATATCACCCGCATGACCAGCCACATCTAGCACAGCCAACTCCTTCATGACCGCCGCCACCGTTTGGTTTTGCTTTTGCGGAGTCGCCCCTAGCTTTTTGGAATAGAGGTCAATATCTTCAAAGAGGTTTTCATAGAGTTCATCACTCTGCTCAATATCTCTAAAACCCTGAGCCAAATCTTCCAGCTGAAAAGTCCCCTCATTGACACGTGCTACAAGAGCCGTAAAGGTCAACTCAGGCTTGATACTATAGTTGAGTTCGTCCTTCATCACTGCAAGAAGATCCTCGTGAGTGTCCGCATCCTCATAGTAGTTGCGATAGACCTCAAGGGCAGCCTCTAGGCTCTCACTCCCCTCCTCCATAGTCTCCGCCACGAAAAAGAGCATCTTATCTGACAGATACTTATAAAAGACCATCCCCAAAAGATAGGACTTGTAGTCATTGGCATCCATCTTAGAGCGGAGAACATCCGCTGAGTTCCACAGGGCTTGGTAAAGCGACTGGGACGTTTGTGTTGTTTCCATAATGTTTCTTTCTTTTTTTATAAATTCAAAAAATCTATCTATTGCTTCAATAGTTTCATTTCTAATTCTTCAAAAATATTTTTTTGTCGTAATTTTTTTCTGTAAATCATTATCCAATGCAATACTACTTAAAAGCTTTTTTTCTTTTAAGTTAGAAACTATTTCTTTAATTTCTTTGGAATCAATTATTTCATTTTTTTCAAGTTACAAATCTTTAAAATTGTCGAAAAAAATCTGAAGAAGCTATGCTATCTTCCACAATTTTAGTTATATTTTTCTAATGTTACAGTTATATCAAATTTTTTTCTGATAAATTTTCTAAAAAAATATCCGTGCTTCATCCTCGGTTGGTTCTCTTGTTTCTATCAAATTCCCTTCCATAAATTCATCAAGTTTCTTTTTTTCAAAACGATACTTATTATTTTATCTTTATTTGTTATACACAAACTAATAACAGTGTCTCGAAGTTTTTTTAATTTTTTTGTTTTTTTATCCTCCTCATCATCAGATAGAACATAATTCACTATTTCTTCATCTATCAAAAAAACATCTCTATCTCATTAAAAGGGAGCACAAAAATATTTTTCTTTTTATAATTTTGAATTCTTGCCTCATCCATCCAGTCATAATCAATAATGCCATAAGCTTCATTACCATATGATTCCTTTAATTTATTATAAGCTTTTGTGTATTGAATAACTTGTTTATGTCCTTGAACTGGTTTTACAAAACAAAATTCACTGAATAGTTTAGAATAAATCTGATAGTCTATACTAGTTTTAGTTCCTTCACAAAATAAAATTGGCTTTTTTGCACCAGATACTTCAGTTAATAATGGTAATGGTATTTCTTGTGATTCTTCCAATATCTGATAATCCAAATCATAAGGTGCTTCAAAATTCTTACACCATATATAGGTTGCATTAGTTCTCGATTGAACAAAGTCCATGTTATGTGAAGCAAAAATAAATTGACAATCAGGTCGCTCTGATATTAGCAAATCCCATAATTCATTATAGACAGCAGCATTAAGGAATGTTTCTGGTTCATCAACGATAATATAGCTATTTTCTGGAGCTAGAAGGACATTACCAATATAAAACAATATGCAACGTTCTCCATCACTAAGTCCATTTATACTATATTTAGACCCATTTTTTTCAACTTTAACAACTGTATTTTTTTAGTATCAATATCAAATTTTATTTCTGGTTTAATTTTTATTCCATATTTTTTTCTAATTTTTTTGCCACAAAGATAATGACGATTCATTTTTACCTCTGAAATTGTCTGTAGCTACAGCCATGATGTCTTTTTACTAAAAAGTGTTATTAATTTCGTAAAAAGTATTTGAAAAAAATTTGCATCAATCTGATTAAGATATAAATCTATTGTTTCGTACTTTAGGTTTATATTGTTAAACTCAGTAATATAAGAATCTTCATCAACTACATTCCTATCCTGAATATGAGTAGCAAAAACACAACAGCTTTTTGAGCAGGTAAAAACATACATTGCATTACTATTAATCTTACTATTATTCTTTCTTAATTCATTAATTAGACTTGTTTTTCCCTGCTCCGTTAGCCCCTATAATAATAGTAGTAGAATCTATTTTTTTGCAATGAAAGAGAAAAAGTTTAATGACTTTGAAATTATATAATATTTGAGGAAATATAGAATCATACGAATAAATATCACCATCAAAAACATTTGTATATGATTTCTAACAAATTATCTCGTAATATTTTTGTATCTTACCGTTACAGCATTAGACAAAAACTTCTTCATTTATCTCTTTATTTATAAAAGAAATAAGCTTAAATAGATAATCATCTACTCGATCATATAAATCTTTTTTTCATAGTCAGCAATTTGACTTAAATTATCTCGAAATCTTTTCTTTTCAGATTCTAACTTCTCAATCAAATCTTTTTTAGAACTATACATAATTCCTCCTTAAATAAACATATCCTGCAAGAGTTTCTTTTTGAGTGTTTCTAGCTGAGAAATTTTTTCTTGGTGAGAATTGATAAGGTTATCGAGGTTTGAGAAGCAGGCACCGATGGCTTGTTGTTCCTCCATAGAAGGATAGTGTAAAACAACTTTTTCTAAATCATTATTTCTTAAGTGAACGACTGATTTTCCTTGTGCTCTTTTAATCAATTCTTTCTGTTGACTTCCATTTGAAATAGTTAAAGCTAAGAAGATAGAGTCCACTTTATTCTCATCTGGATAGATTATATTTAAATCGCCACCTATAATAACTCCAGATTTTTCAATGACTGATGCTCTTGAAATATCCTCAGCACTTTCCCCAGATGCCGGTACTACAACTTCTCCTCCCTTACTAATTACGGATTTCTCTCTTGTTTCAAGAACAAATGTATTAACCATAGAGATTACAGTTTGATAATTAGTATAAAGTTGACCATATAGAATTATTTCATTCCCAGAATTTACTAAGTCACTTTTTGTATACCCATTACCTTTAGAAAATCTAGCCAATTCTTTTAGACTCTGAACTTTCCACTCTCCTTCAAATCCATCCAAACGTATCTCAGGAACAGTCTGCCCAGCTTTGGGAAACATCTTGGAGAGCATGGTCGCCTTGAGAGCTTGATAGTTGGTAAGATTATCCTTGTAGCTAGACAGAAGGTCGTCGAGGGTACGGAAAAGTGAGCCGATAGAGGATTGTTCGGCTAGGCTTGGTAAATTTAATTCAATACTCTTAACAATAGCCGCAGAAAGATTCCCTTGACCGCCTTGCAGATATTTTTCCAAAATATTATTCTTCTCTTTTTTTAGATAATTCATAATGAACTCAGAAGAATATCCTGAATTAGGCTTAATAGCAAGTATAGCTTGATTAATGGCACCATTTATCTGACTTATTGCAACCTCTCCGCTTGTTGCACCATACAGAGCATATAAAATATCACCTTGTGATACCATTTTTGCCGAAGAGTTTTGCAAAGCTTCATCACTAATAAATAATTCTGTTTGTTTTGATTTAACTTCTCCTGACCTTATAAAGGGGATGTCTCCCTCGTAATAACTCTTGTTGCTTGATTTTTGGAGTCCCTCCAGAAAAAAACTAGTTGTTATATCTCCTATAGTTTTTTTCTCAAGAGAATTATCACATCCCTTAAATCTAATCTTTGCTAATGTATTTACTCTTTGCATATAACTGTTCTTTCTTATATTTATTTAATAACTTTTTTACAACTTAAACTACTAGCACTTCTGAATTACATAATATAATTATCTAAAGAGAAATATATAAACAATAATTTATTTCGTCATTTTTGTTAGTTGTTTATCGTATTATTGATGTTCATTTTTCGAAATAACAATTGTGTCCGCTATTCTATCCCATTCACTACTCCACTCTTCATTATTTTCACAGAATACTTTTGAGGAAGGCATAATTTTGAAAGATGATTTTAACAGTTCATATTCTATACTATCAGTAATTAATATCACTAGCTCTTCTTTAGTTAAAGAGTCCACTCCCTCTTTGCGACATTCTGATAGTAACTTACTCCTAAATCTAGAATACAATATACCAAGTTTATTCCTGAAGATACATAATTTTATATACCCAATTAAATAATTACTGGAAAAATATTGATTGAAATACAATCAATATAATGCTCCTCTCCTTGAAAAAAACAAATACAACAACCAATAACACTCCTGAAAGAATTGGCTTGAGCAAGTCCTTAGGAATCATTTTATCAACAATATTTTTTTGTAAAAAAATATTTTCAAATGTATTTAATATTGCTTTTATGAATTGAATGTGGTTGTTTATTGTTATAATAACCATCAGTATCATATTCAGTAATATCTACTCCAAAGGCATTTTTTTATATTGGTTCTTAATCGTTCCTCTTCTGCTTTTTGGAAAGAATATAAAATCTGAAATAAAGGATACTGAGATATTTATAGAAATAGTTATAAGTTGTAAAGCGAGAATTGTAGGATAATTACAAAAAAATTGAAACAAGGGAAAGAATAATATTTATATAAAATGTATAATCTGTGATTTTTCTTAAACAAATTAACAATCTTATATAAATTATTTACACCATCTTTTTATACTCATTTTTTTCTCCATATCTAATTAATATTTCACATCATTATCATAATCAATCTCAGAAAAATGCATTAATTTCTTCTTCAGGCGTAATAAAGTCAAGATTTTCTTTTTATTGTTCTATCAATATGCCAATCATCTGTAATACGATAATCTTTTTTTAACCATTCCGAATTCCAAAAATAGAATATTTATAGAACTGTTTACAAACTTACATATTTCAGACTGATATGAGAATTGTTCTTCTATATCAAGTAAGTCTGTAAATCTTTGTAACCATATCTCAACTAAATCAGTATTTGGTAACTTTGAATATTTTTTTAAGATTTTTCTTGATAAAAATCTAATATCCTTGAAGGTTTTTTTCATTATAAAAATTCAAATATCCTTCCAAGAATTACAGTACAATATTGAATTGTCGTTGGATTTTTTTATCATGATTGAAACTAGGATACTGATAATCTGATCAATATCATCTGGTATCTTATTTATTTTTCATTATCCTATACTTATATAAATCAGTTAGAGCTTTCTTTAACTGACCACAATTTGGATATTTTTTTCTCCCAATATTTTAATTTCTAACAGATGCTTCTGAATTGATATCTTAAAAATAAGCAAGACGGTCTTTCTTTTTTTGTTCAACAAATCATCAAATATATCATCTTCGTCCTCAGGAAGCTCATCATTATTTATATTTAGAAGTATCTCTTTTTGCCGGAAAAATAGCCCACAAAGCTTTCGTATTTTGTAGTCCAATAAAGTTTATCAGGTTTAATTCCATCCAGTATAATATCATTATATAAAAATAGTTTTTTTGACGAGTTTAACTTTAAATTCAAATCATACAAAAATCATTGAGATAATTTTTTTAATATCTTTTCAGCATCCTCTTTGCTATTTGCAAATATTTTATAGTCGTCTCTATATCTAACAATTTGGTAATCATCAATTCCTATTTTTTTTCTAATTCATCAATTAATAATTTATCAGAATAACCTAAAAATTATTTCAGCAATAAAAATCCATTAATGTACTTCCTTGAGGAAGACCATTCGTCTGCATATTCTGCATAGACTGAATCCTTTTATCAATCTCGTTACCGAGTAAGTTAGTATTTCAGTTGTTCTTAGCCACATTCTTCCCATGTATAGCCCATGAAATAGAATGTGTATATATAGAAGGGTAACAATCAGTAACATCAGTTTGTAAACAATATTCAAAAATCTAATGAATATTTTATCATTGCTTGCTCTGAGTTTTTTTCCACCATCCTAAAATCGTATTCCCGGTATCAGTAAATTTTTGATTTTGATTGCTTAGGAATAGAAATACATCTAATTTTTTTGATATGTTGGAAATGTTGTTAAATTCAGAAAAACCTGTCCTTTATTACTTTCCAGTTTTTCTTTTTTTAGTGATAATATTTACAAGGTCTACATAGATAAAAAGGATGTATTATCTGCAGTTGTCTCCATGCATATTTTCCATCTTTGTTCATCATAATTTTTCGGTTTACATTACTACAATTTCCTGGTTTTTTAATCCATATATCACTTAAATCTTTGTTTTGCAACTCACCAGAGACTCTATTTAATATATCAGTAAAGTCAAAATATGAAGGTAAATTGCCACTAAAATATGAACTAGATTTTAAAAAAATAAGCCCTCGCTTCAATACATGACATATCTAAAATGCTTTTTTCTGTATTATCCTTCAAAATTGTCTCCTCCTTTTCATTTTCACCTCCCAACCCTCAACGGCTCAATGACTTCCTCCACCAGTTGGGTATAAGCTTCCTTGATTTGTTTTTTATAGAGGAGAGGATTGAGGGCATCCGCTACCTCTAGCTTATAGTCCTGATAGCGCTGGCTCTTGGTCAGCTGACTTTCTCCTAGTTGTTTTTTAGCTCCCTTACGGTAGTGTTCGACATAGTAACGGAGTTCATCCTCTCCAACATACCATCGTTTACTAAAGACTTGGATATGTTGCTGGATGACAGCCTCTATCATCTGATCCAAGATATTTGCGATAGACTGACCACGATAGCTTTCTGGATGTTCTTGTACCTCTCTCCACAGTTCAGTGATGATCTGGGCAAGATTTGGATTGGTCTTCTCAAGACTCTGAATATAGTTATCCACGGCTCCCCTATCTTGAGCGCTTAGGTTCTTTTCTTGACTTTGACCTTGCTCGATCAGACTTTGAATCAAGGTCAAGATATAGGCATAGTTGATTTCGTCTACTTGGATAGACTCCAGTTCATAGTGGATATCAAGTGGTTCACCATTGTCATCATCCTCTACTCGGCTTTTTAATTCTGCAAGGACATTTCGATAAAGGCCCAGATACCTTTCCAACTTTTCTCCATCAAGTCCTGTCTGACTGTAAAGTTCTTCCTCATCATACTCTTTATACACTCGGATAGAGGCTAGGTATTTATCAAAGGCTTGATAGGTTTTAGCTAGTTTCCTCAACTCAGGCGTAGAGACTTGCTCAAAATCTAAACCATTCACATAGTCATCAGTAGCAAGATTTTTGAAATCACTGCAACTCCGTAAAAAGTTCCTCTTTTCCTCTTCCCAGCTAGGGGCTAGGACCTCGTTTTCTCCACCATTTGAGTAGAGCTTGAGGGCATTATCTACTACTTCCTTAAAGGCTAGAGGCTTTTGGAAGGTGATGATATGACCATAGGATTTACTAGAATCAAAGATACGGTTGGTTCGGCTAAAAGCCTGAATCAAGTCCTGCGGTTGCATGGGTTTGCGGTCAATAAAGAGAGTTGACAGACAAGGGGCATCAAATCCCGTTAGGAGACGATTGACAACGATGACTAAGTCCAACTGCTCCTTGCGATAGAGGTATTTGTCCTGCTTTCGAGCTAGGCGGTTATTGACATCCGTATTAAAGCCACGAAGATCCGACATGGTAAAGTGGGTATCAAACTCTTGGTTATAGTCTTCTAAAACCTGCTTCATGTGGTCTTGATTGGCTCTTGACTCTTCTTCATTTTCAGTGACCGAGTAGGTGATGGTCGCCTTTGGAAAGTCTGGAAGAACCTGCTTAACCCTTTCCGATACCTTGACCCTCGTCTCCCCAGCCTTGACTCGTTTGAGCAGTTCATAGTAGGCTTGGGCTTGAGGGATGGATTTAACGGTTAGGATGGCATTATAGGTCTTACCTACTCCTTTTTGGAAACCTAGCTGTTGACGGGATTTATTGATAATGGCATCCAAGACTTCCAGCATATGCTCCTCATTCTCATAGACAGTATCTGGTATGTCATTTTCGGATTTATCCGTGATGAGGGTATTGCGATAATCTACCTTAAAACCTAAGACAGCTCCGTCATGGATAGCTTCCTTGACTGTATACTCATGGAGACGTTCACCGTACTGTTGCTGGGTGGTTTGGGCTAGATCGCCGACTTGCTGGCGTTTATTTTCCTTAAAGATAGGTGTGCCTGTAAAACCATACCAGAGAGACCGAGGGAAAAAGGCCTTAATGTCTTTTTGTGTTTGAGGTGTTACGGCACGGTGGCATTCATCCACTACAAAGGCCACTCGGAGACCCTTGATTTTGTCCGCATCTCGTTGGTAAAGACCTTGCTCAAACTTACGCATCATGGTGGTAATTTTCTGGATGGTCGTTACCACCACACGCTTATCATTGCTTCCTAGTCGCTTAACCAAATCATGAGTATTATCCGTCTCATCAATATCAATGACATCATTGGTCGCATAGGAGAGAAATGACGAAGTGGTCTGTTGGTCCAAGTCCCTGCGGTCAACGACAAAAATCGTCTTTTGGATAGATGGAATCTGGAGGAGATTCCGAGCTACCTTATAGGAGGTCAGGGTCTTCCCTGAACCTGTCGTATGCCAGACATAGCCTGATGCTTGCTGGAGAGAGGCTTCTTGCACTGCTTCGATTGCATGGATCTGGTAGGGACGCAAGAGGATAAGAGCCTTCTTGCTATCATCAAGGACAGAATACTGCATAACCATCTGATGAGCACGAGGGATGGAAAGAACTTCGTGAGCAAAGCTGGTCAAGCTCGTTACGGGTTGATTATCTTTATCCACCCACTTGGTTAGAAATTGCTTGTTGAGTTTATTTTCCCTAGCTGCAGCGATATAGCGTGTGTCTACTTTATTGGTCACAACAAACATCTGTAAGCTAGAGTAGATGCCACGGAACTTTCCTTCCCTATCATACTTCTTAATTTGATGAAAGGCATCTAGAAAAGCAACTCTGGGACTTTTAAGCTCGATCTGAATCATTGGAAGGCCATTGATCAAGAGGGTCACATCTAGCCTGCGGTCTTGATCCTGAGGATTTATCTTATCTCTCTCGACTTGGTTGACAACCTCATAACTAGACTTACCAGCTGCGATATTATCTCGCCAGATGACGGATAAACGGATAGTCCCCAAACTAGCATCTTCTCTCTGAACCTCAACCTTGGCAATACCATTTTCGCCGACCAACCACTTGGCTGCATCATAGTAGCTAACAAAGTTCAGTTGATTCTTTATCTGGCGTTTTTCCTGTTCTGTCAGGGGATGATCTGCCAATAGAGCCACATTGTTCTGGGCTAGCTTTTCAAAGAAGTTTTCCCATAATTGCTCTTCTGTTTTAAGATCATCTCTGTAAGTCCATTGACTTTCCCCAGTCACCAGTTGGTTGATCAGTTGTTTTTCTATCTCCAGTTCTGGTTTTACCTGTATCATACTCTCTCCTTTGCTACTTGTCTGCTCCCTTTATTATAGCATGTTTAGCCTCAAAATCCATCACTCTTCCCTTCCACAAAAACAATCCATTCCCCCTTTCTCCTCCAAATATGGTATAGTAGAATTATACTATCCACGAGGAGTTTACATGTCACAGGATAAACAAATGAAAGCTGTATCTCCCCTTCTACAGCAAATCATCAATATTTCATCGATTGCTGGGGGAATTGGGACTCTGATTTTTTTAATCTGGGCTTATCAGGCTGGAATTTTACAGTCTAAGGAAACCCTCTCTGCCTTTATCCAGCAGGCAGGGATTTGGGGGCCACCTCTCTTTATTTTTTTACAGATTTTACAGACGGTCGTTCCTATCATTCCAGGAGCCTTGACCTCAGTAGCTGGCGTCTTTATCTACGGGCACATCATCGGGACTATCTACAACTATATCGGCATCGTGATTGGCTGTGCCATTATCTTTTATCTGGTGCGTCTATACGGGGCGGCCTTTGTCCAGTCAGTTGTCAGTAAACGCACCTACGACAAGTACATCGGCTGGTTAGATAAGGGCAATCGGTTTGACCGTTTCTTTATTTTTATGATGATTTGGCCTGTTAGCCCTGCTGACTTTCTCTGTATGCTGGCTGCCTTGACCAAGATGACCTTCAAGCGCTATATGACCATCATCATTCTGACCAAGCCCTTTACCCTCGTGGTTTATACCTACGGTCTGACCTATATTATCGACTTTTTCTGGCAAATGCTTTGACATGTAAAAAATCCGTTTGGTTTCCCAAGCGGATTTTTTAGAGCGTAGATTAACTATAGCTTGATACTAAATATACTTTGGTATGGAAATCATGCCTATTTTTCGATAGTGAGGCGAGGACTTACCTAACCTTTCCGCCGTGATAGAAACACCTGAAATCTAATGGTTTCAGATGTTCGGAAACTTTGAGACATTAGGCTCAAAGTTTAGGTATGAAATTTCGAAGAAAGTCGCTACCGTCCGTAATCACTTAAGGAAAGGCTCAAAAATATTGTTTTCAACCACAAAATCCGTTTGGTTTCCCAAGCGGATTTTGTGCTTTATTTTGAAACTTTTTTTGCAAGAACAAAGTTCCCAAGCGTGGCAGAACCATTTCCTGCGACTGCTGGCGTCACGATATAGTCACGCACATCTGGTACTGGTAGGTAGCCGTTGAGAAGAGCTGTAAATTTTTCACGGACACGGTCCAACATGTGCTGTTGAGCCATGACCCCACCACCAAAGACAATCACGTCTGGGCGGAAAGTCACTGTCGCATTAACCGCAGCTTGAGCGATGTAGTAGGCTTGAACATCCCAGACAGAGCTGTTAAGTTCGATATTTTCTCCACGAATACCTGTACGAGCTTCCAAACTTGGACCTGCTGCATAGCCTTCCAAACAGCCCTTATGGAAAGGACAAACACCGTTGAATTCTTTTTCAATATCCATTGGGTGTCTAGCCACATAGTAATGACCCATTTCAGGGTGACCGGCACCACCGATAAACTCACCACGTTGGATAACACCTGCACCGATACCTGTACCGATTGTGTAGTAAATCAAGTTTTCGATACGACCACCAGCATTATTACGGGCAACCACTTCACCATAGGCAGAGCTGTTTACGTCTGTAGTGAAGTACATAGGCACGTTAAGGGCGCGACGAAGGGCACCAAGCAAGTCCACATTTGCCCAGTTTGGTTTTGGAGTCGTTGTGATAAAGCCATAGGTTTTTGAGTTTTTGTATCAATATCAATCGGACCAAATGAACCAACTGCAAGACCAGCAAGATTATCGAATTTTGAGAAAAACTCGATGGTTTTATCGATTGTTTCGATTGGTGTTGTTGTTGGAAATTGTGTTTTTTCGATAACGTTAAAGTTTTCATCACCGACAGCACATACAAACTTTGTACCGCCCGCTTCCAAGCTTCCATATAATTTTGTCATAATAAACCTCTTGTTTTTATTTTCTTTATTATAGCATATTTGAAAAGTCTAAATTTCTCTATTTTTTAGATTTTCCTCTGTAAATCTTACCATTCAAGCAAAAACGAACAAACATGTCATTTGTTCGTTTTCATTGTGAGAGGGAATATTGTACTCAATGAAAATCAAAGAGCAAACTAGGCAGCTATCCGAAGGTTGCTCAAAGCACTGCTTTGAGGTTGTAGAGAAGACTGACGAAGTCAGCTCAAAACACTGTTTTGAGGTTGTGGATAGAACTGACGAAGTCAGTAACCATATCTACGGCAAGGCGAAGCTGACATGGTTTGAAGAGATTTTCGAAGAGTATTAGATTTTCACTTCAATAACAGCATCACCCTTCACAACTGAACCTGTTGCGACTGGAGCTACTGAAGCGTAGTCAGCTGTGTTTGTAACGATAACCATTGTTGTATCATCAAGACCAGCTGCAGCAATTTTGTTTGAGTCAAATGTTCCAAGAACATCGCCAGCTTTCACCTTGTCACCTTGAGCAACTTTTGCTTCAAAACCGTCACCGTTCATAGATACAGTGTCAATACCAACGTGGATCAAAACTTCAGCACCATTTCTTGTTTTCAAACCAAAGGCATGACCTGTTGGAAAGGCGATTGAAACTTCAGCATCAGCTGGTGCATAAACCACACCTTGACTTGGTTTCACAGCGATACCTTGTCCCATTGCTCCACTTGAGAAGACTGGGTCATTGACATCAGCAAGAGCGACAAGGTCACCAACGATAGGCGTTACAAGTGTTTCATTTTGAAGAGCTGCTGGCGCAACTTCTTCTTTTTCTTCAGCCACTTCAGCTTGTTTTACAGATACAGTTGCTTCTACTTCATCTTCGTAACCAAACATGTAAGTAAGAGCAAAGCCAAGGGCAAATGATACAGCTACCATAAGAAGGTATTGGGCAAGTTGTCCGTTACCGATGTAAAGCATTGTACCAGGGATGATGGTGATACCATTACCAGTACCAGCAAGTCCAAGAATTGAAGCCAAGCCACCACCGATTGCACCAGCAATCAATGAAAGGAAGAATGGTTTACGGAAGCGCAAGTTCACCCCGAAGATAGCAGGTTCTGTAATACCTAGGAAGGCAGAAAGAGCAGCTGGGAAAGCAAGTGTTTTTAGTTTTGGATTTTTAGTTTTAACACCAACCGCAACAGTTGCAGCACCTTGAGCTGTCATAGCAGCTGTGATGATAGCGTTGAATGGGTTAGCATGGTCAGCAGCAAGCAATTGAACTTCAAGCAAGTTGAAGATGTGGTGCACACCTGACACGACGATCAATTGGTGAACCCCACCAATCAAGAAACCACCAAGACCAAATGGCATGCTGAGGATCGCTTTTGTAGCGATAAGGATGTAGTTTTCAACAACATGGAAGACTGGTCCAATGACAAAGAGTCCAAGGATAGACATGACCAAAAGTGTCACGAATGGCGTTACCAAGAGATCAATGACATCTGGAACAACCTTGCGGACAGCTTTTTCAAATTTAGCTCCGACAACCCCGATGATGAAAGCTGGAAGAACGGAACCTTGCAAACCAACAACAGGAATGAAACCAAAGAAGTTCATAGCTGTTACTTCACCACCTGAAGCAACCGCCCAAGCGTTTGGAAGTGAGCCAGAAACAAGCATCATACCAAGAACGATACCAACGGCAGGATTTCCACCGAATACACGGAAGGTTGACCACACAACCAAACCTGGCAGGATAATGAAGGCTGTATCTGTCAAGATTTGAGTATAAGTTGTCACGTCAGCTGGAAGTGTCACTCCAAGAGCAGTCAAGAGACCACGCACACCCATAAAGAGACCAGTCGCTACGATAACTGGGATGATTGGAACGAAAACGTCACCGAAAGTACGGATAGCACGTTGGAACCAGTTCCCTTGTTTAGCAGCTTCTGCTTTCATGTCATCTTTAGAGGATGTTGGCAAACCAAGCGCAACAACTTCATCGTACATTTTGTTAACTGTACCAGTACCAAAGATGATTTGGTATTGACCTGAGTTAAAGAAAGCACCTTGAACTTTTTCCAAGTTCTCAATCACTTCTTTATTGATTTTCTCTTCATCTTTGACCATGACACGAAGACGAGTCGCACAGTGGGCAACACTGTTGACATTTTCACGTCCGCCCAAGGCATCGATGACTTTTTTTGCAATTTCCTGATTGTTCATTTGCAAAAATCTCCTTATATAAAATTTTGTTATTGTTTGAAAGCGATTTTATACGCCCTACGACTTTTATTTTATCATGTTTTAGAAATATGTCAAGCGTTTTGCAGAAAAAATATCATTTCCACTTAGTAGCCTTGCTTTAGATTGATTGTTTTCGACTGTTTTAGCAGATAACACTTAAAAAAATAAGTTTAAAAATCTTTGTTATCAGGATTCTATTTCATTATCTTTCATCTTTTTTTGTGAAAAATTTGATTGATTGCCTGCTTTTTATTTTGTGATAAACGTTTGACAGTTTTTTCTCTTTTTTAACATAAAAGGCTTGCTTTTTTTTCCGAAAACGATTACTATTAAAAGTGATAAGATTTTTGGAGGAATGAATGAATGGAATGGACAACTGAGCGTCGTTACAGACTTTATCAAGATTGGACGCAAGAAGAAATTCAACATATAAAAGAAAACATGGCACAATCTCCATGGCATACTCATTACCATGTTGAGCCAAAAACAGGACTTCTCAACGACCCAAATGGCTTTTCTTACTTTGATGGCAAGTGGATCCTTTTTACCAGAATTTTCCTTTTGGTGCAGCCCACGGTTTAAAATCTTGGGTGCAGCTTGAAAGTGATGATTTGGTTCACTTTAGAGAAACTGGAGTCAAAGTTTTGCCTGATACTCCATTAGACAGCCACGGTGCCTACTCTGGTTCTGCCATGCAGTTTGGCGATAACTTGTTCCTATTTTATACAGGAAATGTCCGCGATGAAAACTGGATCCGTCACCCATACCAGATTGGGGCTTTGATGGATAAAGAAGGCAAGATTACCAAGATTGATAATATCTTGATTGACCAGCCAGCTGACTCTACTGACCACTTCCGCGATCCGCAAATTTTTAACTTTAAAGGTCAATACTATGCCATCGTGGGTGGTCAAGACTTGGAGAAAAAAGGCTTCGTCCGTCTCTACAAGGCTGCCGATAATGACTACACCAACTGGCAAGCAGTTGGTGACCTTGATTTTGCTAACGACCGTACTGCCTACATGATGGAATGCCCAAATCTGGTCTTTGTAGGGGAGCAACCCGTCCTTCTCTACTGTCCACAAGGATTGGATAAGAAAGTTCTAGACTACGATAATATCTATCCAAATATGTATAAGATTGGGGCTTCCTTTGACCCTGAAAATGCTAAAATGGTAGATGTGTCTCAACTTCAAAACATGGACTATGGTTTCGAAGCCTATGCTACTCAAGCCTTCAACGCTCCTGATGGACGTGCTCTAGCTGTCAGCTGGCTTGGTTTGCCTGATGTTTCTTACCCATCTGACCGTTTTGACCACCAAGGAACCTTCTCTTTAGTCAAAGAACTCACTATCAAAGACGGCAAACTCTACCAATATCCCGTCGCAGCTATCAAGAACCTTCGTGCTACTGAAGAAGCCTTCTCAAACCGTGTCCAAACCAAGAACACTTACGAACTCGAACTCAACTTAGAAGCCAATAGCCAGAGCGAGATTGTCCTACTTGCTGATAAAGAAGGGCAGGGACTTTCCATCAACTTTGACCTTGTAAATGGTCAAGTGACAGTGGATCGTAGCCAAGCTGGAGAACAGTATGCCCAAGAATTTGGAACTACTCGTTCTTGCCCTATCGAGAACCAGGCTACTACTGCTACAATCTTCATCGATAACTCTGTCTTTGAAATTTTCATCAATAAAGGAGAAAAAGTATTTTCTGGTCGTGTCTTCCCACATGCGGACCAAAATGGTATCCTGATTAAATCTGGAAACCCAACTGGAACTTACTATGAATTAGATTATGGTCGCAAAACTAACTGATGTCGCCAAACTTGCAGGCGTTAGCCCTACTACCGTTTCTCGGGTTATCAATAAAAAAGGTTATCTCTCTGAAAAAACCATTCAAAAGGTTAATGAAGCCATGCGGGAATTGGGCTATAAACCCAACAACCTAGCTCGTAGTTTGCAAGGAAAATCAGCCAAGTTAATCGGTTTGATTTTCCCCAATATTTCCCAATGTTTTCTACGCAGAATTGATTGACAAATTGGAACACCAACTCTTTAAAAATGGTTACAAGACCATCATCTGCAACAGTGAGCACGACTCTGAGAAGGAACGCGAATACATCGAAATGCTGGAAGCCAATCAGGTAGACGGCATCATTTCGGGTAGTCACAACTTGGGAATCGAAGACTACAATCGCGTGACCGCGCCGATTATTTCATTTGACCGAAATCTGTCACCAGACATTCCTGTCGTTTCCTCTGACAACTATGCTGGTGGTGTTCTTGCTGCCCAGACCTTGGTTAAGACAGGTGCCCAGTCTATCATCATGATTACAGGGAATGACAATTCCAATTCGCCAACTGGACTGCGCCACGCTGGTTTTGCATCTATTCTTCCAAGCCCCTATTATCAATGTTTCCAGTGACTTTTCTCCAGTTAGAAAGGAAATGGAAATCAAAAATATCTTGACCCGTCAAAAACCAGACGCCATTTTTGCTTCAGATGACTTAACAGCTATTCTGGTCATTAAAATCGCTCAAGAACTGGGCATTTCTGTCCCTGAAGAGCTTAAAGTCATCGGCTATGATGGTACCTACTTTATCGAGAATTACTACCCTCAACTGGCTACTATCAAACAACCTATGGAAGAAATTGCCTGCCTAACGGTTGATCTCCTATTACAGAAGATCGAAGGCAAGGAAGTCGCCACAACAGGCTACTTCTTACCAGTTACATTATTGCCAGGAAAAAGTATTTAATAGCCTTCGAAAATCTCTTCAAACCACGTCAGCGTCGCCTTACCGTATGTATGGTTACTGACTTCGTCAGTTCTATCCACAACCTCAAAACAGTGTTTTGAGCTGACTTCGTCAGTCTTATCTACAACCTCAAAGCAGTGCTTTGAGCAACCTGCGGCTAGCTTCCTAGTTTGCTCTTTGATTTTCATTAAGTATAAGCACAAGAAAACTCAGACCAATTCGTCTGAGTTTTTTTATGATCTTAAGTTTTCGAGATAGCGCTGGGCTGTCTCTAGGTTAAAGGTTTTATCTGCGATGAGACGCTCGACTAGGGGAGCTACCTCGGATTCACTGGCACCTGCGAGGAGAGCTAAGGATTTGGCCTGTAGCTTCATGTGACCTTGTTGGATTCCTGTGCTAACCAGGGCTTTTAGGGCTGCAAAGTTTTGGGCAAGACCAATAGACACGATAATCTGGGCTAATTCTTTAGCAGATGGATTTCCCAGTAGTTCGTGACTGAGGGCTACACGAGGATTGAGACCGATAGAGCCACCCTTGGTCGCCACAGGCATAGGAAGAGTCATCTCACCAACCAATTCTTCTGTCTCCAAGTCCAGACGCCAAGAGCTGAGACCTTGATAACGTCCATCTCGACTCGCAAAGGCGTGTGCACCCGCTTCGATGGCACGCCAGTCATTACCAGTGGCAATTAAAATCGCATCTAGACCGTTAAAAATTCCTTTATTGTGGGTAGCTGCTCTGTAGGGATCTGCTTGGGCAAACTGGCTAGCCAAGGCCATTTTCTCCGCAATCTCTCTTCCTTCATCCTTTTGAGAACTTAAGTAACGAAAGGCAACACGACAGCTTGCAGTTACCAGAGAATCCGTAGCATAATTTGATAAAATCCCCATGAGACTCTGTCCCTGACTGAGTTCTTCTAAGACTGGTTTCAAGGCCTCCAGCATGGTATTGAGCATATTAGCACCCATGGCTTCTTGGGTATCAACATGGAGATAGGTGACTAGAAAGTCTGTTTCGCCTTTAATCTGTTCTACATGCAGATCACGCGCCCCACCTCCACGTTTGACGATAGAAGGATAGGCTTGGTTAGCAAGTTCCAGTAGTTGCTTTTTTTCTGACTGTTAATTTGAGCCTGAGCATTATCCATATCAGGCACTTGATAAAGGGCAACTTGACCAATCATCTGACGCTCATGTACCTGGGCAGTAAAGCCTCCAGCTCGCTTGATGATTTTGCTGGCATAACTAGCTGCTGCAACCACTGAAGGTTCCTCAGTCACATATGGAACCGTGTAGTCCTTACCATTCACTAAAATTTCAGGAATAATGGAATAAGGAAGGGAAAAAGTTCCCACTACATTTTCACTCATTTGGTCTGCAACAACCAAGCTGACTTGCTCATCCTGCTCTAAACTAGTTTGCTTATCGGCACTAAGGAGCGCCTGAGCTTTTAACAACTCAAGGCGCTCATGGTATGATTTCTTAGAAAATCCATTCCAACTTATCTTCATGATTTTTCTACCTTACTATAACGACGTTGGTGTTCAAAAATCTCGACTAAAGCATAATCTTGATTTTCGTATCCTGTGAATTGGGTAGAGCCCGTCTCATCCAACTGAACTTCTTCAAAAAAGACTTTCTCATAATCAGCTACAGATAGAGCTGTACGTTGATTCAGTTTTTCAAACGGTCTTTATCAAGATAAGCTTCATAACCTTCAACCAATTCCACACTAAAGAATTCAGAAACTGCACCACTTCCGTAACTATAAAGAGCTAGTTTATCTCCAGCCTTCAAGTTTTCGGCATTTTCTAGAAGGGACAGCAGACCCAAGAAAAGAGAACCAGTGTATATATTCCCAATCATTTGACTATAAAGAATCGATTTATCAAAATTTTCTTGGAGGCTATTTTGTTTCTCCTCAGATAAATTCTGATCCATCATACTGCGTAAGCCTTTTAAGGCCAATTTAGGATAAGGCAAGTGAAACAGATAGCCGCAAAGTCAGCCAAAGTCCAGTTATAACGCTTCTGGTATTCTTCCCAAGTCGTTGTCAAACAATCCAGATACTGTTGTGTCGAATACAAGCCATTTACATAAGGTGTACTTGAATAGTTTGGACGCCAAAAATCCATGATATCACGGGTTTGAGCTACATTATCATTGTTAAATGACAGAATGCGTGGATTTTGAGTAATCAACATAGCGACACTTCCAGCACCCTGGGTTGGTTCACCAGGAGTGGCTGCACCATACTTAGCAATATCACTGGCAATAACCAAGACCTTAGACTGCGGAGAACTTTCCACATGCAATTTGGCATAATGAAGGGCAGCTGTCGCGCCATAGCAGGCTTCTTTTACTTCAAAACTACGAGCAAAGGGCTGAATTCCTAATAAACCGTGAACAAAGACTGCAGCAGCCTTACTCTGATCAATCCCTGACTCGGTTGCCACGATAACCATGTCAATTTCTTCTTTTTCTTTTTCTGTCAAAATAGATGCGCTTGCACTAGCTGCCAAGGTTACAATATCCTCAGTCATTGGTGCAATAGCAATCTCATTTAAAAGGAGACCCTTACTATATTTTTCAGGATCAACTCCTCTTGCTTCTGCTAAATCTTGTAATTTCAAGACATATTGACTAGTCGCAAAACCAATCTTATCAATACCGATTGTCATATTTACCTCTGTATGTTCATTCATGTAAAAAATCGTTCAATACCATTCTACCATATTTAGCAACAAAATAGAGAAAAATACTTGGTTCACCATACCAAGCATTTATTCTCTATAAGTTTAATATTTATTTTTTTGCTTAACTAGATAAGAATAAAGTTTAAGAATAATAGTTCCACTAGCCATTCCTATAGAAATAACTAGAGCTAACATAACAACCAAAGTAGCACTGGCAATGGCTTGACTATAATCACCTATAACGAAAAACGCAGTTGTACGATAAGTTAAATAACCTGGTACCAGAGGTGCTAGAATGGCCAGTATAAAGACAACAGCAGGAGTTTTATAAAGAATACTTAAGATCTGGCTAATACAAGATCCAATAATAGCTGCAATGAAGGTTGCTACAATGACATTTGTCGGATCCTTTAGCAGGAAATAAATTAACCAAACAACCATGCCTAAAATACCTGAGGGCAAGAGCATAGAGCGTTGAACGTTTAATACGATTAAAAACGTGATGATAGCCAGTAAACTGGCAATAGCTTGGAGTAAAATACTTGTTAGTGTCATATTAGGTCATCAATACTAGGGCGACTGAGGTGCCTGCCCCTAAAGCCAGAGTAATAAGCAAGGATTCAAACATCTTGCTCATACCAGAGTTGATATGGTTGGTCATAATATCCCGAACAGCATTTGTCAGGGCTATACCTGGTACAAAGGGCATGACCGCACCTGCAATAATCAGATCTGCCGTAGCAGGAAATCCAGTATAACGGGCCCAAAATTGGGAAATTAGCCCAAATACAAAGGCACCCGCAAATGCAGTAACAAAAGGAATTCTGATAAATTTTTCCACATAAAGAGAGAAAGCAAAACCAAAAAAGGTAGCAATGGCTGCTCCCACAGCATCATAGATGTTTCCTCCAAACATAACTGAGAAAAAGGAGCACTAAAGGTTGCTGCTAAAGTTACTTGAACTTTGGTGTAGGGGAGAGCTTGTTTTTGCAAATTACATAATTCCCTGAAAGCTGTATCTAAATCTATCTGTCCCTCAACTAATTGACGAGAAACACGATTGACATCACAAACTTTCTCGATGTTATACGATGAGGATGTCACCCGCTTCATACGTGAAATATTGGTGTTTTCAATCGAGAAGAAAATAGCTGCTGGCATAGCAAGAACATTGCAATCAATAATTCCTTGCGAATGAGCAATACGAATCATGCTATCTTCTACACGATAAATTTCTGACCCACTTTTCAAAAGAAGAGTGCCAACCAGCATAATGACATCAATAACTGCATTTAATTCTTTAGATTCTTCCACGCTTCCCTCCTTGTATTCACTCCTTCTATTTTATCACAAATCCTGAATCAAAAAAATCTTTGTCACGAAATTATGACAAAGATTGGATTAGTTTTATGGATTCTCTTGGTTTCCATCTCCATTTGGTTGGATAAGAACAGAGTTAGTCCCTTGTTGGTTTTCTCGATTTACACCTCCAGTAGTAGAACTTTGATTTCTACGTTGTGAAGGATTGGATGATGAATTTCCAACAGGAGTTTTTGGTTTATAAATTGAGATCTTAATTCGTGTCTTATTCAGATCAACTTTTTCACCTACTTTTGGATTTTGTTCCAGAACTGTACCTTCAGCTGTACCTAGAGGTGCTGTCGAAACCTCTACTACTTCAATATTAGCTTCTTTAACACCCACAATTTGGATAAGATTATTCTTAGTGAACTCTAGGCTTGAACCTATATAACTTGGCATAGGGACACTTGTTACCTTCTTAGCAACCGTCAAAGTAATTGCTGAAGCCTTTGTTAAATCATAAGTTGTGCCAGCTGGCGGAGTTTGTCTGAGAACAGTTCCAACCTCACTATCATTCGATTCTTCTTCCTCAATCTTAATCAGATTTTCAGGAACTTTCTTCTGCTTAAGGTCAGCTATGACATCTGTTGATTTTTTCCCAATGTAATTACCTATTTGGAAAGATTGTTTACCTGAGGAGACAATCAAATTAATTTTCGTACCTTCTTTTCGACCTGTTCCTGCATCAGGATCTGTTCGGATTATTTTTCCCTCTTCGACTGTCTCACTGCCCTCTGTTTTCTCCTCACCAATTTCAAAATTGGCCTTTTTTAGTGTTTCCTTTGCTTCTGCAACAGTCTTACCTACTACATTTGGAATCTCTACTGTAGCTGGAGTCCTAGATAAAATCCACATCAGAGAAGCTGCAATCAGTCCGATTGTTGCTAAAAGTATCAAATAACGAAATCTAAACTTGCGTTTTTTTACAGGTTTTTCTACATATTCTTCAGCAGGGGTCTGCTGTGGTGGTACCTTCTTAGGTTGTGGTTTCGAATTTTGAATTTGAGGTTTTGGAATAGCAGTCAAAGTACTTTGTGGAACCTTAGGTAAGGACTTAGTATCAGACTTGTTAGTATCATTAAATACTAGTTTAGGTTCACTTCGACGATTATAAGACAAACTACTAGACAAGTCCACATACATTTCTGCTGCAGACTGGTAACGATCTGTCAATTTTTTAGCCGTTGCCTTGATTACTACATTTTCTAAAGCCTGGGGCACCGATGGATTTTGTTCGATTACCGACGGAAGTGGTTTTTGGAAATGCTGAAGAGCGATGGTAACCGCACTATCCCCATCATAAGGGATATGGCCCGTCAGCATTTCATAGAAAATAATCCCCATGGCATAAATATCACTCTGCACAGTCGCTTTTGAACCACGCGCCTGCTCAGGTGACAAATAATGCACAGATCCAAGCATTGAATTGGTTTGCGTCAAGCTTGTTTCTGCAAAAGCTACTGCAATACCAAAGTCAGTAACCTTAGCAGTTCCATCTGGTGTCAATAGGATATTTTGAGGTTTCAAATCACGGTGTACAATTCCTCTAGTATGAGCCAAACGCATGGCTAATAGAATTTGTCCCATAATTCGAACAGCTTCTTGATTTGAAAGAGGATGATGTTCTTTTATATAACGCTTGAGGTCAAGTCCTGCTACATACTCCATCGTTAGGTACTGTTGACCATCTTCCTCACCGATATCTGTTATCCGAACGATATGAGGATGGTCTAGATCCGCCATAGCTTTTGCTTCCCGCTGAAAACGAGCTACAGCTATCGGGTCTGTCTGGTAATTGGTCCTAAGGACCTTAACCGCCACTTCTTCCCCATCTAGAATTAAATCCTTGGCCAAATAGACATCTGCCATGCCTCCTCGACCAATTTGTTTTACAATCCTATACCGTCCGGCAAAAATCTTGCCGATTTGGATCATTCTGTCGCCTCCTCGTTCATAGAAACAAGGGCAACCGTAATGTTGTCTAAACCTCCTGCCTTGTTAGCAAAACGAATAAGTGTCGCCGTTTTATCTGCCAAAGAAATATCGCTCGTCACAATATCACTAATTTCGCTTCCTGAAATCATATTTGTCAAACCATCACTATTAAGCAAGAGATAATCACCCATTTCCAGAGTTACTATGCCATAGTCAGGTTGAATCTCGTCTTTTTGTCCGATAGACTGAGTAATGATATTTTTCTGTGGATGACTTGCTGCTTCTTCTGGCGTCAATTGTCCAGCTTTTAGTAATTCATTCACAAGAGAATGATCACTAGTCAACTGTTTGTATTCTTCTCCACGAACCAAACCAATACGAGAGTCTCCGATATGAGCATAGATTGCCTGGTTATCAATAATGGCTAGCGCTTCAAGCGTCGTTCCCATCCCTTTATAGGCTTCATCTTGTCCCATTTGGTGAATTTTTTGGTTTTCTATTTCTAGGAAATGAGCAAACCATTCACGAACTTCGTTGATAGTATCAATTTGCGTATCTACCCAAGCAATGCCTAAGTCTGTAACTGTCATTTCACTAGCAATATTTCCAGCACGGTGTCCTCCCATGCCGTCAGCCAGTATAATCATAGTACGACCTGCTCTGTTGACGTAATGGTTGACATAGTCTTGGTTATTTGTTCGTTTTTGACCAACATCCGTTAATATTGAAATTTCCATATGTCAGTTCCTTCCTAATCCGATATCTTACGAAATTGGCTGATGAAGAATCCATCACTTCCATACAATTCTGGTGTAATGAGAATACAACCATCCTTCAAGATATCCTTGCATTCATGTTCTAGTTTTACCTGCTCAAAGTCGGGGTGTTTTTCTAAAAATGCCTGAACGACTTGAAAGTTCTCTTCAGCGACAATAGTACAGGTACTATAAGTTATTATACCACCTTTACGTAGTGTTTGACAAACACTACCTAATATTTCCAGCTGAATTTCCTGTAATGAAGCGAAATCTGCTGTTTCTTTGTTGTATTTAATGTCTGGTTTTCGTCTTAAAAGACCAATACCAGAACAAGGTGCATCTACCAAAATCTTGTCAAAAGAATCCTGACCAAAAAACTCATGAACCTTTCTGGCATCAAGCTTTTGGGTTTGAACACAGTTTGCCACACCTAAACGCTCTGCATTTTCTTGGATTAATTCCAACTTATGGTCGTACAAGTCCAGAGCAGTAACCTGACCTGTCATGAGATAAGAGGCTATATGGGCTGTTTTCCCACCCGGAGCTGCACAAGCATCTAGAACCATTTCATCACCCTGCAAGTCAAGAGTTGGTGCCACTAATTGACTAGACTCATCTTGGATAGTGATGGCTCCCTCTGCAAACAAATCACTCGCAGCAAAATGCCCTTGCTCCTTAACCAGACCAGAAGGAGACAAGGATGAAGTACTGGCCTCCAACAAGGCTTGGATTTCCTCTTTTCGTCCTAGATCTGTTACACGAATGCTGGCCTTGTTACGCACCAAGAGGCTTTCAAAAATAGCCTGCGCTCGCTCCTCTCCGTATTCTTCCTTGAGCTTTGCAACTAGCCAAACCGGAAGGGAATAGGCGATGGAATCACGCTTATTTTTTCGCTTGATGCTGGCAATATCTGGCCATCCTTCTCGTAGAATACGGCGTAAAACAGCATTGACTAGCTTTTCACTACCTTTTTTACGAGATTTTGCTAATTCTACTGCTTCATTTACGACGGCATGATCAGGAACCTTGTCCAAATATTTGAGTTGATAAGCACTTAGGAGGAGCAAAAAGTAAATCCAGCTATCCAATTTATCCCTGTCTTCGATGAAATGGGATAGGTACCATTCTAAAGTAAGCTTGCGAGCTACTGTTCCATAGACTAGTTCTGTTATCAATCCCTTATCTGTAGGTGAGAGTTGGCTCCCTTTGAGGTGTTTATTTAAAGCAATATTCGAGTATGCTTGGTGGATAAAGACATCTTCGAGCACCTCAAGAGCAACACTTCTTGCCGTTTCTATTTTAGTCACCAAATTTTTTTCTCCTACTGTCAATGTGCGCCCAACACCGTTTAGGAAAGAAGCAATATCCATCTTAGGTTTTCCAGCTGGTTGAACTTGTTTGAGGGATAGAGCCCCTTCTGCCGTTGCGACAATCAATTCTTTCTTGCCGATTGAAAGGATTTCCCCTGGAAGACCTTTACCTTCTACTGCTTGAGCTTCATAAATTTTAAAGCGTTCACCCTTCAAAAATGTATGGGCAACAGGCCAAGGATTCATGCCACGAATTTGGTTGAAAAGTTGACGATTGCTTTTAGTCCAATCTAACTTTTCTTCTTCTGGCTTGATATTTGGCGAGAAAGTAACCTGACTTGGATCCTGTGGTTCAAGTTTGATGTCACCAGCAATGTAGGCAGGCAAAGTATCCAAAAGCAAATCACGACCAACAAGAGCTAATTTCTCAAACAAGGTGCCGACATTATCCTCATCTGTGATAGAAATACTGCGACGAGAAATCATATCTCCCTGCATCCATTTCCTTCACCATTTCCATAATGGTCACACCAGCTTCCTCATCCCCTTGAATCAAGGCATAATGGATAGGCGCACCACCACGGTGTTTAGGAAGGAGTGACGCGTGAACGTTGACCGCAAAAGTCCATGCTATCAAGGAGTTTACTTGGAAGAAACTGCCCAAAAGCAGCAGTCACAATTCCATCTGCTCCTAGCTTCATAATAGTTTCCATCTCTGGACTTCCAGATAGTTTTTCAGGTTGGTAGATAGGAAGACCAGCTTCTTTAGCAGCCTGCTTGACTGGGGTTTCTTGAATAACTTTTTTACGACCAACAGCACGGTCTGGCTGGGTCACAACGGCTAGAATTTCGTAACGGTCATCTGTCAAAAGCCCTTTTAAAACTGTTGCTGAAAAGTCAGGTGTCCCCATAAAGATTAATTTTGTCATATCTTCTCCTTCTTATAAAAATTGCTGTGGCTCATGGTCAATGCTGAGACGGAGCTCACTATTTTCCCGTTCTTGAGTCAAGGTCAAGACCTGATTTAGAGTCGGCCCCAGCTCATCTTCTAAACGGTATTTAATCAAAATCTGATAATGATAGAGGTTGTGGGTACGAGCAATAGGTTTTGGCGTTGGCCCGAGAATGTGACTGGTATCTGACAAGCCTGAGCGCAAAATGTTCATAACTTCATAGGCTCGTTTGACCACCTCTTCTTCTTTCTTGTGAGAAAGGGTAATGCCAATGGTGAAATAGTAAGGCGGATAGCCGAGTTGTCGTCTAATTCCCATTTCATAGGCATAAAAGCCTTCGTAATCTTGATCCTTGGCAAATCGTATAGCATAATGCTGAGGATTATAGGACTGAATCAAGACCTGACCAGCTTTTTCAGCTCGACCTGCACGACCTGCCACCTGAGTCAAGAGCTGGAAGGTTCTCTCAGAAGAACGGAAATCAGGCAGATTCAAAGCTGTATCCGCATTGAGAACTCCTACCAAAGTCACATTTGGAAATCCAAACCCTTGGCAATCATCTGAGTACCTAGTAAAATATCCGCTTCTCCTCGCCCAAACTGGTCAAGCAGAGCCTGATGACTACCTTTCTTACGAGTCGTATCCACATCCATCCGCAAAATACGAGCCTGGGGAAAGAATTCTGCCAGCTCATCATAAGCTTTCTGAGTTCCCGTCCCATAGTAACGAATGCTGCGACTCTTACAGTTAGGACAAACCTGAGGAATGTCCTTTGAAAAACCACAATAATGGCAATTCATGCTCTTTGTATCCATGTGCAAGGTCAGGGAGATGTCACAGTTAGGACAAGTATCCACCGTCCCACACTCTCGACACATGACAAAGCTAGAATAACCACGGCGATTGAGCATGAGAACCACCTGTTCTTTTTTAGCCAGACGATCCTGAATAGCTTCTAGCAAAGGAGGCGTAAAGTTTGACGTCTCATTTTGTCCAATATAATCCCGAAAATCAATCACTTGAACCTCAGGGATCCTAGCCAAAGGATTGGCCCGTTGGGTCAGACGTAAGTGTTGATAAACGCCTTTTCCAGCCCGAGCACGGCTTTCCAGACTCGGTGTCGCAGACCCAAGCACCAGAGCAGCTTGATTATACTGAGCCCTCAAAATAGCTACCTCTCTGGCATGGTAACGGGGATTACTGTCCTGCTTATAAGTCGCTTCATGCTCCTCATCGATAATGATGACACCCAGATTTTTTAGCGGAGCAAAGATGGCCGATCTGGCGCCCACAACAACTTGGGCATCGCCACGTTCCACCTTGCGCCACTCGTCATACTTTTCACCATTGGATAAGCCTGAGTGAAGAATGGCCACTTTCTCACCAAAACGAGCGATAAAACGCTCCGTCATTTGCGGAGTCAAGGAAATCTCAGGCACCAGCAAAATAGCAGTCTTACCCTTGTCCAAGGCTCCTTGGATAATCTGCAAGTAAACCTCGGTCTTCCCACTTCCTGTAATCCCTTGAAGGAGGAAGGGAGGCTGATGACTACCAATCGCACTGACCACCGCATCACGCGCCTGTCTTTGCTCTGGATTCAACTCCAAAGGTCGACTTGCCTCAATGCCTTCAAAATAAGTAGCCGAGCGTTGAACTTCCTTTTGGACTATGGTAACAGCACCTTGTTCCACAAAGAAGTTGACTTGCTCCCGCGAGTAGGACTTTAACAAGCTAGCCAAGGAAGCACTCTCAGGATGAGACAGCAAATACTCCCTCAATTCCAACTTTTTCTTGGCGCGTGTAGAAATCTCTACACTTTCTAATTGAGCAAGATTCACCTCATACCAAGACTGGGTCTTGACCTTCTTTTGATCAATTGCCTGATATTCCAGACCAAGCAGACCTTTCCTAGTCAAACGCATCATTTCAGCTTGCTTAGCTAAATCCAGAGAAGAAAAGGCAAGCGAATCTTCTGAACCAAACAGACGATCTCGGTCTTCCTGACTCAGACCTTCCTTAGGATAGAGAATCTTGTCATAGCTGGAGTTCAGAAATCCTGGTAACATAGCCTTAAGGATAGAGATTTTGTAAGAAAAGACGGACTTGCGGAGCTCCTCAGCCAACCAGAGTTGTTCTTGCGTGAGAACAGGAGAAAAATCCAGTACCTCGGCTATATCTTTTAAATCTTGATTTGCCTCTTCTTCATCCAATTGAGACTCTAAACCAAGAACAATCCCTTGAATCAGGCGATTACTCTTACCAAAGGGCACATGAACCCTCATTCCAACTTCCAGCATTCCCTCAAATTCCTCCGGAATCCTATAACTATAGGGCTGGTCCGTCTGCATCAAGGGTACATCTACGATAATTTTTGCTACGGCCATCTTCTCACCTCCTCCTAGTCACTATATTCTTGCAATAGAAAAAATAAGATTGAGTCCCCCAACCTTAAATTTTTTTCACCATCTTCTTTTTCTTTAGCGATTTGCTCTTTGATTTTTCTTTTTCTTCTTCTTCTTTTGCGGCGTTTTTCTTCTTCGATACGGCGACGCACTGCTTCACGTTTTTCCTTCTGGATCGGGTAGACACATTTACATGATTCAGTTTCTATTCTCAAAAGCTGAAGAGTTTGAATTTTCAGACTTAGGTTGCTGGCGCACCTGGCTCAGACTCAGCTAGGCACATTTATTTGGATTCGGGGTAGATATTTTGATGGAACCTTGTCAGGCAAGGTGTAAATGGGGTTTAACATCATTTGCTTGTACCTAGTTTCTAAGTTTATCTAATTTGGTTAAGGATTTGGTAACCATCTCACAATGTGACAATGACACGATCCACACGGAGTACTCTGCTTCGATCACGTTGGCACGCTCAGCTAGGGCACCTCTGATTCATTAACAATCGCCTTAATCATACTCACGCATGAGGGCAATTTCTTTGCCAAGCCTTTTCCGATTCGTTGAATCACTTCTGCACTTTTATCCTGTTCACGTCCTACCAGGCGATCTTTACCAATTCAATGTTAATCCTGAGTGGTGTCAGGAAGATAAAGACAGCATCTAGATTTTTTCTTAACCTGAAGGCACCTTCAGACTTCCAATTTTCAGGAAAACGCATCAGTTCCCTTGTCTAGGTTTTCGTGACATGGAATTGATTCCATAGTAGTTGCCGACATGACTACCGTATTCCAACTGTCATCGCTTCGACGAATCGAAAACTCTTCAGAGCTCTTCCGGTACGGAAGAAATGAGTCAAAACACCATCCACTTCTCCGGACGTTGTGCGCGTGTCGTCATCAGTACAGGCCAGGTGGATTTCAGAACTCTCAAAATCTCTCTTCTAACGTTCCTTTTCCAGCCCTGATTGGAAAAAAACGATTAGTAAGCCTCGGTCTGCCATTGTGTCTCCTTTTTAGTCAGTCTGTGAAATAACATTTCTCTAGAATAATGGCAAAAAGCCAGATTATCCTTTACAGTCTTTCTATCTAGTGTAACAAAAAAGCAGTAATTTTTCAACTGCTCTTTCTTATTTATTTAGCATAATCTACTGCACGAAGTTCACGAATCACGGTTACTTTGATATTTCCTGGATAATCGAGATTATTTTCAATTTTCTCACGAACTTTATGAGCCAAGATTGTGACTTTGTCGTCCTTGATTTGTCCTGGATTGACCATGATGCGGATTTCACGTCCTGCTTGAAGGGCAAAGCTAGTTTGTACTCCCTCAAAGCCGTTCGCAATTTCTTCCAAATCATGGAGACGCTTGATGTAGCTTTCAAGAGATTCACTACGAGCTCCCGGACGGGCTGCACTCAAGGCATCTGCTGCAGCAACAATCACTGCAATGACACTTTCTGCTTCGACATCACCGTGGTGGCTAGCAATCGTATTGACCACAACTGGGTGTTCCTTATACTTACGAGCCAATTCCATACCGATTTCCACGTGGCTACCTTCAACCTCACGGTCAATAGCTTTCCCGATATCATGAAGGAATCCAGCACGACGAGCAAGAGCTGCGTTTTCACCAAGCTCACTAGCCATAATACCAGCCAACTTAGCAACTTCAATCGAATGACGCAAGACATTTTGTCCATAAGAAGTGCGGAATTGCAAACGACCCATAATCTTCATCAAATCTGGATGAAGGTTTGGTGCGCCAATCTCATAGGCAGCAGCCTCACCATATTCACGAATTTTATTGTCAATCTCTAAGCGGTTTTTCTCAACTAACTCTTCAATACGAGCTGGATGGATACGACCGTCCTTGAGCAACATTTCCATAGTCATGCGGGCAATTTCGCGACGAATCGGGTCGAAACCTGACAAGGTTACCACTTCTGGTGTATCATCAATAATAACATCAACCCCTGTCAAACTCTCAAAGGTACGAATATTACGACCTTCACGACCGATAATGCGTCCCTTCATAGTATCATCTGGTAGATGAACAGTTGAGTTTGTAGACTCCGCTACATACTCCCCAGCAATTCGCTGCATGGCTTGAACTAAAATATCTTTAGCCATTTTATCAGAACGTTCCTTAACCTCTTGTTCAGCTTCACGAATACGGCTGGCGATTTCTTTGGTTAAGTTTTCCTCTGTCTGAGCTAGGATAATATCTCGTGCTTCTGCTTGTGACAGGGCACCAATACGCTCTAGTTCAGCTTCTTTTTGTCTTTCGACTTCCTCTAATTGCTCTTCACGTTCATCAAGGTTTTTTGCTCTATCAGAAATACTTTGTTCTTTTTGTTCAAGTGTTTGTTCTTTACTCGTCAAATTATCGTCTTTACGGTCAAGGCTGGTAGCTCGCTCCGTCAAACGACTTTCGATTTGTTTCAGTTCTTGACGCTCTGATTTGAATTCGGCGTCCACTTCTTCGCGGTATTTTCTGGCTTCCTCTTTGGCCTCCAATAATGCTTCTTTTTTAAGAGACTTGCTTTCACGTTTCGCTTCATTAACCAATAAATCCGCTTCTCGTTCAGCTTGCCCACGTAAATTAGTTGCTTCTTGTTCAGCATTTAAAAGCATCAACTCTGCAGCTTCTTTAGATGATTTCATCTTAGCTGAGATGCTGACATACCCAATTACTAAACCAATGATGACGGCAAAAACAGCAATCGCAATCGACATGATTTCCATGTTTTTACCTCATTTAATTTTTATTATGAATGACATACATTCTTTAATATTCTACCATAAAAAAGTGATTTTCACAAACCTAAAATAGAATATGTTTTGAGGAATTTAGGGCACAATCACTAAAATAAAATTATTATTTAAAAAGCCCACCTTTCGGTAGACTTAGTAATGATCTTTAAAGGACAAGAAAGCCACGCTATCTCCATCCATCATATAAATCAAGCGATTTTCTGCATCAATACGCCGTGACCATACTCCTTGATAATCATATTTGAGCGGCTCTGGTTTACCTATTCCTGTAAAAGGATCACGTTGAATATCCTTGATTAGTTTGTTGATTCTTTAACGTTTTCTTATCCTGAGTTTGCCAGTAGCAATAATCTGCCCACGCATCTTCTGTAAACTTGAGTAGCATTCATCACTCCTCAATCACATGGACCTGAGTGCTTCCAGCACGAACTTGAGCCATTCCTCGCAAAACCTTATCAGAAAGTTCCTTATTTTGAGCAATTCTCAGGGTTTCTTGAATACTATCCCACTCACTCTTTGAAAGGACTACAATGTCCTCGTCTGGATTTTTATTGACCACCGTCAAAGGCTCAAATTCATCATTTACCTTTTTCATGTAGTCTTTTAAATGATTTCGGAATGTTGAGTAAAGAACTGCTTCCATAACCATACCTCGTTTTACCTCTTTTCCACTATTATACACAAAAAGAAAGAAATTATCAGGAACTTGTACAAGTTTTTCTTTTCTATCTATTTATTCGGAAATCTTCTAAAAAAGTCTACCTTTCAGTAGACTTAGTCTGATTCTATTCTAATGGGTACTCTTCCAAAATTCTGCTCTGTTATACTTGGATTTCCAAGTTGATAAATCTGGTCTGCCTTTTGAGTCATGGCATCCCAAGGTTCTTTGCCAATTCGGCTGACTAGATGGACCTGCCCTTTCAGAGACTTGAGATGTTGTCTACCTTTTTCGGTAAAACCAAGAACATGAATAGCTTCTGGTAAGTCACTTTCTCTAGCTTGCATCAAAATATAGGTCAATAGGCGTCTGACACGCGCCTTTGTGTAACGTTTGGTAGTCACTAACTCTACCAATTCTTCCACAGACTGGGCTGTTTGATAGCCTCTTTAATGCGCACAGCCATTTCTTGATTAACTTGATAGATGGTAGTTAGGTCTGGATTGGACAAGATTTGATAGCGGAGCAAAGGAAAATAATCTTCCCAGCTCACTTTACTAGCCTGCTCAAAGAGGGCAACAGAAGGCATAAAGCGTTTTAAAAAATCTTGGTCTAACTGATGCTGACGGAGGGCTGTCGCCGAAGCAAAGGCCACATTCTTGTCCACAGAATGGTAACCTGCCCCCTGACGTTGAATCGGATGCAGTTTGATGTTGTGTCCAGCAACGGCCTTAGCATAAGCAAGCGCAAGAACATGATTGGGCGTATTGCCAGAAAAATCAAGACCTGCAAATTCCTTCCACATGGCTTGAGTTTTCTGGGGATAGGAGAGAGAATCAGGCAGATTTTCCACAAATTGCTCCATCTCAGCACCCTGCTCTGTGTATAAGTCAGCGATTTTTTGGTAATCCAGAACTTCCTCTGTCCCAAAGGCTAGGGTATCAATACCCAACCGAACCAAGATATCCACAGCCCCTTGACCGAAAAAATCTGCTGCCTGAACACTGACTAAAAAGGGCAATTCCACTACCAAATCCGCTCCATTCCCCAGCGCCATCTGAGCCCTTGTCCACTTATCCACAATAGCAGGCTCGCCTCGCTGCATGAAATTACCAGACATGGCAACGATTTTCAGCCCCTCTGCCTGATTCAGCAGGTATTTATGCCCATTATGAAAAGGATTAAACTCCGCAATTATACCTGTGATGGTCATAGTAATCTCCTACTTCTGCGCGACAAAAAACCAACGGGTGCTGGTTTCTGTCGGATCCTTGTCCTCAAAGTCCGCATAGAGTTTGAAGGACTTGAAACCAGCCTGTTCCAGCAAAATGTCATAGGTCAGAACCTCATAAGTCCGCTCCTCATGCACTTCATCGTGGCGACTAAAGGAACCGTCTGCCTCCTTGATAAAGAAAGTCAGCTCATGGACGATAGAGTGAGGCGCTGCATCCTCATAGGTGTCCCAAAGCATAGCGAAGTCTTCTGCATTTTCATGGTAGGAATAGCCTGGAAAGACCTCATCTGTCTGGTAGGTCGAATGTACATCAAAGATAAAGACCCCGTCCTCATTGAGGGCATTATAGACTTCCTTAAAGACGTCCCCGACTTCCACTTCATCCTGCATGTAGCAGATTGAGTCCGAATAACAAGTGACAAAATCATATTGACCTGCCTTAGACAAATCCAGCATATTGCCTTCCATAAAATCAATCTTTTGCTTGGCTGAAGCAGCCCTCTTCTCAGCAACCTTTAGCATATCCGCGCTCAAATCAAGCCCAGTCACATCAAAACCAGCCTGAGAAAATCGGACAGACTGGATACCTGTCCCGCAAGCCAATTCCAAGAGTTTCTTTCTCTCCTTGGTCTTAGGCAAATGGCGAAGAGAAAAAGCCGTCCATTTGTCGTATAAACTATCGTCCATGACTGCATCATAGACCGCCGCAAAGGTTTCATAAGTTGCCATAATTAAGATACAAAGAGCGTTAAAAGCAAGGAGAAAATAGGAAACTTTCTGCTGTATCGTCAGATACAAAGGAAGTTTATCTTTTTCTCGCAGCTTTTAGCTCGTGTTCAGTTTCGAGATGAACAAAACACGACGCCCTCACCTTTCCATCAATTTTCTAAAATAAGCAAAGAAACCCAGTTGACTACAACTGAGTTCATCTTCTAAGCAAGAGCTTCTGAAATATCTACTGAATGCGCCTCATGCCATAGTTTTTCTAGGTTATAGTGGGCACGCATTTCTTCTGAGAAGACATGCACAACGACAGCGCCGAGGTCCAGCAAAACCCAACCTCCAGCTGCATCGCCTTCGATATGGCTACCTTTAAAGCCTGCATCAGCTACTTTTTCACGGATGTTATCAGCGATAGCGTCCAACTGACGGCTATTCATTGAACTAGTAATAACAAAGTAATCCGTCACACTAGTCAAATCTTGTACATCAAGTGCGAGGATATCCTCCGCACGTTTCTCATCAGCCGCTTTCACGACTAGTTCTAGTAATTCTTTTTCGTTCATTTAGTCCTCTTTTAAAAAATATTTTTATAATCTAGGACATCTGCAAAGCGCCCCTCCCAAATGTCCTCATAAAATTCATTTATCGTTTCTGCTGGAATGTCATTCCCATCAAACGTTGTGCAAGTTCCTTCTGGAATAATAAGCTGATAGCCATATTCAAAGGCAACCTTGACAGAGGTATCCACACAATATTCTGTCTGCATACCACATAAAACTAATTTTTCAATCCCCTGTTTATCCAAGTATTCTTTTAAGCCAGTTTCTTTGAAAATACTGTTATACTTCTTCTGAAAGACCTTTTCATCAGGTTTTCGATTTAAAAGCGCAGATAACTGCCAATCTTCTGATGTTTGAGCTTCAGAGTTCTCAATATGTTGAACATAGATAATTTCAATATTCTTGCTTCTAGCCTGGTTTTGTAAATAAGAAATTTTTTCCAATAGACTTTTTGTCTGGAAACCAGTTTCCACTAAAATATTCTGAACATCAATGATTATAAAAGCCGTCTTCATTTAGTCCTCTTTCAAATAGTGCACAAAGGCGTTATAGGTTTCAAGGGTTTGGGGATAGATGGGAAATCCCTGATGAGCTAGATGCTCCATTGTACGAGCTGTTTCATAGGCCACCGCCTTATTGAGCGATAGACTCGCAATCTCACGCGCCACATCTACTCCAGGAAAGGCTCGATTGTGCTCAATATAGTCTGCTACATAGATAACCTTGTCTAAGTCGGTCATCTGACCAGCACCGACTGTATGGATTTCAATGGCTCGCAGGATTTCTGAATCATGCAAATCCAAATCTTCCTGAATCTTGTAGATACCAACCATGCCATGCCAGACATTATTGCCCCAGTTTTTGAGGTCAGGGTCTAGCTGATAACGGTCAATCAAATCTAAAAATTCCTGATCTGACAGCTTTTTAGCATAGTCATGAAGAAGACCTGCTAGACCTGCCTTCTCACCATCTACTCCAAAGCGCTGGGCCAGTTCTATGGCTGCACGCTCTACTCCCAAGCAATGGGTTAAGCGTTTTTCAGGTAAAAGCTCTGCCATTTTTTCCAACAAAGCCTCGCGAGAGCAATTGATATAGTCTTGATAGGCCATCAGTAGAGCCCCTCCTTCTCGATGTAATCTAGCACAGGCTGAGGCAGGAGAAAGTTGGGTTTCCGACCTTGGGCAATGAAGTCACGCACCATGCTGGACGAGATATCCATGAGAGGCACATCCACCCAGATAACTGGATAGGAAGTTCCAGCCTTGTAGCGTGGGCGCTGAACCCCCACAAACTGAACCATATCTACCAGTTCATCAATTCGGTACCACTTAGGCAGATAGTCCACCATATCGGCACCGATGATAAAGTAATAATCCGTATCTGGATTCTTCTCTGTCAAAATCTTCATGGTGTCGTAGGTATAGGAAATGCCCTTGCGCTCCAACTCAATAGTTTCAATGTCCAGACCTTCAATCCCCTCAATCGCCAACTCAAGCATCTTGAGACGATGGTGTTCAGGGATTGTTTCCTTTTTATCTACATGAGGAGGTTGGTATTCAGGCATAAGCAGAACTTGATCTAGTCCCAACTGCTGGCGTACTTGGTCTGCAACAATGAGATGGGCATTGTGAACGGGGTTAAAATTCCCCCCTAAAATCCCGACTTGTTTGCGTTTTTTCTCCTTGATTTCTGGCTCCAACTCTACCTTGGTAAAGGGAGTCAATAGTTCAATTGCCATAGGCTAGTCTCCTTTATTTCTCTGTAAAAACAGTTATTTGGAGTAGTTTTTTTAGATTTCTTTGACTTTTTTAGAAATCTTGCGATTTTCTTTCTTGCTAGATTGTTTAAACAAAATCAAGATGCGTCCGATTTTTTGGACTGTATCCACACCGATTTCTTCTTCCAAGATTTCAGCTACTTCGTGGATATTTTCATCTGTGTTTTGCAAAAGAGTTACCTTAATCAATTCGCGTGCATCAAGTGCTTGACGAACACTGGTCTTGATTTGGTCGTTCAGTCCATTTTTCCCAATTTGGATGATGGGTTTGAGGGTGTGTGCCTGGCTGTTGAGGAAGGCACGTTGTTTTGATGTTAATGACATAATTTCTTTAAAAGAGTTTCTTTTTATACTTTTCTGAAGTGGTGACGGACGTCAGCAAAGTCCTTCGGACTTTCATGACTAAAATTTGAGCCTATGGTCTCAAATTTTCCGCAGTTGGTACAATCACTTGTATCAACTGACACCACGGCGAAAAGTATTCTCTATGGGGCTCGCCTTGCTCGCCCGAATGCAGACAACCCTTTCCTTTCTGTGTTTAAATAATTGCTTTTCGTGCGACAACTGCGACGCCTTCTGGTGCCCAGACTGCGACTTTTGCAGTTCCTGTTACACGGATCCAGCCGAGTCCTGAAATGACGAGGTCTGTTTTATCCTTGATGTTAAATACATGCTGGACTAGTTTTGGAAAATCTTCTTTTTCCTTGCTATTTGGTGGTGTCAAAAGCGTTCCGACATGTTTGTCGTAAAAGGAACTCGCTCCTTCTAACTTGGTACGATGGAGTTTGAGTTCATTGTCAAAGAAGGCTGTGAAACCTTGCTTTTCACCTGCAATGAAGTCAAAGCGTCCGAGACCTCCTAAAAACAGGGTTTGTTCAGGATTGAGCTGATAGGTTTTAGGCTTGATTTCTTTTTTAGGACTGACATACTTGAGGTTTTTGGCCGTCAAGTAATGAGCCATCTGGTGACGGTGGATGATTCCCGGCGTATCGTAGATATAAGATCCGTCATCAAGCGGAATTTCTATTTTGTCCAAGGTTGTACCTGGAAAACGAGAAGTCGTGATGACATTCTGATCACCCGTAATTTCCTGAATAATGGCGTTAATAAGGGTTGATTTTCCGACATTGGTTACCCCAACTACATAGACATCACGCCCCTTACGGTAATGCTCAATCTTGTCAATGACTTCCTTAATGGCCTGTTTGTTTTGTGCCGAAGTTAGGACGACATCCACAGGACGAAGACCTTCCTCATGGGCACGTTCCATCAGCCACTGGCTAATCTTGCCTGGTTTAACAGACTTGGGCAGGATATCTTTTTTATTTCCAACCAAGAGGACATCGTTGCCCGATACAAAACGTGGCAAGCCTGGGATAACAGAGCCATTAAAATCAAAGATATCAATGACATTGACCACTAAGGCATCACTGTCTCCCACCTCGTGCAAGAGCTTGAGGAAATCATCGTCCGTTAACTGGACATCTGTGATCTCATTATAATGGCGAAGACGGAAACAGCGTTGACAATAAACTTCGCCAGTCTCCAAGCCTTTTTCAAGTGCCGACTGGGGAGTGAAACCAAGACCAGCCTTGTCTGTCGTCTGAATGGTTGCTCCACAACCAATACAGAGAATTTCTTCCATAGTTAAATTCCTTTTTTATATGTAATCGGTCCGTACTTTTCAGTGATTTTTCGCATCACACGACGCTCACGAGCTCGGTTAATCTGCGTTTTGATCGAGTCATGTTGAACCAAGGGTTTGACTAAAATCGAGCGAATGCCAGCACGGTGGGCTGCTCGTATATCCGTCATGAGCTGGTCCCCCACCATGACCACTTCACTTTTATCATAGTGGAATTCCTTCATTGCACGATCAATCCCAAATGTGAAGGGCTTCAGAGCCCAATAAACGTAATCAATCCCAAACTTCTCAACTGCACGTTGCACCCGTTTTTTGGTATTATTGGACACCACGATAATACGAATGCCCGCGTCCCGAAGATCATGTAGCCATTGCTTCATCTCTGGCGTCCCATCAGGATTATTCCAAGCAATGAGGGTATTGTCCAAATCGACCAAAACAGCCTTGATTCCCTGCGCCTGCAGACTTGGGACTGTCAGATCATAAACTGCTTCCACAGCAAAATCTGGCATGTAATTTTCAATCGCCATTCTGGCTCCTTTTCTTAACTTTTTTTCTCAATTTTCCTTAGTAACAATGACAAAACAATCCACAAATCTGCACTAGCCAAACTGATGTAGAGCCAAGCATGGGGCTCATCTGTTAAAGATAGGGGAACATTCATTCCGAAAAAGCCTGTCACTACTGCCAAAACCGCTAGCAAGACTGAAATGATGGTCAGAGTTGTCAAATTATCGTTCAAATTATTATTTAGGATATTGTTGTAAGATGCTGATAGTTGTTGGAGGACTTGAGAAATCAAATCCATCATGGACACCAGCTGATGAGCCTCAATCAAAGGTCACTGTGCCATTTTCTCTATGATAATCCATGTGGGCACATCCATTTCTATCTAGCGCATATTTGATGGTTTCCTTGTCCATTCCGTATACTTTCGATAAGTCTTCCAGATTTTTGATTTTCTCAATATCTAGATTTATCCAAGTAAGATTATTTACTAATTGCTTTTCTACAAACATTCGCCCTACTTACTTTACCAAACTCTTTCTATTGTATCATAAATCCGCTAAAATTACAGGCCTAGTCTATTCGGGAAAAATTGCTGACAACCGTTATATTACGGTTGGGCACAAAATGAAGAACCTGGTCTTCTCCCCTTAACTGGGTTGTTCTGATACCCACACTAACAACCTTGCCAGAAACAGTAATGGGGCCATTTGTCAGAACGACCTCATCTCCTACATCCAGTTGACGTTCGAAGAGGATGAAAAATCCATTAATGACATCAGACAGAAAACCTTGGGCTCCCATACCAATAGCCACCCCAGCAATCCCAGCCCCTGCCAGCAAACTAGAGACTGGCAAGCCCAATATCGACAAAATGCAGTAGAGTAAAAAAAGAAATAAAGAGTATAATTAAACATATTCTCTAATAAACGTGAAATAGTCTTCTGCCGTCCTGCGTCATGGCGAGACATTTTTAAAGAAGGTTTAATAATTCTCTGCACCATGGTATGGAGTATTTTTTTAGCGATATAAAAGAGTAAAAAAATAGAAACAAAAGAGAGTACCTTAGTTAAGATATTCTCGATAATCGCTGTAACATCAAGCTTATTGAGATAGGTTTGAATAAATTCTTGCATAGAAAAACTCCTTTTATTTATTATACCATACTTTCACAGAGTGTCATTCTCCATAAATATTCAAAAAAATAATTTCAAAAAAATAGACAGAAAAATTCTTGATTTTTAGTTCATATTTATACTATAATCATAAACATTACACAACTAAGGAGGTTATTATGAAAAAACTCATTCATGCTTGGAATAAGGCAAGCCTAATCAAACGTATTTTGATTGGTATGCTTTTTGGAGGAATCCTAGGACTAACACTTCCTTCTGTTTCTGGAATTGGCCTACTCGGAGATCTCTTTGTTGGCGGTCTCAAAGCCATCGCACCGATTCTGGTTTTTGCCCTCGTTGCCAATGCTCTTTCCAAACACCAAAAGGGACAGGATAGCAATATGAAAACCGTTATCTTCCTTTATCTAGTGGGAACCTTTGCAGCGGCACTTGTAGCTGTCTTTGCTAGTTTCATCGTTCCAGTTGAAATTTCCTTAAATAGTGCTAATACAGAAATTACACCCCCTGATGGTATAGGCCAGGTTCTTAGCAATCTCTTGCTTAAACTCGTAGACAACCCTGTTAATGCCCTGGTCACAGCCAACTACATTGGAATCCTATCTTGGGCAGTTATTTTCGGAATTGCTATGAGAGAAGCCAGCAAAAATAGTAAAGAATTGTTGAACACCATAGCTGATGTGACTTCTAAGATTGTTGAATGGATCATTAACCTGGCACCATTTGGAATCCTAGGCCTTGTCTTTAAAACGATCTCTGATAAAGGACTCGGCAGTCTCGCAAACTACGGTATTTTACTAGGACTATTGGTTACAACCATGTTCTTTGTCACTCTGGTTGTCAATCCTTTAATTGCCTTTCTCTTTATGAAGAGAAATCCTTATCCCCTCGTTTGGAAATGTTTGCGTGTCAGCGGTGTGACAGCCTTCTTCACTCGTAGTTCTGCGGCTAACATCCCTGTCAACATGAAACTTTGCCACGACCTCGGACTGGATCCAGACACCTATTCTGTTTCTATTCCACTTGGATCTACTATCAACATGGCAGGAGCAGCGATTACCATTAACATTTTGACCCTTGCAGCAGTAAATACTCTCGGAATCCCTGTTGATTTTGCGACAGCCTTTGTCCTTAGTGTGGTAGCTGCTATATCAGCCTGTGGAGCTTCTGGTATCGCTGGCGGTTCCCTCCTCCTTATCCCAGTTGCTTGTAGTCTTTTCGGTATTTCTAACGATATTGCCATGCAAGTCGTAGGAGTAGGATTTGTCATCGGTGTCATCCAAGACTCATGTGAAACAGCCCTCAACTCTTCTACAGATGTCCTCTTTACTGCCGTTGCTGAGTATGCAAAAACCGGTAGAAAATAATAACTAAAGACAAGCCTTCTCAGGTCTTGTCTTTTCCACTTCTATTCTAGTCTTTTTAGGAAATTCTTATGTCTATTAGCCAACGTACCATAAAGCTAATCTTAGCTACCTGTCTTGCCTGTCTTGTTGCTTCTTTTCTAGATCTTTCTTCAGCAGTTTCAGCAGGAATCATTGCCCTTCTCAGCTTGTCTGACACTCGAAGAAGCACCTTAAAACTTGCTCATAACCGATTTTTTTCTATGATTCTAGCTCTGACTATCGGCGTCTTAGCCTTTCAGTTACTTGGATTTCATCTCTGGAGTCTGGGGCTTTATCTGGCTCTCTATATCCCTATCGCATATAAAATGGGCTTGGAAATCGGCATTACTCCAAGCAGTGTTCTGGTAGGCCACCTCTTGGTTCAAGAATCAATCTCTCTAGATCTTCTAGTCAATGAATTTCTTCTCTTTGCTATCGGTACAGGATTTGCCCTACTGGTCAATCTCTACATGCCTTCTAGAGAAGAGGAAATAAGTCATTATTATACTCTTGTTGAAGAAAAATTAAAGAATATTCTCCTTCGATTTAATTATTACTTATCTAGAGGAGATGGCCGTAACAAAGCACAATTAGTTGATGAATTGGATAGTCTTCTTGAAGAGGCACTGAGACTTGTCTACTTAGATCATTCCAACCATCTCTTTCACCAAACAGATTACCATATCCACTACTTTGAAATGAGACAAAGTCAGAGTCGAATCCTAAGAAACATGGCCCAACAAATCAACACTTGCCAACTTGCAGCAAGTGAGACCTTAATCCTAGCTCAACTATTTTCAAAAATTGCAGGGCAACTCAGCCAGACCAATCCCGCCTCTAGTCTACTAGATGATATCGAACGTTTTCTGGAAGTCTTTCGTAATAGAAGTTTACCGAAAACACGTGAAGAATTTGAAACCCGCGCCACCCTTCTTCAACTTCTACGTGAAGCCAAAACCTTCATCCAAGTTAAAGTTGATTTTTATAAAAAATATGGAAATTAAAAAAGAAGACTTCAGCCTATCACAGATTTGTGATTATTCTGAAGTTTTCTTTTATTTATAGGTCATCACCATAAAGGCCAACAATAAAATAAATAGAGTCAGACTCACCAATAAAGTGAGAACCTTTACTAAGGTGTTACTTTGCCAATAGCTTGGTTTACCAATATTACTGGTGGCATCCATGGAGAATAATTGATTTTGTCTAGGTTGTATGGTAACTAGTATAATCAGAGCTAAAGATAGAACTATAGCTAGAATAATCAGAATTTCCATCATTTAACTACCCCAAAATTCCTAGTAAAGTAAAGAGCAATCCAATCAATATCATTAAACCTAATAGGAGTGAGAAAAGCTTATTAATTTTCTCCCCCGTTGTTTCTTTTTCTTTCTGGATTGGTTTTTGTTTTAGCTCTTCCATGCGACCTTCAACGTCTTTGTAAAATAAATCTTCGTCTGACATGTTAGCCTCCTAAAACTGTTTGCATGGTTTCCTGATATCGCACCAAGTCAACATAGTTGGCATGTTGGCCTTGCTTCCCAAGTGCTTCACGCATATGATCAACATCCGAAAGAGCCAATTTCATAGTCTCAACTAAATCAATGACTTGACTACTTTCAAATAGATGATCAGGAGCGATATAAAGTCTATTGTGGACCGTTTGGTTAAATCCAAGAGTCAAGAGATTGTGCTCAAAGGCCTGACGCACTGCCTGCAACAACTCATTGCTGTGGTTTATATCCAAGTAAATATCCGATAGTTGATAGAGCTCTTGAATCTTCTGTGGACTAGCGTTCTGATAAAGGACCACATTAGGATAACGAAGCATATCTAAAAGCTTAGAAGACATCTCTGTCACCGCTGCGATACGGAAAGTGACATCAGGCAAGGCTTCTACGATTGCTTCTACTTGCTCAATCTGATCTGAATTAGTCAAGATTAAGGCATCTCGTCTTAGGAAATTATCACGTTTAAACTGATAATGGTAACCCAAGTGCACAAACTGAGCATGGTATTTCTCGTCAGTCAACTCTAAAGCACGTTCATAAGTCGCCTTATTAGGAATGATGATTTTCTTAGTACGCACATCATTGCTTTCTAAGATCAACTGCATATTGCCTGGAATGGTATCATAGAGAGGCTCCTGCCATACCAAGACATCTGAGCCAGACTTATCTGGGTGATAGAAGGAAACCAAAAAAGGAGTCGCTAGAGTGTTAAAGATAAGTTGATGGCTATCTAATCCTAAATCTTGCAAAAAGAAGATTATAAATTCAACCTTATTTGCAAAGTAACGCATAGATTGACCAGGTAATGTCAACAAGATATCACCCGTCACATGGTTTTCTAGCAAAACTTCCTGACCATTTACATCTTGGTAAACCGTCATAATCGGCTCACTATCTGCGCTATAGGTCGTTGTAGCGAAGCAAGCACCAAAACGATTATAATGGTCAATCTGGCGTACTCTTCCTTCCAAATCTTTCCAATCAACCTGCTTGACTAGACGAGCCTGCAAACCATCTGCATAATGAATGACAGCTCTTTCCTGTGTCATATCATCAATACGAGCAGACTGATTATTTCCTGAAATTTCCCAAAAAGCTGGAACAGGGACTTGGTTAAAATAGAGAGGTTTCCCCTTTTCATATCCTAGATAATAAGTAAAAGGAGATACTAGACCATCAGGCAGAAAACCATCTGCATCGATGACTACTCCAAGTTGAGAAAGACCAGTAGCGACTAGACTTTCATGTAAATCTCGACTTTCTTGACTGTAACGATCATAAAGTTCAATCATGGAGTACCTCCTCTACTGTTTTCTTCCACTTTTCTATAACTTCTTTGGTTAAGAAATCTTCTGCAATTTGATAAGAACGTGTACGCATACCCTCTAGACGATTTTCTTGATACAATTGGCAAATTTTATCTGCAAAAGCTTGTTTAATTTGATTTTCAACATGGTCTGATGAACTTGGAATCAAATAACCATTTTGCCCATTCTCTATAAAGGTCTGATTGCCGTAAGGAACATCAAACCGATTAGTGGTAGACCCGATCCAACAGCTTCCATCAAGGTCAAACCAAAGCCTTCGCTGGTAGAAGCAGTCAAATAGACTTCATACTGGCTATAAATCTGCGAAAGTTCCGCATGTCCCTTGAGCTGGATGTAGTCCTCTGCCTGATGATTTGCAATAATTTCTCGAAGAAGAGAATCTTCTCCACCACTACCATAAATATCAAATGTCAGTTCAGGTAAAGCTTTACGAGTCTCAATCACCGCCTTGACCAACCAATCAATATGTTTTTCCTTAGCAAGACGTGAAGCGGTAATCACTGAAAAAGGTTTACGCCCTTGACTTGACTCGGTCAAGGAATCAATACTTCCTACAGGAATGGTAACAATCTTTGGTTGGTGCTGGGTGTATTTGGCAAATTGCTCTTGCAACACTTCATTCTGTCTATCAGTTGATACGATAAAGAAATCAACCTTGTCCGCATTGGTAAACTGATAGTCATAGTAATTATTCCAAAGGATGTAATCCTCATTTGTGGCATTTTCACTATAATGCTCCGCATGAACAACTACCGCTAAATGCGCTGCTTGTGCTTCCTCAAACACAACCTGACCAATACCTGTCTCTCTATCAAGAATGACTAAATCCGACTTGTTCAAATTCAAGGATTTCATAAAGGCACGCATAAAGGCTTGCTTTCCATAGAAAATCTTATCCTTGAAACGATAAACTTCTTCCTTCCCTTGATTCATCAAGATATCATAGGCTGGAGTCCCGTCTTCATTGTAAAAAGTCCTTTGGTATAATACTGCAACATTGTCCTTGGGAGCAAAGTATTCGGTACAATAACGAATGTAAGAAAAGTAATCCTTACGAATCAATTTTCCTTTAAAAACATACTCGGCATGTTGAACCAAGTCCTCGTCCTCGTCAACCAAATAACAAGTCACAAACTTATCAGCATCAGAAAAGAAGACACGCAAAACCTTCCCATTCTTTTCTCTACGACTTTCCACACCACCAAAATAAGCTAAAACATCATCCACTGTTACACTAGTCGGTGCCAGCTTGACATCTGTAAAGTGGTTATAAAGCCAGATAACTTGATCATCATCAAAACCAATATTGGAGGTCAAATGCTGAATATTATCCGCTAAAATCATATCTGTGAAGATAAACTTTGAGGGAATATTTAAATTCCTAAAAATACCAGCACGATAAGCCTGAGCATATTCAACACCACTACTAGCCCAACCAATTCCTAAATTTATATTATAAATTGTCATATATTCCTCTTTTTATGTTATGGAAAATGAGTTATAATCTCACCCTTTGGAGTTATCTCGATCAAGCCCATCAGAAGGTTACGTATCATATCCTCACGTATTTGTTTCTTCATCTCTTCAAAGCCCGCATAAGCTTCTTGATAATACTCCACGATAGGATTTTTCTGAGCAGCTGGTTGTCCACCGATTGCCATAGCTAACTGCTGAAGATAATCTACTTGCTCCACCCAATTATCATCAATAGCCTTAAGCAAAGAAAGTCGTAAAAACTGCTCATATAGGTCATGTTGTTCTAGCAATTCTTTCTTTTCAAAAAGCTCTTTATCAATAATCTGCTTAATAAATCTACGAACCACAGTTTTATCAGTCACATTGATATCCTCTGGAACTTCTTTAATATGAAAGCTAATATTAGTTACAATAAAGTGGAAGAGCAACTCTCGACTTTCATAATTTGAAGCAGTCACTTGGTCTATATAACTAGCAATGATTTCTTCAACAACATCCTCTAAGTCACGAGAACCATCTATTAGACGATTACGCTCCTTGTAAATCATATCCCGTTGAATATTCATGCTCTCCGCATACTCCAAAGTCTGACGACGGGCTGAACGACCTGCACTATCGCTTGCACGTTGAGCCTTTTCAACCAAATTCCTATATTTGCGGCCTTTCAATACTTCTGGTTGAGTCATATCTTGAACTTGATAATCTTTATACTTTTTATGAACCCAAGATGGACCAAACTTCTTGATAACAGCGTCCTCTAAGGATACAAAAAACTTACTCATACCAGGATCTCCCTGACGGCCAGATCGTCCACGAATTTGAAGGTCGATTCGTTGACTTTCCATCCGTTCCGTTCCAATGACAATCAAGCCGCCAAGCTCTGCGACTCCCTTACCAAGTTTGATATCCGTACCACGTCCTGCCATAGAGGTTGCTACTGTCACAGCCCCCATTTGACCTGATTCTGAGATAATTTGAGCCTCACGCGCTACATTATTAGCGTTTAGAACATTATGAGCAATCCCTTCACGGAGCAGTAGTGATGAGTAAAGCTGGGACATTTCAACTGATCCTACAAAAACAAGTAGGGGATTGCCCTTAGCATGGTATTCTTTGATATACTCCAAAGAAGCATACACTTTTTCAGGTAAGGTAACGTAAAGATTGTCTGGATAATCAATTCGTTTTTTAGGACGATTTGTTGGAATGCACACTACCGACATATTGTAAGTTTCAAGAAGTTCTTTCTCTGCAACTTTACCTGTACCCGTCATTCCGGATACCTTCTTAAACATCTTAAATAGGCTTTGATAAGTGATGGAGGCCATAGCCCTTGTCTCTGGAGATAACTGAACATGTTCCTTTGCTTCAATTGCCTGATGAATACCTCCCTGAAGTTTGGTCATTTCCATTAGACGTCCTGTTCCCTTATCCACCAGTACCATCTCATTACCACGGATAATATAATCCTTGTCTTTGGTATAGAGTTTATGAGCCCGAATTGCATAGATCAAATGCCGAGCAAAAACCGCATGCTCTTCCTTATAAAAATGATCAATTCCTAAAAAACTTTCAGCAGTCTTAGCTCCCTTAGTAGTCAACCAAACCTCATCTTTCTCCTCTTTAAAGATATAATCTTCTCCTTCAACAAGAGTTGTTACCAGAGTATCAATAATACCGTAATGATTGGACTGAACTCGAGGAGCTCCTGCAATGATAAGAGGTGTCTGTGCACTGTCTAATAAGATATCATCAACCTCGTCAATAATGACATAATCAAAGGAGCGTAAAAATTTTCCCTTTTCATTGGAGGCAAGATTATCATTCAGATAATCAAATCCTAAAGAACCATTAGTCGTATAAATAATATCGGACGCATAAATTCTTTTTTTCACTTCTGGTGTCATTTCTTCTTGGGGATTGTCCGTAAATGGTACTCCAATTGTTAAACCAAGAAAACGATAAACTTGTCCCATTTCTTCAGCATCACGCTTAGCTAGATACTCATTCGTTGTTACCAGCATAGTACCTTTTCCTGTAAGGGCATTGAGATAGACAGGCATAGTAGCTGTTAAGGTCTTCCCCTCACCAGTATTCATCTCAGCAACATTCCCCTGGTGAATAACAATCCCTCCCATGACCTGTACATCATAGGGGAACATTCCCAGTACACGCCTGTCTGCTTCACGAACAACCGCAAAAGCTTCTACCAATAAGTCGTCAAGAGTTTCACCCTTAGCAAGACGCTGACGAAACTCCACTGTTTTTGCCGCTAGATCTTGGTCTGATAGAGACTCCATCTCTCCTTTAAGGGAATTAATCTTTTTTAAAATCTTTTTAACTTTTCTAAGTTGGAAATTTTGATAAAAACCATTAAACACAAGTAATCTCCTTAATAGAAAATGAGTAAAAATCTAGCGATTCAAATCCAGCACTTAGAAGAGAGACTTGATACGTATAAGCATTATCGGGATAGGTAAAGTCAAATATTCTCACTTTTTCTACCTTCTCTTCTAAAATTTCATTATACCGATCAAAAAACGTGACCTTAGTATAAACTCCCTTCTCAGGCTGACAGTCCATCTCAAGAATTAATCGATAATTGTGATTTCTTTTTAACAAAGGAAGACTAGGTTGAGTACGAGCTGCTTGATAATTCACACTTGAAGTCCAACTTTTAATCACTTCCCCAGATGTCATTAAAGGATTGGAGAAACGAATATGCCAATCTGAATAATACTGCACTCTAGTTCCATACATAAAACTTCCATTGACCTCTCCCCAAGCAATATTTTCTCTGTGCTTGATAATCATAGCTCACCTCTTCCAAAATCAGCCTGTAGAACCATGCGATAAAAATGTAAGACCCAGGCAACATTTGTATCCGTATCATCATTGTGTCGTCCCGCTGTCCCTTTAGAAAGAATTTTTGCACCTGTATTACATAAATAAGTCACTAGTTGTTCATATGCCTGAGGATCCATATCCTCATCCTTCATATAGGATAAGCCAAAAGTCGTCTTGGAGAAATCAGCTTGTTTAAAAACCTTCCAAAAACGTTGATTTAATTCTAACATATGCTGGGGACTATTCCCTCCAGATTGATGTCTCAGTATATCGTAAGCAGTGTTAAAAATCCCTGGAGCTTCTAGTCGACCGCGATTAGCTATCGTTCCAATATTGGCAAGAGGTTTACCGACAAGGATTGCTTGCGGTTCGAAACTTGCTCCATAATATAGGGCTGGAAAAGTTCCCATGGAAAGCCCGGATAAAATTAAATCCTTAGAGGTTAAACCTAAATAATCCAAATAATACTGAATAGTAGCTTTAATCTTACTCTCTAACTCCTCACTACCAAGATAAAATGCTCCCCCATCTATACGAGGATCAGAAAACAAAAGAAAAGGACAACCTAGATTTTTCATCATATAGTATCCTTCAAACCCCTCCGCTGTACGATATCCTGCAAAATAGACAGCTAAAGGTGGTTTAAAATCACCTGGATGGAAAAAGTAGTTAATTTCATCACGCCTATCATCATGTAGAATATTTCCTCCTAATACAAACTTTCCAAACTGTTTACGACTCCAGCGTTGATGGAGACTCCCTAACTGTAATCTTCCATTCCCTCGAGCTTCAACGGAAATAGATAAATAGGCATCATAATCTTGCTCTATGACAATAGCCTTTTCTAAGTCTTTCTCTGTATAAATCAAATCTTCAGCTATATCCAAAATAGATCCACTGACTATTTTCTGAATCCTAAATCGAAAATCTACATGCTCACTTCTTTCATACTCCAACCATAGTTCTATAGGTAGACTTCTGTTAACTACAATATTATAAGACCAGTAGGCCACCTGTTGGAACTCATCTCCAAAATTTCCTTCTAAAGTCACATATTCAAATCCCTGATAAGAAACCTGGATGAAGGAACTTGGATGAATCTTAATAGTAAAGGGGCGTAATTTATCCCCATATCCCCCTCCAAATAGAGAAGTTGACAAGTCATTCAATAACTGCTGAGGATCTGAAAAATCTAGAGCCTGAGCACATCTCTGTTTTATCAAATCAAGAATAGCTGAATCTTGCGTTCTAAAATCTTGATTGTAGAAAAGTGTATGAGGTTCAATATGATAGATAAAGGGCAATAGATTTCCTAAATATTGACCATCTTCTATTAGGATAGCATGAAAGCTAGTTACCTGATCTAGTTCCATCATTTTACGAAGAGCTTGAGATGAGTTTGGTGAGAAATAATACCAATCCATATTTTCAGGAATTGTGTAATGATGAGCCCAATTATCAATCCCTATTTGTAGGATTTTATAGTCCTTTGACATCTATAACCTCCTCAATCCATTCATGTAATTTGTCTAAGAAACGTTGCCCCGTATGTTCCTTGATTTTATCAATAGAGTAAATCAAGGCCTGGTTCCATTCTTTTAATCTATCTGTGTAATAATGTGCAGCTATTGAAAACTCCGCTATATTAGATATCAGATAGCCGTTTTTCAAATGTTCCACATAGACGGTTTCAACCAGATTAATCTGAGGAATTCCCGCACTAATACCTGCTATTTGAGTATAAAGGTGAGGTTGTTGATTGAAATCAACAATCAAGCGCACAAACTCTAATGTCTTAATCAACTCTAACTCATCATTCAAATTGACAAACTGAAAGCGCAATTCTAGTTTCTGATTCTCCTCTAATGGATTTTCCGCATCTCCGTAGTTTGTTCCTTTTTCTAATGTATCAATACGAATTTGCTCTTGGATGATTTCATGAACAAGATTTTCCACTTCTTTCATTTGTTCCTGACTGGCAGAGAAAGCCCCAAAAATGATTTCTGTATGTTTAGTTTCAGAAATAAATGACAAGACCTGCACTAATGCTTGTCTATCAATGCCTTCAGAAAAGTCTAATTGATAGTAAATAATCGATTCTTTTCTAGTCTGACTGCGTCCAAGTCGTAGACGCGTATCAAAAGAGGGAAGATGATGACATTTATTCCAATGTTCAGGATACATTTCTCTCAACAACTGCAAACTGTCCATACGATCGACCAAGACTAAATCTACTAGATTCATGGATACATGTAACTCTTTAAAAGCTATCCTTAGGATTACGATTGATAAAGAGACTTAAAATTTTTGGATTGCCACTAGGTAAACGGTCTAGTACAAATTGGTCATGGTGAGAATGGGAAGGTATAATAAAAAGTATCTTTATTCCTTAATTGCTTATCCAGATAGTTCTCAAAAATATTCTGCCACTAGACATTCCATATTTTTGATACTCAGACATTTTAAAAGCGATAACCAAAAATAGGATTGATTTCTATTCTTCCTTCTTCTTGCAAATATTCCCTAAATTGCCAAATACCTTTAGAATCTAGGTAATCTTGATATTTCTCTTTTCCTTGCTCAAAATAAATAACACTAGATACGTAGCCTCTATCATCCATGACATAACAATGACTCACCTGCCCAGTAGGTCCAAAATAGTTTATTTTACTAATAAAGCCCTCAATACCATGTTCCACTTGAGCATATTTTATCCCATTTTTTTGAACAATGATTGTAAAAGGAGTGTAAAGAAATTGACAATCACTATCCCACTCTATATCTCTAATACCAAGTACTTGGGTATGCAAATCATGAAAATTTTGCAAATCATCAAAAATAGAATAGACTTCTGTCTCCAAAACACCCTGTCGATGTAAAAAATAACGCAAATGAGGTTGATAAGATAATATTAATAATTTTGCCTCTACCCCTTGTTTTTGAAAAAGACGAATTTGATTAAAGGTATCATCAAACTCAAAGCGAAACTGAGAATAATACCAAGGGATTATATCTGCATGCCATCGACGTTCTGAACCATACCAAGCTGGAATAAAATAATACATGATAACCTCCTAAATCAATGGTTGATAGGTTTCATTTAATCTCAGAGCCTTAATCTCATCTCTAACCGTAAAAATCATACCACCAAACATCATAAATAAGCCAGGAATCATCGCAATCCTCAGCAACTTTTCATCAAATAGAACAAAAAGCAGCGGTCCCCCAGCCATAATAACATTAAAAAAAGCACCTATCAAAGAAAATTGAAAGACTAGTCTATTAATAAATCGTCGGGTTTCCTCACCAGGATAAATTCCATAGATGTATTCTCCTGTTTTTTTCATACGATCTGAAATTTCTTCTCCACTTATATTAATAAAGGCAAAAGCTATACTAAATAAAAAGAGAATGAGCATATAGGTATAGATCCAAAGCGGTTTCCCAATTGTAAACTGAGAAGACAATTCAAAAAAGCTAGCATTCGATGGAAACATTTTCTGTAACAATAAAAGAATATAGGTTGGCAGGCCTAAAAAAGTCGTTACATACATAAAAGGCATTCCTCCAGCTGGATTCAGAACCACATCAAAATAGGAGTACTTTTTAAAACGATTGTGTAAACCAATTTTATGTATTGCAATACGATAACGAGCTCTATAAATAACAGCAAGTAGATAAGCAAATAAAATTCCCATCAATATTAAAGATAACAATACAAAGATAGAAACAGGTACTGTTTGGAAAGTATCAATCAAATCTTGAGGAATATTTAAAACTATCCCAACCAATAAAATAATCGTCTGACCTCCGATCCCAATACTTGCATTCATATTTGATAACCATACTAAGAAAAAAGCTCCTGCTATTAAAAGGCTAGTATTCATGACTAATATCAGGAGATTAGATAAATTGGATTGAATGGGTAAATTTAATGAAACGGCCAAGGCTTGAATCAAAGCTATAAATAAAGTTAAATACATCTGTCGTCTATTTTGAATCTCTTCAGGCATTGAGGAAAGACCCATTTTTTTAGAAAGAGAAATCATCTGCCACAAAATCATAGAAGACATCCACGGGGATAAACCTATTGAAAATAAAGATAAACTCCTTAGATTCCCACCTACCATTGCAGCTGAAAATGATAAATAGGCTGTAGCACTACCTAAAAAATTCCTATTATTTAAGTCAACAAAAGGAAGTGTCAACCTACTACCTAAAACATAGATAAACATCAAAAGCAGTGTAACAAAGCCTTTTCTTACAACTATTGATGAAACATATTTTTTTCATAAAACTTCCTCTCAGTTTAATTAATAAAGTTGGAAAAAGTAGCTAATATATTTTAAACGCGTCCTCGATTGAATTAAACATTCTCTATTTCTAATTATAAATAGATTTTTCTCAAAATGTCCAACAAAGCTCTCTTTTATCCTTCAAACAAAAAGGAATAAATATAAAAATAAACTGCAAAACTTATATATTAACAATAGTAACTAAAAAGAATTTAAAAATGGTCTTATTCAAACTACAAGATGCCGACTCCCCGTGCTGCTGTTTGATATTTTTTATGACTCTTCTTTAGCAACAAGCAGTTTATACCACTTTTCAATAATCGCTTCATCTAAATAATTGCTCGCAATAGCATATGAATTCTGAACAACTTTATACTGATCCAATTTAAAAATAGTTAATAATTCCATCTGATATCTTTTCAATTAATTCATCTCTCGATTTGCTTTCGTTTTCTGCTATTAAATATCCATTCTTCCTATTTTCTATAAATGTGGGACCCCCATATGGAGCATCTAGTCCTACAATACCTAAACCATTTGCAACTGCTTCAAGTAGAGTTATCCCCAACGTTTCCCATGAAGCAGTCGATAGATAAAGTTGATATTTTTTAAATTCTTCCGTTAAATTTTGATAACCACATAACTTTATATAGTCTTGTGCATTATTTTCAAGAATTATCTGATTCAATTTATCATACTGCGAACCTTTCCCATATATATTCAAATGGAAATGAGGTAGTTTATCCTTTGCTTTGATAGCGGCTAATATAGCTAGATCAATCTGCTTTCGTGGATCTAATCGTGCAGCAAGCATTGCAGAAAAAGGAACTCTTTCCTTGTTTTCGACATTTAATTCTTCAACACTTGCGGCAGGTATAACCACTATTGGGCAAGATAAAAGATTCAAATCACGTAAATATTTCTCCAGTTCTATTTTTTGTAATTCTGTTGAAACAATTATAAAGTCAAATTCAGTAGCATATTTGAACAAATAAAAATATTCATAGTTCATATCACCGTATCGAAATTGATGTATAGAATGTAGGACTACGCCTTTTTTTACACCACTTGCATATTTTAAGAGTGCTTGAGAAAATGGAAATCCGCTTATTCTATCCATTATGACGGTATCTTTCTTAGACAAGGATAAAGATTTTATAAAATACTCCATTAAAGCATGTTCTCCACCTATCCAATCCGAACCAAAACGATATCTGATTTTCCCTGAAATTTGAAATCCTTCATAAACAAGCCCTCCTGTTGAATGATAGAAAAGTCTATGATGCCAATTGAAGCCATCCTTTTGTAGGTACTCTCTACAGATTAAATAAGAGGTATAGTAATCCCTCTGATACAGTTTATCTAAGTATAAATGTTCTACTTGAAAGACCCTATCTTCTTCAAACCAAAGAATGATTTTATGTTCTGCAGTTAATTGAAAGACAATTCTTTGAGAATTGCATTCAATACAATCACTATGTTCTAAAGACAATCTCAGAATCATCTCCTCAACTGAAATAGTCGACTCAACACTTTTTTCTCCTACAAGAAAGAACGGAGCAATCAGCATTCTCTCTTCTGGTATCCCAAGATTTCGAAAATAAGAAAAATCAGAGCGAGATGGAATCACCGAAAAGATATAATAGTAATCAAGATTCATTTTCGAAAATACTCTCGCACGATGAGCCTGAGAATTATCAACTCCATTTGCCTCATATCCGACCAATAAATCAAAGATATAGATAGCCATTAAGCGTCCTCCCTCTGAAAGACTTTTTTATAGTAGTCTTTACTAGAAGCATGAATAAACTGCAATTGTCTTTGTATTGCCAAGTCATATTCTACTTCTGAAAAGATGATTTTTTTCAAATCCTCAATCATACAACTAATGTCATCACTAATGTATAAATGCTCTGAACAAACAAAATCTTTTCGATGGCATGTTTCCTCAAAGCCAAATAGAAGTAATCCATTTTCCAAAGACTCTTCTACAGAGTTCAGTATTTCGATATAATGGTTGATATCGAAATAAATCGTGCATGTTTCCAATAAGGATCGATATTGAGATTCTATAATCCCTGGATATAAAAACACATTTTCTTTTTCACTTAAATTAGTTAATCTCCCCCCCATAGCAGTAATAGCTGCGATATGGAATTCAAGCATTGGTAACTGTTCCACTAAGGTTTCAATTTTTTCAACTTCTTGTGTATGAGTGACAATCAAGGCTCGATGCCCATTCCTAGTATTTTTGAATGGATATAGAGGACTAAGATGATATACCTTCTCATTATAAGGCAAAGATTGAAACACAGAATAATGGTAAATATATAAGTAATCTACATACATTAACCAATCCTGAATCTCTTTTTCAGATACGATTCCCTGTCCAAGGTAGCAGGCAATAGTATTTTCTTTTTGTAAATATTGAGCAATCGATTGATCTCCAATAACAACTACATCCCTATCGGCATTCATTCGAGACAGACAATTTTGCCAAAGTTGCTCCTCATTGAAAATTCGAGTTACATCATTCTCAAATACTGTAAAAAGATGATTCTCAGTGTCTTCTATCATTAACAAGACATCTTCAGGACTATAGTATTGAATAAAAATAGTGTTTCCTTCCTGATCTAGTATATCTTGTTTATATCTCCAGCCATTCTCCTGATAATAATCCTTACTTAAAACTCTCCCATTTACATCCAGCCATTCTACCATTCTAACCGTCCGTAATGTCTTGTCTAAATAGTGAATTACCCCTCTCTTAATATCCTTATCCCATATCGTTCCTTCATTATAGTCCATATGAATTTCCCAAAATTTAGGAACAACTACTTTTAAGGCAAACAGAGGAGACTTAGTATCTAAAGTAGATGACCTTTGATTCGCAAGTATCATTGGTAAAAAATAACTACAGTCTGAATAGGTATCCAATTCTTCTTTTATTACTACACGGACGGCTACTCCCGAGGAAATAACATCATCTATAAAATCTTGTTCATCATTATTAAATCGATTTGTTAGATAAATCATCTATTTCTCCACTTATTTTAATAATCCTAATTATAATCTATGAATTTCAATTACTAGAAATTCAATACTCTATTCATGCACTGTATTCAGGAAAATACCTTTCCAATACCCTTATCGATGATACTTTACACTCATAATCTTATATTTATAGATATCCATAATTTACTAGAAAAGCTTACCCGTAAGTAAGAAATACTGTTCCTTAACCCATTCAATAACCTTAGACTTTGCAAGACCGATTCCTTCTAAATATTCAATACGACCTGCAAAATACAATTTTAAGCTTTCTACAAAAGCACTCACTTCGTAACCTTTAATAGTCAATAACAAGATTCGATTCATTCGTACACGCATATCATCCACTTCAGTTCGAACCATTTCTAACTTTTCAGATTCTCTATCCATCCAACGAATATTATATGTTTCCTTATTTTCAAAGGCTATTTTCTCACTTGTTAAATAAAGTTTAGACCAAAAATCCATACCTTCAGCTATTCTTAGTCTCTCATCAAATCGAATATGAGAAAGAAGAGATTTTTTGACCAATTTCCCACCAGTAATTTCAAATGTTGATGATAAATTTTCTAGTTGCGGTAACTTCTCTAATAATTTTTGTTGAGTGAAAACTTGTTTTGACTCATTTATCTGATATGCATGAATATAAAAAAACAATTTTTCTTTCACATCAAATTCTTTATAATTTGATATAGCGATATCAGCGTTATTTTTCTCGAATTGTTTGATAGAGAATATCTAGATAATCTTCTTCCACCCAATCCTTTGAATCCACAAAAAGTTATGTACTCCCCTTTTGAACATTCAATTCCTAGATTACGAGCTGATGATATTCCTTCCTGTTCTTGTTCAAAATAGTGAAGACGATTGTCTAAATTAACAAACTCTCTACAAATAGCTTCTGAAGAATCTGTTGAACCATCATTTACAAGAATCACTTCAAAATTACTATATGTTTGCTTTAAAAGACTTTCCAAACAAAAATCGTAAATATTGTTCGCCGTTATAAATTGGTACAATAATACTAATTAAATCTGGATACAGATATTGCTTCTCATACTCTCTAATATTCTTTTTGAATAATTTCCAATTCATTTTCATACAATAATTTAAAAACGACTACCTTCTGGTAAATACAATTTCTCATGCCAAAATAAGTGTTCAAATTTTAATCTTTCAACTAGTACTTTCGTTTCAAAAATCTTCATTTTTGAACAAATCATCAAATTTATCTAATATTTTAAATATATCTAATCGACTCTCTGTAAAGCTACTATTCGTTATTGAATTTTCACGAATTCTATAGGCATAGATGATATCCTGAGTTTTAATCCACTTTCTTGAAAACAAGACTAACTCTGGAAAGACAGCAAGATCTTCAAATGTCCATCCTATAGGGAAAAACTGATCCGATAGTATACTTTTGCGAATTAACCTCGGGAATACACTAACTCTCAATTCAGCAGAAGTTATTTTTTTTGAAATTATTTCTTTTTTTGAAATGATTTCAATCTTATTAGTTGGTTGTAGATAGAACTGGGGTTTATCTCCATCTTTAAATGTTTCATAAGAACCCTCTATTAAATCAACATCTTCTTCAATATGAATGATTAATTTTTCTAAAAACGTCGGATGAATAAAATCATCACTATCTACAAACGATACAAAAGAAGATGATTCACTAACGTGTTGAATTCCTGTATTTCTAGCAGCAGAAAGTCCCTGATTTTGTTGATTTATTAATCTAAAACGTTTATCCGAAAGGTATTCTTCTGCTATGGTAACAGAAGAATCAGTAGATCCATCATTCACCATGATACACTCAAAATATGGATACGTTTGTTGCTGAATACTATCCAAACATTCCTTTAAATAAGATTCTACATTGTAAATTGGAACAATAATCGTTATTGTTTCATGACTCATTTTCTCTTCCATTCCCTCCTTTGTAAATACAATTTCTCATATTGAAACAGTCAATCTTATCTGCTTCCTCTTCTTAACTAAAGATATTCAACCTTGATTATTAACAGTCTTATGACAGTAAAATAGCACTTTAGTCTGACAATATATCTATGTCTATATTATCGAAATAACGGCTAGCCCTAGGTAATGTCACTATCTATTATCATTAATCAAAATTTCCTGCTTTATTTTCACAATGCAAGTTGGTTCAGTTTCAGCTATTTGATTTTATTTACTAAAAATCATCTACTCTTTTATCAGATACAAGAAGAACTACTAACCCAATAAACAGAAAAATTCCTTATAACGTCTAAAAATTTCTGTCTCTTGGAGCCCTGCTTCCTGCATTTGTTTATATTGAAGTTGAAGGCAATCGATTAAGCTACTTTTCTCTTCGGAAATATCTATTCCTAATAAGGCCAGAGTAGCTACTCTTTCCAAAAGTGCTTCAAATACATCTGTAAAATATTTCTCTGTATACCGAGTGCTTAAACTTCCTTTTCTAATGCGATGTATATAGAAGTCTTTATGAATATAGCTAGCCTTACATGACTCCATAAATAATTTATAGTTCGTAAAACTATCGCCTATACTTTTTTTCCAACAGGAAATTGTATATGTTCAAATAGTCGTTTATGGAATAAAATCCCCAACTAGTTTCAAATTCTATTCCTCTTTTTGCAATCAATTCATTTTGTTTAAAATGCTCTTCTTTATAGTCAAACACATGAATATAATAGTTATTATCTTCTTCGTTAAATGCTTTATAACTCGCAACTACAATTTCAGAATCATTTTTTTAATGCTGCATGATATAATTCTTCAAGATAATTAGGATCAATAAAATCATCTCCATCTATAAAGGTTATAAATTCTCCATTTGAATGAACTATACCAGTATTTCTTGCAGCAGAGATTCCTAAATTCTCTTGCTCGAAATATCGAAAACGTTTATCTTTGTTGATAAACTCTTGACAAATATCTTTTGAATCATCTCTAGAACCATCATTGATTAATAAAACTTCAAAATGCGGATAGGTTTGATTTTCAATACTTTCTAAACATAATTGTAAATAGGGGTATACATTATAGATAGGAACGATAATGCTTATTAATTTTTTTGAGGATAGGTTTGTATTTCTCTGGCATCACTAAGGAACTGTTTATATTCAGCTAGTAACTCTTTATTCTCAAGAAAATCATTTCGAAAATCAATTAAAGTTTGTAATTTTCTTACATAATTAACTGTAGGAATTCCTAATATCAAAGCAGTTTCATACATTTTTTTAAATACTGACAATTCTTGTTCGGCGTGAATTTGAGAAAAAAACCACTAGTTGTACTTTCATCATGCTGACGATAAATATATGTTTCAGCATTAATAAATATAAAATTATTTGCTTTTTAAATATAATTTGAAGTAAAAAAATCTAAATCTTCAGCATATATTATATTAGAATCGAAACGAATATCCTCTACTAACCTTCTAGAAAACAATTTAGACACTGCACAATTAAAACTATTATTAATTGAAATTAACTTTGGTAACTCAGTTAGAAATTTCTCTCGATTCATTTTTCCCATAGTTAAGTAAATACTTTTCCTGATTAGAATAGATATTTATGAGATATGTCTCTCGAGTATTAATAAATCGCATATATGAAGAAATAGCTACTTCACAATTGTTTTTTTAATTATTCCATCTATCAATATTTCTAAGTGATTTTCATCCACCCAATCATCCGAATCTATGAATGTAATATAGTCTCCTTCTACATTATCTAATCCTAAATTTCTTGCAGAAGAAACACCCCCATTTTCTTTTTGTAAAGTATCTAAATCTAGAATCAGATTTTAAAAAAACTCTTACAAATCGTTTCAGAATTATCTTTTTGAACCATCATTAACCATAATTACTTCAAAAATTTTTTTATAAGTCTGATTTTTTTGATGCTATTTAGACATTCTTCTAAGTATTTTTTTCTGCATTATAAATAGGAATTACAATACTGATTAAAAAAATCTTTTCTCATTGGGTTTAAACATTTTTTTCCACCATCACTTACCAATTCCTTATCCTTCATTAAGAAAATCTCTCCTTAGTCCAACATTTTAAAATACACATAATACTTCTGTGAATTGTTTTACTTATTTAAAAAAATATAGTATCTCTTTATATCTTCTATATATCTCTGTATCTTCTAACCCGGCATCTAAAGCTTGTTGAGAACGAGTATTAAGACGTATTTTCAACATTTCTTTTTCTTCTGTAATGTCTATGCCAGACAAACTTAAAACTGCTATTCTCTCCAACAATGCTTCTAAAACATCTGTTAATAAACTTTCCGTAATAGAATTGATTAAACTTCCTTTTCTGATTCGATAAATATATAAATCTTTATGAATGTAACTTGTCTTACAAGATTCCATATATAATTTATAATTCGTGCGTGTATCCTCTATATTTTTACCTACAGGAAACTGAACATTTTCAAATAACCTTCTATGGAATAGAGTCCCCCAACTTGTTTCAAATTCAATTCCTCTTCTTTCAATTTGGGCTATATTTTCGATTAATTCTCTATGATTATAATGCTCTTCTCTATAATCAAATACATGAATATAGTAATTATTATCCTCTTCATTGAATCTTTTATAAGTTCCGACAACAATTTCAGAATCATTTTTTTCAAGGAAGTGTAATATAATTCTTCAAGATAATTAGACTCAATAAAATCATCTCCATCTATAAATGTCAGAAATTCTCCTTTTGAATTTAGTATTCCTGTATTTCTAGCTGCTGAAAGTCCAGCATTTTTCTGCTCAACATACTTAAATCTTTTATCTCTTTCGACAAATTCTAAACACATATCTTTTGAATTATCTCTAGAACCATCATTGATTAATAAGACTTCAAAGTGTGAATAAGTCTGTTTCTCGATACTTTCTAAACATAATTGCAAATAAGGATATACATTATAGATTGGAACAATGATACTGATTAATTCTTTAGGATAAGTAATCTTTTTTTCTATCTTTTCTAGAAATTCGACATATTCATTATATAAATCTCTATTATCTAAATAATCTTTTTCGGTAATCTAATAGATTTCTCAATGTGTTCACATAATGAATAGTAGGGAGTCCCATTTCTTCTATTCTCTCATACATTTTTTTATAAATGGCTAATTCCTGTTCCATATGCAATTGCCCAAATTTACTAGAAGATCTCTCATCATGTAATCGGTAGATATACGTAACTTCATCAACATAAGAAATTGAATCCATATTACAATATAAATTAAAGAAAAAAACTCCGTATCTTCTCCATATATTAAAGAATTATCAAACCAAGTTTCTTGAACTAACTCTTTTTTTAAATAATTTACAAACTGAAATTTTATAACTATTATTAGCAAGTATTAATTTAGGAAGAATTACTAAAAAAATTCTTCTCTATTCAATTTATTATAATTTAACAAGTATTTTTTTCTTGATTTGAATACATTCTAAAAATAAAAAAATTATTTGAGCTATCAAACTTTTTTTGATGGAAGAAACCGCCATATCGGAATTATTTTCTTTGATATTATTGATTAACACTTCTAAATGGTTTTCATCAACCCAATCATCGGCATCTATAAATGTAATAAAATCTCCCAAAACATAATCTAATCCAAAATTTCTAGCAGACGAAGCACCCCCATTTACCTTTGTAAAGTACTTAAATCTAGTATCAACTTTAACAAAAATCCATACAAATTGATTCAGAATGATCCATTGAACCATCATTAACAAGAATGACTTCAAAAATTTTTTTATATGTCTGATTTTTGTATACTATTTAAACATTGCTCTAAATATTTTTCTGCATTATAAACAGGTATCACAATACTTATTAAAGAATTTTCTTCACTTATAATTTCCATTTTCTTTCTCCTTACAATTGCCTCTCCCAAAAAAATAGTCGAACAAATCTTTAAATAATATGATTCTTTTTTTAGTTCCTCTATTTTATTTTTGAAGAATAACTTTTTTTCCTTTTTCATAACCATAATATTCAAGCTCACCAACTCTCCTATTCAATATATATTCATACATTTTATAGGTTTTTTTGTATATCAATTCCTTCAATATCTTTTGTTTCCTCTATTCTTTCTTCCAAAGCATCTATATAATCTAAATGACTCAAATTAAAATTTAAACTTAACCCCTCAAAATTCTTTCTATATGCATATATCGTATGATTACAAACCGCTATTTTTTCAGACGCTAAATATAGTTTCCAAGTAGTAAATTGATCTTCCGCATATTTTCCTAAAGGATAACGAATCTCTTTAAACAAACTGCTCTTATATAATTTTCCCCACGCTGTTGAATAACATAAGAAAGGCGCATCAGACAGCTCATCCATTTGATTAACCGCAAATTCTTTTTTTAACAATTGTAATAGGTAAATTCCCAAATACTTTTCTATCAAACAAATAAAAACTTGGACTGTCAAAGTAACAAAATCCACCTACGACTAAATCAGCTTCTCCTAACAGAGCAGTAGCATGTAATTTTTCAAGTGCTAGATCCATTAAAAAAATCATCTGAATCTACAAATGTTATATATTCCCCTTTCGCTCGTTCAATCCCATAATTTCTAGCATCAGATAATCCGCCATTTTCTTTTTTTCGAAATAATAACAACGTTTATCTTTATGAAGATATTCCTACATATTTCCGCAGAAGAATCTGGTGAGCCATCATTGATTAATAAAAAGTTCAATATTTTTTTATAAGATTGATTTAAAATGCTTTCAATACATTTTCTTAAATATTTTTTTCTGTATTATATACAGGAACTATGACACTAATTAAATCATTCATTCTGTTACTCCTACCATTTTTTTAATTATTGTATTTTTTTAAATCCTCTATCATTTGTTCCACCTCAGAAATAGGATAAATTTTATTTGTATAATATTCATTTGCAGTGTTTTCAAATGATAAAAATTAATTTCCCTGATTCCTTTACTTTTTCAATAACTTCTTGATTTTTTTCTTCCATAATTAATATCTAAATAAATATCACATTCACCAATTAAACGATTAATGTTCCACTCTAAAAAGTGCAGGATGTAATCGTACATTTTCATATATTCGAAGATTGTTTAACTTATCCCCCATTAATGTCAATGCCATAATATTAAATGTATATTCTGGTAATTGATTTACTAAAACTTCAATTTGTTCTAAATCTTGACTATCTGTCATAATTAAAATTGATTTGAATGTTTTCGGAATTTCATGGGCAATGATTTCTGACCAATCCATTAATGAATACTTCCACCATACATCTCTTAATCTAGAAAACGAGAACAAATTCCAAGGTTTATCTTCAGATAAATAATGAATAATCGCTGGTAAAGGATTCACAGACTTTTCTAAAAATAAAAATATTGTTTTCTTTGTTCTGCAAGACGATCATATCCAATTTGAAAATTATACGTATCATCTAATACAATATAGCGATCTCCACATAGACGATTTAATACAGTCTGATCTGCTTCGGGAAGAGTTTCATGCTCACTATTTGTAATCTCAATACATTGCTTTTGAATATTTTCTTCTTTCCAAAGTTTATTATTAATTAATAATACTCCAGCATTAAATCTGTCTTCCAATCCATATACAATTTTCGCTGCAGCTACTAAATGATTTTCCAATTCCAATTCAAATAATTCATCAAGAGGTTTTGTTACGATAACATCTGAATCTAGATATAACACTTTCTCCTCTTCTACAAATTGAGGAATAAAATAACGTGCAAAAGTCATATAATTGATATGACCTCCATCAGGTGCCATTTTCCACTCTTTGGAAATAGCATCTCCAGTTAATTTAATATCTACTAATTCACTATTTCTACTTTTTAGTTTTTTTCGAATTCCAATAAACCATTCTTGTGGAATATCTTGATTCATAATATAAACCTTACAATCTATATGATGATAACAAATGGATTTCAAGGTTGCTTCAATATATCGAATATACCCATAATCACCCGCTAGTACAAAAGTTGCCTTATTCATTACAAATATTCTCCGTTCAATTTCATTAAAATGTAAAAAAAGTAAAAGTTTGAAATATAAAACAAGAACCATCATCAAACAATAAGAATAAAGATAATAATAATGATAATAATGATATCTTATAAATAGTCTATCAAAAGTTGATAAATTCCAGTTAGCTTTTTAGAATCTATCAACAACTCTTTTAAATCCTATTTTTTTGGATAAGATTAGGCTAAAAAAATATAAATAAGTTTCATTTGTTATGACACATAAATTTTTAGAAACGAATCTAAATCTCTTATCAGTCCTATTTTTTTTAATTAGATTTATTTAAATAATGGTTCCACAATTTTATATGGCTTTAATAATATTTATGATTCTGATATTCTTTAAAAAGACAGAAGTTATTTTAGAAAAAAATTCATTACTGATAAAAAAAGAAAATCCTTTTTTTTCCTAGCTAGCAAGACTGTAAAAGATGCTAGCTAACTTTTATCATTTTCAGCTGATATAATCCAATACAAAAAGGAAATTACCAATATCCAAATACGCTTAAAAGTTGTCTCAATCAACACTCTAGAGCTATCATTAAATGCTGACAGAATATTAATGACAGAATCGATTTTATAATTCTTACTACTAAATTATAACACTTTTTATATCAGTTCACTAACAATACAAAAAAAGAAATCCTGAAAAGTTTCAACTTTTCAGGATTTACTTTGATTTATTTTTCAACAAAATGAATCAAACAGATACATTATGCCTCATCTTCATTTTCATCGTGACGGCGTTTCGCAAGTACACCTAATCCAGTTACACCTGCCAAAGCACCCAGAACAATAGATGATTTAGAAGCTTCTGTACCAGTATTCGGTAATTTATTACTTGAATTTACTGTTAATTCTGATGTTGATTTAGAGTCAAAAGCTGACATGCTAGTTGAATCGGAAGCTGACGCGCTTGTACTTTCACTCATTGAAGCTGACGCTGTTTCACTCACTCTAGTAGATAATGATTCTGATACTGAAGTTGACTGACTAGTACTTGTTGATTGTGGTTCTGAAGTAGATAGGCTAGCACTTGTTGATTGTGATTCTGAAGTAGATAGGCTAGTACTTGTTGATTGTGATGCTGTAGCCGATTGACTTTCGCTTGCTAATTTACTAATTGAAGTGGAATCTGTAACTTCATTGTAAACATATACAACCGTCTTAGAACCTACTGTAACAGTACCCGTTTCAGCATCTGAAGATAGTAATTTTCCATATAATTGATAGAATTTCCCATCTTTGTAGATTGTATTTGGTCTATGATCTCTAGTATCATATGTTGTAACATTATTTTCATCTACTAATGTAGGTTTTGTATCTAATACTGTTGGAGCAATTGGATTTCCATTAATATCAGCATATTCAACTGCTACCAGTCCGATTGGAGCTTCTGGTTTATCCACTGTTGTATTTAATAAGTCATAAACATATGTGACAACAGATGTTCTACCCTTAACTGTTGATTTTTCCGCATCAGAGAATTTCGTTACTTTCTTCAGAACATATGTCTTACCATCTTTTACAATGGTTCGTGGTTTTAATGCTGCAGTTGTTGTGTCATACTCAGTTCCTATATTTTCAGCAGATTTAACAATTGCTGTCTCTTTAATCATATTACCATTTGAATCAACATAGTTGACAATAACATTACCAAAGTTTTTGTTAGGTGCTGGTTCTGGTTTTTCTTCGTAAATATAAGTGACATTCTCTGGTTTAGATGTTGACTGTCCTTTTTCAGAAGATGAACCTGCTTTTGTTTTTTCTGTAAGAATATAAACTTTACCATCTTTTTCGATACGTTCAGGTTTGAAGTTAGGTGTTGTAGTATCGTAAGGAGTTCCTGGTTTAGAATCTTTTGGAACTACAGCTTCTGTAGGTTTTAATTGAACACCATTTGGTGTTTCATAAGATACCGTAACATCTCCTACTTGTGAGTTTGAATGAACAATTGAAGTACTTAAAGAAGTAGATTCGCTGGTTGATGTTGACTCACTTGCTGATGCTGATTCACTTACTGATGTACTCTTAGACGCTGATTCACTTACTGATGTACTCTTAGACGCTGATTCACTTACTGATGTACTCTTAGACGCTGACTCACTTACTGATGTACTCTGTGATGCTGATTCACTTACTGATGTACTCTTTGATGCTGATTCACTTACTGATGTGCTCTTAGACGGTGATTCAGACACTGATGTACTCTTAGACGCTGATTCAGACACTGATGTACTCTGTGATGCTGATTCACTTACTGATGTACTCTGTGATGCTGATTCACTTACTGATGTACTCTTTGATGCTGATTCAGACACTGATGTACTCTTAGACGCTGATTCAGACACTGATGTACTCTTAGACGCTGATTCAGACACTGATGTACTCTGTGATGCTGATTCAGACACTGATGTACTCTTTGATGCTGATTCACTTACTGATGTACTCTTAGACGCTGATTCAGACACTGATGTACTCTTAGACGCTGATTCAGACACTGATGTACTCTTAGACGCTGATTCAGATACTGATGTACTCTGTGATGCTGATTCAGACACTGATGTACTCTGTGATGCTGATTCACTTACTGATGTACTCTTAGACGCTGATTCAGACACTGATGTACTCTTAGACGCTGATTCAGATACTGATGTACTCTTTGATGCTGATTCACTTACTGATGTACTCTTAGACGCTGATTCACTTACTGATGTACTCTGTGATGCTGATTCACTTACTGATGTACTCTGTGATGCTGATTCACTTACTGATGTACTCTTTGATGCTGATTCAGACACTGATGTACTCTTAGACGCTGATTCAGACACTGATGTACTCTTAGACGCTGATTCAGACACTGATGTACTCTGTGATGCTGATTCAGACACTGATGTACTCTTTGATGCTGATTCACTTACTGATGTACTCTTAGACGCTGATTCAGACACTGATGTACTCTTAGACGCTGATTCAGACACTGATGTACTCTTAGACGCTGATTCAGATACTGATGTACTCTGTGATGCTGATTCAGACACTGATGTACTCTGTGATGCTGATTCACTTACTGATGTACTCTTAGACGCTGATTCAGACACTGATGTACTCTTAGACGCTGATTCAGATACTGATGTACTCTTTGATGCTGATTCACTTACTGATGTACTCTTAGACGCTGATTCACTTACTGATGTACTCTGTGATGCTGATTCAGACACTGATGTACTCTTAGACGCTGATTCAGACACTGATGTACTCTTTGATGCTGATTCAGATACTGATGTACTCTTAGACGCTGATTCAGACACTGATGTACTCTTTGATGCTGATTCAGACACTGATGTACTCTTAGACGCTGATTCACTTACTGATGTACTCTTTGATGCTGATTCACTTACTGATGTACTCTTTTGATGCTGATTCACTTACTGATGTACTCTGTGATGCTGATTCAGACACTGATGTACTCTTAGACGCTGATTCAGACACTGATGTACTCTTTGATGCTGATTCACTTACTGATGTACTCTTTGATGCTGATTCACTTACTGATGTACTCTTTGATGCTGATTCACTTACTGATGTACTCTTAGACGCTGATTCAGACACTGATGTACTCTTTGATGCTGATTCAGATACTGATGTACTCTTAGACGCTGATTCAGACACTGATGTACTCTTTGATGCTGATTCAGATACTGATGTACTCTTAGACGCTGATTCAGACACTGATGTACTCTTAGACGCTGATTCAGATACTGATGTACTCTTTGATGCTGATTCACTTACTGATGTACTCTTTGATGCTGATTCACTTACTGATGTACTCTTTGATGCTGATTCAGATACTGATGTACTCTTAGACGCTGATTCAGACACTGATGTACTCTTTGATGCTGATTCAGATACTGATGTACTTTCACTTACTGATGTTGACTCAGATGCTGAGATACTTTCACTTATTGGTCCTGCCGGCACTGATTCACCGTTGCTTGCTCGAAATCCTACTCCTGTCGGCATTGGTTTACCATTCAGTGGATTTTGCGCACCATTGTGAGCACGGTTTACAGCAATCATAATTGAGTTTCGTGCAGCTTTCGCCTGCTTAATAACATCTGTCAGATCAGCATTTGGATTTTTAAGAGCTTCTTCAATAGCTAATACAGCTGTGTTCACCTTAGCAGCTGCTGCATCAGTACCAGGTAGACCAGCTGACTGAGCTAAGAGTTTACCCAATTCAACCGAAATTTCGGATAAGTATTTGCGATCCTCATTAACTTTAATCTTGCTTGAATCTTTCTGACGAACAATTTGTTCTTTATTTGATGCAGTTTCTGATGCTAATGACGATGAAAGCTCAGAAGTAGATCCAACTTGAGATTGAGAAGCGCTTGTTGAGGCTGACTCTGATGCACTTGTACTTGCACTTTCAGAAGCAGATGTACTTGCTGATACAGAAGCACTTGTTGAAGTACTTACTGATTGGCTTTCACTTTCTGAAAGATGTTTACTTGCATTCTTGGAAGCTTCCTCAGACAAGGATTGGCTTTGGCTGACAGAAACTGATAGGCTGTCTGCTTGAGCACCTTCTTGATTTTTTACAGTTCCCAAAGTTACTGTATCTGTATTTGCAAGTGTTTGATTTGCCTCGACTGTCTTTTCAACAGCATCATTAGCATAAACAGTTGTTTGTGTTACAACTGCTCCTCCAAGTACCGTCCCTGCTGCAGCTATCCCTCTCAGAATATCCAATCCAGTCAGTGTATTTGATGATTGTTCTTCAATAACCTCGGTTGTTACCTGGGTAGCATCAACACTACCTCTTAAGACTTTGAAAAGTCCAAATTGAGAGACTGAAGCACGCAACCAATGCTTACCTGACTTAATCAACTTGAAACGGGTCACTCGATCCGTCTCTCTATATTCACCTTCTTGACGTCTAAAAAACATGTTTAATTTTCCTCTTATTTTATATTTATGAGTACTTGTTTCTAAAATACCAACTTATATTATACTCCTACCATTCAAACTTTTCAATATTTTTGTTTTAGAAAACGTTTTCAATTTTATTGCTTTCATATAGATAAATTTTCAGCCTTATTATACATGTATCACCCCATGAAATATTCAATTTTGATTTGATAAACTAACATGATACAGGAGTCAGTGATTTTTTTGTCTATTCAACAAAAATTAACTCTCTAACTTCATCACTTTCATACTGAATCAAACCGCGAATAAAAACACATTCACGATCTGTTTATTGGAATTTTTTTAGGTAAGTCAACTTTTTAAAATTTATTAATTTTATATAGTATTATACAAATTTAGATATATCTACTCACTAGCTAGAGTACTAAATTTACTTCCCATTTTTAGAACAGAAAAGCCCTCGAATCGATAATGTTCGTGGACTTTTCCTAATGAGATGTTTAGGTAAACCGATTGGTACACTACGACACGGAGTTTTACAAATCGATTCTATTTGCCAAACGTAGTTAGTAAGGCAGTTAGCTAGACCACTTACTACCCGTTACGACGTAAAGTTTTACGAATCGATATTATTCGTGAACTTTGCCTAGTGAAGCGTTTAGGTAAACCGATTATTACAATACGACACTGAGTTTTACAAATCGATCATATTTGCTAAACGTAGTTAGTGAGGCAGTTAGCTAGACCACTTACTACCCGTTACGACGGAAAAATCTACGAATCGATAATATTCGTGGACTTTTCCTAATGAAGCGTTTAGGTAAACCGATTATTACACCACGACACGGAGTTTGGCAAATCGATGCCATTTACAAAACGTAGTTAGTAAAGCAGTTGGCTAGACCACTTACTTTCTGCTACGACGGAAAAATCCACGAATCGATACCATTCGTGGATTTTTCCTAGTGAAGCGTTTAGGTAAGCCGCTATAGCGGTTACCGTCAAATGACAGCAACTTTATGTTGCTAGTCATTTATAACGATTTACATCTTCTCTTCCAACTCTACGTCTGGATACTTGTCCGCAAACCAGCGAAGGGCAAAGTCATTTTCAAAGAGGAAAACTGGTTGGTCAAAGCGGTCTTTGGCCAAGATATTACGACTTGACGACATGCGTTCATCCAAGTCCTCTGGCTTAATCCAACGAACGGTCTTTTTACCCATTGGGCTCATGACCACTTCCGCATTGTACTCGCCTTCCATACGGTGCTTAAAGACTTCAAACTGGAGTTGACCGACAGCGCCTAGCATGTATTCACCTGTTTGGTAATTCTTATAAAGCTGAACGGCTCCTTCTTGTACCAATTGCTCGATTCCCTTGTGGAAGGATTTTTGCTTCATAACGTTCTTAGCAGATACTTTCATAAAAATCTCAGGCGTAAAGGTTGGTAGGGGTTCGAATTCAAACTTGTTTTTCCCAACCGTCAAAGTATCTCCAACTTGATAGGTACCTGTATCATAAACCCCGATAATATCACCTGCCACAGCATTGGTCACATTCTCACGACTCTCTGCCATAAACTGAGTGACATTCGACAGTTTAGCACCCTTACCAGTACGGGGCAAGTTGACACTCATTCCGCGCTCAAATTCACCTGACACGATACGAACAAAGGCAATACGGTCACGGTGACGAGGGTCCATATTTGCTTGAATCTTAAAGACAAATCCTGAGAAATCCTTGTCATAAGGATCCACAATTTCACCATCTGTTTTCTTGTGTCCATGTGGTTCTGGAGCAAACTTAAGGAAGGTTTCAAGGAAGGTCTGCACACCAAAGTTAGTCAAGGCTGAACCGAAGAAGACAGGTGTTAATTCTCCAGCCAGAATAGCTTCCTCTGAAAACTCATTCCCAGCTTCATTTAAAAGCTCAATGTCATCTTTGACTTGCTCGTAGAAAGGATTTGTGCCGAAAAGCTTGTCTCCGTCTTCTAGACTAGCAAAACGCTCATCCCCCTTGTAGAGCTCCAAGCGTTGGTTATAGAGATCATACAAGCCTTCAAAAGCTTTCCCCATTCCGATTGGCCAGTTCATCGGGTAGCTAGCAATGCCCAAGACTTCTTCCAACTCTTGCAAGAGATCTAGTGGCTCACGACCGTCACGGTCCAGCTTGTTCATAAAGGTAAAGACTGGAATGCCACGATGTTTCACAACCTCAAACAATTTCTTAGTTTGAGCCTCGATACCCTTAGCAGAATCCACGACCATGACCGCAGCATCCACCGCCATCAAGGTCCGATAAGTATCTTCTGAAAAGTCCTCATGCCCTGGGGTGTCGAGGATATTCACGCGCTTGCCATCATAGTCAAACTGCATAACAGATGAAGTAACGGAAATCCCACGTTGCTTCTCGATATCCATCCAGTCAGACTTGGCAAAAGTCCCTGTTTTCTTTCCTTTTACGGTACCAGCCTCACGAATCTCGCCACCAAAATAGAGCAACTGCTCAGTAATGGTCGTTTTCCCCGCGTCAGGGTGGGAGATGATGGCAAAAGTACGACGTTTCTTAATTTCTTCTTGAATATTCATAAGTTCTCTTTCTTTAATTCTCTATTTTTTTCTTGTTTCAATAACTAAGAATGATTTTTTTACATTGGATTTTACCATTCCTTTCAACACTCCATTATATCGGATTTTAGCATTTTTTTCAATTTCTATTTTATGTTATACACTGCTAAAGTAGAACAATTCTACTTGCAATTTTTTAAATAAATGTTACAATGAATATAGAAAAAGGTGTTGCGTCAACAACACCCTACAGAGCCGTTTAAGACGGTGGCTGTAATTATATAACTAAAAAAATAGCTCGTTAACTCGCCAAAGTTAGGACGGCTATTTTTTTGTCTCTTTTACCAATTCAAGGATGAACTTCAGGAGCGTGATAACAAAGTTACCAGCTACAAACATGAGCGTCAAAGCCTCAAAGGGAGGCAAATCTGGTTACTACTTTCTGCTAAATACTCTTCGAAAATCAAATTCAAACTGCGTCAGCTTCGCCTTGCCGTACTCAAGTACAGTCTGCGGCTAGCTTCCTAGCTTGCTCTTTGATTTTCATTGAGTATAAGATTTTACAGGTTCTGCACATAAGCATCACCATCCTTTCGATTTCGTAACCACCGTCTTCACTTCTCTGTTAAACTATTGTACCATATATTTTCCCCTTTGAAATCCGCTTTTCAAATAAATCATCATCAAAATCAGTTCTCCATCCTATACCTGTCTTTTTTCATCTTTCCCTCCCTTATTTATAGGAAAATATGGTAAAATAGAACAGACTAAAAATCATCATTTCACGAAAGGATGCAAGATGAAAATTACGCAAGAAGAGGTAACACACGTTGCCAATCTTTCAAAATTAAGATTCTCTGAAGAAGAAACTGCCGCCTTTGCAACAACCTTATCTAAAATTGTTGACATGGTTGAGTTGCTAGGAGAAGTTGACACAACTGGTGTCGCACCTACTACGACTATGGCTGACCGCAAGACTGTACTCCGCCCTGATGTGGCCGAAGAAGGGACAGACCGTGATTGCTTGTTTAAAAACGTACCTGAAAAAGACAACTACTATATCAAAGTTCCAGCTATCCTAGATGATGGAGGAGATGCCTAATGACTTTCAACAATAAAACCATTGAAGACTTGCACAATCTCCTTGTCTCTAAGGAAATTTCTGCAACTGAATTGACCCAAGCTACGCTTGAAGATATTAAGTCTCGCGAGACAGCTATCAACGCTTTTGTCACCATCGCCGAGGAGCAGGCTCTTGCTCAAGCTAAGGCCATTGATGAAACTGGAATTGATGCTGATAATGTCCTTTCAGGAATTCCACTTGCTGTTAAAGATAATATCTCTACTGACGGTATTCTCACAACTGCTGCCTCAAAAATGCTCTACAACTATGAGCCAATCTTTGATGCGACTGCTGTTACCAATGCAAAAGCTAAGGGAATGATTGTAGTTGGAAAGACCAACATGGACGAGTTTGCCATGGGTGGTTCTGGTGAAACTTCCCACTATGGTGCCACTAAAAATGCTTGGGACCACAGCAAGGTTCCTGGTGGTTCATCAAGTGGTTCTGCCGCAGCCGTAGCCTCAGGGCAAGTCCGCTTGTCACTTGGTTCTGATACTGGTGGTTCTATTCGCCAACCTGCTGCCTTCAACGGGATTGTTGGTCTCAAACCAACCTACGGAACAGTTTCACGTTTCGGTCTCATTGCCTTTGGTAGCTCATTAGACCAGATTGGACCTTTTGCACCAACTGTTAAGGAAAATGCCCTCTTGCTCAATGCTATTGCCAGCGAAGATGCTAAAGACTCTACTTCTGCTCCTGTCCGCATTGCCGACTTTACTTCAAAAATCGGTCAAGACATCAAAGGCATGAAAATAGCTTTACCTAAAGAATATCTTGGCGAAGGGATTGACCCAGAAGTTAAAGAAACCATTCTTAATGCTGCTAAACACTTTGAAAAACTTGGTGCTATCGTCGAAGAAGTCAGCCTTCCTCACTCTAAATACGGTGTTGCCGTCTACTACATCATCGCTTCATCTGAAGCTTCCTCAAACTTGCAACGTTTTGACGGTATCCGTTACGGCTACCGCGCAGAAGATGCAAGCAACCTTGATGAAATCTATGTAAACAGTCGTAGCCAAGGTTTTGGTGAAGAAGTGAAACGCCGTATCATGTTAGGTACTTTCAGCCTTTCATCAGGTTACTACGACGCCTACTACAAGAAAGCTGGACAGGTACGTACCCTTATCATTCAAGATTTCGAAAAAGTTTTTGCGGATTATGACCTGATTTTGGGCCCAACTGCACCAAGCGTTGCCTATGACTTGGACTCTCTCAACCACGATCCAGTTGCCATGTACTTAGCTGATCTTTTGACCATCCCAGTCAACTTAGCTGGTCTACCAGGAATTTCGATTCCAGCTGGATTCTCTCAAGGACTACCTGTCGGTCTACAATTAATTGGTCCTAAGTACTCTGAGGAAACCATTTACCAAGTTGCTGCTGCCTTTGAAGCAACAACAGACTACCACAAACAACAACCCGTGATTTTTGGAGGTGACAACTAATGAACTTTGAAACAGTCATTGGACTTGAAGTCCACGTAGAACTCAACACCAATTCAAAAATCTTCTCACCTACTTCTGCCCACTTTGGAAATGACCAAAATGCCAACACTAACGTGATTGACTGGTCTTTCCCAGGAGTTCTGCCAGTTCTCAATAAAGGGGTGGTCGATGCTGGTATCAAGGCTGCTCTTGCCCTCAACATGGACATCCACAAAAAAATGCACTTCGACCGCAAGAACTACTTCTACCCTGATAATCCAAAAGCCTACCAAATTTCTCAGTTTGATGAGCCAATCGGCTATAATGGTTGGATTGAAGTCGAACTAGAAGACGGTACAACTAAGAAAATCGGTATCGAGCGTGCCCACTTAGAAGAAGACGCTGGTAAAAAAACACCCACGGTACAGACGGCTACTCTTATGTTGACCTCAACCGCCAAGGGGTTCCATTGATTGAGATTGTATCTGAAGCTGACATGCGTTCGCCAGAAGAAGCTTACGCTTATCTAACAGCCCTCAAGGAAGTCATCCAGTACGCTGGTATTTCTGACGTTAAGATGGAAGAAGGTTCGATGCGTGTGGATGCCAATATCTCTCTTCGTCCTTATGGTCAAGAAAAATTCGGTACCAAGACTGAGTTGAAAAAAACCTCAACTCCTTCTCAAATGTCCGTAAAGGGCTTGAATACGAAGTTCAACGTCAAGCTGAAATCCTACGCTCAGGTGGTCAAATTCGCCAAGAAACACGCCGTTACGATGAAGCTAACAAGGCAACCATCCTCATGCGTGTCAAGGAAGGTGCTGCAGACTACCGCTACTTCCCAGAACCAGACCTACCTCTCTTTGAAATCTCTGACGAGTGGATTGAGGAAATGCGTACTGAATTGCCAGAGTTTCCAAAAGAACGCCGTGCTCGCTATGTATCTGAACTTGGCTTATCAGACTACGATGCTAGCCAGTTGACTGCTAATAAAGTCACTTCTGACTTCTTTGAGGCGGCTGTTGCCCTAGGTGGTGATGCTAAGCAAGTCTCAAACTGGCTCCAAGGGGAAGTCGCTCAGTTCTTGAACGCTGAAGGTAAGACACTAGAACAAATCGAATTGACACCAGAAAAACTTGGTTGAAATGATTGCCATCATAGAAGACGGCACTATCTCATCTAAGATTGCAAAAAAAGTCTTTGTCCACCTAGCTAAAAACGGTGGTGGTGCTCGTGAATACGTGGAAAAAGCAGGTATGGTCCAAATCTCAGATCCAGCTGTCTTGATTCCAATTATCCACCAAGTCTTTGCCGATAACGAAGCTGCTGTTGCCGACTTCAAGTCAGGCAAACGTAACGCAGACAAGGCCTTCACAGGATTCCTTATGAAAGCAACCAAAGGCCAAGCCAATCCACAAGTCGCCCTTAAACTCCTTGCCCAAGAATTGGCGAAGTTGAAAGAAGATGAATAACAGACTTTTTATATACCTTTTTCTATTTTAGAAAGAAGAAAAAATGAACAAATTTTTACGATTGCTATTTGTTTTAGTCATCATCGCTATGTTAGGCGCTTCTATACTACAAATTTTCTTTCCATCATACATGGGAAGTCACTCCGGGTACGGAATCTCTGCTGGTTGGCAACGAGAAATTGGAATATGGAATCTAGCTGTATTGATTCTTATTCTCGGTGTCAATATTAAGTACGATTGGTTCTATCTACGAATCGTGCTTCTCGCTCTCATCTTCGGTGGGATTGGAATAGGAACAAATCACTTAGTCAATTTTATGGAGTATCATTCTCCTGTAAATGCTATTGGTGCTTTCGAAAATTACTTGCTAGCGACGGGGTGGATTGTAGGGTGGCTCATCGAACATCATTCCATAAAGAAGATAACTGCTAGTAAATAACGCCTAGTACATCTTAAATGATTTTTTTAAAAAGATTATAAAAATAGTTTAATAATCATTCAAATTAAGAAATCTACCTTTTCAATAGTCTCAATACCAATCAAGAACTCTTTAACAAACTTGCTAAACAAAAGGTCAACAAGGTTTGGACAAGTCTATACGGGATTGAAGCAATCAATATCCTTCTTGAAGACCTCAGCTACGACTAAGGAATTCTTTGTCCACCTAGCTAAAAATGGCGGTGGCGCGCGTGAATACTTGAAAAAAGCAGGTATGGTTCAAATCTCAGATCCAGCTGTCTTGATTCCAATCATTCACCAGGTCTTTGCGGATAACGAAGCTGCTATTGCCGACTTCAAGTCAGGAAAACGTAACGCAGACAAGGCCTTTACAGGATTCCTTATGAAAGTAACCAAAGGCCAAGCCAACCCACAAGTCGCCCTTAAACTCCTTACCCAAAATTGGCGAAGTTTAAAGATAATTAAACAGGTTCTTTGTCAACTGTAGTAGGTTGAAGAAAAGCTAAGATCGAGAAGGAGTCTGGGACAAAAGTCTAACCCTAAATATAAAAAGCGAACAAAGCTAGTTATCTGATACTCAGAATTCTATCTTGTTCGCTTTTTTGTCTAATCTATTGATTTTAAAAAATTATAACAAAGAATTCTTAAAATCAAAATCTTTTTATCCCAGGCTCCTTTCATTTTGTTTAAGACTTAGTCACTTGCCTCTAAAAAGAGGCTTTAGTATTGCTTGCTACTATCCCTAAAGGGATCTCTTATTCTTGAACACTCAATTTATCGACTGCTATATAATACTTTTACTCGTTCTCAAATTTTTCATACTCGTGAAGAAATCATCTTCTAAATAATTTCTTTAATCTAGAGTATATTTCTTAATTGTTGCTTCATTAAGTTTCACCGTACTTACATAATAACCTTCTGTCCAGAAATGTCGATTTTCAAACTTGTACTTGAGGTTGGCGTATTTGTCAAACATCATGAATTAGATTTTACCTTTTAAATACCCCATGAAACTCGAAACATTTATCCTTGATAGAATACTTACTAACATATCTACATGGCCTGGCATTAAGTGACCCTCGATAATTTTAACTCCTTTATAACTACACAAACGATAAAATATTTCGCCATTTAGGGATGAACACAATGTGATAGAACAGTACCTCTTTGTGTGCAATAAACTATGAGCCTTTTGTGACATATTTTCTCCTTCTACGTGCACCCAAAATAACGGGTGGTTAAAAAAGAGAATGGTTGACCAAATCAAAAAGAAACGCTGATCATCAACGTTCCTTAATTC
>BNJT01002610.1_pt1 | contig 91737 bp, 113 predicted proteins | sample 8540491 | NCBI WGS metagenome assembly BNJT01 (sample SAMD00202455, study PRJDB9452) | human saliva metagenome | host: Homo sapiens | reverse complement strand
TTCGAACTGTCTTCCCGATAGAGTAGAAAGGTCAGATGACCTTTTTTATTTTGTTTGTAACGAAAAAAGGCCGTGTGGCCTTTTTATAATAATTGATATTCGTCAATCAGCATGATGGTTTCTCGTCCCTTATTATCGACAATTCTGACTTGTCTTGGATAATAGGGGTCGAAGGGAATTAGGAAATCAACTGCAACTTCTAAGGGGAAGTCTTTTTGACTGAACCGCAATGTTGTTTTTCCTTTTCGATTGATAAGTTCAAATTTTAGAACGGAGTTTAAGGGATAGACATGTTTGAGGTAGTTGTCAATGACATACCAGAAACTATCAATAATATCGTCTGGTAAACTGGTCATAACCCCAAAACTAGCATAGCGACCTCGAGTATTTGTAAACGCCATAGTATCTCCCTTCCTCTTTTTATTAATTACATAGTACTTGTTTTAGGTGGATATTGCAAGTATTAAGTTCGAAAAAAAGAGCTTTCGCTCTTTTCAACTTTATTTATTTCGCAGTTCAACATAACGGTTGTACCAAATTTTGATGTATTCCTCAGAGAAAGGACCTAATTGATTGTTGATCCAATCTACAAGGATTTTGACATTTTCTTTTAGGATAAAGTCAATGTCATCTGAATAGTTCATTTTGCGTTTATGCTGTTCGTATTCTTCTACGTCCAGCAGTTTCTTATCACCACCAGGAAACACCTTGACATCAAGATCATAATCAATATACTTTAGTGCCTCTTGATCCATATAAAATGGACTGGCTAGATTACAATAGTAGGACACTTCATTATCGCGGATCATAGCGATGATATTGAACCAATACTTCTTATGAAAGTAGACGATTGCTGGCTCTCTGGTAATCCATCTTCTACCATCGCTCTCTGTAACGAGAGTATGATCATTGACGCCGATCAGTGCGTTTTCCGTAGTTTTTAGTACCATGGTGTCCCGCCAAGTTCGGTGGAGACTTCCATCATGTTTATAACTTTGAATTGTAATAAAGTCGCCTTCTTTAGGTAGTTTCATAACTTACCAACTTTCTACAATCTAAGTACATCCTCTATATTGTATCATATTTTCATGAAAATAAGGGATTTTCATGTGATTTTTTATTTAAAGGAATTCGCGAAGAGCTGTAGAAATGTCAGAGTAGTCGTAGCCTTTGCGCGCTAGTGCTTGAGTGAGGCGTTGTTTGAGCTCGTAGCCCTCATATTTTCGAGAATATTTTTGATGTTGCTTTTCCAGTTCCTTCATAATCAGATCGAGTGTTTGTTCTTCATCTGGCTCAATATCCAACTGGTGATAGGCTTGCTTGGCAACTTCATAACTGAAGCCTTTATTGATAAGATTTTGAGTGATTTTATCTTTTAAGGCTCTTGGTGGAAGTCTTTTAGCGTATTGTTTGGCTAATTTTTGGGCAGTTCGTTGAGCTACCTCGGAAAAATCAAATTCTAAGGTGATCTGATCTATATAGTGGGAAGAGACTCCTTTTTGAATGAGCTTTTGCTTGAGGAGATAGGGTCCCTTGTCACCTGAGAGGTGATTGGATTGAAAGATAGCCCGAGTATAGGCCAAGTCGTCGATCCATTTGTCTTCTTTTAAGGTGTTTATGACGGTTTCAATAGTGGATTCGTCGATTTCATGCTTGGCTAAGTAGTCGCGAACTTCGCGAGCTGTACGGGCTTTAAAGAAAGGTGATAAAGGGCTAAATTCTTAGCATGGGAAAGCTGGGCAAAAGTTTGGATTTCCTTGAGTTCTTCCTGGCTAATTTCCTTATCTCGTGAAAGCATGAAGCGGACGATGGTGTCTTCTGTAATGTAAAGGGATTCGGCTTGATCCAGCTCTAGAAGGTAGAGACGTTTTTTCTTTTCTAATTTGGTGATTTTCATAAGTTTTCCTTTTATCCAAACGCTTCAAAGGCAGCAACGAGTCGAAGTTTATTTATATCGACCTGTTCTCTCCCATAATAGTCAAGAAATAGTTCAGCGTATTTAGGGTCATGTAGGTTATAGTTGAGGGACCAAACTGCCCAAAAGAGATCGATATGTCGGTCACTGAAATCAGCTAAGCCAAGGTCAATAAAGCAAGAGAAGTGGTCAGCATCTTTTAGAATAATGTTCGGTAGACATGCATCCCCATGAATAAAGGCATCTGTCTTTAAAAGGTGCCCTTGTTCTCGAATGAGTTGGAAGGCCTCTTCACGGCTGCTAATCCGGAATTGGGGTAGGAGAGCCTTGGCATAGAACTCACCTTTTTCATAGTTTTTTAAGGCTCTGTCTTTATAGGCCTGTAAATGATTTTCTGATGGAAAATTTTGCGGATAAAAGCTGTGAAGTTTTTTAAGAGCTTCGGCCATGGTTCGGCAGATTTTTTCTGGCTGGTCTAAAAAAGCGAGAGTATCATGACCAATAGCCTCTTTAGTCAGGAGGTAGTCTTTATCTGTAGATAGATAGTGGATGACTGGAGTTCCTATTCCCTCTTGTTCAAACAAACTTGCAATTCTAGCTTCTCGCTCTAATCTTCCCTTTTGATCTATTTTCAAATAGTAACCTGTATCAAGATAGAAAACCGTTGCGCCTGAATGAGAAGAGCTGTCAGAAAGAGTTGCTCCCTCTATATAAGATCGTAATTGCTCAGGAAAATCCAATGGGGAAAAATGAGATATCTTTGTATTCATGGTTTTATTGTAACATATTCTTAAACATTGAGAAACTACATGGTATAATAGACATATGGATCTAAAAGTTAAACAAAGAATTCCTTTGAAAATCAAGCGAATGGGAATTAATGGAGAAGGGATTGGCTTTACAAGAAAACCTTAGTCTTTGTGCCTGGGGCTTTAAAGGGCGAAGATGTCTTTTGCCAAATCACTGCGATTCGAAAGAACTTTGCAGAAGCCAAGCTCTTGTCTGTCAACAAGGCTTCCAAGTATCGGGTAACGCCAACCTGTGATATCTATGAGACCTGTGGAGGCTGCCAGATTATGCATCTGAAGTACAGCAAGCAGTTGGAGTTCAAAACGGACTTGCTGCAGCAGGCCTTGAAAAAATATGCTCCTAAGGGGTATGAAAATTATCTGATCCATCCGACGCTTGGGATGGAAAAACCACAGTATTATCGGGCCAAGCTTCAATTTCAGACGCGTAAATTTAAGGGGCAGGTCAAGGCTGGTTTGTACGCCCAAAATTCCCATTATTTGGTGGAATTAAGGGACTGTCTGGTCCAGGATCCGGTCATTCAGGAAATCGCTAACCATGTAGCGGAGTTATTGACCTACTACCAGATTCCGATTTCAGATGATCGGAAGCAATTGGGTGTTCGAACCATCATGGTTCGTCGGGCTCGTAAGACTGGACAGGTCCAAATGATCGTGGTGACAAGTCGGCAGATTAATTTAACAGACTTGGTGGCAGATCTAGTAGCAAAACACCCTGAAATTGTGACGGTGGCAGTCAATCTGAATACCTCAAAATCCAGCGAGATCTATGGAGAGAAAACACAGATTATTTGGGGACAGGAGACCATTCGAGAAGGGGTCTTGGATTATGAATTTTCCTTGTCTCCTCGGGCCTTTTATCAGTTAAATCCTGAGCAGACAGAAGTCCTCTATAGTGAAGCTGTTAAAGCCTTAGATGTATCCCCAGAGGATCATTTGATTGATGCCTACTGTGGGGTTGGGACCATTGGTTTTGCCTTTGCAGACAAGGTCAAGAGTGTCCGGGGGATGGACATTATCCCTGAAGCGATTGAGGATGCCAAGTACAATGCTAAGCAGATGGGATTTGATAATACGCACTATGAAGCTGGGACGGCTGAGGAAATTATTCCTCGTTGGTACAAGGAAGGCTATCGAGCAGATGCAGTCATTGTGGATCCACCACGGACAGGGCTGGGGGTTCAATTGATTGACACCTTGTTGCGCTATGCCCCTCAAAAGATGGTTTACGTTTCTTGCAATGTTTCCACCCTGGCGCGGGATCTTGTGGACTTGACCAAGGTGTATGATGTCGTCTACATCCAGTCAGTGGATATGTTTCCCCATACAGCTCGGACAGAGGCTGTGGTGAAATTAGTCAAGAAAGCTTAATCGAATAGGGATCAACAATGGATATTTGGCAAATCATGTATGAAAAGGCCAATCAGAGGGCTGAGGAGCTTTCCCAGGAAGAGCGTTAGATTCCTAGGAGCTTAGATGAGAGAAGAATGTGAGAGTGAAAGATGGATAATAAAATTGATGTATCGATTCCAGTTGCTCAAGTCATTGATCAACATCCGGAAGTATTGGACTTGTTGGTGGAATTGGGCTTTAAACCCTTAGCCAATCCGATCATGCGCAATACAGTTGGGCGCAAGGTTTCCTTGAAACAAGGATCAAATTAGAAGGTACTCCTATGGAGAAGATTGTGCGAACACTAGAGGCCAATGGCTATGAAGTAGTGGGGCTAGACTAATGAGTGATGAACGAATTCATGTCTTGAGAGACATCTTATTAGACCTTCATCATGGAGCTTCTCCTGAGTCGGTTCAGGAACGGTTTGATGCGACCTTTAGTGGGGTGTCTGCGATTGAGATTTCCCTCATGGAGCATGAACTGATGAACTCTGATGCAGGTATCACCTTTGAGGATGTCATGGAGCTGTGCGATGTCCATGCCAATCTCTTTAAGAACGCTGTACAAGGGGTCGAAGTGGCAGATATAGACCATCCAGGTCACCCAGTTCAGATCTTTAAACAGGAGAATCTAGCCCTTCGGGCCGCTATGATGCGGGTCCGTCGCTTGCTGGATAATTATGAGACGACGGAGGATCCTGAGATGATCCAGGAGATTCACAAAGGCCTCTTGCGTCAGTTGGGCTTGGTGGGTCAATTTGATCGGCATTACCGTCGTAAGGAAGAATTGATGTTTCCTATTATGGAGCGCTATGGGCATGATTCCCCCCCTAAAGTCATGTGGGGAGTGGATGATCAGATTCGAGAACTCTTTGCGAAAGCGATGGACGCGGCCAAGGAACTACCGGATTCTGCTATTTCTGAAGTCAAAGAGCGCTTTGAAGCCTTTGCGCAAGAGTTTGAGGCTATGATCTTCAAGGAAGAATCGATCCTCTTGATGATTTTGCTGGAGGCCTTTACTCAGGATGATTGGCTTTCCATTGCGGAAGAAAGTGATGCTTATGGTTATGCCATTATCATTCCGAGTGAGAAATGGGTGCCGAAACGTGTGGACTTCAAGGAAGAAGGAGCAAGAGAGTCAGAGGATTCAACTGAATCACTTCCTTCTTCAAATGGAGATGAGCACCGTCAGGTCATTGAGACTCCTGAGGGACAATTGACCATTACCTTCACGCCTAAGAAAAAAGAAGGAGAGTTTCGACCGCCAGCAACCACAAGCTTTTGGTCATGGATTTTTATCGGTGGAGCAGGCGAATTTGATCTTGAACCATTTACCGATGGAGATCACCTTTGTCAATAAAGATGATATCTTTCAGTATTACAATGATGCAGCGCCCTTTGAGGAGATGATCTTCAAACGGACACCGTCGCAGGTAGGACGCAATGTTGAGCTGTGTCACCCGCCAAATACTTGGAGAAGGTCAAAGCCATCATGCAGGGGCTTCGAGAAGGGAAAAAAGACAAGTACGAAATGTGGTTCAAATCCGAATCGCGTGGGAAATTTGTCCATGTCACCTATGCGGCAGTGCGTGATGAAGCGGGAGAATTTCAAGGTGTCTTGGAATATGTCCAGGATATCCAACCTTATCGGGAGATTGATAGTGAATTTTATAGAGGATTAGAGTAAGAATGAGCTACGAAAAAGAATTTATGAAAGAATTTGAGGCCTGGATCAAGACCCAGGTCATGATCAATGAGATGGCCCTGACAGAAAGCAAGAAGGTCTATGAAGAAGATCAGGACGAGCGGGCCAAGGAAGCTATGATCCGCTACGAGAGTCGCTTGGATGCCTATCAATTCCTTCAAGGGAAGTTTTCTAACTACCATGAGGGGAAAGGTTTCCACGATCTTCCAGATGGCTTGTTTGGAGAGAGAACCTATTAAAGGCTCACTGTGAAGGCCTTTTACTGGCTGGATTTGGCTGAAAATAGTGCAACGACTTGATTTTTCGAGGGATTGTGTTACAATAAAAAGTTGAACGGACATCAACGAATTATCGAAAGTAATATTGGTGATGGAACCTTGTTGCCTTAGGGATTGATCACTGGATACGTAGGAGGAAAAATGGCAAAGAAGAACGTTAACCGTGCGAAACAATACAAACATCAAAATAGACATCTTTTGAAAAAAGCTGTCGCAACTGTAGGAGCAGCTGTTAAAGAAGCACCTAAGAAGGTTGAGAAAGCAGCAAAAGCAGTGGCGAAAGAAGTGAAGCAAGCAGCTTCTTCAGTGGAAGAATTCGCTACAAGCTTGGAAGGTGTAGCACTAGATCGTGCGCAAACATTCTATGATGAAGGTATTCGCTCTGTTGCGGACTTCGCAAACTGGACAGAGAAAGAGTTGTTGGCCCTTAAAGGAATCGGCCCAGCAACTATCAAAAAATTGCAAGAACTTGGTGTCAAGTTTAAATAATCGCTTTTGTGATTTCTTGCTATTTCTAGGAAAACTTGATAAAATGAACCTGTTGGAGGTGTTTTGAGTCCCACATTTTACAGAAAGTGGCGGTGCTGAGAAGTCCACAAATGTGTCAAAACTAGTTGCTAATGGATGAAAAATTGAAATAAAAATGTCTTTTTGTTTAAAAGACGAGAGATGCGGGCGTTGCCCGAAATTGGGTGGTACCGCGGATCAACACATTCGTCCCTGTCATGTAGATGGCAGGGACGATTTTTCTTTTACCCCCCTATCCCTAGCTGAAGGAGCTTGTCATGAAACAATCTTTTAAAACAAGTAAGCTCTACTTTGGTTTTCCTATCTTCATCTTGGGGTATCAGGATCAGAACTTTGGGTACAATATCACAACCTGCAGTTCCTCTTATAGCCTAGGAGATTGGCTGGTCATCGGTGTTGGTGCTGAGGAAAATGCGCCTGACCAGATTAAGCATTATCAACAGTTCACCGTGAACATTCCTGATGAAAACTTCATGCTTGAGATGGAGCAGGCTGGCTTTATCAGCCATCGGGAGAAATTGAAACACCTGGGGCTTGACTATGAGATTTCTGAACTGACCCAGGCACCGATTTTGGAGGCCTGTCCAGTCGCATTGGATTGCCAGGTAGATCGGATTATCGAGGAAGATGGCATCTGCCATATCTTCGCCAAGATTCTCGAACGACTAGCTGATCCAGAGCTCTTAGATGACAAGGGACATTTTAAAAATGACCGCTTTGCGCCGACTTACTTTATGGGGGACGGCCATCAGCGCGTTTACTGTTATCTAGATGACCGAGTTGATCCCATAGGAAGCTTTATTAAGAAAGCGAGGAAGAAGGATGACAAGAGCAACATTACTTGAACGAATCGAAACAGAGCGTCTGGTCTTACGAGTCCGTACAGTGGCGGATGCCGAGGATATCTATGCCTACGCCAGTTTGCCAGAGGTTTCTTACCCAGCAGGCTTCCCACCCGTCAAGACCTTAGAAGATGAGATTTATTATCTAGAGCATATCCTTCCTGAGCGCAATGAAAAGGACAATCTCCCAGCTGGCTATGGAATTGTGGTCAAAGGGACGGATACAGTCATTGGTTCTGTCGACTTCAATCATCGCCACGAAGACGATGTGCTGGAGATTGGCTATACCTTGCACCCAGACTATTGGGGCCGAGGTTATGTGCCAGAAGCAGCACATGCCTTGATTGATTTAGCTTTTAAAGAATTGGGACTTCACAAGATAGAATTGTCTTGCTTTGGCTACAATGTCCAAAGTCAACGAGTCGCTGAGAAGCTTGGTTTCACCCTTGAAGCTCGCATAAGAGACCGTAAAGATGCCCAAGGCAATCGCTGTGATGATTTGAGATACGGCTTGATAAAGAACGAGTGGGAGGCGGATTGATGCATGTTTTCATCATTGGAGCTCCAGCCTCAGGGAAAATGACCATTGGTCAGGAACTTTCGAAACTCACCGGTGCGACTCTCTTTTTCAACCATCAACCAATAGATTTCGCACTCGAAATCTATCAGGATTTTACAGAAGAAATGTGGGAATTTGTTCGTAGCGTTAACTTTTCTTTTCTTGAAATAAGCGCCAGGCATCTTCGGTCGGTGGTTTTAACAGGTGTAACTGATTTTTCAAATCAATACCATCTGATGTATTTGAAGAATATTCAAGATTTATTAAATGAGTATCATCAAGAGATTCTTTTTGTTGAATTGGAAACGTCTCTGGAGGAGCGCTTACGTCGCAATCGGACGGAGAATCGGTTGAAATACAAACCCTTGAAACGGAATTTTGAGATATCTGAAAGAGAAATTTTAGAGACTGATAAAACAAATCAACTTAATTCTCAAAAGCAACCGAGTGGTCTTCACCACTACCTGAAAATTGATAATACGAATCTGTCTGCAGAAGAAGTCGCAAAGCAGATTCAAGAAAAAATGAAAATAATAGAGAAAGGACACACATATGTCTAAAGAACTTTCACCTAAATACAATCCAGCCGAGGTTGAAGCTGGTCGTTACCAAAAATGGCTTGACGAAGATGTTTTCAAGCCTTCATGCGATAAAAAGGCTAAGCCTTATTCAATCGTTATTCCACCACCAAACGTAACTGGTAAACTTCACCTTGGTCACGCTTGGGATACAACTCTTCAAGATATCATCATCCGTCAAAAACGCATGCAAGGCTTTGATACACTTTGGCTTCCAGGGATGGACCACGCTGGGATTGCCACCCAAGCTAAGGTTGAGGAGCGCTTGCGTGGTGAGGGCATTAGCCGTTATGACCTTGGTCGTGAGAAATTCCTTGAGAAAGTCTGGGAATGGAAAGACGAATATGCCACTACTATCAAGGAACAATGGGGCAAGATGGGGCTCTCTGTAGACTACTCTCGTGAGCGTTTCACCCTTGACGAAGGTTTGTCAAAAGCCGTTCGTAAGGTCTTTGTGGATCTATACAAGAAAGGATGGATCTACCGTGGTGAGTTTATCATTAACTGGGACCCAGCAGCTCGTACAGCCCTTTCTGATATCGAGGTGATCCACAAGGATGTAGAAGGTGCCTTCTACCACATGAACTACATGCTAGAAGATGGTTCACGCGCCCTTGAAGTGGCGACAACTCGTCCTGAGACCATGTTTGGGGACGTTGCAGTTGCGGTCAACCCAGAAGACCCACGCTACAAGGACTTGATTGGTAAAAACGTCGTCCTTCCAATCGCTAATAAACTCATCCCAATCGTTGGAGACGAACACGCAGATCCTGAATTTGGTACTGGTGTCGTGAAAATCACGCCTGCCCATGATCCAAATGACTTCTTGGTTGGTCAACGCCATAACTTGCCACAAGTCAACGTCATGAACGATGACGGAACGATGAATGACTTGGCCTTTGAATTTGCAGGTATGGACCGTTTTGAAGCTCGTAAGGCAGTCGTTGCTAAGTTGGAAGAAATCGGCGCCCTCGTTAAAATCGAAAAACGTGTCCACAGTGTTGGTCACTCAGAGCGTACAGGCGTTGTGGTTGAGCCACGCTTGTCTACACAATGGTTCGTGAAGATGGACCAATTGGCCAAGAATGCTATTGCTAACCAAGACACAGAGGACAAGGTAGAATTCTACCCACCTCGTTTCAACGATACCTTCCTCCAATGGATGGAAAATGTCCATGACTGGGTAATCTCTCGTCAGCTCTGGTGGGGGCACCAAATCCCTGCTTGGTACAATGCTGAGGGCGAAATGTACGTCGGTGAAGAGGCTCCAGAGGGTGACGGATGGACTCAAGACGAAGACGTCTTGGATACTTGGTTCAGTTCTGCCCTTTGGCCATTCTCAACCATGGGCTGGCCTGATGTCGACTCAGAAGACTTCAAACGTTACTTCCCAACTTCAACCTTGGTAACAGGTTACGACATCATCTTCTTCTGGGTATCTCGTATGATCTTCCAATCCTTGGAATTCACAGGCCGTCAACCATTCCAAAACGTTCTGATTCACGGTCTCATCCGTGACGAGCAAGGACGCAAGATGTCTAAGTCACTCGGTAACGGGATTGACCCAATGGATGTTATCGAGAAATACGGTGCCGATGCCCTTCGTTGGTTCCTTTCAAACGGTTCTGCACCAGGTCAAGACGTACGCTTCTCTTATGAGAAAATGGATGCTTCATGGAACTTCATTAACAAGATCTGGAACATCTCTCGCTACATCCTCATGAACAATGAAGGTTTGACCCTAGAGCAAGCTACTGCCAATGTAGAAAAAGTTGTTAACAAGGAAGCTGGAAATGTCACAGACCGCTGGATTCTCCACAACCTCAATGAAACCATCGGAAAAGCAACTGCCAACTTTGACAAGTTTGAGTTTGGTGTCGCTGGCCACATCCTCTACAACTTCATCTGGGATGAGTTTGCGGACTGGTACGTTGAGTTGACCAAGGAAGTGCTTTATAGCGATAACGAAGAAGAGAAAGTCATCACACGTTCTGTTCTCCTTTATACTTTGGACAAGATCCTTCGTCTCCTTCACCCAATCATGCCATTCGTGACAGAGGAAATCTTTGGACAAATCTCAGAAGGTTCTATCGTTACAGCAGAGTATCCAACTGTCAACCCAGCCTTTGAAGACCTTACGGCTCACACAGGTGTGGAAAGTCTTAAAGACTTGATCCGTGCTGTTCGTAATGCGCGTGCTGAAGTAAACGTAGCACCAAGTAAGCCAATCACGATTCTTGTTAAGACAAGCGATAGCAACTTGGAAGCCTTCTTTAATAGCAATGTCAACTACATCAAACGCTTCACAAATCCAGAACACCTGGAAATCGCATCAAACATCCTTGCACCTGAACTCGCTATGTCAAGCGTCATCACAAGAGCAGAAATCTACTTGCCTCTCGCAGACCTCCTCAATGTCGAAGAAGAATTGGCTCGTCTCGACAAGGAACTGGCTAAATGGCAAAAAGAACTGGATATGGTCGGTAAGAAGCTCTCTAACGAGCGCTTCGTAGCCAACGCCAAACCAGAAGTCGTCCAAAAAGAACGCGACAAACAAGCCGACTACCAAGCCAAATACGACGCGACCGTAGCACGTATTGATGAGATGAAGAAGTTGGTGAAATAAACTATAAACCTCGGCATTTTGCTGAGGTTTTTGATATAATTAAAATAACACTAATAATGAGGTTTTTGTATGACTATAAAAGCATATTCTATTGATGAAATTGTAGAAGAGCGGATACTTGATGAAAAACAAGAAAGTAATATCCAAGATTTATTTAAATTTTTGATAGGTGATCAAAGATCTCATCTGTCCGTAAAGTGTATTTTACCTCCAGAAAAACAAAACAATGCTTCAGTATTGTTTGAATTTAAAAATCATAGGCCTAAAGACAGTTTTGATTTTATAAAATTCGCTAATAAACTATTGTTAGCAGAAACAAACGAGGATGGAAAACGAAATAATACGATTAGAACAGGTATTCTGTTTATTGAGCAAATTGGTAGTCGTATAAAGTTAATAAAGCTAGAATCAACAAAAGCAATTGATCCCGAGACGTTTGCTATTAGACAAGATTTAGGATTAGATAATAGTTACTACAAGATTTGTATCTTTGAAAATAATTTTAATGATATAACCATCATCGATAAGAGTAATACAGCTGCAAAATTTTGGTATAATAAGTTTCTGGATTTGAAACTTTTTAGAGATAGTGATACTAATACTGATACACTAATTAGATTTGTTAAAAACAACTCATTATTTTCCGAAAAGGTTATAAATCAAATTAACTATGAAGAAATTAAAGAGCTATCATTAGAGTATATTTTTGAGAATATCTCTTTTGATAAGGTTGCGTTAACTAATAAGTTGGTTCAAAATAATTTACTAGATACAAATGATGAAAGTGAGATTTTTTCTAAAAAATCATTGGATTTAGATTCAGAATTTGATATATCTAAGAAAATAATTGTTAAACATTTTAAAAAATCTTTACAAATATCTGATATAACAAGTATTTATACGGATAACATTATTGAAATGAAAGATAGGCAGGAAGTAGAATATAATAGAAACACAGGTAAGTTAGAGTTGTATATCCAGGACGGGTATCGCTCTCAAGTTTTACAAAATCTTGGTATAGAGGAATGACTAATAATATAGTAACAAAATGGCAAAATACTGCTGCGATTATAGATTTAAATTCTCCTTTACGACAAATTTTTGAATCAAAACAGATTGGTGAAATAAAGCATGGTGGGTACTATATCGTGAATAAAGCCAATATTTGGCTTTTTGAAGAAGAGTTTATAGATACACCTAGTCATAACTTACAACAAATTTTTGATAAATTACATATTAAAAATTATAATAATATAAAATGTTTTGATTGTGAAACTAGAAAATTTAATTCAGATCCTAAATATGATGCTGAAGATTACTTGAAAATTATTAGTTTAAATATTATTAGTGGTGTAGAATATGAAAAATTAAAAATTTCGTTAGAACTTTTGTCCGGAGGAAAATATAGTTCTAAAAGTGATAGAGTACGCCATCTTATAAACATATATGTTTTACTTCTTTTAGCCAATCGAACAAGGAGACAGCAAAATAGACTTGAATTTACTTTTGAAGGAGATTTAGATTCTTTTGTCTTTGAAACTGAATTTGGAAAAGGAAATTTTACCGATGGATTATTAGAAATTTATGAATGGATTGTTAATGAACAAGAATACAGTGAGGCTTATAAGGTAAAGTTGCAGATTATTCGAAGTTTGATTATTAAACGCAAAAAACTCGATGAGTTAGACTTAATTAAAAATCAAGCAGAATCTATTTTTAATAGAATTGTTAGTGGAAAAACAGACCATTATTTTGAACTGCAAAATAATTTAAAAGATGACTTTATAAAAATTTCGACTATGACTAGTGAATCTAATTCAAGTTTAAATACGAGATTATTTGGTTGGTTAACAGCTTTTTCTTTGATTATTTTTGATTTTATAAAAGAGAGTGATGGTCAAAATCTATTTGGAAGAATTGTTTGTTCAACTTCAGAAAAAACTAATGTATTGTTATTACTTTTGATTATGGCTTTGTTAATCATCATGATAATGTTTAATTTAGATATTAGAAATATTAGAAAACAATATCAATGTTTAAGAGATCTTTATGTGAATCAAATGTTTATTTCTAAGGAAGACTTTAACAAATTCATCAAGAAACCATTGTATCGTAACATGTATAACTTATTATTACTAATCTTGTTAATTATACTTGTTATAAGATTGTTAATCCCTATGAAATATTGTTGTTTTTAATACAACTTAATATAGACTTTTCATTACAAAATTTTCTAGAAAGCAGGTTTCTACATGACAAATTCTGTAAGTTCGAACCGACCTGAGAAGTACAACATTGCAGCATTCTTCTCAGGTGTTGGGGGAATTGAGTTGGGATTTGAACAGACCAACGAGTTCAGAGTGGTGTATGCCAATGAATTTGATAAGTATGCGCGTCAGACTTATCGTTTAAATTATCCAAATACGCATTTGGATAGTCGTGATATTCATGCGGTGCAGCCGGAAGACATTCCAGCTGAGCGCGTGGATGTGATTATGGGAGGCTTCCCTTGTCAGGCATTTAGTATTGCGGGTTATCGCAAGGGGTTTGATGATGATCGTGGAGATCTTTTCTTCGAATTGCTTCGCATGATTGAGGGATGCAAACCTCGTGCCATTTTCATCGAAAACGTCAAGAATATGGTCGGTCATGACCATGGCAATACCTTTAAGGTTATTCGTGAAGCCTTGACCGAGAACAACTATTTTATCAAGTGGAAGGTTCTCAACGGGAAAGACTATGGAAATATCCCACAAAACCGTGAGCGGATCTACATTGTTGGTTTTGACACCAAAGAAGCATATGACTTATTTGAATTCCCTGAGGAAATCAAGCTGACAACGACTTTGAGTGATGTCATTGATTTTGGTGCCAAGCCAGATGAGGCTTACTATTATCGAGAAGGCAAGCAGAATTTCTACGCTGACCTTAAGGCCAATGTGACCAGTCAAGACACGGTATACCAGTGGCGCCGTCAATACGTTCGTGAGAATAAAAATGGCGTTGTTCCTACTTTAACAGCTAATATGGGAACAGGCGGCCACAATGTCCCTCTGATCCTGACTGACACTGGGGAGATTCGGAAGTTAACACCGAAGGAAACCTTTAATGTACAAGGTTATCCAAAGACCTTTAAGTTACCTGAGGGGGTTTCCAATGGTCAACTCTATAAACAGGCTGGAAATAGTGTGGTCGTCCCTGTAATTAAACGCATCGCAAAGCGGATTGCTTTTGCCCTTAATGAGAGCAAAGGGCCGTCTCAACTGGATCGTTCAGGAAAATTTGCCATTATCTACACCAAAATGAATGGTCAGTTTGAAGGCCAGTCTTATGTGAAAGATTTTGTCTCCACTTATGAGGAGGCAGAGAAGAAGATCGCGTCCTATGAGGATGGTCTTGCTGTTTTATCAGACGAAGATTATTTCAGATTGGTAAAAAAACGTGGAAATTTTGAATTTTATAGCATTATTTAACGAATTATATAAGTAAGGGGACTAGTGAAAATCTAGTCTTCTTTTGATATACTTAAATAAGAAGTGAGGATTGAATGATGTGGGAACACCTAAAACAAGAACAAAAGGATAAATACAAGACGCTCATTACCAATTTTGCTAGTCTGAGTGAGGCCTTTTCTCAAAAAGCAGAGGGTGAAGATTCTGATGATCGAGAAAGCTATGTTGCTCCGATTGTTAATTCAAAATTCCAAGAGACTGTTTTCCAAAAGGCTTTTCATGCGGTTGGTGAGGATATTGCTAATACTTCTTATGATGCTTCGGTTGTCGTTGATGAGCAACATAAGTATTTGGTTGGGATTAAATCCTTTGGTTTGGACTCAGGGGATCAAAAAATTGCTCAGTTCAAGAAAGATTCACAGTCTTGGAACGAGCTATTGAGTGAAATTCGATTTCAGGCTGATATTTCACCGGACAAGGAAACAGCTGATAAAGAAAATCGTGCTCGCTATGAAAAACTGGCTAGGGAGATTGCGTCTTTGCGAAATCAACGAATTGAATCCTCAAAAGCTCTCATAAAGGGATTTCATTCTGATTCTAGTCACGTAGAAGCCGTTTATCATGTCTTGATGCCGACTTCGAAAGGACATAAGCCTCAGATCCATGTGGGAGAGACAACTTATTTGCCTGTTGATCTAGATAATCTCAAAATTCTAGGCTCGACAACCAAGAACAATCCGACAAATTTCCGTTTTACGGACGGCCAGCATGATTACAAATATACGGCTGCAGATAGTCAGCTCCATATGACCTTTAGGAATAAGGAGATTGTGGTTGACACCTGGGATGTGAATTATGTCGAGGATCCCTTTTATCTCTTTGAACACCTTCACTTATTGACCTCGGAGAAAAGTGATTCGGAAATTCTCGAGACGGTGTCGTGGGTGATCACAGATAAGCACGGAAATGTAGAAGAAAATTCTGGCTTTAATGCTTTTAATGGTGGATCAAAGTTGGCCAAAAAGGATCGCTTGCCACGGATTTTAAAGATTCAGGAAAAATTTAAAGACAGTCTAGCTCCAGAAGAACTAGCTTTTGTGATCTTCTCTTTGGAAGAAATCCTTTTGAAAAAATGGTCTACCAAGGAAGAAAAAGCTCAGATGAAGTCCATTCGTGAGGACTTGATTCGCTTTGTACACGAGACAGGGAATGAAAAACTAGTCAAAGAAATTGAACAGCTGGTGTATCGGCCAGTCAGTGAAGTGTATATCCCTCTTCCTGACTCCAAACATTTCCATGAAGAGCGTCCAGACTTTTTTGGTAAAGGGATTGGAAGTTTTGAGCCAGGCACGAGTAAACTTGCACTCCCAAAAGAAGAACGGACCTTTATGCTACGATTTTTATCATCAGGTGATGTGATTACTGCCTATATCAACCAAGAAGCTGGGAAGGCCATTCAATCAACTGATAAGCAAGAAATCCTTGGCAATTGGATTCTTCGTGGGGTCTTTCAGCTAAAAGACAGAGAGATCTTAAAGGGTAAGAAATTGTCTCAGTTAGAAATCAATGGTATCCGTCTTTCAAAATTCAAAAATGGTGAAATTGGTATTGATTTCATCTGGATCGATGTGGACAATCCTCCTGCAGATGCGATTGGTTGGGTTGCGAAAACTTCCTCATCTACATAATAAAACAACCTCCTAGTTTTCTAGGAGGTTGCTTTGTATTCTGTGGTGGGACTATGCCCTAGGTAGGTATAAATCCGTGTCAGTGGAGATTGGGGATGGGTGGAGACGCGAAAGTGAAAGTAGTGGTCACGGTGGTCGCGACTCTGGGTATGGTGGAGTCTGAAATAGTTGCGCTGGCCTGTCGACATGGATCTCAGCAGGTCATCTTCTAAAAAGACCAAGGGGGTCGCAGTCGTTGCCAATCGGTAAAAATCGTGCTCGAACTGCTGGTAATTGTCTGAAAAATAATCGAATTGGAGTTCGTGTTTATTCAGGGCTGGTTTCATAGCTAGAATCTCCTGGTTCAATAGAAAAAATAGTCGATAGAAGGAGAGAGTGGTAGTGCTGGCCATTTTTAATGAGGACTTCGGAAGGGCTTAAGGTATAGACCTGACCGTAGTAGACGGCGATTTGATTGTCCTGGAGGGTAGAGAGGGAGAGGGTGGTCTCTTGCTGATAAGCCTGCTCGAGGAGGTGACGGATTTCTTGGTTTGAGAGGAGGCGAAGCTCTTCCAGGGAGAGGTACTTTGTTTGTAAGGCCGTCGAATGCTCAGAGAGGAAGAAGCCGGCCCACTTGGCCATACCTCGGTCTTGGAAGTCGCGTGCCGACTGATAGGGGAGATAAGAACGATCAATCATGCTAAGCCATCTAAACCTCCTGCAGAGTGGCCTCCGGTCAGTTTGCTTCGAGCCAGAGCGCGCGAATTTTCTAATAGGGCAGATCCCTTCTGTAGAGAAGCAAAGCCAAATCGGTCACGGATGTGGTCAATGGTCTCTTGGAGGGCCTCTTCTTTTTGGGTTTGTCCAGGGTCATCAAATAGGGAGATCAGCTGGAAACTCTCCTCTACGAGCTTTCCATAAAAGACTCCGATCTGCCGGATGGCTCCTCCCTGGTAGTGGGAACGAAAGAGTTGGATGACCTCCTTGGTTAATTGAGTGGTAGAGTTGGTCGGTTCAATCTTTCGCTGGCAGTGGATGGAGGGGAGCTGTTCCTGTTTGGAGTAGCTGGCGTGGATGGAGACCAATTGGGTCTTTTTCTTTTCCCGACGCAAGCGGATAGCGACCTGCTCAGCCATCTCCCGAAAGACCAATTCAATATCGCTTTGGTGGTGGTAGTCATGGGGAAGGATTTGCGAATTTCCTAGACCGTGAGACTTTGGCTGATAGGGGCGATGGACATTGCTTTCATCGATCCCATGGGCATGAAACCAGAGCTGGACGCCCATGACTCCAAATTCTTTTTTGAGCTGGTCTGGATTGGCCTGGGCCAGCTCATAGATGGAGTGAATGCCTAGTTTGTTCAGGCGTTTTTCTGTTCGATGGCCAACCCCCCAGAAATCGGTCAGTTTTTTTATCTGCCAGACACGACTGGAGACGTCTTCGTAAGACCAGTTAGCCCGCATGGTTTTCTGGTGCTTGGCTTCGTTGTCCAGAGCCAGTTTGGCCAGGAGCGGATTGGCATTGCTCATCCCGACAGTAGCATAGATCCCAGTTTGCTGCCAAATACGCTTTTGGATCCGAGCAGAAAGAAGATCCAGCTTGGAGCGTCGGTCTAGCTGAGGATCAGGAATAAAGTAGTTGAGAGAGCTGGTCAAATCGATAAAACCCTCATCGATGGAATAGGGGTAGATGTCATCTGGAGCAGCAAATTCTTGAAAGACTTGCTGGATTTCCATGTTGACCTGGATATAGACATTCATGCGAGGGGGCACGATAAAGGTGCGCTTGGCCCAACTTTCGATGTAGTGGACAAAGGCTGGATTTGTAGGTAGACCTTGCTTACGGGCCAGGTAGTAATTGAATTTCCTCGTCTTGAGATCAAAGGGCAGATCATAACTACGTCCGACATTTTTCTTTCCAAAGACTTGTTTAAAGACGGGGGAACTGGCTAAGATGAGGCCAGCAGAATTGTCGCTTCGACTCATGACACAAAGAGAAGTAGTCAAGGGATTGAGGCCGAGGCGGACGCATTCACAACTGGCATAGAAACTTTTCATATCCACAAAAGCAATATCAGATCTTGGCTCACGTGAATAATCAAAAAGCATGTCTAGACCTCCAGAGGGAGGAAGTGGCCGACCACGATACCGACGATTTTTGGTTCATCTTCGTAGGGAGCAAAAAGGTCATCATAGGCTGGGTTGATGGACTCTAGGCGGAGGCCATCGTCTTCTCGATAGACTTTTTTGATATAGGTCTTTCCATTCCACATGAGGGCGTAGACCGCTCCATCATAGTCAAATCCGGTCTGTTTCATCAAGGCAACGGAACCGTTTGGATAGCTTGGTTCCATAGAATCTCCAGAGACCCAAGAGGCGAAAGTCGTGTTGGATCTCTTGGTCAAAATAAACGGTCTCGTAGTCGGTCTCATTGTCATAAAAGGTATGACCATGTCCAGCTGCCAAGTCGATAGAGAGGACACGGTAAGGGATCAAAGAGACCACCTTTTCTTGCTCTGCTAAGAGTTGGCTGGCCAAGAGATCGACCTTTTTCTGATGGGGCGGAGTTAGTAAAGGGTAGGTGAAAAGCGCTGAGCTCTTGTCGACAAAGTAGTCCTCTTTAACGGAGAGGCGCTTGGCCAACCTCCTGAGGTTTTTATCGTGTGGCTCTGCTAAGCCATTCTCCCAACTAGAGTAGGTCTTGCGACTAATCTCTAAGGATTCGTAGACCTGGGCTTGGGTTAGGCCGAGCTCAAGTCGCCGGTCTTTTAATTTTTTTGCATCAAACATCTGCATTCTCCTATGTAACGTTTTAAAAGTTACGTATAGTATAACAAAAATAAATTCGGACTTCAAGAGAAAAGTGAGAGGATTTTTCTTTGGTAGCGAAAGGGATTTGGTTCAGCAGCTCTCAGATTGGGGAGGATGGGTGTTTTTGTATCTTTTATCCAAATTTTGATATAATAATCTCTATGAAGATTGTATCAGGTACCTATGGAGGGCGCCCTCTTAAGACGCTCGAAGGAAAGACAACGAGGCCCACTTCAGATAAGGTGAGAGGGGCGATGTTTAATATGATCGGTCCTTATTTTGATGGGGGGCGGGTCTTGGATTTATATGCTGGCTCAGGTGGCTTGTCCATCGAAGCGGTATCGCGGGGGATGGAGCAGGCTGTCTTGGTCGAGAAAGACCGCAGAGCTCAAGCAATTATTGCCAGCAATATCCAAATGACCAAGGAAAGCCACAAGTTTCAATTGCTGAAGATGGAGGCTCACCAAGCTCTCAGTCAATTGCAGGGGACTTTTGACCTTGTCTTCTTAGATCCTCCCTATGCCAAGGAGCAGATCGTAGCCGATATTGAGGCGCTGGCTGAACGTGGTTTACTTGGAGAAGAGGTCATGGTCGTCTGTGAGACAGACAAGGCAGTGGACTTGCCTGAGGAGATTGCTTGTCTAGGAATCTGGAAAGAAAAAATCTACGGAATTAGTAAGGTGACGGTTTATGTCAGATAAAATCGGATTATTTACAGGTTCATTTGACCCAATGACCTTGGGACACTTGGATTTGATAGAGCGAGCTAGTCGCTTGTTTGATCACTTGTATGTAGGCGTCTTCTTTAATCATGAGAAGAAGGGCTATTTTACCATTGAGCAAAGGGAAGCCATGGTGACAGAGGCAGTGGCTCATTTGTCCAATGTAAGAGTCATCACTTCGGAGGCAGAGTTGGCTGTAGAAGTGGCTAGACGGTATGGGGTAACGAGCTTGGTTCGCGGGTTGCGCAATGGCCAGGACTTCCTCTATGAAAGCAACATGGACTACTTCAATCACCAGCTGGCTCCAGAGCTTGAGACCATCTATCTCTGTGCCCAGCCCCAGTACCAGGCCTTGAGCTCGACGAGAATCCGCGAGTTGCTGACCTTCCAGCAGGATGTCAGTGCCTATGTCCCAGAGAGTGTTATAAAGGAGATGAAATAAAAGGAATGAATGAATTTGAGAAACAGAGGGCTCAGCTACCAGAAAGCCCATTTGAACCTATACGCAAAAAAGATAGTGTGTGGAGGACCTATCGTTGGCCCCTTATTGGGACCTTGCTTCTGATTTTGGCCTTGCTAGCTTTCTTTGTTCCCCTGCCCTACTATCTGGAAATGCCCGGGAGTTCAGAAGATATTCGCCAAGTGATGCGCGTCAACCAGAAAAATGATGAAGCATCCGGTTCGTATGATTTTGTCACTGTTGCCGTCAAGCAAGCGACCTTCTCGGATATAGTCTATGCCTGGATGACTCCTTTTACAGATATCCACTCTGAACAAGAAATGACTGGTGGCAGTTCCAGTGAGGAATTTTTCCGGATCAATCAATTTTATATGGAGACCTCTCAAAATACTGCCAAATACCAAGGATTAAAAACTGCTGGAAAAGAGACAGAGATGGAATTCTTAGGTGTTTATGTCATGCAAGTAGCAGAAGACTCTACCTTTAAAGGCGTTCTAAATATTGCGGACACGGTTACGGCTGTGAATGACAAAACCTTCAAGAGCTCAAAAGAACTCATCGAGTATGTTGGTTCCCAAAAAATTGGGGACAAGGTCTCAGTGACCTACACAGAAGATGGCCAGACCAAGACAGCTGAAGGAAAAATTATTAAGTTGGTCAATGGCAAGAATGGGATTGGAATTAGCTTGATTGACCGAACAGAAGTGAAGAGTGACGTGCCAATTGAGTTTGCAACAGCTGGCATCGGTGGCCCAAGTGCTGGGATGATGTTTAGTTTGTCCATCTATACCCAAGTAGCGGATCCAGACCTTCGTCAGGGACGCCACATCGCGGGGACAGGGACCATTAACCATGATGGGACTGTCGGAGATATCGGTGGAGTGGATAAAAAAGTCGTAGCAGCAGATCGTGCTGGTGCTGAAATCTTCTTTGCCCCTGATAATCCGGTGACAGAGGAAGTTAAAAAGAACAATCCGAATGCCAAGAGCAACTACGACGAAGCGGTAGAAACAGCTAAGAAAATTAAGACCAAGATGAAGATTGTTCCTGTCAAAACCTTGCAGGATGCTATTGATTATTTGAAAAAGAATTAAAGTAGCTTGCTCGACATAGTTTGTACTTGAAAGTATGAGCTGATGTTGGTAGATCGGAATATTCATCTTCCAATCAAATTCAAGTTTTTGCATATCAATCTCTCTATTTTTAGAGAGATTTTTTCTTTATACTAGTGTCAGAAAGAAAGGGAGGTAGTGAAATGATTCAAACCAGTTTGTTTTCCATTTCAGTATTCTTAGCGGGAGTTCTATCCTTTTTCTCCCCGTGTATTTTGCCACTGATGCCAGTCTATGTAGGGATTCTATTGGATTCTGAACGCGTGAAGACGGTTCGAATTTTTGGAAAAGACATTTCTTGGTATGGTTTGGTCAAGACTCTTTGTTTTATCGCAGGTCTATCAACTGTTTTCCTGATTCTAGGATACGGTGCAGGGGCCCTTGGCCAGGTGCTTTATGCTCCATGGTTTCGCTATCTGCTAGGAGGGATTGTCATCTTATTGGGAATCCATCAGATGGGCCTCATCAATCTGAGACAACTCCAAAAGCAAAAGACCATCCAACTCAAAAAGAATCGGGAGCGCAATGAATTCTTCAATGCCTTTCTGATAGGGGTCACCTTCAGTTTTGGTTGGACTCCTTGTGTCGGACCAGTTTTGAGCTCTGTTTTAGCCATTGCCGCTTCTGGAGGAGATGGGGCTTTACAAGGCGCTCTCCTGATGCTGGTCTATACATTAGGCTTGGCGCTACCCTTCTTAGTCTTGGCTCTAGCTTCTAGCTGGGTTCTACAACATTTTGCTAAACTCAAGCCCCATATGGGAACCTTGAAAAAAATTGGTGGTGCCCTCATCATCTTGATGGGCATCTTGCTGATGCTAGGAAATCTTAATAGCCTCGCATCCCTGTTTCACTAATCTTGAATGATTAAAGGAGAAAAATCATGAAAAAAATTCTTGCACTTTCTATTGCTACACTTAGCATCGTCACTTTAGCAGCTTGTTCTGGACAGAAATCAGATTCAGATATGAAAAAAACGGACGATAGTAGTATGATGAAGAAGGACGATATGAAGAAGGATGACATGAAGGATTCATCCATGTCCGATGATAAAATGAAAAAAGAAGACATGAAAGATTCATCTATGATGTCTGACAGCAGTTCTGAAATGAAGGACGATATGAAAAAAGATGAGATGAAATCCAGCGATTCAGAAATGAAAGATGAAAAGAGTGGATCATCTGACATGAAATCAGACCAATAAAGGACAGTAGGGAGAGGAGGTTGTCTGCTTGGGCGACTTTCTCTCTATTTATTAAAGAGGAGGAAGACATGAAAAAATTAGCTTTAGTAGCTGCAGGATTCTTGTGTACTGGACTTTTGGGGGCTTGCTCTAACCAAGGAATGGAATCATCCAACAAAAGTGAGACTAAGCAGACATCCACAATGGGACCTTCAGAGCAAGCTGGAAAGAAGGTTCAAGAGTTTAACCTGCAAGGAGTAGACGGTAAGACCTACCGCTTATCCGATTACAAGGGAAAGAAAGTTTACCTCAAATTTTGGGCTTCCTGGTGCTCAATCTGTCTTTCAACATTAGGCGACACAAATGAGTTGGCAAAAGAAGAGGCGGGTAAGGATTATGTGGTCTTATCCGTTGTAGCTCCAACCTTTAATGGTGAAAAATCGGAAGCAGATTTCAAAAACTGGTACCAGTCTTTGGATTACAAGGATTTCCCAGTCTTGATGGACAGTAAGGGCGACTTGCTCAAAGAGTATGGGATTCGCTCTTATCCATCTGCTCTCTTTATTGCGAGCGATGGAACTCTCGCTAAGACCCATATCGGTTATATGAGCAAGGAAGACATCGTCCAGACTCTAAAAGAAATGAAGTAAGGAGGACATAAAATGGAAACAAAATGGAAACTCATTTCCGTTCTTTTAGTGGGCCTATTTTGTTTTGGAATCTTTTTCCTTATCAAAGGATCCATGGCCTTGGATACATCAGATGCGACGACTGAGCAGATCAAAAAAGCGTCCATGAGTCAGACACCAGTAGCCAACAAAAAGAAGGAAGAAAAGGTCAACCCAGAAGACCAACGAGAAATCTATCTAGCTGGTGGTTGCTTCTGGGGTGTGGAAGAGTATTTTTCCCGTGTTCCGGGTGTCATTGATGCCGAATCAGGTTATGCCAATGGAAAAGGGGATACCACCAAGTATGAACTGGTCAAGCAAACAGGGCATGCTGAAACGGTACATATCACCTATAATGTCAAGAAGGTTTCCTTGAAAGAACTGCTTCTACACTATTTCCGGATTATTGATCCAACATCAAAAAACCGTCAGGGAAATGATGAGGGCAGTCAATATCGGACAGGAGTTTATTACACTGATGAAGCAGATTTGCCAACCATAAACCAAGTGTTTGAAGAGGTGGCGAAGAAGTATGATAGCCTTTGGCTGTAGAAAAAGAAGAACTTGCTAATTATATCAAGGCGGAAGACTACCATCAGGACTATCTACAGAAACATCCGAATGGCTATTGTCACATTGATGTGAATCAAGCTTCTTATCCGGTTATTGACGCTAGTCGCTATCCAAAACCGAGCGATGAAGAGATCAAGAAGAAGTTATCGCCCGAAGAATATGCAGTGACGCAAGAGAATGATACAGAGCGTGCTTTTTCTAACCGCTATTGGGATAAGTTTGAAGCGGGCATCTATGTGGATGTCGTAACAGGAGAGCCTCTCTTCTCCTCAAAAGATAAATTTGATTCTGGTTGTGGTTGGCCAAGCTTTAGCCGACCGATTAGTCCGGATGTGGCAACCTACAAGGAAGATAAGAGTTTCAATATGACTCGGACAGAGGTTCGGAGTCGAATAGGAAATTCCCATCTAGGCCACGTCTTTACTGATGGACCTAAGGAAAAAGGTGGCCTTCGTTACTGCATTAATAGCTTGTCAATCAAATTCATCCCTAAAGCAGAGATGGTGGAAAAGGGCTACGGCTATTTGTTGGACTATGTCTGAGACTTTTTGCGACCTACTTTGATATAATGAGTATAATAAGGGTAAGTAGGTGAAACACATGTATTCAATCATGATTGTAGAAGACGAAGAGCTGGTTCGGCAGGGACTTACTTCTCTAGTGAATTATGAACAGTTTGGGATGAAGGTCATTGACCAAGCGGAGAATGGGCGAATAGCTTGGGAAAAATTTCAAGCACAACCAGCTGATCTTCTATTGACTGATATCAATATGCCACAGATGAATGGCTTAGATTTGGCCCAACTGGTCAGAGAGAAAGCTCCTTCCTGCCATATCATCTTTCTAACAGGCTATGATGATTTTGAGTTTGCTCGGAAAGCCATTCGACTCGGAGCAGATGACTATCTCCTCAAGCCCTTTTCAAAAGCAGATATTGAAGAGATGTTGGGGAAAGTCAAGAATAAGCTAGACGAGGAACGAAAGAAAGCCCAGGTTGAAACCTTGGTGGATCAGGGTCATTCGACAGAGTTGGAAGAGGCTATTCATTCCCGCTTAGCGGATTCCCAATTGACCCTCAAGGACTTGGCTTCTCAACTGGGTTTTAGTCCCTCTTATCTGAGTGTTCTAATCAAGAAAAAATTGGGTCTCCCTTTTCAAGAATACTTGATCCAAGAACGGATGAAAAAGGCCAAACTTTTACTCTTGACGACGGATCTCAAGATTTATGAGATTGCAGATCGGGTTGGTTTTGAGGATATGAACTATTTTTCTCAACGCTTTAAACAAGTAGTCGGTGTAACCCCAAGACAATACAAAAAAGGAGAGCATGAATGAAACGATACCCTTTGCTGATTCAGCTGATTGTCTATGTATTTGTCTTCATTCTCTTACTCTTGGGTTTGGTCGGTAGTCTATACTATCAAACTAGCTCAGCAACCATTGGCCAACTGACAGAGCGGACAACCCGCAATAGTATCGACCAGAGTAGTCAGTTTATCACCTCCTATCTGAAAAATTGAAGCAGACCACCTCGGTCCTTAGTAAAGAAGAGACCGTTCGTCAGTTTGCTCAAGACAAGGAGGTGAGCCCAGAAGCCGTTCAAAGTCTGATGCAAACCATTATTGAGACAGACCCAGATCTGGTTTCGGCTGTCTTGGTGACTAAGGATGGACGCCTCGTTGCTACGGATTCTCAAATTAGCATGCAAACCTCATCGGATATGATGAACGAAAGATGGTATCAGGAAGCTATCAAGGAGAGGGCCATTCCATTCTTGACGCCGGCCCGGAAGGAATCCTTGTCTTCAGAGAAGGACAAGTGGGTGATTTCTATCACCCAGGAAGTGGTGGATGCTTCTGGTCAAAATCTAGGAGTTTTGCGCCTAGATATTGGTTATCAAAGTCTAGAGGCTTATCTGGATCATCTCCAACTAGGCAAAAAAGGCTTTAGTTTCATCGTCAATCAGAAGCATGAATTTGTCTACCATCCTAAAAAGACAGTCTATTCTTCCAGTCGGGAAATGCAGGCCATGCAACCCTATATTGCTGTCAAGGATGGCTATGCCCAAAAGGGGCAGAACTTTGTCTACCAAATTGCTATACCAGAGAGTGATTGGACCTTAATTGGAGTGGCTTCTCTGGAAGGCCTCCAGATGCTTCAGTCGCAGCTCCTGTACTCTTTCATTGGCCTAGGATTGCTAGCTTTGATTATGTGTTTAATAGGGATTGGCTTTGTTCTGCGTTTGTGGATCAAACCCTTACGAGACCTTCAGACTATCATTTTGAGGATTGGAGCAGGAGATGCTCACGTGAGAGCTGTAGCAAAAGGATCTCCAGAATTGGTGGATCTCGCTCAAGCTTTTAATGCCATGTTGGACCAAATCGATAACCTCATGCAACAGGTTAAGGAAGAGGAGCAGAACGCACGGCGTTACGAGTTGCGGGCACTTTCGGCTCAGATTAATCCGCATTTCCTCTACAATACCTTGGATACGATTGTCTGGATGGCGGAGTTTAACGATAGTCGGCGCGTAGTCGATATCACCAAATCTCTGGCTCAATATTTTCGACTGGCTCTCAACCAAGGCCAGGAACAAATCCTACTGAGAGATGAAATTGACCATGTCCGCCAGTATCTTTTCATTCAGAAGCAACGTTATGGTGAAAAGCTCAATTATGAAATTCTAGAAGATGAACGGTTGGGCGACTATCAGCTCCCCAAATTAGTGCTTCAACCCTTAGTGGAAAATGCGATTTACCATGGCATTAAAGAGATCGATCGGCCAGGTCTCATTCGAGTGACGACTGAAGTCAGTGGAGACTACGCCTGCGTCTCGATTTTTGACAATGGACGAGGGTTTGACCGATCAGAGTCAACAGATCAAACCCTTCTTCGTTTAGGAGGTGTTGGCTTGAAAAATGTGGACCAACGATTGCATCTTCAATTTGGCGAAGCCTATCATATGGAGATTGATTCTAAGGCCAATAGCTATACCAAAATCACTCTTTATTTGCCCCTTTCATCATCTGATGAACATGTATAGAGACAAAGATTGCCATCTTTGTCTTAGTTAGATAGAAGACTTTTCTTCCATCTGAGCAGGCTTTGAAAAAAGCCTGCTTTTTATAATGTGACAGCAAGAAAAGGTAAATTAAATCGTCAGACTTTTTACAGATTTTCTCTTTTCCGTTGAAATTCTATCTAAAGATAGGGATTTATGATAGAATAAAGTGTTACAACTAAAGGTATGAATAAAGGAAGGCTATGCGCAAAGAAATATCCCCTGAATTATTTAATTACAATAAATATCCTGGACCGGAATTTCGTCTGGTTGGCAGTCAAGTGCTAGCAGAACAATTGACATTTGAGCTGGTTGAGAATCAAAATGATGCCTTTGATGCGACGGTCTTTGGCCAGCGTTTTTCAGAGGTTTTGACCAAATTTGATTACATTGTCGGTGATTGGAGCAATGAACAGTTGCGTCTACGTGGCTTCTATAAAGATGATCGCCCTGTCACAGATGCAGAGAAAATCAGCCGTCTGGAAGATTATTTATTAGAATACTGTAGCTATGGCTGTGCTTATTTTGTTCTAGAAAATGCAGAACCCCGTCGAGCATCCTTTGACAAGAAATCTTCTCCTAAACAACAGGAAGAGGGGAATCGTTCTGCTAAGCGTGGCGGTCGTCAAAATCGCCGGAATCGCTCTAAAAATCAGTCACGGGAACGTGAACAAGAGCAAAAACAAAAGACTTCTCAACCAAAGAAAAAGAACCGTCAGCGGTCTAGAAAAAAAGATGCACAGGGTGAGCAAGAACGCCACTTTGTCATCCGTCAAAAGTAAAGAGAGAAAAGAGATAAGATGAAACCTTCAATTTATGGCTTGACTCGACAAGAACTGATCGAGTGGGCAGAAGAAAAATGGTGAAAAGAAATTTCGAGCGACCCAAATCTGGGAATGGCTCTATCGGAAACGCGTCCAGTCATTTGAAGAAATGACCAACCTATCGAAGGACTTGATTGAAACCTTGAACGACCAGTTCGTGATTAATCCTTTGAAACAACGGATCGTTCAAGAGTCAGCAGATGGGACTGTCAAATACCTCTTTGAATTGCCAGATGGCATGTTGATCGAGACAGTTTTGATGCGTCAACACTATGGCTTGTCAGTTTGTGTCACCACTCAGGTAGGGTGCAACATCGGCTGTACCTTCTGTGCATCTGGTTTGATCAAGAAGCAACGCGACTTGAACAGCGGGGAAATCGTTGCCCAAATTATGTTGGTTCAAAAATACTTTGACGAACGTGGACAAGATGAACGTGTCAGCCATATCGTTGTGATGGGAATTGGTGAGCCGTTTGACAACTACAAGAATGTCTTAAGCTTTGTCCGTACGGTTAATGATGACAAGGGGTTGGCTATCGGTGCCCGTCATATTACCGTTTCAACGTCTGGCTTGGCTCATAAGATTCGTGACTTTGCCAATGAAGGGGTTCAGGTCAATTTGGCAGTATCCCTCATGCTCCAAACAATGACTTGCGTTCTAGCATCATGAAAATCAACCGGGCCTTCCCGATTGAGAAATTATTTGCGGCCATTGAGTACTATATCGAAACGACCAACCGTCGGGTGACCTTCGAGTACATCATGCTTAACGAAGTCAATGATGGTGTCGAGCAAGCCTTGGAATTGGCAGAACTCCTCAAAAAGATCAAGAAGCTATCTTATGTCAACTTGATCCCATACAACCCAGTTAGTGAGCATGACCAATATAGTCGGAGTCCAAGAGAGCGCGTGATGGCCTTCTATGACACCTTGAAGAAAAACGGAGTCAACTGCGTGGTTCGTCAAGAGCATGGAACAGATATTGATGCCGCTTGTGGACAATTGCGTTCCAATACGATGAAGAGAGACCGGGAGAAAGCCATTGTTGAAGAAGCTCAACCGTAACAACTGGCTGATAGAAGAAGGGCAATTAACAAAAAAAGGAAGACAACTGCTACTAGGTGGCAGTTTCTTCTATTTTGTCCTGCTCTGCCTCATGTGTTTTCTTCCCCAGCGACCTGAACCAGGGATGGAAACACCTGGGATTCAACATTTTGGTCGTGTAGTCGTATTACTGATTCCCTTTAATTCTCTCATCAACCTAGGTCAAGTGACTAGTCTGCTCCAGCTAATCAAGGTGCTTGTACAGAATATAGCCAATATTTTTCTCTTGTTCCCTTTGGTTTTTCAACTATTGTGGCTCTGGCCTTGGCTAGGTACTAGGAAACGCGTCCTTTGCTTTAGTCTAGGGATGAGTGTGTGGATCGAGCTTAGTCAGATTGTGTTAGACCTCTTGTTTGATTTCAATCGGGTGTTTGAGATAGATGATCTGTGGACCAATACTCTGGGAGGCTACCTAGCCTATCTGTGTTTTAAATGGGTGCAAGCTTCTATAAGTAAGGACAACCTATCTTAGTTTGGTACAAAATCCGAACGATTGAAGACGATTTCAAATTTTGGGTTGACAAAGTCAGAAGCGGGAGCTATAATAGCTTCAAGACATCAGAAAAGTAGAGGTTTTTCTCACTTCCAGGGAGCTTGTGGTGATTGCGAACAAGCAGTGGTGAATCTTGAAATGGGCTGATGCGTTTATGATGATGAATTTGAAACAATAAAAATTCGGTGAGCACACCTTATCGTGCACCCTGTTGTTAGACAGGTCAGAGATGTAGGAGAAAGAATGTCTTCCTACAATTGAGGTGGCACCGCGGTATCGAATCGTCCTCACACAGATTTTTCTGTGTGAGGTTTTTTGTATCTCAAAGGAATCCAGTGAGACTGCAGCTCAAAGGGCCAGCGAGAGAAAAAATCATAAACAGGATTGAAAATATAGAAAAGAGGACACAATCATGACAGAAACTAAAGGCTATTTCGGACAATTTGGTGGATCTTTCGTACCAGAACCCATTCAAAACTTGCTGGATCAATTAGAGGCAACTTTTGAACAATACAAAAATGACCCAGAATTTATCGCAGAATACAAACATTACTTGAAAGATTATTCTGGACGGGAAACTCCGCTCTACTTTGCGGAAAGTTTGACAGAACATTTAGGTGGGGCAAAAATTTATTTGAAGCGCGAAGATCTGAATCACCTAGGTTCGCACAAGTTAAATAACGTCTTGGGGCAAATCCTCTTGGCCAAACGCATGGGCAAAACGCGCGTGATTGCCGAAACAGGAGCCGGTCAACACGGTGTGGCTACAGCGGCCGCAGCAGCTAAGTTCGGTATGGCTTGTGATGTCTACATGGGAGCAGAAGATGTGGAGCGTCAACGTCTCAATGTCTTCCGTATGGAAATGATGGGGGCAACCGTCCATGCGGTTGAAACAGGAACGAAGACCTTGAAAGACGCTGTTGATGCTGCGTTTGGAGCATGGATGGCGGACCTGGATGCCTTTTACGTTTTGGGTTCTGCTGTTGGCCCTCACCCTTACCCAACCATTGTGCATGAATTCCAAAAGGTGATTAGTGAAGAATCTAAACGCCAAATCTTGGAAAAAGAAGGTCGTTTGCCAGACTATGTCATTGCCTGTGTCGGTGGTGGATCCAATGCCATTGGTGCCTTCTCCCAGTATGTAGGTGAAGAAGAGGTCAAATTGGTCGGAGTTGAAGCGGCAGGCCATGGATTGGATACAGATCAGCACGCAGCGACCATGACCAAGGGGACTGTTGGAGTTGTCGATGGAATGAAAACCTATGCTGTCTTTGGCGAAGATGGAAAAGTAGCGCCAGTGTACTCAATCTCTGCTGGTTTGGACTACCCAGGGGTTGGTCCAGAGCATGCCTTCTTTAAAGACTCTGGTCGTGTCGAATATGTAGCTGCGACAGATGATGAAGCAGTTCAAGCGCTTCTTCTTCTCAGTAAGACAGAAGGAATCCTCCCAGCCATCGAAAGTTCACACGCGATTGCAGAAGCGGTCAAACGTGCTCCACAATTGGACAAAGACAAGATCATCATCATCAATGTTTCTGGACGTGGGGACAAGGACGTAGCTGCTATTGCAGATTATCTAGAAGCGAAAGCTACAAAATAAGAAATCTTATCTGCTAAAAATTGTAAAAAACAGTAGAGCATGATAACTCAGAAAAAGACAGGGAACGAAAGGAATCCGGTCTTTTTCTTTTTTAAAGATAAAGACTAGGAGGCCAATGAGGGAAGCCCCTTGCATGACTAGGAGAACTTGGACAGCTGAGAGGGTCAAAGAAAAAGTAGCCAGTAAGAGAAAGTCCCCTGCTCCAATGCCAATGGAGTAAAGACAAGATAGAATTCCTAAGAAGAGAAAGACTCCCATTAAGAGGGTAGGAGCGGTGCAAAGTAGGCAAAGAGTGTGGAGTATTAGCCAGAGAAGGAGAGGGTACTCCATGGAGCGCAAATCATAGATAGCCAAACACAACTGCCAAGCAGAGGCAGGAGATGAGGAATGGGAAGAAAGCCCTGATAGCATAGCAAAAAAAGGAGGCCACTCCAGCCTTCAAAAAGGGCATACCAATAAGAAAGAGGACTCTGGCAGTAGCGACAACGGAATCGAAAGAGGACTTGTGAGAGAATGGGAATCAGGTCCAGAGGTCTTAAGGTCTGTTGGCAATGATCGCAGTGGCTTCTCGGACAGATGATGGAGCTTTCTGGAAAGCGGTCGATCACAAGCCCTAAAAAGGAGGCGATGCAGGCACCGACTGTAAAAAAATAAAAGTTAATCATACTTATATAATTCGTAAAAAAGATGACGAATAACGATTAGAACTGAAACAATTTTCTAACTTTTCTTATTTAAGCATTTTCTCTTGCATTTCTTAATTAGAAGGATTATAATATAACTAAATTAGAATAATTCTAAAAAAGGAGAATTTAGTTATGACAACAATTAAAAAAGAAGCAGCAAAAGATGTAGCAACATTTGCAACAATCAGCGAAGTAAGCAAGAGTTTAACCGATACAAAAGCGGTTTTGAATCAAGTGGTGGCAGACCTTTATGTCGCTCATATTGCCTTGCACCAAGTGCACTGGTATATGCGTGGCCGTGGTTTCCTCGTATGGCATCCAAAAATGGATGAGTACATGGAAAGCTTAGATGCGACTCTTGATGAAGTGAGTGAACGCTTGATTACCTTGGGTGGTGCCCCATACGCTAGCATGGTTGAGTTCTTGGAACACAGCAACATCCAAGAAGAAAAAGGTTCATTCGAACGCTCTATGGAAGAAAATTTGGGACGTGTTCTTTCTATCTTCCGCTACTTGGTAAGTCTTTATCAAAAAGCCTTGGATATCACAGATGCTGAAGGAGATGACGTGACCAACGATATCTTTGTTGGTGCAAAAGCTGAATTGGAAAAACATATCTGGATGATTGCCGCTGAATTAGGTCAAGCACCAGGTTTGTAATCTGAAAATAAACAAACGAGCCTTCCTTGCTTGGGAGGCTCATTTTTGTTTGGATGAGATTTTTCCTGTAAATAAAATAGGGGCCATCTTGAAAATACTTGAAAGATTTGATAGAATAAGCACATGAAAACCCTGTACGACGTTCAACAATTTCTGAAAAAATTTGGAATCATCATTTATGTCGGAAAACGACTTTACGACATCGAATTGATGAAGATTGAATTGAAAAGGATCTATGACGCTGGGCTGATGGAAAAATTGGATTATCTAGAAGCAGAAGCCGTCTTACGTAGAGAACACGCACAGGAATTACGCTATTTAGAAGAGGAAAAAGAAAAGTGAGTTTAACAAATATTTTAGTATGGTTGATTGTTTTAGGGATGTTTGGCTGGATGGGCTACAATTACTTCCGTATCCGTCGGGCTGCAAAAATTGTGGACAATGCAGAGTTTGAAGAATTGATCCGCAAAGGCCAATTAGTGGACTTGCGTGATCCAAATGAGTTCCACGCTAAGCATATTTTGGGAGCTCGGAATATTCCTTCCAACCAGTTAAAAGTGAGTCTGTCTGCTCTTCGAAAAGATAAACCAGTCTTGCTCTATGAGAACAGTCGTGGGTCCCGTGTGACCAATGCAGCCCTCTTCTTGAAAAAACAGGGCTATAAAGATATCTATATCTTGTCCTATGGTTTGGATTCTTGGGATGGAAAAGTAAAAACCAATTAAGATCAAGGAAAATTTTGCTAAAAATCCTTGATGTGCCATCATGAAATGATATTAATTTTAAGGAGATTATAAAATGATTCTATTTTGGGGTTCAAAAGGTTACCAAAAATTATTGGGACATACACAAACTGCTATCGAATGTGGCCATTGTAACAATGTTGGTACTTGGGAAATTACGGAATACGGACGCAAGTATACTCTTTACTGGATTCCGCTCTTTCCTTACGGTAAAACTTATTTCCTTTCTTGCCCGATTTGTCACTACGGAAAAGAAATCCAAAAATCCGAAATTGAACAATATCTAAACTATTAATAAAAGATAGGTTATCAGTGTACTGACCCCAAAAAGTTAGATAATTAATTTATCCAAAGGATTTAGTTCTGTACTGTACTGTACAGGACTGAGTCCTTTTAGTTTTACCTTAATTCGTTTGTTGTTGCAATAATCAATATATTCTACAATAGCTTGTTCTAATTGGTTAAGCGACTTAAATGTATTCTCGTAACCATAAAATATTTCTGATTTCAAAATGCCAAAGAAAGATTCCATCATGCCGTTGAATAAGGTTGACTGCTTTCTTACCAATCTCTCCTTGGTATGAAGAATACTTCCGTTTACGACGAATTCGAGCACTTAAACCAAGGACCTTCATCAGGCGTTGAACTCTTTTGTGATTGACCACATAACCACGATTTCTCAATTCAAGAGTCATTCGGCGATAGCCATAATTTCCTTTGTGCTCAGTAAAAATAGATTGAATTTCAGCTTTAAGATCTTTATCTTTGTCAAGCCTATCCAGTTGCTTCAACTGATAGTAGTAAGTTGAGCGAGGTAAACGAGCCACTTCAAGAAGTAAATCTAGTCGAAATCCTCCTGAAGCCATTTCTCTAATTGTCTCTGCCTTTCTCGTTGTAAGGCTTCGTCCCTGCCTTCTAGCTCTTTTAACTTTTTTAAGTAAGCCACCTCGGTACGTAAGCGTTCATTCTCTTCTTGGAGTCGCTCTAGTTCTGTCATTTCTTCCCAAGTTTTCTTACGTTTACGTCCCATTTTAGGTACTCTCCCTCTCGTTTTTTCAACAATAGTATACCCGTTTTTCTTGTATTGTGCCATCCAATTTGGAAGCATACCACGATTTGGGAGAGCATATTCGAGAGAAATTCTATCTTGAGACCAGTTTTCATGTAGAACTTTATCAATCATTTCTTGTTTTAATTCAGGAGAGTAGTAACGATTTTTTCCTTTTTTGACGAACTCTATTCCGTAACAATCAATCAATTTAATCATGTACCTAAGATTAGAATTGTTTATCCCAAATTTATTTGAAAGCTGCTCTAAGCTATATCCTTGTTTTCTAAGTTCATAGATCTGAACTTTATCCTTATAAGTCAATTTCATAATAAAAACACCCCAAAAGTTAGATTTTTTCTGTCTAACTTTTGGGGTGCAGTTCAAACTAAAGCTTTTTTTGTTTTATCAATTGTTTTCTAAATAGTTTTTAATAATCTGTAATTCATCTTGGTTCAAGGGGCGGTATTGACCTTCTGCTAGGTTAGGGTCTAATGAAAAATCTCCAAATTTGATTCGCTTGAGGCTAGTTACCTTGACACCGACAGAGAGAAACATCTTTTTCACCTGATGGAATTTCCCTTCAGACAGGGTGACCAGGGCCTGGCTTTCTTTGGGACTGGAGTTAAGGATTTTTAGTTTGGCGGGCTTGCATGTTGTCCCATCTAAGAAGGTGATTCCTTCTTGAAATTCTTCTATATGAGCGGGTTCGAGAGGGCCGTTGACTGTTACCTCGTATTCTTTTTCGATATGGTATTGGGGATGAAGTAGTTGGAAACCTAGAGGTCCATTGTCTGTGAGTAGGAGGAGTCCGGTCGTATCCCGATCCAGTCGACCGATAGGATAGGTCTTGGGGGTCCGGTCTTCTGCTCGGAGGAAATCCAACACTGTAGGATGTTGGGCATCCTTGGTAGCCGTCACTAGCCCTTGAGGTTTATGAAGAAGAAAATAGTGATGGGAACAGTCGGTAAGGACCTGATCCTTCCAGCGAACTTCTTGGAGACCTGTATCGACATTTTGGGATAATTTTGTTGTAGCAAGTCCGTCGACTAGGATCTGCTTTTTGGCTAGGCTCTGTTTGATTTCTTTGCGGGGAATTTGGTAGTGGGCCAGTAATTGATCTAATCTCATAAAAGACAGGATAGCATGAAATGGAGAGAATCACAAGTATTCGGAAAAAGGATGAAGAAAAGGGATAAAGAGGTGAAAGATTTTCATGAATAGAGTGGTTAGGAGTGGGAATGAGAAAGAAGGTTTTCGAAAGAAAGCATGAAAACATTTACACTTGTCTGAGTTATGCCATTTGCTTAAAATTGTGGTATAATCGTTCAGTTAGAAAATAAATTTTTGAATACAATAGAGGAAATCATGACAAAATTAAGAGAAGATATCCGTAATATCGCGATTATCGCCCACGTCGACCACGGTAAAACAACCCTCGTTGACGAATTGTTGAAACAATCTGAAACTCTTGACGCGCGTACAGAGTTGGCAGAGCGTGCAATGGACTCAAACGATATTGAAAAAGAGCGTGGAATCACCATCCTTGCGAAAAATACAGCCGTTGCCTACAACGGAACTCGTATCAACATCATGGACACACCAGGACACGCGGACTTCGGTGGAGAAGTTGAGCGGATCATGAAAATGGTTGACGGTGTTGTTTTAGTCGTAGATGCCTACGAAGGAACCATGCCACAGACTCGTTTCGTATTGAAAAAAGCCTTGGAACAAGACCTTGTGCCGATCGTTGTAGTTAACAAAATCGATAAGCCATCTGCTCGTCCAGCAGAAGTAGTAGACGAAGTCTTGGAACTCTTCATCGAGCTTGGTGCGGATGATGACCAACTTGACTTCCCAGTTGTTTATGCGTCAGCGATCAACGGAACATCTTCCTTGTCAGATGATCCAGCAGATCAAGAAAAGACCATGGCGCCAATCTTTGACACCATTATCGACCACATCCCAGCTCCAGTTGATAACTCAGATGAGCCCCTTCAATTCCAAGTGTCTCTTCTTGACTACAATGACTTCGTTGGTCGTATCGGTATCGGACGTGTCTTCCGTGGTACAGTCAAGGTTGGAGACCAAGTTACTCTTTCTAAACTTGATGGTACAACCAAGAACTTCCGTGTCACAAAACTCTTCGGTTTCTTTGGTTTGGAACGTCGTGAAATCCAAGAAGCCAAGGCTGGTGACTTGATTGCCGTATCAGGTATGGAAGACATCTTCGTTGGGGAAACCATTACTCCAACAGATGCAGTTGAAGCTCTTCCAGTTCTTCACATCGATGAACCAACACTTCAAATGACCTTCTTGGTCAACAACTCACCATTTGCTGGTCGCGAAGGGAAATGGGTGACTTCTCGTAAGGTTGAAGAACGTTTGCAAGCAGAATTGCAAACAGACGTATCTCTTCGTGTAGATCCAACGGACTCACCAGATAAATGGACCGTTTCAGGACGTGGGGAATTGCACTTGTCAATCCTTATCGAAACCATGCGCCGTGAAGGGTATGAGCTTCAAGTATCTCGTCCAGAAGTTATCGTAAAAGAAATTGATGGTGTGAAGTGCGAGCCGTTTGAGCGTGTGCAAATCGATACTCCTGAAGAATACCAAGGGTCTGTCATCCAAAGCCTTTCTGAACGTAAGGGTGAAATGTTGGATATGATTGCAACAGGTAATGGTCAAACTCGTTTGGTCTTCCTAGTTCCTGCGCGTGGTTTGATTGGATATTCAACTGAATTCTTGTCAATGACTCGTGGATACGGGATCATGAACCATACCTTCGACCAATACTTGCCATTGATTCCAGGAGAAATTGGCGGTCGTCACCGTGGTGCCCTTGTTTCTATCGATGCTGGTAAAGCAACAACCTACTCTATTATGTCTATCGAAGAACGTGGTACTATCTTTGTCAACCCTGGTACTGAGGTTTACGAAGGAATGATCATCGGTGAAAACTCTCGTGAAAATGACTTGACTGTTAACATCACCAAGGCAAAACAAATGACCAACGTTCGTTCCGCTACTAAGGACCAAACAGCGGTTATCAAAACTCCTCGTATCTTGACGCTTGAAGAATCACTCGAGTTCTTGAACGACGATGAGTACATGGAAGTAACACCTGAATCAATCCGTTTGCGGAAACAAATCCTCAACAAGGCAGAACGCGAAAAAGCAAACAAAAAGAAAAAATCAGCTGCAGCTGAATAAGAAATAAGAAAGGAGTGACAAAATGGTTTATTTAATTATAGGTATTTTGATCCTCCTTTTTTACCTTTTTGCAGCTCCAAAGAGCATCAGAGGAACTCTGAATGTAGTAACCCTAGTCGTATTGTTGGTCTCTTTGGTCATTCTCCTTTGCTTAGCAATTTTCCAAATTTTCCAATTGCCTTCAGAATTTTTTGTGGGCGCCTTCCTTGCTTTTGTAGGCTATCTGGCCCTCGTTGATATTTCGCGATTGCCGACCAAGTCTTCTAAACGCCTGGATAAATCAGAATAAACTGGAGAGCTTGTCTCCATAAAATAGAGTTGTTGTGATATAAAATCATGGCGACTCTTTTTTTTATGACAGATGGTGAAGCGGTCATTTTTATACGTGTTGCTTCTTTTGCTGTCTTAAGGCTTTTTAAATTGTCTAAAAAAGGGTAAAATAGAAGGTGAACAAATTGGAGAGAAAAAAGCTATGAACGTCATTGAAACATTTAAAAATAAAAAAGTCCTTGTTTTAGGATTGGCTAAGTCTGGAGAATCTGCAGCGCGACTACTCGATCGCCTAGGAGCTATCGTAACGGTGAATGATGGCAAAGCCTTTGAAGAAAATCCTGCAGCCCAAAGCTTGCTGGAAGAAGGGATCAAAGTTGTGACAGGAGGACATCCTCTGGAACTCTTGGATGAAGACTTTGCAGTGATGGTGAAGAACCCTGGAATTCCTTACACGAATCCTATGGTTGAACGGGCCCTTGAAAAAGGCATTCCTGTTTTGACCGAAGTTGAATTGGCCTACCTCATTTCAGAAGCGCCCATCATCGGAATCACTGGTTCAAACGGAAAAACAACCACCACTACCATGATTGGAGAAGTATTAACGGCTGCTGGACAAAACGGTCTCTTGTCTGGAAATATTGGTTTTCCAGCTAGTCAAGTCGCTCAAACAGCGACAGCGAAAGACACATTGGTAATGGAATTATCTTCCTTCCAATTGATGGGGATTGAAGCCTTTCACCCAGAAATCGCAGTCATTACCAATTTGATGCCGACCCACTTGGATTACCATGGATCTTTCGAAGGCTATGTAGCTGCAAAATGGGCGATTCAAAAGAATATGACTGCCAAGGATTTTGTAGTACTAAACTTTAACCAAGATTTAGCCAAAGACTTGGCTCAGCAAACAGAAGCTACTGTGGTACCGTTTTCAACCCAAGAAAAGGTGGACGGAGCTTATTTAGAGGACGGTGTCCTTTACTTCCGAGGTGAAGCCGTTATGCGAGCAGATCAAATTGGAGTACCAGGCAGCCACAATGTAGAAAATGCTTTAGCTACTATTGCAGTGGCCAAACTTCGTGGCGTTGACAATCAAACTATCCAAGAAACCTTATCAGCCTTTGGCGGGGTGAAGCACCGCTTGCAGTATGTAGCTGAGATTGAAGGGGTGAAATTCTACAATGATAGCAAGTCTACCAACATCTTAGCAACCCAAAAAGCCTTGTCTGGATTTGATAATGCTCATGTCATCTTGATCGCTGGTGGCTTGGACCGAGGCAATGAGTTTGACGAATTGGTGCCAGATATTACTGGTCTTAAAAAGATGGTCATCCTTGGAGAGTCTGCTGAACGGGTGAAACGAGCAGCGGATCAAGCGAGTGTTGCCTATCTAGATGCGGCGGATGTGGCAGATGCAACGCGCAAAGCCTTTGAAATAGCTGAGCCAGGTGATATCGTCTTGCTTAGTCCAGCCAATGCCAGCTGGGATATGTACGCGAATTTCGAAGTGCGAGGCGATGAGTTCCTTAAAACAGTAGAAGAGTTGAAAAAATAATATGAAAAAAATAGTATTTACAGGGGGAGGTACAGTTGGGCATGTGACCTTGAACCTTCTCCTCATCCCTCGCTTCATCGAGGATGGTTGGGAAGTTCATTATATTGGGGACAAGAAAGGGATTGAGCACCAAGAGATTTTGAAGTCTGGCTTGGACATCCATTTCCATTCGATTGCGACGGGCAAGTTGCGCCGTTATTTCTCTTGGCAAAATATGTTGGATATCTTCAAGGTCTTCTGGGGAATTCTCCAATCAATTTGGATCATGCTTCGTGTACGGCCGCAGGTTTTGTTTTCTAAAGGAGGATTCGTTTCAGTTCCTCCGGTAGTGGCTGCGCGACTCTGTTTTGTTCCTGTATTGGTCCACGAATCCGACCGTTCCATGGGCTTGGCTAATAAAATTGCCTATAAGTTTGCGACGAAAATGTTCACAACCTTTGAACAGCCGAAAAGCCTAGTGAAAGCCCAACATGTGGGAGCTGTGACCAAGGTTCGTCAGGAACAACTTCCAATCCCACAAGAATTGGAAGCAGTATTTGCTCAATTTGATCCACAGTTGCCGACTCTTCTCTTTGTGGGTGGGTCTGCTGGTGCGCGAGTGTTCAATGAGTTTGTCACAAATCACCGAGAAGCCTTGTTGGCAAGCTACAATGTCATTAATTTGACAGGGGACTCTTCCTTGAATGAACAAGCACCTCATCTTTATCGAGTGGATTACGTGACGGATCACTATCTTCCTTTGCTCCAAAAGGCAGACCTAGTAGTGACTCGTGGTGGTGCCAATACGATTTTTGAACTCTTGGCCATGGATAAGCTCCATATCATCGTTCCTCTAGGGAAAGAAGCTAGCCGTGGAGACCAAATTGAAAATGCTCAATACTTTGTGGAAAAGGGCTATGCAGAAACCATCGCTGAGCCAGAATTGAACATGGATCGGTTGCAAGAAACGATGGATAAAATGTTCCAAGGATCCGAAAGCTATCATCAAGCGATGAAGGCTTCGAATGAATTGCTTTCCTTGGATGAATTTTATAGTCTAGTCCATCAAGAAATTAATAAAAGGAAAAAATGACGGATAAGAAGAACCAAAAAACTCCTAAGGAAGTCACGAAGCTCTCTGAATGGCAGAGACGAAACCAGGAGTATCAAAAGAAAAAACAATTAGAAGAGCAAGAAGAAAAAGAAAAGAAGGCACAAGAAGAGAAGGAAAGACAGGAACTTCTGAATCAAAAAACTCCCTCTGAAGATCCAGATGCAGAAGAACAAGATACCGAGACTGCAGAAGAAGAAAATGAGAAGGAGGCTGATCTAGCTGAGGAGGAAGTGCAAGAAATACTTCCTGACGAAACAGATGAAGAGGATGAAGAAGAAAAAATCATCTACCTAACAGAGCCTTCAGAAGATAGGTTCGAAGAAGAGGAACTAGCGAAGAAGGCTAAAAAGGAAGGTCAGATTGCGAGACGTCACATCTATCGAGCTATCCCTGTTTTAGTGATCAGTACCTTGATTGCAGTCTTTTCTGCCTATCTTTTAACACCCTTAGCTAAGCAAAAAATCATCGAATTCTCAGGTAATAAAAATGCGGACCAGACCTTGTTGTTTGAAAAGAGTCAGATCCAAGATCGGGATTATACCCTGACAACCTTTTTAAATCGGGACCGTTATCTTGCTAATATGAAGGCGGCAAGTCCATGGGTCAAAGATATTTCGATGACCTATGCCTTCCCTACGACGTTTAAGGTTCAGGTTGAGGAATACCAGGTCTTTGGTTACTATGTGACGGAGGAAGATCACTATCCCATTTTAGAGAATGGGGAAGTGGTAGAGACGCCAGTTGCTGCGGATCAGCTTCCTAAGACTTACTTAGCCGTTCGTTTTTCTGATCGAGAATTGGTCCGACAATTCGTCAAGCAACTGGGGAAAATACCATCTTCTGTGCGCGATGAAATTGAGTCAGTGGACTTGACACCGAGCAAGGTGACGAAGGATTTGGTGACGCTAACCATGAAGGATGGCACTAAGGTCCTAGTGCCGGCATCTCAAATCAAGCGTAAATTGCCTTATTACCATCAAATTCGCAAGCTAATTGAAGATGACAGTGTCATTGATATGGAAGCGGGGATATATAGTTACAATGCAGAAACAATGGCCACTTTAGTTCAGGAAAAGAAAGAAAAAGAAGCAGGGGAAGGGAACAAAAACGAGGAAGCTAACGTTGACTCGACAGATTCTGATGAGAGTGCAGTCGTAACCGAGCAACACGAAGAAGTTCCCGCTGAGTAAACCCTCATAAATTATCTGAAATAAATAAAGAAAATATGCCCACTATGGGCATTTTTGTGTTATAATGAAATTTGGATAGTTCTAACTAAAATGGAGCTATTAATTGACGTATAGGAAAACAAAAGAGAGAGGACTGGTGTAATGGCTAGAAACGGCTTTTTTACAGGTTTAGATATCGGTACTAGTTCAATAAAAGTATTGGTGGCAGAACATGTCAATGGAGAAATGAATGTAATTGGAGTCAGCAATGCAAAAAGTGCTGGCGTCAAAGATGGAATTATTGTTGATATTGAGGCTGCTTCTAATGCGATTAAAAGTGCAGTAAGCCAAGCAGAAGAAAAAGCAGGAATTTCAATCAATCTTGTGAACGTTGGGTTGCCAGCGAACCTTCTTCAAATTGAAGCAACTCAAGGAATGATTCCTGTAACCAGTGATTCAAAAGAAATTACGGATGCAGATGTTGAAAAATGTTGTTAGATCTGCTTTGACAAAGAGTATGACTCCAGACCGTGAAGTCATTACCTTTATTCCAGAAGAGTTCACAGTTGACGGTTTCCAAGGAATCCGCGATCCACGTGGAATGATGGGAATCCGTTTGGAAATGCGTGGTCTCTTGTATACTGGTCCTAGAACTGTCCTCCATAATTTACGGAAAACAGTTGAACGTGCTGGTTTGCAAGTTGAAAACATCATTATTTCACCACTTGCAATGATTAAGTCTGTATTGAACGAAGGAGAACGTGAGTTTGGTGCGACCGTCATTGATTTAGGTGGAGGACAAACGACAGTAGCTTCTGTTCGGAATCAAGAACTTCAATTTACAAATATCTACCAAGAAGGTGGCGATTACGTTACTAAAGATATTTCTAAAGTATTGAAAACTTCTCAAAAATTAGCAGAAGGCTTGAAGTTCAACTATGGAGAAGCTTATGTTCCATCAGTTGGTGATGAAGTCTTCCATGTTGAGGTGATTGGTGAAGTAGAACCTGTCCAAGTATCTGAAAAATATTTGGCAGAGATTATTTCAGCTCGGATCAAACACATCTTCGACCAAATCAAACAAGATCTTGAAAGAAGACATTTGCTTGATTTGCCTGGAGGAATTGTCATCATCGGTGGTGGCGCTATTCTCCCTGGTATTGAAGAATTGGCGCAAGAAGTCTTTGGTGTAAATGTGAAATTGTACGTTCCAAATCAAATTGGAATCCGCAATCCAGCTTTGCCCACGTGATTAGCTTGTCTGAATATGCTGGAAATCTCACAGATGTAGATATTCTTGCTCAGGCTGCTGTACATGGAGATCAACGTCTTCGTCAGCAACCAGTTCAGTTTGAACGACCAGTACAGCAATCGGTTGTTCCAACATATGTACCGGAAGAAATTGAGCCTGTAGTTAACGTCGAGCAACAACATCCAGTTGAAGAACAAAAACAAGAAGAAAAAACTACCTTTACAGACCGAATGAAGAATTTAATCGGTAATATGTTTGATTAAGGAGTGTAAGTATTTATGACATTTTCATTTGACACAGCAGCGGCACAAGGTGCAGTTATTAAAGTAATCGGTGTCGGTGGCGGTGGCGGTAATGCCATCAACCGCATGATTGACGAAGGAGTTGCTGGTGTAGAATTCATCGCAGCAAACACAGATGTACAAGCACTTTCAAGTGCAAAGCAGAAACAGTTATCCAATTGGGTCCTAAGTTGACTCGTGGTTTGGGTGCTGGAGGTCAACCTGAGGTTGGTCGTAAAGCCGCAGAAGAAAGTGAAGAAGTATTGACAGAAGCTTTGCAAGGTGCAGACATGGTCTTCATCACTGCAGGGATGGGTGGAGGATCTGGTACAGGTGCTGCACCAGTCATCGCTCGTATTGCTAAAGCTGTTGGTGCTTTGACAGTAGCCGTTGTGACTCGTCCTTTCGGATTTGAAGGAACAAAACGCGGAAACTTTGCAATCGAAGGGATCAATGAACTTCGCGAGCATGTGGATACTTTGTTGATCATTTCTAACAACAACTTGTTAGAAATCGTAGATAAGAAAACACCACTTCTTGAAGCATTGAGCGAAGCCGATAATGTCCTTCGCCAAGGGGTTCAAGGGATCACTGACTTGATTACAAGCCCAGGATTGATCAACCTTGACTTCGCTGACGTGAAGACTGTTATGGAAAACAAAGGAAATGCCTTGATGGGTATTGGTGTAGGTAATGGTGAAGAGCGTGTCATTGAAGCAGCTCGTAAAGCTATCTACTCACCACTCCTTGAAACAACCATTGACGGTGCTGAAGACGTGATCGTCAACGTTACTGGTGGATTTGGATATGACCTTGATTGAAGCAGAAGAAGCTTCTGAAATTGTTAACCAAGCAGCTGGTCATGGCGTGAAACATTTGGCTCGGTACATCTATTGATGAATCAATGAAAGATGAAATCCGCGTAACGGTTGTTGCAACTGGTGTTCGTCAGGATAAAGTTGAAAGAGTTAGTGGAATTGCATCTCATGCACCAAGTTCAGCACGTTATTACCAAACTGGACCACGTGAACAACGTCCACAAACTCCACAATTCGATCGCGAATTCGATTTGAAGGAAGAAATCGAAATGCCTACTCCTCAATCACGTGCTAAACAAGAAACACCTCGTGGATCTGCGTTTGGAGATTGGGACATTCGTCGTGAAAACATTGTACGTCAGTCTGATACTAGCACTGGTCGTCAAGTTGAACGCTATGTGGATTCTTCTTCAGAAGATGATGAGTTGGAAACACCACCATTTTTCCGTAATCGTTAAGAATGAATCTGATTGAAAATAAAGAGCGAATATTCTCGCAGGTTGCACAAGCAATGGAAACAGCAAACCGCACGGATCAGGTCAATGTGATTGCTGTTACTAAGTATGTTGGTATCGACCAAGCTAAGGCTTTGGTTGATACAGGAGTCTGTCATATCGGTGAAAACCGTGTTGATAAATTTCTAGAAAAATACCAAGCTCTAAAAGATGAGGGACTCACCTGGCATTTGATTGGTAGTCTCCAACGTCGTAAAGTAAAAGAAGTTATCAATTATGTAGATTACTTCCATGCTTTAGATTCTATGAAGCTTGCCCAAGAAATTCAAAAAGGGCGAGTCACCCAATTAAATGTTTTATACAAGTCAATATTTCTGGAGAGGAAAGCAAGCATGGATTTGCTCCTGAAGAGCTCGATGCGGTTCTTCCAGAACTAGAAGGCTTGGATAACCTACAAATTGTTGGCTTAATGACGATGGCTCCTTTTGAGGCAAGTCAGGACGAGTTGCAAGCCATATTTGCAGCAACTCACCAACTTCAAAAAGAATTACAAAAGAAACAGTTGAAAAATATGCCCTTTACAGAGTTAAGCATGGGAATGAGTCGTGATTATGATGTGGCGATTGCTAACGGTGCGACTTTTGTGCGAATTGGGACCTCATTTTTCAAATAGGAAAGAATTATGTCATTTAAAGATAGATTTGATCGATTGATTGATTATTTTACTGAAGATGGAGATGAGTACGATGTGCAAGAAGCGCCTGCTCAAGCAGTCGGAGCTAGCCAACCTGTAGCATCCCCTAAACCAGTACAACCATCATCAAAACCACGTCAAAAAGCTGTGGTAGCTGCCAAGGAGCAGAAACCTACTCCTGTTGCAGCTAGTCGTCCACAAGTAGCTTCTACAGCAGTGGTTGAATCAGCTTCATCTCAAAAATCATCTTCTGAAAATATTACTCGACTTCATCAACGTCAACAAGAGTTGGCAAGAAATCGTTCTGCTGCAGATGAAAAGATTACAATTGATGTTCGCTATCCTCGTAAATACGAAGAAGCAACTGAAATTGTTGACTTGTTGTTGGCAAACGAAAGTATTCTTATTGACTTCCAATATATGACTGAAGTTCAAGCAAGAAGATGTTTGGATTATTTGGATGGTGCTCGCTATGTATTAGCCGGGAATCTACGTCGTGTTGCGAGTACTATGTACTTATTAACACCAATCAATGTCGTTGTGAATATTGAAGATATTCGCCTTCCAAATGATGTCGAAGTTGCTGAGTACGACTTTGATATGAAACGAAATCGTTAATATGTTTGTCCTACAATTAGTTAGAAATTTCTTTCAGGTTTTTGAGCTAGTACTAATCATCTATGCTTTGCTTAGTTGGTTTCCAAATGCATCAGAATCGGCTTTAGCTAAAATGGTTCAACGGATCGTCGAACCATTTTTGAGCCTATTTAGAAAGATTCCTTTGCAATTTGGTGGGTTAGACTTTACAGTCATGTTTGCCTTACTTGCTCTATCCGTAGTGGAACGGTTTGTCCTTCAATTTTTGGTGCAATTTATATGACCAAGGGATTTTATCAACACTATAGTCCAGAAGACCACGTCTTTATCGATCGAGTTCTAGAATTAGTAGATCGGGTGGAGCAACAGTATAGTTTTGAACTGACTTCCTTTTTAAATCCACATCAGGTTGATATTTACGACAAATTGGTGCCCACCATGGTTTGCAGGTGTTTTCAAGTGCAGAAATCTATCCTACAGAATATGCACGAGTGATTCTGGCTCCTAGCTACTATCAGTTAGAGGCATCTGATTTTGAAATAAGCCTGTTAGAAGTTCTTTATCCGGATAAGTTTTATCGGTTAAGTCACTCTCAAGTTTTGGGTTCGCTTCTCCATCAATTAGGCATAGAAAGAAAGTCTTTTGGTGATATTCTAGTTGGACAAGGGAAGATTCATATCTATGTGGATGAACGTTTCTCCTCCTATTTTAAAGAGAATCTTAAGAAGATCGCAAAGGCATCTGTGAAGATTCGTGAGATTGACTGTCGAGAACCTATCACCGTAGACGAACCGTCCAAACTCAAAGATCTATTGGTTACTAGTGTTCGACTTGATAAACTAGTAGCTTCTACCTTTAAACTTGCTCGGTCTGTAGCTGTTCAATTGGTTCAGTCTGGCCAGGTAAAGGTAAACTATGCCACTATTGATAATCCTAGTCGGATGATCCAAGTAGCAGATTTAATTAGTGTTCGAAAGTATGGCCGATTTAAAATACTATCAGAAAATGGCCTATCAAAAAGTGGAAAATACAAATTAACGGTTGAAGTATTTTCCAGTAGAAAATAAGGAGGAACTATGGCACTTACAGCTTTAGAAATCAAAGATAAACGCTTTTATGTAAAATTTAGAGGCTACGATGCTAAAGAAGTTGAAGAGTTTCAAGACATGGTCTACCGAGACTATGAAAAATTAGTTCGTGAAAATCATGAATTGGAAACAAAAATTAGTGCGTTGGAAGAGCGCTTGAACTACTTTGACGAAATGAAGGACTCTTTGAGTCAATCAGTATTGATCGCTCAAGATACAGCAGAACGTGTGAAACATGCGGCAAATGAACGCTCAGAAACAATCGTTCGTCAAGCGGAGCAAGATGCTCACCATTTAGTTGAAGAAGCAAAAGCAAAAGCAAATGAAATTCTTCGTCATGCTACAGACAATGCCAAGAAAGTTGCCGTAGAAACGGAAGAATTGAAGAATAAGACGCGTGTCTTCCACCAACGTTTGAAATCAACTATCGAAAGCCAATTGAGCATCATTGATACACCAGAATGGGATGAAATTCTTCGCCCAACTGCTATGTATATTCAAACAAGTGATGAAGCTTTCCGTGAAGTAGTCGAAAAAAAGCTTTTGGAAGAAACAGTTCATCATAACTACGATGATGAAGCAATTGATTTGACTCGTCAATTCTCACGCGCAGAAATTGAAGAATTGCAAAAAAACATATTGAAGCTGTAAACCGTGAATTGTCTGCGACTCAAGCTTTTGAAGGATTGAATGAAAAAGTTCAAGAAGCTTTGGAAGAAGCAGAAAAAAATCAGGTAGATCAAGATTCTATTGATGAAATTGTTGTAGAAACTCCTCTAGTTGCTGATATTGATGCACCAGAAGTGGAAGAACAACGGGAATCTGTTTCAATTTTATAATCTGTAAAAACAGTGATCTTATCAAATAGTTTTAGCGAGCAGGCGATGGTGGAAGACCTGTACTTCCTTTGATAGGATTGATCCTTTTACAAATCTTAGTGGTGAAATGAGTAACCACTAACGCTGGTCAGCGTTAGCGACAAAAGAGGAGAAAGAGAGGATTCTCTTTCTTGAATGAAGGTGGTACCACGACTTGTCGTCCTTTTTGGCGAGGTCGTGGTCTTTTATTTTGTATGATTATTTTTTAGAGGAGACACCATGAAACTTAAAGAAACACTGAATTTAGGGAAGACAGAGTTCCCGATGCGGGCTGGCCTGCCTACAAAAGAGCCAGTTTGGCAAAAAGAATGGGAAGAAGCAAAGCTTTACCAACGTCGTCAAGAATTGAACCAAGGAAAACCACATTTCACCTTGCATGATGGCCCTCCGTATGCCAACGGAAATATCCACGTAGGACATGCTATGAACAAGATCTCAAAAGATATCATTGTTCGTTCTAAGTCTATGTCAGGTTTTTATGCACCGTACATCCCAGGTTGGGATACACACGGTTTGCCAATCGAGCAAGTCTTGGCTAAACAAGGTGTCAAACGCAAAGAAATGGACTTGGTTGAGTACTTGAAACTTTGCCGCGACTACGCCCTTTCTCAAGTAGATAAACAACGCGAAGACTTCAAACGCTTGGGTGTTTCAGGTGACTGGGAAAAATCCTTATGTAACTTTGACGCCTGACTATGAAGCGGCGCAAATCCGTGTTTTCGGTGAAATGGCTAACAAAGGCTATATCTACCGTGGAGCTAAGCCAGTTTACTGGTCTTGGTCATCTGAGTCAGCACTTGCTGAAGCGGAAATCGAATACCACGACTTGGTTTCAACTTCACTTTACTATGCCAACAAAGTCAAAGATGGAAAAGGTGTCCTTGATACAGATACTTACATCGTTGTTTGGACAACAACTCCATTTACCATCACAGCTTCTCGCGGGTTGACAGTTGGTGCAGATATTGATTATGTCTTGGTGCAACCAGCTGGCGAATCTCGTAAATTTGTGGTCGCTTCAGAATTGCTGAACAGCTTGTCTGAGAAATTCGGTTGGGCGGATGTTCAAGTGTTGGCAACTTACCGTGGTCAAGAATTGAACCACATCGTGACAGAGCACCCATGGGATACAGCAGTAGATGAACTCGTTATCCTTGGTGATCACGTTACAACAGACTCCGGTACTGGTATCGTCCATACAGCCCCTGGTTTTGGTGAGGATGACTACAATGTCGGTGTTGCCAATGGTCTCGAAGTTGCTGTAACTGTCAACGAACGAGGAATCATGATGGCCAATGCTGGTGCAGAGTTTGAAGGTCAATTCTACGACAAGGTTGTTCCGACTGTTATTGAAAAACTAGGTAACCTCCTTCTAGCTCAAGAAGAAATCTCTCACTCTTACCCATTTGACTGGCGTACGAAAAAACCAATCATCTGGCGTGCCGTGCCACAATGGTTTGCCTCAGTATCTAAATTCCGTCAAGAAATCTTGGATGAAATTGAAAGTGAAGTTCCACTCGGAGTGGGGTAAAGTCCGTTTGTACAATATGATTCGTGACCGTGGTGACTGGGTTATCTCTCGTCAACGTGCTTGGGGTGTACCACTCCCAATCTTCTACGCTGAAGATGGCACACCAATCATGACAGCTGAAACCATCGAGCATGTGGCTCAACTCTTTGAAGAACATGGTTCCATCATCTGGTGGGAACGGGATGCCAAGGACCTCTTGCCAGAAGGATTTACCCATCCAGGTTCACCAAATGGTGAGTTCAAGAAAGAAACAGATATTATGGACGTCTGGTTTGACTCAGGTTCATCATGGAATGGTGTTGTAGTGAACCGTCCAGAACTCAAATACCCAGCTGACCTTTATCTAGAAGGTTCAGACCAATACCGTGGTTGGTTCAACTCATCACTCATCACATCTGTAGCCAACCATGGTGTCGCACCATACAAACAAATCTTGTCACAAGGTTTTGCTTTGGATGGTAAAGGTGAGAAGATGTCTAAATCTCTTGGGAACACCATTGCTCCAAGCGATGTTGAAAAACAATTTGGTGCGGAAATCTTGCGTCTCTGGGTAACCAGTGTAGACTCAAGCAACGACGTGCGTATCTCTATGGATATCTTGAGCCAAGTTTCTGAAACTTACCGCAAGATCCGTAACACTCTTCGTTTCTTGATTGCTAACACTTCTGACTTTAACCCAGCTGAGGATGCCGTGGCTTACGAAGAACTTCGTTCCGTTGATAAGTACATGACCATTCGTTTAACCAACTTGTCAAAACTATTCGCGATGCTTATGCAGACTTCGAATTCTTGACAATCTATAAAGCCCTAGTGAACTTTATCAACGTTGATTTGTCTGCCTTCTACCTTGACTTTGCTAAAGATGTTGTTTACATCGAAGGAGCTAAGTCACTTGAACGCCGTCAAATGCAAACGGTCTTCTATGACATCCTTGTGAAAATCACCAAACTTTTGACACCAATCCTTCCTCACACTGCGGAAGAAATCTGGTCATATCTTGAGTTTGAAGCCGAAGATTTTGTTCAATTGTCAGAATTACCAGAAGCTCAGACTTTTGCCAACCAAGAGGAAATCTTGGATACCTGGTCAGCATTCATGGACTTCCGTGGTCAAGCTCAAAAAGCCTTGGAAGAAGCACGGAATGAAAAAGTCATCGGTAAATCACTTGAAGCTCACTTGACCGTTTATCCAAATGAAGTGGTGAAAACACTTCTTGGAGCTGTTGATAGCAATGTAGCTCAACTTTTGATTGTCTCTGAATTGACTATCGCAGAAGGACCAGCCCCAGAAGGTGCAGTGGCCTTTGAAGATGTAGCCTTCACAGTTGACCGTGCTGCTGGTGAAGTTTGTGACCGTTGCCGTCGTATCGACCCAACAACTGCAGAACGCCACTACCATGCAACCATCTGTGATCACTGTGCAAGCATCGTTGAAGAGAACTTTGCAGACGCAGTTGCAAAAGGTTTTGAAGCAAAATAATAGATATCAAAAGAAGTTCCATAATGGAACTTCTTTTTGAATGCAGACAAACTATTTTTTTATAAAACAGCTGGATGATTTTCAAAAAATGACTTTCATATTTTAGTCATTTAAGAAGATGAAAAACTTTCCGCCGTGAGAAAAGTGCCTGAAACAACTGTGTTTCAGGCATTCGGGAGTTTTGAGAGTAAAACAGTTTGGGAAACTGTTTTAGCCTGAGCCCGGAAATTAAAGAGCGAGGGGGTTCAAAACTAATTGAACACGGGCTGCGGATTGTGTCAAAAAGTGCAAATGCATTAGTACTAAATCCAAGACACAGTAGCTGATTGAATTCTTCTCTCACCTTTCAGCTCGGAAGAATCCTAATCAGCCTTGTGGGGGCAGGACAACGAAGCAATCCCATACAACAGTGCTTCTGTCCTGCTCCCTATTTTGACTTTATCCGCAAAAGCCCTTCGTATCTTAATTAGTCATGGAACTTCGTAGAAGTTCGCTGACGTCCGTACTCACCTAAGGAAAGTTTCTAAAATTACTTTATCTTCAATCTGAAAGAAGCTCCGATTTGGAACTTCTTTTTTGGTGGCTAGAATGGTGTATCGTGTCCATCATTAAGGCAATAAAAAAAGTAAGGCGGATTGGCCTTACTAATTGATTGGGAAAGAAATTTCGATCAGTTTGTCGGAGTAGAGCGTTTTAATAGCGGATTGGTCGATGAGTTTAAGATCAATCTTGCGTTTTAAAAAGAACTCACGAATTTTTTCAACTTCTGTTTCACGAATGGCACGGTGTTTGTTACTAATCAGCAATTCGTAATGAGTAGGAGCTTTGGTAAAGATAACATCGGTGTTACCAGCTGAATAGACCTCAACAAGGGTAGCATCGGTACTTTCTAATTGACTTTTGACCAAATTAGCATGACTATTTGTTGTATTCATAAGCTTCATGTGAGATCCTCCTAAGCTCTTTCTCCATTTATTATAGCACTTTTTTTTATTTTGTGAAAGAAGTCGCTTACAATTTTTGGGCAGATTTCCACATTTTGATTCCCCATTTATGGCTTCCTCTTTTTAACTTTTCAATGGCTTCGTCAATGGGGAACCAGGCAATGTTATTGAAATCCTCTAGTGGCTTTTGAGCTTCTACAAAGTCAGTTACTTCATAGATATAAGCAGGATTGTAGTAGTGGGTGTCGCGGTGACTGGAGTAGAAGTACTCATCTGCTTGTCCATAATACTCGCCGATGGTCGCAGTGAATCCCAGCTCTTCGATCAGTTCGCGCTCGAGTGCCAAGAAATGATTTTCTCCTGCCTCGATCTCACCACCTGGTAGGAACCAAGCCCCATTTGGAGCTTGGACTAGGATGATTTTGTCCTTTGCTGGATTTGGAATCACCGCATAGACTCCATAACGATTGACATAGTCAACATTTTCTTCTTTTGTTCCAAAAGTTGCAACGGTCATAATGATACTCGCTTCTTATTTTTTTATCATTATAACATAGATGGACATAAAAAGCAGTAGGAGATAAAAATAAGAGAGATTCCTGGTAGCTACTAGGAATCTCTCTGTGGAATGCGATTATTCAGTTACTTTTTCTGCTTCGTTCGCAGGTTTGCTCTTTCCTTTGATGCTAATCTTCCCATTGCTGGTCATGACAGCCTTCAGATCTTTCTCACTAGGATTTTCTAGGTAGTAATCTGTAATGGCATCTTCAATATAGTCTTGAATGGTGCGACGAAGAGGACGTGCCCCCATTTTCGGATCGTAGCCTAGGTCAACCAGTTTCTCCTTGACCTTATCGGTAACATCCAGGTGGATATCATTGTGGGCTAAGCGTTGGTTGACATCGTCTAACATGAGAGTGACGATTTGAAGGAGGTTTTCCTTAGACAAGGCTTTGAATTCAATGATGCCGTCAAAGCGGTTCATGAATTCTGGACTAAAGAAGTTTCCCAGTTCACCTAGGATAGAATTGGTACGACCTTCACGAGCCGCCCCAAAGCCGACATTAGCCTCCGCTTTTCCAGTTCCCGCATTGGAAGTCATGATGATAATGGTATCTTTGAAGCTCACCGTTCGGCCTTGTCCATCTGTCAAGCGCCCATCGTCTAAGACTTGGAGGAACATATGCATGACATCTGGGTGGGCCTTTTCGACCTCATCCAAGAGGATGAGAGAGTAAGGGTTGCGACGCACCTTTTCAGTCAGCTGGCCTGCTTCTTCATAGCCGACGTAGCCTGGAGGAGCACCGACCAATTTGGCAACGGCATGTTTCTCCATATACTCACTCATATCAAAGCGAATCATACTGTCAGCAGAACCAAAGAGTTCGATGGCCAATTGCTTGGACAACTCGGTCTTCCCGACACCAGTTGGTCCAACAAAGAGGAAGCTACCAATTGGACGGTTTGGTGTTCCAAGCCCTACCCGGTTGCGACGGATGGCCTTAGCAATTTTTTCAACAGCCTCATCTTGACCGATGACATGAGCCTTCAAGTCAGCTGCCAAGTTGATCAATTGGGATTGTTCTTTTTCTTTCAAATCGCCAACTGGAATATTGGTCTTTTGCTCGACGATGTGTTCGATGGTCTTTTCGCTAATGACTGGCGTATCTTGATCAGTGACCTGTTGCCCTTGCATTTCTTTGTACTTAGCGATTTGGTCGCGGAAGTAGGCAGCTTTTTCAAAGTCCTCATCGCGCGTCGCTTGAGCCTTGAGATTTTCGGCTTCAATTAAGCGTTGGTCGATGACTTTGGGATCGACAAAATTGAGGGTTAAGTTCATCTTAGAGCCTGCTTCGTCCAAGAGGTCAATGGCCTTGTCTGGCAAGAAGCGGTCTTGGATATAGCGATTAGAAAGGAGAGCCGCAGCCTCGATCGCACCATCGGTATAGTGGACGTGGTGGTAGTCCTCGTATTTCTTTTGAATGCCTTTGAGGATGGTGATGGTTTCTTCCACTGTAGGTTCGTCGACCTTAACGGGTTGCATCCGGCGTTCAAGTGCTGCATCCTTTTCGATAATACGATACTCATTGAGTGTCGTCGCACCGACTAATTGCAATTCGCCACGAGCGAGGGCTGGTTTGAGAATATTTCCAGCATCCATATTGCCGTCTCCAGCAGATCCAGCACCGACAATTTCATGGATCTCATCGATAAACAAAATCACATCTTCCCGGCGACGGATTTCCTCCATCAATTGTTGCATGCGCTCTTCAAATTGCCCTCGGATCCCAGTTCCTTGAACCAGACTGACAACGTCTAAGCGAATGACTTCCTTACCTTGAAGCTTGTGAGGGACATCCCCATCAACAATCTTTTGCGCTAGTCCTTCTACGACAGCTGTTTTTCCGACACCGGGTTCCCCAATCAGGACAGGGTTGTTCTTTGTTCGACGGTTGAGGATTTCAATGACGCGAAGAATTTCATCGTCACGGCCGATGACCGGATCGATATCCCCACGACGAGCAATTTCAGTAACGTTAATTCCAAATTCTTCTAGAAGGCCCTTTGGTTGTTGTTTGGCTTGGGGTCTGTTGGGTCCTGAAGAACGACCGTTTCCATTAGAACCATAGCCATTTCCACCACCATAGCCTCCCCCAGATTGGGTCGGAGGGGTTTGGGGTTCTTGCGGAGCCTGGAAGTTTCCTAGTTGATTGAAGAAATCTTCAAAAGGATCCCGTCCTCCGCGATTTTGTTGGTTTAATCCTGCGAGCAGACTATTGTTAGGATCCGTTTTCATAATTTGATAGCAGTTCTGGCAAAGGTCTACTTGTTGTTGGTGGCCATTCACGTTCGTATAAAGATGAATGGTTGAATCATTGATTTTACAGTTTTGACAAAGCATTCTCTTACCTCTTTCTCTAGGGTAAAAAGTGTAAAAACTATTGGTCAGAAATAGTCAAACTTTTATAGTTTCATTATAGCAGTATTCTAAAAGTTTGCAAGAATTTAGTATGAAGTCCGGTTTTAGGCATGGAATAAAGAGGAAAATAGCGGAAAAGTTGATTTTTATTGGAATTTCCTCCTTCTTTTATGATAAAATAGGAGAGTAGAAAGTAAATAGGAGAATCAAAATGGAATCACATTTGGTACGAATTATCAGCCGTTTGGAAGCGATGACGAAAGACGGTGGAAACTTAAAACGTAATTTTGAACGTGAAGGGGTTGTAGTTGCTGAAGTAGCTTACAACTATGATGAAGAAAATGGATCAGTATTTACTCTTCGTGATGTAGAAGCGCGTGAGACCTATACATTCGATAGCATTGACTTAATCGCAATGGAAATCTACGAATTGTTGTACTAAGAAGTATCAATCAAGAGTCTAGAGCATCTAGTCTCTTTTTGTTGGAAGAAAATAGTTATAGTTTCTTCTTATAACCTTGTCTAATCAAGAAGTGTTAGGAGCAGGTTCACAAATCTGATATAATAGAGAAGATATTGAATAGAAAAGAGATTGAGATGACACATGTAATTGATGGGAAGGCCTTGGCAGTAAAATTGCAGGGGGAATTAGCAGAAAAAACCGCTCGCTTAAAGGCTGAGACTGGTCAGGTCCCAGGCTTGGTAGTGATTTTGGTGGGAGAAAACCCAGCTAGCCAGGTCTATGTCCGCAATAAAGAACGGTCAGCTTTGGCAGCAGGATTTCGAAGTGAAGTGGTTCGAGTGCCAGAAAGCATTTCCCAGGAGGACTTGTTGGCCCTCATTGACCGCTACAATCAGGATCCACTCTGGCATGGTATTTTAGTCCAGTTGCCTCTACCAGCCCATATCGACGATGAGGCAGTTTTGTTAGCCATTGATCCTAATAAGGATGTCGACGGCTTCCATCCTCTCAATATGGGACATCTTTGGGCAGGAAATCCAGTCATGGTTCCCTCTACACCAGCAGGGATTATGGAAATGTTCCGGGAATATGATATCGATGTCGAAGGGAAAAATGCAGTCGTCATTGGCCGTTCCAACATCGTGGGGAAACCGATGGCCCAGCTTCTCCTAGCAAAAAATGCAACGGTGACCTTGACCCATTCGCGGACTCATCATTTGGCTAAAATTGCTAGAAAAGCCGATATCTTAGTGGTGGCGATCGGTCGTGCCAAATTTGTTACAGCTGACTTTGTCAAAGAGGGAGCGGTCGTTATCGATGTCGGGATGAACCGTGATGAAAATGGGAAGCTCTGTGGAGACGTGGACTATGAACAAGTAGCTCCTCTGGCTAGTCACATCACTCCGGTTCCAGGTGGTGTTGGTCCTATGACCATTACCATGCTCATGTCTCAGACCTATGAGGCGGCTGTTCGGGCGTTGAAAAAATAGGCGAACTTGGATGGATTCGAGACAGTGTCTGTAGCTGTAGAATGATTAGAAAGATTTTTAAGGTAGGAACTTCGCTTCCTGCCTTTTTTTAGCCTAAACGTGGTAAAATAGAGGGAGAAAGAAGGGACGCTTATGTTAAGAGTTGACCAAACATTGCTGCAACAAGTTATCCTTAGCCGTCAGTCAGACTCCTATAAGGGAGACTATGGGCGTCTGCTCTTGATAGGAGGGACCTACCCTTTCGGGGGAGCCATTATCATGGTGGCCCTCGCAGCGGTTCATAGTGGAGCGGGCCTTGTCACGGTTGCGACAGACCGCGAGAATATCCTTGCCCTCCATAGTCAGCTACCTGAAGCCATGGCTTTTGCTGTGACGGACCAAGAATTGTTGGTTGAGCAAATCGCAAAAGCGGGCGTCATTTTATTGGGACCAGGACTCAATGCCAATGAGCTAGGGGCACACCTTGTAGAGCTAGTTTTTGAAAGGGTTCAACCTCATCAAGTGCTCATTCTAGATGGCGGAGCCATTAGCCTCTATACCCGCTTAGGACTTTCTCTTCCTCCAGCTCAACTGGTCTTTACTCCTCATCAAAAAGAATGGGAGGCCATGTCCGGGCTAGCAATCGGAGATCAAGGGGAAGAAGCAACAAGGCAGTCTCTGTCCCAACTTCCTCCAGCAAGTATTTTAGTCCAAAAGGGTCCTCAGACTAAGATCTGGCAACAAGGGCAGACAGATTATTACCAACTATCGGTTGGAGGCCCCTATCAAGCAACGGGTGGTATGGGCGATACTTTAGCAGGGATGATTGCGGGCTTTGCGGGTCAATTTCCGCAAGTTGGACTCTATGAGCGCGTGGTAGTTGCCAGTCACCTTCATTCGGGCATTGCAGACGATTTGAGCAAGAATGCCTACGTGGTTTTACCGACCGCGATTAGTAAAGAAATTCCAAAATGGATGAGGGAAATTTGCCTTTCCAACTTCCAATAAAAAATCAAGTCTCAGATGATGAAATCTGAGGCTTTTTCCGTAGGTAGAATCAGATTTTTCCGCTTATTTTTGGTATAATTTATACTAGAATTTTCCGTGTGAAAGGGGAACTATGTCAGAGTATTTATCGGTATCCAGTCTGACCAAATACCTCAAGTTAAAATTTGATAAGGACCCCTATCTAGAGCGGGTCTATTTGACGGGTCAGGTCTCGAATTTCCGTAAGCGTCCCAATCACCAGTATTTTTCTTTAAAGGATGAAAAAGCTGTGATCCAGGCGACTGTCTGGGCAGGGATTTATAAGAGTTTCGGCTTTGAGCTAGAAGAAGGCATGAAGATCAATGTCATCGGTCGGATCCAACTCTATGAGCCAAGTGGCAGTTATTCCATTGTCATCGAAAAGGCGGAGCCAGATGGCGTCGGCGCTTTAGCTATTCAGTTTGAGCAGTTGAAAAAGAAACTCCAGGAAGAAGGCCTTTTTCAAGAGAAGTTCAAACAGGCTATCCCCCAGTTCTCCAAGAAAATTGGGGTTATTACCAGTCAGAGTGGGGCCGTTATTCGCGATATTATCACGACTGTTTCGCGGCGCTTTCCGCGCGTGGAGATTCTCCTTTTTCCAACCAAGGTACAAGGAGAGGGAGCTGCCCAAGAAATTGTCGCCAATATCCAAAAGGCCAATGATCGGTCGGACCTAGATGTCTTGATCATCGGTCGTGGTGGTGGCTCCATCGAAGACCTGTGGGCCTTTAATGAAGAGCCAGTTGTGAGGGCTATTTGAGTCTAGAATTCCCATTATTTCCAGTGTGGGGCATGAGACAGATACTACTCTGGCAGACTTTGTCGCAGATCGCCGGGCAGCAACTCCTACAGCTGCGGCTGAGTTGGCAACGCCTGTGACCAAATTGGACCTGCTCAATCATTTGCAGAAGCAAGAAGGGCGGATGGCAACCGCTATGCGCAACCGCCTGGTCTATCATCGGGAGCGCCTGCAGAAAACTGAGCCAATCGGTCATCTTCCGTCAGCCAGAGCGGCTGTATGATTCTTATCTGCAAAAGCTGGATCAGATTCAGCTGCGATTGAAACAGGCTGTGTCAGAGTTGGTTACCAGAAATAGCCGCCAGTTACAAGAACTCCGCCATCGATTGGCCTCTCAAACACCACAGCATCAGCTCGAGCGTTATCGAGACCAGATTCTCCAGATGGAGCGATTGCTGACCTTGAAAATCAAGGAGCTCTACCAGACAAAAGCAGCAGATGCCAAGCGCCTATCGGAGGCTCTCTTGATGTTGGATACCAGTCGCATCGTGGCTAGAGGCTACGCCTTGGTACAGGCTGGAGATCAGGTTTTGGATAGCGTAGATACGATTAAAGAAAAGGATGCCTTGACGCTAGTCATGCGGGATGGGCAAGTAGAAGTAGAGGTAAAGCATGTCGAAAGAAAAGAAATTTGAAGAAAATTTAGCTGATTTGGAAGCTATTGTCCAAAAGTTAGAGAGTGGGCAAGTGCCCCTCGAAGAGGCCATCTCAGAGTTTCAGAAAGGAATGAAGCTATCAAAAGACTTGCAAGAAACACTTGATCAGGCTGAAAAGACCTTGGTCAAGGTGATGCAAGCAGATGGCTCAGAAACGGAACTAGTATGATTCTAGAAGAAAAACTGCAAGGGGTTGAAAAAGCGATAGGAGGTTTCTACGAGGCTAAACAAATCGCTCCCCGCTTGGTAGAATCCATCCTGTATTCAGTCCATGCAGGGGGGAAACGGATTCGACCTTTGCTCTTATTGGAGTTGCTGGAAGCCTTTCATGCTCCCATCCTTGAAGCTCATTTTCAGGTGGCAGCCGCTCTTGAAATGATTCATACGGGAAGCTTGATCCATGATGATTTACCAGCCATGGATAATGATGATTATCGTCGTGGTCAATTGACCAACCATAAAAAGTTTGGGGAAGACCTAGCCATCTTAGCAGGAGACTCGCTCTTCTTAGATGCCTTTGGCTGTGTGGCGGAGGCAGACCTTCCAGCTTCTATCCGGGTGCAACTGATTGCCCTGTTATCGGATGCTTCAGGGACAGCTGGGATGGTGGCAGGCCAAGTCTTGGATATGGAAGGGGAAGGGGCGAGCCTGACCTTGGACCAGTTGCAAGTCATCCATGCCAATAAGACGGGGCGACTGCTCGCCTATCCATTCCAAGCAACAGGGATCCTCTTAGGGCTTGAGCCAGCTGTTGCGACTCTCTTAGAGGAAATTGGCCTCCATTTAGGATTGGCCTTCCAGATTCGGGATGATATTTTGGATGTGACTGCTGATTTTGCCTCCTTAGGGAAAACCCCTCAGAAGGACCTGCAAGCTGAAAAATCGACCTATCCTGCCCTCCTCGGTCTAGATGGAGCTCAGGCTTATTTGGACCGGGAGCTAGATGCCTGTGAGGGCTTGCTCAATCGCATCTCTCAGCAGGTAGACTTCGACGGGACTGGAATCAAAAAGATTATAGAAAGACTTAGAATTCATGGCGAAGGAAAGAGTTGACGTACTGGCCTACAAGCAGGGACTTTTTGAAACCCGGGAGCAGGCCAAACGCGGTGTGATGGCTGGTCTGGTCGTTGCCGTTCATAATGGCGAGCGCTTCGATAAACCAGGCGAAAAAATTGATGAAGCGACAGAATTAAAACTCAAGGGTGAAACTCAAATATGTCAGTCGTGGTGGTCTCAAGTTAGAAAAGGCCTTGGACCTTTTTGAGATTGACCTGCAGGATAAGGTCACACTGGATATTGGAGCTTCTACAGGGGGCTTTACGGATGTCATGCTCCAAAATGGAGCTGCCTTGGTCTATGCAGTGGATGTAGGGACCAATCAGTTGGCATGGAAGCTTCGTCAGGATCCTCGGGTCATCTCGATGGAGCAGTTCAACTTCCGCTATGCGACGTCTGAGGATTTTGAGCAAACCCCGAGCTTTGCTAGCATTGATGTTAGCTTTATTTCCCTCAACCTCATTTTGCCAGCCCTCCATGGAATTTTACAAGAGGGAGGCCAGGTGGTCTCCCTTGTCAAACCCCAGTTTGAAGCTGGTCGGGAGCAGATTGGGAAAAATGGGATTATCAAGGATGCCAAGGTCCACTTGTCCGTCTTGGAACAGGTTCAAGGCTTTGCCTTAGAACATGGCTTCTCCGTCTTGGGAGTGGATTATTCACCGATCCAAGGGGGCCATGGCAATATTGAATTTTTACTTTATCTAGAAAAAAATACTGGGCAAGATCGTCTTCAACTGCAAGAGTTTGCGGCAGTTGTCGAAAAAGCCCATACTGACTTTAAACATGAATAGTAAACAAAACCGATTAGAAAAAATACGCCGCTTTATCCGAGAAAATAAAGTGGGTACTCAGGATGCTATTGTCGAACATCTAAGAGAAGCTGGAATTTCTGCGACTCAAGCGACTGTTTCCCGCGATATCAAAGAGTTGGGGATTATTAAAACGCCTTTAAAAGGTTCAGCCTATGTCTACGAATTGCCACGCGTCCAACATAGTGGAAAGTTAGCAGAAAATAATCTTCAATCCTTTGAACGCATGGGGAGTTTTCTGACCCTCAAGCTTGTCCCAGGGACAGCCTATCTAGTCAAGCGGCATCTACAAGAAGATTTTGATGATATCATCTTTAGCATGATTTCAGACGACAATAGTATTTTGATTGTGGCCCGCTCGGAAGAAAAGGCTCAGTTTATCGAACAACGATTGATGGAATGGTAGGAGAGAGATGCTATTAGAAATTTCAATTAAGAACTTTGCCATCATTGAAGAAATTGCTCTGAATTTTGAAACGGGGATGACGGTTTTAACCGGTGAAACTGGAGCCGGAAAATCCATTATTATCGATGCTATGAATATGATGCTGGGGAGTCGGGCGACGACTGATGTCATCCGTCACGGTGCTCCTAAGGCTGAGATTGAAGGCCTCTTTGCCATTGACGAAAACCCTGCCCTTCAGCAGTTATTTGAAGAGCAGGGCTTAGAATGGGCAGAGGAGTTGATTATTCGCAGGGAAATTTTCCAGAATGGTCGGAGTGTCAGCCGGATCAATGGGCAGATGGTCAACCTCTCCGTTCTCAAGGCTGTTGGCCAGCATTTGGTGGATATTCATGGCCAGCACGATCAGGAAGAACTGATGCGGGCTCCCTTGCATATCGCTATGCTGGATAGCTTTGGGGAGGATACTTTTTTTGCGACTAAGAAGGCCTATAGAGAGACCTTCGAGAATTACAAGGCCTTGCGCAAGCAGGTCTTGCAGATCCAAAAAAATAACCAGGAAAACCAAGCTCGAATTGAGATGCTGGAATACCAAATTTCAGAAATCGAGGCGGCAGCCCTGTCCCTGGATGAAGATGTCCAGTTAGAGCAAGAACGGCAACGCCTGCTCAACCATAAGATGATTGCAGATACCCTAAGCAATGCTTATGCCATGCTGGATGCAGAAGATTTCTCCAGTCTTAGCAATGTGCGGTCGGCCATGAATGATCTGCAAAGCATCGAAGAGTATGATGCAGAATACAAGACCTTGTCTGATCAACTGGCTGAGACCTACTATACTCTGGAGGATTTGACCAAGCGCTTGGAGGATCTGGTAGATGGATTGGACTTTGATGGTAACCGTTTGATGCAGGTGGAAGCTCGACTAGACCTGATCCATTCAATTACTCGTAAATACGGTGGTCAGGTAAAGGATGTCCTTGATTACCTAGAGCAAATCAGCAAGGAATATAGCCTATTAACAGGAGGGGGAACCTCTTCTGAAGACTTGGAAAAAGAACTCAAGTCTATGGAAGGACAGTTGGTTGCCTTGGCTAAAGAATTGAGTCAAGGGCGTCATGCCTTGGCCCAAGAGCTGGAAGCAGAGATCCAGCAGGAATTGGCGGACCTCTATATGGAAAAAGCCCGTTTCCAAGTGCGTTTTACCCCATCTAAGTTTAATCGGGAAGGAAACGAAACGGTTGAGTTTTATATTTCGACCAACCCTGGAGAGGACTTTAAGCCTTTAGTAAAAGTCGCCTCAGGTGGAGAATTGTCCCGTCTTATGTTGGCCATCAAGTCAGCCTTTTCACGGAAAGAAGGTAAGACCAGTATTGTCTTTGACGAGGTGGATACAGGGGTATCTGGTCGGGTGGCGCAAGCCATTGCTTCGAAGATTTATAAGATTGGACGTTATGGTCAGGTGCTAGCCATCTCTCATTTGCCTCAGGTCATTGCAGTAGCCGATTACCAGTTCTTTATCGAAAAGGTGAGCGATGAGTTTTCAACAGTTTCGACCGTTCGCTTGCTCAGTCATGAAGAACGGGTCGAAGAAGTCGCTAAGATGCTAGCTGGTGAAGATGTGACAGAAGCAGCCCGCATGCAGGCAGAGCAATTGCTAAAACGGCCGTCCTAAGAAGAAAGGAACCGATATGGAAAGCTATTTCGTAGTGGGAGACATTCATGGAAAAGCCGGTATGCTAGAGGAACTGATGACCCATTGGGATGGTCAGTCCCAGCTGGTTTTTCTCGGAGATCTGATAGACCGTGGGGAAGATAGTCGTAAGGTTATCGAACTGGTCAAAGATGTTGTCGAACAGCAAGGGGCCATCTGCCTCTCTGGGAACCACGAATACATGTTTCTAGCCTGGATCGATAACCCAACAGAGCGCTACGACCATTACCGACGAAATGGTGGTGACACGACCATCAACTCTCTACTTGGTCGTCCCCTCACAGCTCCAGTAGATGGCGTGGCGGATGCTCGGCGCGTGCAAGAGACTTGTGGGGACCTCGTCGCTTTCATCCGTTCGCTTCCTTTTGTCTATGAAACAGCACACTATATTTTTGTGCATGCTGGCCTTGACTTGACCTTGCCTGATTGGCACGAAACGACGGATTATCAGAAAGTCTGGATTCGCCAGCCCTTCCATGAAGCGACCAATCAGACAGGAAAGACCATTGTTTTTGGCCATACTCCAGTTCACTATCTCTTGGATCAAAAGATTGGAACCAAGGAGCTCTGGGTGACCGAAGATGGGAAGATTGGCATGGATGGCGGGGCTGTTTATGGTGGCGTCCTCCATGGCATTCTCTTTGATGAAAGTGGAATGAAGGCCGATGTTGCTTTGGTCAATGATGGCTTTGCAGCTATCGATGATTAAGTAAAAAGGACTTTGTCCCACAAAAGCCTAGAAAATTTGATATAATAGAGTGGATATATCTAAGAAAAGATTGTAGGAATGTTATGTCACAAGTAAAAATTGTTACAGACTCATCCGTAACGATTGAGCCTGAAGTTGTTGAAATACGGAATTACCATCGTTCCCCTCTCTGTTATGGTGGACGGTGTCCTCTATTCAGATGCGGAATTAACAGAAGGACAATTCCTTCAGTTGATGAAGTCCAGTAAGAACCTTCCAAAGACCAGTCAACCTCCAGTAGGTGTGTTTGCGGAAGCCTTCGAAGGTTTGGCTGCAGAAGGGGCGCAAATTATTGCGATCCATATGTCTCATGCCTTATCTGGTACAGTGGAAGCTGCACGTCAAGGTGCTACCTTAGCCAATGCAGATGTCACGGTGATCGATAGTAGCTTTACGGACCAAGCCATGAAGTTCCAAGTGGTGGAAGCAGCGAAACTGGCTCAAGAAGGAGCTAGCGTAGAGGAAATTGTAGCCCACATTGAGGAGGTCAAGCAAAAATCTAGACTCTACATAGGGGTTTCTACTCTGGAAAATCTGGTGAAAGGAGGCCGGATTGGCCGCGTAACTGGTTTATTGAGTTCTCTTTTGAATATTCGGGTTGTCATGGAAATGAAGAACGATGAACTGCAACCAATTGTCAAAGGACGCGGACAGAAGACCTTTAAAAAATGGTTGGACGAGTTGATACAAGACTTATCTGGTAAAGAAATCGCTGAGATAGGGATCTCCTATGCTGGTGGACCTGACTTTGCTAACCAAATGAAGGCACAATTACAGCCTTTGGTTGCAACTCCAATCTCTGTTTTGGAGACAGGTTCGATCATTCAAACTCACACTGGGGAAGATGCCTGGGCAGTTCTTGTCCGATTTGCATAGAAGCCCGTCAATAAAGGAATTTATTCCTAGATAAATGTTGATAAAAACAAGTTTAGTACTTGACCTAAAAGCATTTTTTAGATATGATAGAGATGTTAAGGGTAAAACCTAAAAAAATTTGGAGGATTTGTTAAATGGCTAACAAACAAGATTTGATCGCAAAAGTGGCAGAAGCTACAGAATTGACTAAAAAAGACTCAGCAGCAGCAGTTGACGCTGTATTTGCAGCTGTTTCAGAATACCTTTCAAAAGGTGAAAAAGTTCAATTGATCGGTTTCGGTAACTTTGAAGTTCGTGAACGTGCAGCTCGTAAAGGTCGCAACCCACAAACTGGTAAAGAAATCAAAATCGCTGCTTCTAAAGTTCCAGCATTCAAAGCTGGTAAAGCTCTTAAAGACGCAGTTAAATAATTGTGATTACAAAGGTTCCTTCTAGCTTGCTAGAAGGGAACTTTTTGCTTTTGGAGTAGTTTCTAGACAGGGCCTATAAATAGGAGTATAATAGAAAAAAGTGAGAAATGGAGGGTGGACCATGAGATGGATTGTTGGAATCTTTGTTCTGCTCATGATTAAGCCAATTCTTTATCTATTGAAAGGTCTCTGGTTTATTGCGGAACTCTTCTTTATGTTCCTCTTTGTCAAAATTTTACTAGGAACCATGAGATGGATCCTTAGTTGGGGTAGTTAAGATTAGATATAAAAAAGTGTGGGAGTAAAGGAGCTTGATTCGAGCTGATTTAATCCTACACTTTTCCTTATTTACAAACATTCTAATTAGGCAAAATGTGGTATTCGTGATATAATAGATTTAAAGAAGAGACAGAAAGGGGAAAGACCATGCTAGCTTGTTTAACACTCGATTCCGTTCAACAAGAAAAAGTGGAAGATGTATTGCAACACCTGCGTGAAAAATCTGTACGGATTACAGAGACGCGTCGGGCAGTCCTTTCCTATCTTGTCAAAAGTCAGGAACATCCAAGTGCGGATGCCATCTATCAGGACTTGAAACCAGCCTTTCCCAATATGAGCCTGGCAACCGTTTATAACAATCTCAAGGTCCTTATTGAAGAAGGCTTTGTCTCTGAAATAAAAGTTCGTAATGATACCACGACCTATTTTGACTTTATGGGACACGATCATTTAAATCTGATTTGTGAGTCTTGTGGGAAGATTGATGATATTGATATCGAAGTTCCAGATGTGAGAGCAGAAGCGAGAGAAAAAAGTGGCTACGTCATTACCAAGTGCCAAACCACAGTTTATGGCCTTTGTCCGGAATGCCAGAAGCAACAGTAGAATTAAAAAGGGAGCCATCAGGCTCTTTTTTGTGAGAAATTGCACTTTTCTATGGTCGCCACTAGATTTTTTACTGAAAATCTAGTAGAATAAAATAGATAAACGGGGGAAACCTCGGAGAATAAAAAGGAGATCCATCTAATGGTAAAATTGGTTTTTGCTCGCCACGGTGAGTCTGAATGGAACAAAGCTAACCTTTTCACTGGTTGGGCTGATGTTGATTTGTCTGAAAAAGGTACACAACAAGCGATCGACGCTGGTAAATTGATCAAAGAAGCTGGTATCGAATTTGACCAAGCTTACACTTCAGTATTGAAACGTGCGATCAAAACAACAAACTTGGCTCTTGAAGCTTCTGACCAATTGTGGGTTCCAGTTGAAAAATCATGGCGCTTGAACGAACGTCACTACGGTGGTTTGACTGGTAAAAACAAGGCTGAAGCTGCTGAACAATTTGGTGATGAGCAAGTACACATCTGGCGTCGTTCATACGATGTATTGCCTCCAAACATGGATCGCGATGATGAGCACTCAGCACACACTGACCGTCGTTACGCTTCACTTGACGACTCAGTGATTCCAGATGCTGAAAACTTGAAAGTGACTTTGGAACGTGCCCTTCCATTCTGGGAAGATAAAATCGCTCCAGCTCTTAAAGATGGTAAAAACGTATTCGTAGGAGCACACGGTAACTCAATCCGTGCCCTTGTAAAACACATCAAAGGTTTGTCAGACGACGAAATCATGGATGTGGAAATCCCTAACTTCCCACCATTGGTATTCGAATTTGACGAAAAATTGAACGTTGTGAAAGAATACTATCTTGGAAAGTAAGATAGCAGGATTCGTTATCAATCATAGAAAGCTGACTTCAGTCAGCTTTTTTGTTTGTCCGTCGCAGACCTAGCTGTTTTTTGGTTTTCAGGGACTCCTAAAAATGATATAATGAAGTGTTATTACATAAGGTTTCATTAGCCTTGAAAGGAAAAGAAAATGACAAAATCATTCTACATCACAACCCCTATCTATTACCCATCTGGTAAATTGCATATTGGTTCAGCTTACACAACCATCGCCTGTGACGTCTTGGCGCGTTACAAACGCATGATGAACTACGATGTTTTCTACCTGACTGGTCTCGATGAGCACGGGCAAAAGATCCAGCAGAAAGCAGAAGAAGCTGGCATTACACCGCAAGCTTATGTAGATGGGATGGCGGTTGGAGTGAAAGAACTCTGGCAATTACTCGATATCTCATATGATAAATTCATCCGTACGACAGACGATTACCATGAAAAAGTGGTGGCGCAAGTCTTTGAACGCTTGCTGGCACAAGACGACATCTACCTTGGTGAATACTCTGGTTGGTATTCAGTCTCTGATGAAGAGTTCTTTACAGAAAGCCAATTGGCTGAGGTATACCGTGATGAGAATGGCAAGGTCATTGGTGGGGTAGCCCCATCAGGCCACGAAGTAGAATGGGTATCTGAAGAATCTTACTTCCTTCGCCTCAGCAAATACCAAGACCGCTTGGTTGAATTTTTCAAATCCCAACCAGATTTCATCACACCAGATGGCCGTCTCAATGAAATGTTGAAAAACTTCATTGAGCCAGGTTTGGAAGATTTGGCAGTATCTCGGACCACCTTTACCTGGGGAGTTCCTGTCCCATCTAATCCAAAACACGTGGTCTATGTATGGATTGATGCCCTTCTTAACTATGTGACGGCTCTTGGCTACGGTCAAGAAGATCATGAAAACTTTGGCAAGTTCTGGAACGGAACCGTCTTCCATATGGTCGGAAAAGACATCCTTCGTTTCCACTCCATCTACTGGCTAATCCTTCTCATGATGTTGGATATCAAATTGCCAGAACGTTTGATTGCCCATGGTTGGTTTGTCATGAAAGACGGCAAGATGTCTAAGTCTAAAGGAAATGTCATCTACCCAGAAATGTTGGTGGAACGCTTCGGCTTGGATCCGCTTCGTTACTACCTCATGCGCAGTTTGCCAGTTGGTTCAGATGGGACCTTCACACCAGAAGACTACGTGGCTCGTATCAACTATGAATTGGCCAATGACCTTGGAAACCTCCTCAACCGGACGGTAGCCATGATCAATAAATACTTTGGTGGTCAAGTTCCTGCTTATGTCGAAAATGTTACCGCATTTGATGCTGATTTGGCTAAGGTGGTTGAAGAAAACATCGCTGAATACCACAAGCAAATGAACGGGGTTGATTACCCACGCGCATTGGAAGCCGTATGGAACATCATCTCTCGTACCAACAAGTACATCGATGAGACAGCTCCTTGGGTCCTCGCTAAAGAAGACGGTGACAAGGAACAATTGGCAGCGGTCATGGCTCACTTGGCAGCTAGCCTTCGTGTTGTGGCTCACTTGATCCAACCATTCATGATGAACACCTCAAATGCCATCATGGAACAACTTGGCTTGGGCTTGGACTTCGATCTTGAAAACTTGACTTTAGCAGGCTTCCCTGAAAATGTCACAGTGGTTGCCAAAGGAACTCCAATCTTCCCACGTCTCGACATGGAAGAAGAAATTGCCTACATCCAATCTCAAATGACTGCTGGAAAACCACAAGAAAAAGAATGGATTCCAGAAGAAGTGGAACTCAAGTCTGAAAAAGATGAGATCAAATTTGAAGACTTTGACAAGGTTGAAATCCGTGTCGCAGAAGTCAAAGAAGTGGAACGCGTCGAAGGATCAGATAAATTGCTTCGCTTCCGTCTTGACGCTGGTGACGGTGAAGATCGTCAAATCCTCTCTGGTATCGCGAAATTCTATCCAAATGAACAAGAATTGGTCGGTAAGAAACTTCAAATCGTGGCCAACCTCAAACCACGTAAGATGATGAAGAAATATGTCAGCCAAGGCATGATTCTTTCCGCGGAACACGGAGATCAATTAACAGTCTTAACTGTTGATCCATCTGTTCCAAATGGAAGCATCATCGGCTAAACGATAGACAAAGAAAAAATCATCTAAAAAACTTTCCTTAGGTGAGTACGGACGTCAGCGAACTTCGAAGAAGTTCCATGACTTAGTTTTGGACCCTAGGTTCCAAAACTCCCGAGTGCTAGAAACAATTGTGTTTCTAGCACTTTTCTCACGGCGGAAAGTTTCAGTAGATGATTGAATAATTCTTACGAATAAATTTTTTAATTTTTATAGAATTTATTTGATTTGTAAGGAAGATCAGATTGTCTATGCTCTCAAGCACTCCTCGGGAGTGCTTTTCTTGTATCGATATAGTTCCCATCATTGAGTTTTACACGGATGGTAGATTCGTCCTATTAGTAATGAATGTTAATGGAGACTTCCGCAGTGAGAAAAGAGTCTGAAACATTTTCGTTTCAGACTCTCGGAAGATTTGAGACAGTGGGCTCAAATCTTAGGTATGGAATCCCAAAGGGATTCCATACCGTCCGTCCTCACCTAAGGAAAGTCTCCGAATATAGTTCCTATTCATCTGGCCGGTATTCCAGGATATCTCCTGGCTGGCAGTCGAGTTCTTTGCAGATGGCTTCAAGTGTGGTGAAGCGGATGGCTTTGGCCTTGCCGGTTTTGAGGATGGAGAGGTTGGCTGTGGTGATGCCGATTTTGTCGGCTAGCTCGTTGGATTTCATCTTTCGCTTGGCCAGCATGACATCTAGATTGACGATAATCATGGCATCCTCCTTAAATGGTTAGCTCATTTTCTTCAGCGATTTCAATCCCTCTCTCTAAAATCTTGCCAAGGACCCAAACGATTGGAACGGCAAGGAGAAGCCCTGTGTTAAAGGTAAATTGGAAAGTGAAGGGCAGGAGATAAGCATCGCCACTGGTTTCAAGTGTGCCAGACATAAAAGACAAGACCAAGAGAATCTTCCAAGCTCGGTTGCAAAGATCAATGTTGGAGTGAGAAAAGATCTTTTCTTGGTAGAGATTTTGGAGGAAGCTGCGAATGGTGATGAGAAGGTAAATATAGATAGCGCTTGAGGCTAGTGGGAAGAGCAACTGCCAGAGGGGTTGCAGATGTTTGGGGAAGAGCTGGATGCCATTTACCTCAAAGGACAAACGTCCAGATTGAATGAGATCCTTAAACACTCCCATCCGGGAAAGCAGGTGGACGACCAGTGCAGCCAGAGTCATAAAGCCACAGAAGTAAATGAAAGCCGTTAAGACTTCAATGACATTTTTTAAGGTTTTTGAGTTTTTCATCGCAAGCCTCCTTAAATTTTTTTATTTTTCACTTATAGTATACTCCTTATAAAAAATAAGTCAATAAAAAAGTATCGAAAAACGATAAAAAATTTATGAATTTCAGTCAAAATTTGCTTTAAATAGAATTTAAGGTATACTATTAGGTAACTACCATTTCAAGGAGGTATTGAAATGATCAAAAAGTTAGATAAGAAATATCTTTGGATGATCATCGCTTTTGTGAGTGCAGTGGTTCTAATCGGAGGAGTCTATCTCTACTCTAGCTCCAATATTCAACCGGATCATCAAAAAGAGTTCAACCAGACTTCGAAGACCTCGTCTTCATCTAAGGAAAAAGCCATCGATCTGTCTGGTGAATATGTCTCTAGTGCGCGTGATAAGGCCAAGATTCAAAAAGATGGGAAATCTTGGAAGATTGATTATGAGACAGAAGATGGTCCTGTATCAGCAACTTTCTCAACAGATTTCAAAGTTGAAGGTGCCAATAAAGTTTCTACTAGCCAGATGAAAAAGTCAGATGGAAATACTGATTTCACCGTCACTGTGCGTATCTTTAAATACCAATCAGATAAGGATCCCCTCATTACGGTAACCATGTCAGATAAAGATCCCGATCATGAGATGGTCTTTGCCAATCGGAAGGATTTCTTCAAGTCGACGAATCCAGATGATGCGGTATTGGATGGGGATTTGACAACTTTCGCGGGAAGCTATTCCAATGAATCGATTGAACAGCAGATTGCGGATTCCGGATTTAAGCTGTATGGCTATAGTCCAGAAGATTATTACAATCACCGGACTACTGTCTTTCCTTCTATCTACTCTGATCAGGATAAGGGGTGGAGCTTCTGGAGTGGAGCTACCAATGTCCAATTTGTCCTCAATAAAGATAAGAAACCTAAGAAAGCTGGATCAACCTATCAGGTTTACTTTGTCCAAGCTGGAACAACTGGAGCAAGTCCTGGTCAAGAATTGATTGTCACCTTGATTCCTGAAAATGTTCAAGGTCCTGATGGCGTCGTTTCACCTTTGAGACGTATCTTCTACCATCAAGCCTCCTTCCAAGCCTACCAGGACAAATGGTGGGAAGCTTACCCAGAGCCTAAGAAGGAAGCAGACCTCGATATTGCGGCTATCAATAATGGAGATTTTTCAAGCCTGGCAGGGACATGGCGCAATGCCAAAGGCCAAGAGATGGTCATCCAAGAAGATGGAACTGTGAAAGGCCAAGGAAGATTAAAAGCAGTGCCAAACTCTGATAAAACAAGTAAAGTCCCTTATGTAGATCTACGTGTGGGAGAAACAGGAGTGGCAGTTGGCCTCTTTAAGATTGGTTTTGAAAATCCTGATGGAGACCAGTCAGATAAGAGCAAACCTCGCTTGGTTGTTACTCAATCTGCAGGCAACTACCCAGCGGATCAATACTTCTATCGCCAATAAGATTGAAGAAAGAGTCATTTTTAAAACTTTCCTTAGGTAAGTACGGACGTCAGCGAACTTCTTCGAAGTTCCATGACTAATTATTGAGCCTAAGGTCTCAATAATTCCGAGTGCCTGAAACAACTGTGTTTCAGGCACTTTTCTCACGGCGAAAAGTTTTTCATCTTCTTAAATGACTAAAGAATAAAAGTCATTTTTTGAAAATCATCCAGCTGTTTTATGTAAAGCGAGAGTACGTCTACATTTAAAACCCAGGAAATTCAATTTCCTGGGTTTTTGTTTTGCTTCAATTGTTTATCACTAAGTGCTGAAGGAGTTGATTATTTCTTACTTCAACCTGTCTCTTTAAACTTACTCTTTATGCTCAAGGAGCAGTGGGGAGGTGGATTCGATTGCTTGTTTTCGTTTGAAAAATGCAGCCATTTGAACCAGGATACGAGGAACTATTTGCCATTTTTTCCATGCTTGGACACGGGTGTCGATGAGTTGCTTGGCTAGACGTTCCAGCATTTCCCGCTCGGTGGGGTCTAGGTCCTGAGCATTTTGAAAGATATCTTTGATCTTGGAGAAATTTTTCAAGTTCATCAAATCGTTTATTGAAGTAATGCCTGCATCCAAGAAGAGGCCAAAGAAGGTATCGAAAAATTTCTTGAGTTGGCTATCAGGGACTTCTTGTACCCACTGTTTTAAGGTTTGGTCCATCTGTTGACTATCGGGACTGGTTTGATCCAGTGTCACAAATCCATCCTTTTCAACCATCCAAGTAAAGGCGTCATGCTGGGCAAATCCACCAAAAGCTCGACTTTTAACAATCGTAGCAGGCTCTGGGACTTCCAGCATCATGCCGACGATGGATCCTTGTGGGACAAAGCGATGAATGAGGTGTGCGATTCGTTGGTATCCCTCTGTTTTGATAATGGACTTGTTGAGACCTGGAGCGTCGTAACAGTAAATGGCATGGACTTGTTCGGACAGCTGATCAGGAAGGTAGGAGCAGGCATAGGTTGCGAGATTGCCCCCTTTGGAGTGACCGGCTACTAAGAAGCGCCCTTTAGGAAATTCCTTCATGACGTTTTGTAGGTAGCTGGCTGCGCGCCTCTGAGCTGGGACATGGTCCATATAGGTCATATGGAAGTCTTCCTTCCAGCCAATCAAGGTGTCATCCGTCCCTCTGAAGACAACTAAATAAACATCCATGGTAAGACGATAGGTCATAGCCGCAAACTGCTTCTGAACATCGGGGTCATATTCGTTGACATAGTTAAGAAGTTTGACATTCTTAAAGCGTTTGGATGTAGCTAGGACATCGACTATTTTCAGGTGTTGGTCTGTCACGATGAAATCTGTGGTTCGATCGACTAGCTCTGCTGCATCAGATAAGCGGACTTCAATATTGGTCGTATCCCCTTGGGGCACGATCCGATCAAAAGGAAGATAGGTCAGCTCTGTCAGTGCCAGGACATCGAGTTCCTTAAAAGGGCGATCGTAGATGGAATCATAGATGACATAGTCTAGATAATCAAAAATCGTGGACATGAGATTCTCCTTTGTATCTGTATGTTCAGTATAGCATAAAATACCTGAAAAGCCCCTCAGTAAAAATAGGAAATTGACGAAAGGAGTTACCTGTAAGTTGAGATGGCGAAAAATATGTATGCTCCTTGGATAATTTGATATAATGAAAGGGTAATACTCTAGTAAGAAAGAGAAGGAAAGAGCATGCACAAAATTCTTCTTGTCGAAGATGATGAAACCATTCGCCAACAAGTGAAGAAAATCATGGAGCAGTGGGGCTTTGAAGTTATTGCAGTTGATGACTTTATGGATGTATTGGGGACCTTCGTCCAGACCAATCCTCATCTGATTCTGATGGATATTGGCCTTCCTCTTTATAATGGCTACCATTGGTGCCAGGAGATTCGTAAGGTATCTAAGGTCCCTATCATGTTTTTATCCTCACGAGATCAAGCTATGGACATCGTCATGGCTATCAATATGGGAGGAGATGACTATGTGACCAAGCCATTTGATCCCAATGTTCTCTTGGCAAAAATCCAGGGTCTCCTTCGCCGCTCATATGAGTTTGGAACTGATCAAGATTTGTTAGAACACCGGGGCGCCATCCTCAATCTCAAATCCATGGATCTGGTCTACGAGGGAGAGGTCGTTAATTTGACCAAAAATGAATTTCAAATTCTTCGCATCCTTTTTGAAAAAGCTGGAAGTGTAGTGGCTCGGGATGATTTAATGAAGGAATTGTGGAACAGTGATTTCTTTATTGATGATAACACCCTCTCGGTCAATGTAGCTAGACTTCGGAAGAAACTCGAAGAAGCAGGACTGGAGCATTTTATCGAAACGAAAAAAGGGATAGGATACGGGTTGAGCAATGGATAATCGATTCTTATTTGTCAAACACTATCTGATTTCTCACCGTCGCTATCTCTATTTGATTGGTTTACTCCTTTCATCCCTGGTCTTGTTTGCCTATATATTCGAAGGCTACCGCAATTTTCTCCTTTACCTGACAGGAATTTTGGCTTTTTTGAGTCTTCTTCTGGTCATTTGGGATGCTGTGGCTGGGTATCAGGCCTGTCGGAAGGAAGTGCTCTATGGGGAGGGACTACCTGAGACCCCTCTAGAACTGGTCTTGAGCCAGAAACTAGCAACCAGTCAGCAAGCCCAACGTGAGCAGACAACGGTGAGTCTAGAGACCTACAATGACCTGATGGATTACTATACCCTCTGGGTCCACCAGATTAAGACGCCCATTGCGGCCAGCCAACTCTTGGTTAAAAATATAGAAGACAGCGACCTGAGACAACAAATGGAGCAGGAGCTCTTTAAGATTGATTCCTATGCCAATGTGGTCCTCCAGTATCTGAGACTCGAAAGCTTTCACGATGATTTGGTTCTTAAGCGTGTTCCACTCGAAGAGCTGGTCAAAGAAGTCGTGCGAAAGTATGCCATCTTCTTTATTCAAAAGGGCTTGACGGTGGATCTGCATGACTTAGATGTCGCCGTCATTACCGATCGCAAGTGGCTCTTGGTCATCATCGAGCAACTCTTGTCCAATAGCCTTAAGTATACCAGCACTGGCGGGATTGAGATTTATTTCAAAGACCAGACCCTTTTTATGAAAGATAGTGGGATTGGAATTAAGGATAGCGATATACTCCGTGTCTTTGAGCGGGGATTCTCCGGCTACAATGGGCATTTGACCCAGCAATCTTCAGGACTAGGCCTCTATCTGTCTAAAAAGATTGCCGATCAGCTAGGTCACCAACTCCAGATGACGTCTCAAGTCGGCCAAGGGACGACTGTCGCCATTCACTTTGAAGAGAAGAAGTTGGTTATGGATTAGGGGAATTCGTCGGTATCTAATGTTTCTCTCCCTATGCTTCTCTTTTATTTGAAAATGACAAAAATGTAAGATTTAATTTTAAAAATGAAAGGTTAGGTTATGGTGACCACCTTTTATTTTTTATACAATAGTCTCATCAAATGAAGGAGGTCAAGAAAATGAAACTCTTGAAATGGATGAAAGAACCCAAAAAGATTAAAAAACCAAATAAGAAAACCGATTTGGAAAAGGCGGAATTTGGTCGCCAAGTCCTACAACAAACCCAAGAATTTTTCTTGATCTACTAGTATAAGGAGAAAAATATGTCATTACTAGACGTTCAACACATCAAAAAAATCTACAAAACCCGCTTTCAAGGGACGCAGGTTGAAGCCCTAAAGGATATTCACTTCACTGTTGAAAGGGGAGTACGTCGCCATCATGGGGGAATCAGGGTCTGGGAAATCGACCCTTCTCAATATCCTAGCTATGCTGGATCAGCCGACAGAAGGACGGGTCTACCTAAATAGCATAGACACCTCGACCATCAAGAACAAGGATGCTTCGAGCTTCCGTCGCGAAAAGTTAGGCTTTGTCTTTCAAGACTTTAACCTGCTCGACACCTTATCCGTCAAGGATAATATCCTCCTTCCTCTAGTCCTCTCTCGCAGACCGGTCAAGGAAATGATGAGCAAGGTCGATAGTGTGAGTCGAGAGTTGGGCATTCACCAACTTCTAGAGAAATATCCTTACGAAATCTCTGGTGGGCAAAAACAAAGGGTGGCTGTGGCACGGGCCATCATCACCTCACCTGAAATCCTCCTTGCCGATGAGCCAACAGGGGCGCTGGATTCCAAGTCTTCGGCTGCTTTGCTAGATGTCTTTGAAGATATCAATAGCATGGGCCAAACAATCCTCATGGTGACCCATTCAACCGCCGCGGCAGCTCGGGCTAAGCGCGTGCTCTTTATCAAGGACGGAATTCTCTACAACCAGATCTTCCGCGGGGAAAAAACAGAGCGTCAGATGTTCCAAGAAATTTCAGATACTCTGACAGTCATGGCAAGTGAGGTGGGGTAGATGTTTCGATTAACCACTAAATTAGCTTGCTCCAATCTGATCAAGAACCGCAAGCTCTACTATCCCTTTGCGATTGCAGTCATTCTCGCAGTGACCATCGCCTACCTCTTTGACTCCCTGACCTTTAATCCCCACATTCAGGAGCTTCGAGGGGGATCTCCCATACTCTTCACCCTTGGATTGGGACTGTTCGTGGTCAATGCCGCGGGAGCTATCATCGTGCTCTATGCCAATAGCTTCGTCATGAAAAACCGCTCCAAGGAGCTGGGAATCTACAGCATGCTGGGCCTTGAGAAACGCCATCTCATCAGTATGATCTTCAAGGAGCTCTTGATGTTTGGCTTTGTGACTATCTCAGCTGGTGTTTTGATTGGGGCTCTCTTTGACAAGCTGATCTTTGCCTTTCTCTTGAAACTCATGAAGATGAAGGTCCAGCTAGTATCCACCTTCCAACCTGGGATTGTAATTTTGGTCTTTGTCACCTTTGGTCTCATCTTTGGCCTCCTAGTTTTTCTCAACGCTTGGCGCATTCTCCGTTTGAATGCTCTGCAGTTGACGCGTGAGAAGGCTAGTGGTGAAAAGAAAGCCCGCTTCTTGTGGCCCCAAACCATCCTTGGCATAGCTTCTCTCGGTTTTGGCTACTATCTAGCGCTAGCTGTTGAAGACCCCATGTCTGCGATTGTGATCTTCTTTCTAGCAGTTATCTTGGTCATGATCGGAACTTATCTGCTCTTTAATGCAGGGATCACTGTCTTCTTGCACTTGCTTAAGAAAAAGAAGGCCTATTATTACCAACCCAACAACATGATTTCGGTCTCTAACCTCATCTATCGCATGAAGAAAAATGCAGTGGGCCTTGCGACCATTGCCATCCTCTCAACCATGGTGCTGGTGACGATCTCTGCTGCCACCAACATCTATGTTGGTGGTGAAATGATCAAAAAAATCATGAATCCACATGATTTCTCCATTCAAGGAAAAGGCGTGGATTTGGAGCTAATCAATCAAAAATTTGATGAATTTGCATCTGAGCACCAGCTTGAGATCAAAAATCGTGACCTGATGAACTATGCTACCTTTGGGGTCGAATCACAAAAGGGCACAGACTTCACGGTCTATCCTGATGATGAACACGATGTCAGACCGAGAACAGTCTTTCTGGTCTTTGATGCAGCTAGCTATGAGCAGATGACAGGAGAACACGTCGATCTGACCGGCAACCAAGTCATCCTCTTTGCCCACAACAAGGCTCTGAAAGGGCAAAAGCAGTTTACTATTAATGGGCAAGACTTTCAAGTCAAGGAAGAAGTGACCAAGGATTTTATCACCGATCATGTCCCAAATATCTTCAATATGCTGACAGAGGATTTTAATTACCTGATCGTGCCTGACCTTTCAGCCTTTGTCGCTCAGTTTCCGAACCTTGCTGTCATTACTCAAATCTATGGTGGTTTCAATGTCAATGTCGATGAAGACAAGCAACTCAAGCTGGCTGCCAGCTATGACAAGATGATCGATGAATTGAGCAGCCAACAGGCCCAAGGAACATTTGTCTATGGAGGGAATCGAGCATATAATGTGAGAGAAATGAATAGCATTTTTGGAGGCATCTTCTTTATCGGGATTTTCTTGTCATTGATCTTTATGGTCGGAACGGTCATCGTCATCTACTACAAGCAAATCTCGGAAGGCTATGAAGACCGTGACCGCTTCGTCATCCTCCAACAGGTGGGGCTTGATGAAAACGAGGTCAAACGGACCATCAACCGTCAAGTGCGGACCGTCTTCTTCCTTCCCCTTATCTTTGCCTTTGTCCACCTGGCCTTTGCCTACCATATGATTCGCCTCATTCTCAAAGTGCTCGGTGTCATCAATAGTGGCCAAGTCCTCGTCGTCACCCTCAGCGTCTGTGCTGTCTTTCTCATCACCTACCTAATCGTCTTTTGGATCACCTCTCGGAGTTATCGTAAGATTGTGCAGATTTAGGAAAAGAAACTCAAATTAAATTAGAAACTTTCCTTAGGTGAGTACGGACGTCAGCGAACTTCGAAGAAGTTCCATGACTAATTATTGAGCCTAAGGTCTCAATAATTCCGAGTGCCTGAAACATAATTATTTCAGGCACTTTTCTCACAGCGGAAAGTTTCAATATACTCTAATAATAATCAGATATTATTTGGATATTTTTGCACAATAATCCAGCATAGGTTATTCAAAGAAAAGAATTGTCAATTTTTTTAGCTTGCTCATAGCGGGCTTTTTTGTACGAAAACCGACTGCGATTGTTTTTGTTTTTCAAAGGGATACACAAAAAAGACTGAACCCGTAGAGTTCAGTCTTTGTTCACTTTCTATTAAAGTGATGTAAGGAAAGTCAATCCCCCTAGGATGACACCTGCCGAATTCGGAATGATCAAAATCCAGTCTTTTTTAGGTTCCTTTGTCCAACCATAAATGACCCAGATCAAGCAAGAAATAGCAGCTGACAAGGGTTGGAAAGGTTGGGCCTTATTTCCCTGTAAATTAGCAATAATTTGTGGGATGTAGGCAATGAAAACGATAATCCCAATAAAGGCACCGATCGAGCCAACGATTTGGTTGATTTTTTGTTTATTCATAAATTTTACCTCTGTGTATCAAAATAGCATAAGTAGGAAGAAAATGCAATTAATTTGCATGCTACGCAAAATGAAAACGATCACATTTGCAAAAGAATTAGACAAAGTGTCAAAAAATGGCAACTAGAGAGAAAATTCACTCGAAAAGAAATCCATCTTCCTGCAAAATCACAAGATTGTGACACTTTACAGTTTAGTAACATTTGAAAAAAGTACTTGAATTTTAAGAGGGCAAGCGTTAGAATAGTGCGTACTTTAAAAATGAAAGGTGTCATAAAAATGAATGAAAAACAAATGAAAATTCTTGGTTGGGTTGCGACCTTTATGTCTGTGATGATGTACGTGTCTTACTTTCCTCAAATTATGGATAATCTCGCTGGTCACAAAGGAAACTTTGTACAACCCCTTGTCGCAGCTATCAACTGTAGCCTTTGGGTCTACTACGGACTCTTTAAAAAAGAACGCGATATCCCACTTGCTGCAGCCAATGCACCAGGGATCATCTTTGGTTTGATCACAGCCATCACAGCTTTATAAGAAGAAACTAGCTCCCGCAAGGAAGCTAGTTTTTTAATACCTTACAGAAATGTAAGAAATCAGGGTAAAAATGAAAGGTTAGCTTATTGTAGATCTCTTTCCAAATCGTTACAATAGAGATGTAAGAAGTTCTATTAATATCAATCATATAACTAGATGGAAATGGAGAATGAAAATGGCCTTATTAGATGTACAACATGTGAAAAAAATCTACAAAACCCGCTTCCAAGGAACGCAGGTCGAAGCCCTAAAAGATATCCACTTCACCGTGGAGAAGGGCGAATACGTCGCCATCATGGGGGAATCGGGATCCGGGAAATCGACCCTCCTTAACATCCTAGCCATGCTGGACCAGCCGACCGAAGGGCGGGTCTACCTCAATGGCACCGATACTTCAACCATCAAGAACAAGGATGCGTCCAGCTTTCGTCGGGAAAAACTAGGCTTTGTCTTTCAAGACTTTAATCTGCTCGACACCTTGTCTGTCAAAGACAATATCCTCTTGCCTCTGGTCCTTTCTCGTAGACCGGTCAAGGAAATGATGACTAAGGTGGATGGCGTCAGTCGGGAATTGGGCATTCACCAGCTTCTTGAGAAATATCCTTACGAAATCTCTGGTGGGCAAAAGCAACGGGTGGCTGTAGCACGGGCCATTATCACCTCACCTGAAATCCTCCTCGCTGATGAGCCAACAGGGGCGCTGGATTCCAAGTCTTCGGCTGCTTTGCTAGATGTCTTTGAAGATATTAATAGCATGGGCCAAACCATCCTCATGGTGACCCACTCAACCGCAGCGGCAGCTCGGGCCAAGCGCGTGCTCTTTATCAAGGATGGAATTCTCTACAACCAGATCTTCCGCGGGGAAAAAACAGAACGTCAGATGTTCCAAGAAATCTCGGATACTTTGACGGTTATGGCGGGTAAGGAGGATAGCGATGTTTAAATTATCGAGTAAATTAGCCTTTTCTAACCTCAAACAAAATCGCAAGCTGTATTACCCTTTTGCCTTGGCTGTTATTTTAACGACCATGATCCTCTATAGCTTTATCGCTTTGGCATCAACCCCTCATTTAGAGGATTCTTACGGAGGGGGGGCGGCGAGAACTGTTCTTGGTTTTGGTAGTTTCGTCGTCCAGCTGGTCGTCATCATTTTGGTGGCTTATGCCAATGGCTTTGTCATGAAAAATCGTTCCAAAGAACTGGGCTTGTACAGTGTTCTGGGAATGGAGAAGAAGCATCTCCTCATCATGACCTTATGGGAATTGCTCTTCTTCTATGTTCTCACAGTTGGAGTAGGACTAGGGTTGGGGCTCTTATTTGATCGCCTGATTTTTGCCTTGCTCCTAAAATGTATGGGGCTACCAGTCGTCATTCAATCAACCTTCCAGCTAGGAGCTGTCATTGACACTTTACTTGGGTTAGCCTTAGCTTTTGGCCTCATTCTCTTGTTGAATTCTTTCCGCCTCTTGCGCTACAGTTCCCTCCACCTCATGCAACAGAAAAAAGCAGGAGAGAAGAAGGGACGCTTCTTGCTGGTCCAAACTCTTTTAGGACTTGGGCTCTTAGGAATTGCGTTTTATATAGCGCTAACCGTTGAGCGTCCGGTAGCGGCTGTTCAAGGATTCTTTATTGCTGTCATTTTGGTCATTCTGGCGACTTATCTCTTATTCAACGCAGGCTCCATTACCTTCTTAAGATTTCTCAAAGGTAGGAAATCCTACTATTACAAGCCAGAGAATTTTATATCCGTCTCTAACTTAATCGCTCGGATGCGAAAAAATGCAGCGGGCCTTGCGACCATTAGTATTCTTTCCACCATGGTCTTGGTCACCTTAACCGGGTCGCTCAATATCTTTATTGGAGGGCAGAACTACCTAGATACTGTTTACCCTTCTGATTACATGATTAGTGTGGGGCATATGCCTTCAGATGCTGAGACAGAACCGGTTATCAAGGATGTTCAAGCTCAAATTAAGAAAACAGCCGATGCGACAAATCTATCAGATTATCAGGTGGCACAGACAACATACTGGTCGGCTGAAATTCGAAAGATTGATGGAAGGAGCTTAGAGGTTTATGAACAAGCTGGTCAGGAGATGAAGACAGAGGGAACAGTCTACTTTTTTGATCATGCGACTTACGAGCAACTGACGGGTCAAAAAGTTGAGCTTGGAGAAAATGAAATCTTAGCTTATGGGTATCAGTATCCAGGAAGATTAGACGCGCAATTAGATATCAATGGGAAGACCTTCACGATTAAACAAAAATTAGACTCCAATTTTATCCAAGGTAAAATTCCCCAAAACGCCCTGTTTCAACACCAAATGGGCTTGTACCTAGTCCTCCCTGATTTGAACCAACTGGGTCTAAAAGTTGATAAGAATTTAGAATTCTCTATTAATGCCAAAAATAAAGACAACAAAGATTTTACTGGTGGCGTGACCAAAGAGCTGTATTCGACGGACAAAATGAGTCAATATGGTGCGACTTATTTTGGTGGATATGAACGATATAGTATAGAGAAGGAGTGGCGTGAAACAGCAGGGACTCTCCTCTTTATTGGGATTTTCCTATCGGTAATCTTTCTATTAGCTACAGTTCTCGTCATTTACTACAAACAGATTTCAGAGGGGCATGAGGATAGAGATAATTTTGTGATCTTGCAACAAGTAGGATTGGACCAAAAGCAAACCGGCACCACCATTCGAAAACAGATTCTCACTGTCTTTTTCCTTCCATTATTCTTCTCCTTCCTTTACCTAGGAGTAGCCTACAAGATGATTGCAAAAATCGTTGCCATCTTAGGAGCGAACAATGCGGGCTTGGTCCTTCAAACAACTCTTTCCATCTGCGCTGTCTTTTTCATCTCTTATGTCCTCGTCTTTCTGCTGACTTCCAGAAGTTATCGGAAGATTGTCGTGAGGTAGCGTTTGAATCTAAATAAAATTAGAAAAGAAAAAGGTGATAAGTTGCTGAACAAGAAAACACCGAGGTGCTACCTCGGTGTTTTTATCGTGATTATTTGACGTGTTTTTCAAGTTCGTCTTGCGCTTTTTGTTTGATTCTTCTTTTTCTTTCAACCAATTCTTATAAGCTTTGTCGTAGTCAGCCGTTGTGACTGTATCACTTTGTAGTTCCATGTACTTGTAGTAGCTAGAACCGTCTTTGATACCGATCAAGGAGAAGGCTTTTGTAAATGGTTTAATCTTCGTGATAGAAGGAACAGCACCTTTAGAGTAGACAGGAAGTGCAAAGGCATTGTCTGTCAACCAAGCTTGAGCAACAGCATATTTTTCGTAACGAGTATTGGTATCCAATTGTTCAGCATTGGCATCATCCAATAGTTGTTTGTACTCGTTCAAACCAAGTTTTTCGATAAGGGCTTGGTCAGTTGCTGGGTTGATTCCCATTCCTGCTAAAGCTGAACCATCGACTGGATTGAAGATATCCAAGTAAGTTGATGGATCTTGGAAGTCAGGTCCCCATCCAGCGATATCCATATCAAAGTCTTTTTGATCAGGACTTTGGGCGAAGTAGGTTGCATTGTCCGCATCTTCCGTAGACAATTTCTGAACATCCACGACAACATTTTCTTTTCCTAATGTTTTTTCGATGGAGTCTTTCATTGAATCAGCTTGTTGCACAATGCTAGCAGAAGATTGGTCAACCACATAGTCGATGTGGATTGGGAATTGGACACCTTGCGCTTGGAGCTCTTCTTTGGCTTTAGCAAATTGTGCTTTAGCCTTGTCCGCATTGAACATGCTATCTTGTGCATCAGCTAGGCTGACATCCTTCCAATCATCTCCTGTTGCAGCAAGTTTTTCTTCAACAACAGTACCGAAGTCTTTGTTGTCTACTTGCACAAATGTTGGAGGTACAAGAAGCGTACGAAGGGTTTTGCTAGCCCCGTCTTTCCCGTTTGATTGGGCACTTAGAGAAGTACGATCCAGGGCAAAGTTGATGGCTTGACGGAAGTTTTTGTTTTGAAGAGCTGTTTTGGTTTGGTTCTTCTGGTCGTCTGTTGTTTTCTCAGTATGACCGTAGTTTTGACGGTTTACGTTGAAGTAAACATAGTAGACAGTCGCATCTTGCGGTGAATAAACGATATTGTCCTTGAATTTTTTCTCAATGGTACTGAAGGTTGAGCTCGTTGGGAAGAGACGCGCAGTGGTTAAGTTTCCATCAGAGAAGTTACGAGCTAGGTAGTCTTGGTCAGAACCATCGAAGTAGGTCAATTTGATATCATCGATCTTCACATTGTCTTTGTCGTAGTAGTTATCGTTCTTAGTGAACTCCATTAACGATTTTGAAGTGAAGGATTTCAAGTAGTAAGGACCGTTGTAGAGGATTCCAGAAGGTTTGACGCTACCAAAGTCTTTACCTGCAGACTTGAGGAATTTTTCATTGACGGGCATCATGGTCGAAGTTGTCAATTTAGAATTCCAGAAAGACTCAGGTTGAGCCAAGGTGTATTGAAGGGTATGGTCGTCAACGGCTTTTACTCCAACTTTAGAGAAGTCCGTATTTTTACCAGTGACATAGTCATCCAGGCCGGCTACTGAGTTTTGAACCAAGTAGAGGGCATCTGATTTGTTGTCTGCTACGTATTTCAGAGAAGTGACGAAGTCCTGTGCAGTGACGTCTGCATATTCGTTTCCTTCTGAGTCATACCATTTTGCATCTTTACGAAGTTTGTAAGTATAAGTCAATCCATCCTTAGAAACAGACCAATCTTCTGCTAGAGCAGGGACCAAGTTACCGTATTGGTCGTTTTCAAAAAGTCCATCTACTAAGTTAGTTGTGACATCACTTGTTGTTGAACGGTTTGAAAGGAGGTAGTTCAAAGAGTCTGGATCAGTGCTATACACGTATGAAAAAGTGTTCGTCTGAGAAGACTTTGCAGATGATCCACAAGAAGCAAGGAACAGGGCTGAAGCAGCCGTGACACCTGCAAGGAAAGCTAGTTTAGATTTTTTCATCACTTATCTCCTTTAATAAAGATTTTGTATTATTATACACCTTTTTTTATAAAAAGCAAATTTTATTTGAAAATAATTGTATATTTAGTCATAATGTTCGTTTTTATCGAGTTTCATGCAGTATTTTTAACTATTATGCTTTACAAACTAGCTAAAGAGGAGTATACTAATAATGAAAGAACTAGTATGTAAAACAAACTAGTTAAAAAGAGGCGGTATAGAAAGGGGGAGAAGGATGAAAGAGTCGCAATTGCTCAAGGGTGTCCTGGAAGGATGTGTTTTGGAAATTATTTCAAAAGAATCTATTTATGGCTATGAATTGATCCAAAGTCTCAAGGAAACCGGCTTCGATAAGATCGTTGCGGGGACCATTTATCCCTTGCTTCAGAAGCTAGAGAAGCAGGGAGTCATCGTAGGAGAGATGAGGCCCTCTCCGGATGGACCTGATCGCAAATATTTCTCTCTAACCAAGGAAGGAAGAGAGCGCCTAGAGGAATTTTGGAACCAGTGGCAGGATCTGGTCATTAAAGTAGAACGTGTGAAAAAGGAGGGGGAAGCATGATCGAAGATTATACAGAAAAAATGTCAGCCGAATTGATGCACCTAAATAAGGACAATCAAGCTTATATGAAAAAAATGATAGCTTATATTGGAGTGAAGTCCTATTTTTATGATGATGAGCTACTGGGTGAACAGCTCTACAATATGGTTTGCGATTTAAAGGTTGCTGAGAAAGAAGGCAATCGGGCAGTGGATTATTTTGGAAAGGATCCAAGGGCCATGATGGACCAAGTTCTCTCGGAGTTACCTAGACGCAGGCTAGGTTCTTATGTGAGGTTATTCTTGATTCTTGGAACGATTTTCGTTGGCATGCGGTTTGTAATGGATTTTGCCTGGATGCTGCCACTGGTGATTGCTCCCTTAACATATTTGCTAGATCTACTCATTTTCTTTGTGTACAGTCAATTTATGATGTGGCTTTGGTCCAGCAGAGCTATGGGGAAATCAAGTGGGCTTGGGCTCTTATCATCAGTGTGATTAGTTTGATCCTGTCTCCTAGGATAGAGCGCGTGTTTTCTGACCATTTGAGTCTGAATCGAAGTATCCTTTTGCCAGATGGTTGGGCGATTGTTCTGGCTTTTCTGGTTCTTCTTGGATTTACGATCATGACCTATAGAAATCAGGGACGGCTTGCTGTTAGCCTACTGGTCATGGGGGTGACTTTCTTTGTAACTGGATGCTGTGTTCGCTTTGTGAATCCAGGAACTGCTAATTTATTACGCTGGCTACTCCCTCTGATAGGACTAGTCTTGTCCTTCATTGTATTTCGTCTCCAAAGAAAGGGGGAAACATCATGACATCAGCTATTTATTATGAAGAAACGCAGGCTTTGGTTCAAACCTTTAGCCAGGAGGACCAAGCTTATTTCCAAGATCTCTGGGATTATTTCAATTTTGCCGGCTTCTTATATGAGGAGAAAGCTTTAAGAGAGCAGGTCTATAATCTAGCGCTAGATTTTTCGCAAGCAAGCGGTGATGGATTGACAGCCAAGGACTATTTTGGACAGGATCCCAAGGGAATGGCAGACCAAATTATCGAGAACATGCCTAAAGAATCCACGCGGTCTGTTTTGAAGTATGGGGCGATTGTCTCGGGAATTGTGATTTTTTATCGCCTCTTAAGTGAGTTTGCCTCGCAAGCAGTCCTGGTTCTCAAGCCCCTGGTCTATCTAACGGATAGTATTTTGGGTATTTTAGCTGTTGGATTACTATTCTATCTCCTTCGTCGCCTCATTTTTGCAGAAGAGAAGTCAAAAAAAGCAATCTATGTTGCAGTCGTTCTCGTCCTTGGGATCTATTTCATCAGTGAAATAGTAGGGGTCCGTTTCTTGCCAACTCTAGGTTGGTTGACGGTACCTAGTCCATGGGATACCTTCATCATGACAGGGGCTAGTGCAGGACTTATCCTCTGGCAGTGGAAAGAAGAGTTTGCTCGTGCCTTCATCTTTCCTATTCTGTCCTTCTTAGTAGTGGGATTCTTGCATCGCTGGACTTTGGCACAAGGGATTCAGAATTCTACCATGACCATGATCCTACCTACGGTAATCATTGTTATAGGATTGATGATTTACTATTGGTTCACGATTCGCGCCTTGAAAAAGAACAAGACAGAAAATGGTGAATAGAGTGAAAAGGGGGGAAGAAACTCCCCTTTTTCTGTTGAAAAACAACGAGCAAGCATGATTTTTGTTATAATGAAAGGGAGTATGAATCAAAGGAGAAGATGATGACATTCGAAGAAATTTTGCCTGGACTAAAGGCAAAAAAGAAATATGTGCGAACTGGTTGGGGCGGTGCTGAGAACTATGTCCAGCTTTTCGATACCATCGAGCAAAACGGGGTTGCCCTTGAAGTGACGCCTTATTTTCTCATTAACGTATCTGGTGAAGGCGAAGGCTTTTCCATGTGGAGTCCAACTCCTTGTGATGTCTTAGCGACAGACTGGGTGGAAGTTCATGACTAAACGTGTCCTTATTACAGGCGTTAGCTCCGGGATTGGTCTGGCTCAAGCTCGTCTCTTTTTAGAAAAGGGCTACCAGGTTTATGGGGTAGACCAGGGTGTTGATCCCCAGTTGCCAGGTGAGTTTCACTTCTTGCAGCGGGACTTGACCCTAGATTTGACGCCGATTTTTGACTGGTGTCCTGAGGTCGACATCTTGTGCAATACGGCAGGGGTATTGGATGACTACAAGCCACTTCTTGAGCAAAGCGCTCAGGAAATTCAGGAGATCTTTGAAATCAATTACGTGACTCCGGTAGAGCTGACACGGCATTATCTGACTCAAATGTTGGAGAAGAAGCAAGGGATCATCATCAATATGTGCTCCATTGCTTCTAGCCTAGCAGGAGGTGGCGGTCACGCTTATACTTCCTCCAAGCATGCTCTAGCAGGCTTTACCAAACAGCTGGCCCTGGATTATGCAGAAGCTGGGATTCAGATTTTTGGTATCGCACCAGGTGCTGTCAAAACGGCTATGACCGCTGCGGATTTTGAGCCAGGCGGTCTAGCAGACTGGGTGGCTAGCGAGACCCCTATTAAACGCTGGATAGAGCCAGAAGAAGTGGCAGAAGTCAGTCTCTTTTTGGCCAGTGGAAAGGCCTCTGCCATGCAGGGACAAATCCTGACCATTGATGGTGGTTGGAGTCTGAAATAGAGAACTGAGAAAGCAGGAGGTTAAAGTATGCACGAATATGATTTTGGTTTTTCCTTACCGAAAGGATATCAGGTATTTCTTGATGACTTAGGGGATCAGTCAGGTTATGACATTGGTGAGACGGGTATTTGTCTCTATGCTAAAGAAGATCTTACCGAACGCAATCAAACCTACCAGATTGATGAGGATGAACCAGATTTCTTTATGATCGGTCAAGATGGGGATCTGGCCTATTTCCTCAAAAAGAATGGGGACGATAGCATTTATGAAAATGATCTAGGTGCGCTAGGTTCTCTCGAAATGCAAAAGGTAGCTGAATCAATTACAGACTTTATTAATCAGATCTTGCAGGAGGAGTAAGATAGAAATAGAAAGGGGACTGAGAAAGATAGCTGCAAAAAGCTCGTCGATTTACTCAGTCTTTTTTAAAAAATTTTTTAAAAAATCTTTTCTCATTCATTTTGGATTCATCTTTCTTAGATAAAATAGAATCATCAAGAAGAACTTGATAAGAAAAAAAGAAAGTTGGTAACTAACATGAAAAAATCAATTAAACAAAAAGCCGTTGCAAGTCTCGCAATCTTCTCTCTATCAACTGCCGCTCTAGGCTCTGTAGTAGCCTTTGCCGATACTGGAACAAGTAAAAAGACTACTTCTTCAACAGTGACTGCATCTGTCACCCTTGCACAAGCTCAAGAAAAAGCTCTGAAAGAAGCTAAGGGTGGAAAAGTGATTGGCTACGAGCAAGAAGAAAAACATGGAAAAGCAGTGTATGAAGTGACCATCTTGGATGGAAAAAATGAAAAAGAATATAAGATCGATGGCCAGTCTGGTGCTATCTTGAAGTCAAAAACTAAGGATCTGAGTCAGGATCGTGAAGATCAGCAATTAATCGGAGCAAGTGTTCAGTTGGACTTGGCTAAGGTAGAGAGCCAGCTGAAATCAAAATACTCGAATGCTAGTATCGAAAAAGTAGAGTTAGATGTAGAAGATGGTAAACTTGTCTATAGCGTTAGCTTGCGAGAAGGCAATCAAAAAATTGAGTTAGAGTTAGATGCCAATACAGGTACCGTATTGGAAGAAGATGTGGAGCTGGATCACGATTAACTAGAGTAAGATCTCGACTAGGCTTTTCCTAGCCGAGATTTTTATGGAAGCATGGTATAATAAGGGAAGAAATTTGGAGTAAGTGGCTATGAAAGTATTAGTGATTGAAGACGAAGTAGATTTGAATCGTAGCATCGTTAAATTACTGAAAACCCAGCAGTATAGTGTTGATGCGGCCTATGATGGTCAGGAGGCCTTGGACTACATTCGTGTGTCCCAGTATGACGTGATTATTTCAGATATTATGATGCCGCAGCTAGATGGTTTGGGGGTATTGAGCTACTTGAGAAATCATCAGATTAAGACCCCAGTTCTGATGCTAACGGCTAAAGATAGCCTAGAAGACAAGGTAACAGGACTGGATGCTGGTGCAGACGACTACTTGGTCAAACCCTTTGAATTTGATGAATTACTGGCTCGGATTCGCGTCATGCTGAGACGAAATAATCGAGAAAACTTGACCAACCTGGTCCAATTTGGTGACTATTCCTTAGACCTGGCAAAAAAGACCATCCAACACAAGGGTGTTTTGGTTGACCTGACTTCCAAGGAGTATGAGTTACTAGAGTGTCTGGTGCGCCATCCCAATGTGGTTTTAAGTCGGGAACAGATTCGTGAGCATATTTGGGATTTTGATTATGTTGGAGAGTCTAATATCATTGATGTTTTAGTCAAGAATATCCGCAAAAAAATTAGGTAATCCATCGATTATTCAGACAAAAAAAGGGGGATGGGCTATGTTTTTCAAAAAAATGAAGAAGGACTCTAAGTCTCCCTCCATCGTTTCTAAGGTGACATTGTGGTATACCCTCTTTGTTTCTTTTTCTCTTTGTTCTTATGTTTTTGTGCTTCTTTTTATCATTTCCGGAGCCTGGTCCAGCTATAGCTCACGTGGGGAACTGGAGCAGAAGACCATGGAAGTAGCTTCAGACCTTGAGGAATTTGAGCCCTTTGATGACGGCAATTATTTTGCACTCTACAATCAAAACATGAAGTTGGAGCAGGGTGCTCTGCCAAGTGGCTTTGATATCAATGCTGGCTTTGAGTCTGGGAAATTGTCGACGTATACCTCTTCCCAAGCAACCTATTATTATTTTGATGTCTATAATGAAAGTGAGGGCAAATGGATACGGGGCGTGCGCCTTGCTTCTGGTCTAGGAAGAGAACTAAGTATCTTTCTTCTTTCCTTGGCCATTCTAGCTCCTCTGTCCATCCTTGGGATGGCCTGGGGTGGACGTCGGATCCTTCGTAAGGCCTTTCTGCCGATCAGAGAGGTGACCCAAATGGCAGAGGAAATTGCAGAGAGCGGAGACTACAGTAAGCGCGTGTCGACCGAGCATCAGAAGGATTATGTAGAAACGTCTCGTCTTACCAAGGTCTTTAATAATTTGATTTCTTCTGTTCAGTCGACTTTTGAGAAAGAAAAGCAATTCAACCAAAATGTATCCCATGAGTTGCGGACCCCTCTGTCAGTCATCGTTTCGGAGAGTGAGTTTGGCTCCAAATATGCAGATAACCTAGAGGAGACCAAGGAATCTTTGACGGTCATTCATCGGCAGGCTAAATTAATGAAATCGATGACCGAGCAGATCTTGGAAATATCCAAGACCCAACACCTGCAGTGGTCGGATTTAAAACCCGTTTGTCTATCAACCCTGGTGTCAGATTATTGTCAGGGACAGGAAAGAAAGTGGGGCGAAAGCCCCATAGCCTTTGAAGTGAGCATTCAGCCGGACCTCTGGATTCAGGGGGATGCTGTTTTGGTCACTCGGATGCTGGATAATCTATTGAGCAATGCAGTGAAATTTACCAAGACCAAGGTTGCCATCCACTTGGTGGCTAGTCCAGCTGGTGCTGTTCTCAAGGTAGCGGATGATGGTATTGGGATAGCGCCAGACCATTTGAGCAAGATTTGGGATCGCTTCTATCAGGTGGAGGATTCTCGGAACAAGGGCCTCAATAGTGGTATCGGACTTGGGTTGTCCTTTATTAAGGACATTGCAGACCTCCATCGAGCAGAGGTGAAAATCATCTCTGAAGAAGGAAAAGGAAGTCTCTTTCGTGTGACTTTCCCACAGATCCAGGACAAGACTTCTGTCTAAGACGGTTGATTGAGCGATCAGTATGGGTTGAAAAGGGAAAATAATAAAGTGAAATAATAAGGATAAAATGAGTCTAGTAAAACCGCTAGGCTCATTTTCTATTTTAGCTTTATGGAAAGGGAATCTTATGGTATGATAGCCTAAAAGGGACCTGTAATATGGAGGTCAAACTATGGAAAGAGAGACTCAAAAAAGGAGAAGGGATGCTCGTATTGACAGACACAGATCCAGCTATTTCAAGAGAAGATCTTTTACAATTTGAGGAGTTTCTTGGAAAGAACTTGCCGGAAGCTATGAAGAATTTTTATCTCCAGTACAACGGTGGCCAGCCCCAAGTAAAGGGTGTCCACGATGACCGTCATCTCTTTCCTTTCAATTCCTTTGACTCACTTGAGGAGATAAGGAAGTCTCTTTCCTGGTTTGATGATGAGGCTGTGCCTGAGGGATTTAAGGTCGCAGATCTTCTCCATTTTGCCTATGATCCTGGATCGGGTAACTATGCTCTTTCTCTAAGGGAAGAGGATTATGGCAAGGTGTATTTCTATGTTCTAGAAGAAACAGCTGAGTTGTATGGTCAATGGCCATCTTTTGAGAATTTTTTGAATTCTTTTGTTGAAGAGTGAGACTAAAAAGGAGAAGGGATGCGGAAATACCAAGAACTTTCACTAGAGCAGATCATCGAGCAGGTACGCATGGACAAGTTGGTATCAGATGATTTTTGCCTCTATGGCAAGGAGGATGGAGAACTAGCACTAGCTAGGTCCTATTGGGTATCAAATTATCCGGATGTCGTAGAAGACCGTGATATTTACCCGGCTGATGTAGTGGAGCAAGATCTCCAGCTAGTCTACTATGGAGAACAGATGATTGATGTTCTTTCGGTTGCACTTGAAGAAAAACCAGAGGCTAGTCACCAAGACTTGGTCGAGGCTTTGAATTATTATCAGCAGCACGATAACTTTATGCCCTTTAATGATTAGCTAGGTTGATTAGAGAAATGGTATCTGATGACTGATAGCATAAGGAGAGAAAATGATGAGAGAATATAAATTTGATGTCCATAACGAGATGTTTGTATCGATTCCAGAGGAAAGAGAAAAGGTCTGCCTTGCTTTAAGTGATTCTTTAGAGGTTATCAATGAGGAGTTGACTCCGTCTTATAAAGCAAAACTCGATAATCTACTGGATCAATCATCAGTATGGTATCCAAAAGCTTTGGAAAAAATTCAGGAGGAATTTCCAGAACTAGCGCACGCTAGACTCCTTTCCATTTTTATCTTGTCTGAACAAAGAGATGGAGACCAAATTTTCGGATTGGAATTTGGATTGAGAGAGGACTCAGAGCATGGTAGAGGACTTGAATTCTCCCTCAAGAGTCTTGAAATTTTAGAATATGGTGCATACTAATAGGTGTAGTCGATAACAAGAGAAGCACTAGAAGATGGAGCAGGATATGGTTGAGAAAGAATGGCGTTTTTATTCATCAGAGGATGATAGGGAGTGGGTGATTTTATCAGATCGTGATAGGGCTGAAACAAAAGAGGATATCCACTCTGTCAATCAGAAAGAAGCCGTTATGCGGATGTATCGAAGACCGGGTGACTTTGTCTCAGTATCTTTGCTGTCCGCTTCTTATGAAATAGACGATGTAACAGGGAAACTTGGACATGAGCGCGATTTCTATTTAAAAATTGAATGCCTGCAAGATGGATGGGCCAGTATCAGCTCTCAGGTCTATAAAAAAGAGGAAGCAGTAACCTTAGCAAGCCTCTTTATGGGACTCAGAAAAGATGCGGCTATCAAGCTTTGGAAGTTAAAAAAATTGGGTGAAAATAACCTAGGAGATCGGATAGAGAAATGACAGTCAATATCAATGAATTAGTGAAGGAGCTTGGTTTTTGTGTGGTGCCTACAAAGGAGAAACCATTTAGTCTG
>BNJT01000855.1_pt1 | contig 91790 bp, 150 predicted proteins | sample 8540491 | NCBI WGS metagenome assembly BNJT01 (sample SAMD00202455, study PRJDB9452) | human saliva metagenome | host: Homo sapiens | reverse complement strand
CTTTCTGCATTTGCACTTTCTTTATCTGCAGTGATGATGCCGGCGCAAGCGCAAGTGATTGTGGGGGATGGAAGCAATGCGCCTACAAATGTACATCCTTTTAGTATTGCGGTTGGGAACAGTGCCACATCAGCAAGCGGTGGAAGTACTACCGCTATTGGTTATGGCGTAAATGGTCGTTATGACAATAGTGTGCTGATTGGTGATGGCACAGGAAATTATGGTGGAACAGCGGGTAGTCGTAATATTCTCATCGGTCAAAATGCTCAAGTTGGCGATAGCACTTCTGTTGTACGAGTAAACCAGTCTATTGCTATTGGAGCTGGCATTAGAGCTGATAAAGCGGCTATATTTGGTGGTAATTCTATTACTGAAGGCGCATGGGCTCGAGGCGATCAATCAATTGCGATTGGCGGTAATGTTATTTCTTATGGTAATGCATCGGTTGCGATTGGTGGGGATGATACTGATAAAGCAGCGGCTACACAAACGACTTATATCAATACTAATGGCCAAGATAAAACGGGAACGGTTCAACAAGCATTTAAAGATTTAACTGGAGGGGATCTTCAAAGTCCCCGTTGGATGAATACGATTGCTGGTGAGGCTGCTGTATCATTAGGAACAAAAACAAAATCTGGGGATCTTTCATTAGCATTAGGTTCATTGGCTGCAGCTCAAAAAACGAATGCTGTCGCTGTTGGTACTGGGGCTAATGCATCGTTTGCAAACTCTGTTGCGATTGGTGGTGGTTCTGCGACGGATAAAGCGGGGGTTGCCTATACTACTCGTACTATTTTAGGGACAACTTATACTTGGGCTGGTGGTGCAAATACTATCGCAGGGGACGTTGTTTCTATTGGTAAAAAAGGTTATGAACGTCAACTCATCAACTTATCACCAGGTGATATTTCTGCAAACTCAACTGATGCAATCAATGGTTCTCAGCTTTATGCTGCGATGGCAGAAACTTGAAAAAATTCATTATTTCTCGGTTAAATCAAATGTAACAGGTAACCAGAATAATACTGGTGCATCTGGAGTTAATGCGATTGCTATTGGTCCAAATGCGAGCACTATTACAGAAGCCTCGATTACTATGGGCTTAAATGCCAATGCATCTGATAGAGGTAAAAATGCAGTTGCGATTGGTACAGATGCTAAAACAACAGCAGAAAATGGTGTTTCATTAGGTCACAAAGCTAATAGTGAGTATTCAAACTCTACGGCAATTGGTTATTCAAGCCATGCTAATGGAGGTAATGCTACAGCAGTGGGTACAAATGCCAAAGCTGTCACCAACTCGACTGCGCTAGGTTCTAATACAGATGCTAAAGAGTTAGGGGTGGCCATTGGTCATGCTTCCTCTTCTGCTTATGCAGGTGTTGCTACGGGAGCTAATGCAAATGTTAGCGGTATTTATGGTATCGCAATAGGTAATAATGCTAATGCTTCAGAACAAGCATCTATTGCCATCGGTAAGGGTGCAGCAGGCCCAGCAGCTGATGGTGTGGCGATTGGTTCATCAGCTAATGCAACGGTGCAAAATTCGGTTGCGTTAGGTAAAGACAGTGTTGCTGGTGGCAATTTTTTCGGTGGAACTGCCCATGAAGCCGCTTTCAAAAATGATAATGGCGTGAGTGAAAATAAACAGTTTAAAGCAGGTCTAGCTAATAATTCGCTTGGTGCTGTTTCTGTTGGTAAAGAGGGTTTTGAACGTCAAATTCAAAATGTTGGTGCGGGCCGTGTTACTGCAGACTCTACTGATGCAATTAACGGTTCACAGCTTTATACTGTATTAACTTATAGTGGCTTTAACGTACAACAAAATGGTACTTCTAAATCACGTATCAATAATAATGGTTTTGTGAACTTTAAAGATGGTAATTTAACCACAGTAAATGTAACTGATGCTGAAAATGGCACTATTGTGAAATTTGATGTGAATACAACAACTATCACTACTGATGATACCACAGGTAATGCAAAAGCGGACAATCCAAATAATATTGCAACTGCAGGTGATGTGACTAGCGCAATTAATAAAGTGCGTAACATGCCATTAACCTTTGCGGGTGACACTGGTGATAATGTAACACGTAAATTAGGTGAAACCGTTAAAGTAGTTGGTGGTGTAACTGATGTGGCTAAACTTTCTGATGGTAACATCGGTGTAGTAGCAAATGGCAATGATAAGTTAGAAATTAAATTAGCAAAGGATATCAAAGTTGATAGCGTAAAAGCTGGCGATACAACCATTAATAACGAAGGTTTAACTATTGAAGGTGGTCCAAGCGTAACTAAAGCAGGTATTAATGCCGCTGGCAATAAAATCACAGGTGTAGCTGCTGGTACCAATGATACTGATGCTGTAAATGTTTCACAATTAAACAAAGCCGTTAATGCCGCTAAAACTAAAGTGGAAGCAGGTAAGAACACGAAAGTTAATGAAACTACAGGCCCTAATGGTGAAAGTATTTATACAATTGATGCCGTAGATACATCAGCGAGTGTGACAAGCGATTCAGGTGCATTAAAAGTAACAAAAGGTGAGCCAGCTTTAGATGGCGATACAACAATTACCAATTATGATATTGATTTGTCAGATAAGACGAAAGAAGATATCAAAAAAAGGTGTTGATGCTCACGATATTGTCACTAACAAAGGTTTAACTTTTACTGGTGATAGCGGTTCAACTAATGTGGAACAATTAGGTTCAACCGTTGCGATTAACGGTGATGACAACATCACCACTGAAGCAGAAGGTGATAAAGTTACAGTTAAATTGAACAAAGATATCAAAGTTGATAGCGTAAAAAGCTGGCGATACCATTTTTAAATGAAGATGGTGTAAAAAGTTGGTGATGATGTTGCTTTTAACAAAAGATGGCTTAAAAGCGGGTGATGTATCAGTTAATAAAGATGGCTCAATCGGTCTAGCAGGTAAAGATGGTGCAAACCCACTTACGATTAAGAATGCAGAGGGACCTGCTGGTGTAGATGGTGACGAGGCAACTAAGAAACCTCGCCTAGATGTAAACGGTGAAAGTGTTGCAACTTTAAATGATGGCTTGAAGTTTACAGGTAATAATGAAAGTACGGTAAACAAACATAAACTGAATACCTTAGTGAAAATTAAAGGTGAAGGTGTAGCTGAAGCAGAGTCAACAAACTTTAAATCAGCAGCAGGTAATATCAATGTTAAAGCAGATGGCACTGATACATTAGAAGTTCAGTTAGCTAAAGACTTAAAAGGGTTAAATAGCGCTGAATTTAAAGATGCATCAGGCGATGTGACAAAAATCACTCCAGCAGGTGTCGAAGTTAATAAAGCGGATAACTTGAATGAAGATGGTTCAGTTAAAGATCCAAATAAAACAGTATCAATCTCTAATGCTGGCGTGAATGCAGGTGGTAACAAAGTCACTAATGTTGCAGATGGCGCTGTTGATGCCAATAGCAAAGATGCGATAAACGGTAGCCAACTTTATAATGCTGTAGCAACCACTGATTTAACACCTAATACAACAGGAAAAAAATTGACACACCTGTAGATGGCTCTAAATTGGTGAATGCAACCACAGTTGCAAATGCAATCAATAATTCTGGTTGGAATGTCACTGTGAATAAAGACGGTGGTGAAGCTGAAGGTGAAACTGTTCAAAAAGGTAAGCCCAGGTAATACCGTGACTTATATCGCAGGACAAAATATCAAAATTAAGCAAGATGGCATGAATTTCACTATCTCTACTACGAAAAATTTAGAAGCCGGAGCGGTGAATGCCACAACGGTTAATACCACAACAATTAATCTTGGTGAAGGTGATAACTCAACGCCAATTACAGTAGTAAGTGGTAAAGATGCAGCACCAAATCTTGATGGTAAAACACCAAATCGTATGAACTTTGGTGGTGAAACTATCGCAACATTAAGCGATGGCTTAAAATTTGGCGCAAACGTAGGCGATGTTTACGGTGCGAAATTAAATAGCCAAATCAATGTGAAAGGCGCAGATAGCAACACAAACTGGAGTGAGTTTGATGGTGGCGATAATGTGATGACAAACATTGATAAGAGCGGTAATGTTCGTGTAGGTATCAAGAAAAACCTTAAAGTGGAAAGCGTAACTGCGAATAAATTCACTGCGGGCGATACTGTGATTGATAGCAATGGCGTAACCATTAAAAATGGTCCAAGTATGACTAAAAATGGTATTGATGCAGGTAATAAACAAATTACCAATGTCGCACCAGGACGTATTGCAGCAGACAGCACTGATGCGGTAAACGGTAGCCAATTACACGAAGTAAAAGCTGACATGAATAACAAGATCAACCACTTAAATGGTCAAGTGAACAAGTTAGGTAAACGTGTCAATGCGGGTACTGCAAGCGCGTTAGCGGCTTCTCAATTACCACAGGCTTACATTCCAGGTAAGAGCATGGTATCTGTGGCGGCGGGTAATTACCAAGGTCAAAATGCAGTGGCATTAGGTATGTCACGTATTTCAGATAACGGTAAAATCATTATTCGTTTAGCCGGTACGAGCGATACACAAGGTAAAGTGGGTGTAGCAGTAGGTGCAGGTTACCACTGGTAATTTATCATTAATAAACAAAAGGCATGGGAAACCATGCCTTTTTTATTGCCAAAAGTGCGGTCGATTTTCGCCTTGTTTTTCGTATAATAGAAGCAGTTTAATTCGGAGAAGAATATGATTATCGGACCTTATATCAACGCACTGGCGATTATTAGTGGTGCAGTTATCGGTGCGGCGCTCGGTGGACGCATTCCAGAGCGTTTACGCACTAATTTAACCTTAATTTTTGGTTTGTGTTCCATGGGTATGGGCATTGTGATGGTGGCGAAAACCACCAATATGCCGGCAATGATTTTATCGGTGTTATTAGGGACGATAATTGGGGAATTGCTTTTATTAGAGCACGGAATTAATAAGCTTGCATCATCAGCTAAAAGTCTTGTTGAAAAGATGTTCCCTGATACACCGAGCAGCATGCATAGCCAAGAAGAGTTCTTGTCTAAATTTGTTGCGATTGTGATTTTGTTTTCATTTAGTGGAACAGGTATTTTTCAGGGGCGATGAATGAGGGGATGACAGGTGATTTTGATATCCTTATTGTGAAATCCTTTCTCGATTTCTTCACCGCGATGATCTTTGCTACATCGCTTGGCATTTCTGTCGCGAGTATTTTTGTGCCACAAACATTAGTTCAAGTGATTTTAGCTTATTCTGCGGTGTTTATTATTCCTTTTGTGACACCGGAAATGCGGGGTGATTTTTGCGGCAGTAGGCGGTATGTTAATGATAGCGGCAGGTTTTCGCATTTGTAATATTCAAATGTTCCATGTGGCAAATATGTTGCCGGCTCTTTTCCTCGCCATGCCAATTTCTCATTTCTGGAGCACCTTTTTCTAAAAAAATAGGCGTGTATAACGCCTATTTCTTTTTCTGACAATGAGGGCAATAAAAAAACTATTGCGTTGCCCAATAACCATGCTTTCAATCTTAGTGCCACATTTTGGACAAGGTTTGTCTTTATTTCCGTAAACTAACAATTCCTGCGCAAAATAACCGGGGCGACCATCGGGTTGTAAGAAATCTTTTAATGTTGTTCCACCTTGTGTAATGGCTTTTGCTAATACGTTTTTAATCGTTTCAACGAGTAAGGCACATTGGTTCCGCGTGAGATTTTCGGCTAATTTCATTGGATGTAAACCACATAAAAAGAGCGTTTCATTGGCATAAATATTTCCTACACCTACGACGACAGCATTATCCATTAAAAAGGTTTTAAGTGCGGTCGATTTCTTGCGTGATTTTTTAAAAAGGTATTCCGCATTAAATTCATCAGAAAGTGGTTCTGGACCAAGTTTTAGAAAAAGATGAAAGTCACCTAAGCTTTCCGTCCATAACCATGCACCGAAGCGTCTCGGGTCGTTATAACGCAGTAATTTGCCATTATTCATTACAATATCAAGGTGATCGTGTTTATTAATGGGGCTATCGTGCGGCACAATTCGAACAGAGCCAGACATGCCTAAATGACCAATGATACAACCTTTTTCTGTATGAATAATGAGATATTTCGCACGACGAGAAGTATCTAAAATTTTGACGTTTTTGAGCGTGGTTAATTCAGTAGAAACAGCCCAGCGTAATTGTGGTTGGCGCACTACAATTTTTTTCAATGGTAAAAACCTTTCAAATAGGGGCTGACACCGCGTAGGGCAGTTTCGACTTCAGGAAGTTCAGGCATAGATAATCTCGGTAATGAATTTGTGGTATAAAAAAACCCGAACAATGTCGGGCTTTTTTCAAATCAGCAAAATTATTTGATTTTTGCTTCTTTATAGATAACGTGTTTACGCACTACTGGATCAAATTTTTTGATTTCCATTTTTTCAGGCATATTACGTTTGTTTTTATCAGTTGTGTAGAAGTGACCGGTCTCTGCAGTAGAAACTAAACGGATTTTCTCACGAGCGCCTTTAGCTGCCATGTTTTAGCTCCTTAGATTTTTTCGCCACGAGCACGGATTTCAGCTAACACTGCATCAATGCCTTTTTTATCGATAATACGCATACCTTTCGCAGTTAAACGTAAGGTCACGAAACGGTTTTCACTTTCAACCCAGAAACGGTGAGTGTGAAGGTTTGGAAGAAAACGACGACGTGTCGCATTCAACGCGTGTGAGCGGTTGTTACCCACAGCTGGACGCTTGCCTGTTACTTGACAAACTCTAGACATAATAATCTCCAATAATTTAAATATAAGCTCGAGCTTATGGTTCGGATAATGAAGCTTAAAACTAAGCTTGCTTCCTCGTCAGGTCGCAGTATCCGACCCACTTACTATATTAAAGGTCGCAAATTATACTGACTTTATTTTCATTTCTCAAGTCCAAAAGCGATTTTTCCGTCTTTAAATGGAAATGAACGATAAAAAAATCATCAAATTCCCTAAAACTATAACAGATTATGTTCTGCAAAAGAATAACAAGTCCCTTTGCCGACAATAAAATGATCCAAAATACGAATGTCCATTAACTCAGCACCTTCAATAATTTTTTGTGTGATCATTTTGTCGGAATAGCTCGGTTCTGCTAGGCCAGAAGGGTGGTTGTGAGCCAAAATTAAGGCGGCTGCATTGCAGTAAAGGCTTTCTTTGATGATTTCTCGTGGATAAACATTCGTTACATTAATTGTGCCTAAAAAAATAACCGCTCTTTTTTTAATTAAACGATGTTGATTATCTAAAAAAATAGCACCATAAAAAAATCTCACGCTCTTCGTGGTGAAGCTCCGCTTGAAGATAAAGTTTTACCGTGGATGTGTCGCTAAATACATGTTCTATCAGCAATTCTTGTTTGAGATAGCGTTTGGTCATTTCTGTGGTGGCTTGCAGTTGAATAAATTGCGTAATGCCTAATCCTTTTTACTTTGCAAAAAGGCTTCTTTATCTGCGCTTAATAAGGTTCGAAGAGAGCCAAAAATGTTGCAGCACACGATGTGATAATTCCATGACAGGGCAGCCTTTAATCCCTGTTCGTAGAAAAATAGCAAGTAATTCGTGATCTTCTAGGGCTTCAACACCATATTTCAGCAATTTTTCACGAGGCATTAAGGGGGAGTTTGTTTGCATATTAATTAATGAAAAGAAAAAAAGTGCGGTCAATTTTCAGGATGTTTTCAATCTTGGCGAGAAGTTAGTTTTTATTTTTTTGGTATAGCGATCGCAAAAATAAAATTTTTTATTGATGAAATTTGAAGTAAAATAGGCAACCTTAAGTTGTTAAGTACTAACACACAAAACATATCCATTCTATTAAGTCGTAGCGGAGTAGCAAATGAGCTTGAGCGGAAAGCGTATTGTTGTCGGGATTACAGGAGGCATTGCCGCCTATAAAACCATTGAGTTTATTCGTTTATTACGCAAATCTAACGCAGAAGTTCGAGTGGCTTTTAACACCCGCTGCCGCTGAATTTGTCACACCTTTAACGCTACAAGCCATTTCGGGTAATGCGGTTTCTCAATCTTTACTTGATCCACAAGCTGAATTAGCCATGGGACATATTGAGCTGGCCAAATGGGCTGATGCGATTGTGATTGCGCCAGCCAGTGCCGATTTTATTGCGCGTTTAACCGTTGGAATGGCAAATGATTTACTTAGTACGATTTGTCTCGCGACAAGTGCACCTATTTTGCTCGCACCGGCTATGAATCAGCAAATGTACCGCCAGGCGATTACACAACAAAATTTGACCGCCCTTTCTGCGCGAGGTATTCATTTTGTTGGGCCAAATAGTGGCTTTCAAGCTTGTGGTGATGTGGGCGCAGGCAGAATGTCTGAGCCCGCTGAAATTTTCGAATCACTTCAATCACTTTTTGCTATCCAACAAGATTTAGTAGATTTAAGTGTCACTATTACAGCTGGTCCGACGCGTGAAGCTATCGATCCTGTTCGTTATATTTCTAATCACAGCTCAGGTAAAATGGGCTTTGCAATTGCCGAGGCCTTTGCAAAACGTGGGGCAAATGTCACCTTAATTGCAGGCCCTGTTATTCTGGCTACACCGAAAAATGTTCATCGTATTGATGTGACAACCGCCCATGAAATGTGGCAAGCCTCCCTTGAAAGTGCGGTCAAAAATCGCATCTTTATTGGCTGTGCTGCGGTGGCTGATTATCGAGTTGCGGAAGTTGCTGATCAAAAAATTAAGAAAACCAATGATAACGATGAGCTTTCTCTTAAATTGGTGAAAAATCCAGACATTATCGCTAGTGTGGCTAGTTTAGAAAAAGATCGCCCATTTGTTGTGGGCTTTGCAGCTGAAACGCAAAATGTCGCTGAATATGCGAAGAGCAAACTTCAACGAAAAAATTTAGATATGATTTGTGCCAATGATGTATCGGGTGGGCAAGTATTCGGACAAGATCAAAATGCCTTGCAGATCTTTTGGAAAACAGGCGAAAAAGCGTTGCCGTTAGCTGATAAAAATAAATTGGCAGAAGTATTGGTTACTGAAATTGTTGAGCATTATCACAAATAAAATACGTTCAAAATTCGTTAGATTTTGTGACCGCACTTTTGTATGACAGATTTCTTTTAAAGGATAAATAAGCATGAAAAAAATTGATGTAAAAATTTTAGATAGCCGTATTGGCAACGAATTTCCTTTACCAACCTATGCAACCGAAGGTTCAGCAGGTTTGGATTTACGTGCATTGCTTGAAGAGGGCATTGAAATTCAACCAGGAGAAACCAAACTTATCCCAACAGGCCTTTCAATTTATATTGCCGATCCGAACCTTGCAGCAGTGATTCTGCCTCGTTCTGGTTTAGGTCATAAACACGGTATCGTATTGGGTAACTTAGTGGGCTTAATTGATTCAGATTATCAAGGTCCATTAATGGTGTCTGTATGGAATCGTGGTCATGAACCGTTCAAAATTGAAGTTGGTGACCGTATTGCGCAATTAGTCTTTGTGCCAGTAGTACAAGCTGAATTCAATATTGTTAGTGAATTTACCGAAACTGAACGCGGTGAGGGCGGTTTTGGTCATTCAGGTAAAAAATAGACTATGGTAGAACAATTATCTCTCGTTGAAGTTGATGAGATTGCGGCGGAAATCAAACCGCCAAAAAAATCGAAAAAAACGTACGGTAAAAAGAACGTCGTCAACAAGTATTGACGGTGCTGACGCATATGTTGCATTCTGAACGCGGAATGGAACGTATGACAACAGCGCGTTTAGCGGAAGAAGTAGGAGTGTCAGAAGCGGCACTTTATCGTTACTTCCCAAGTAAAACCAAAATGTTTGAAGCGTTGATCGATAATATCGAAGCGAATTTATTTAGCCGTATCACCACATCAATTCGTAATGAAACCAATACGATGAATCGAGTGCGTGACATTATGCAAATGATCCTTGACTTTGCGCGTAAAAATCCTGGTTTGACACGTATTTTTGACCGGACATGCATTGATGTTTGAAGAGCCGCTTTTACAGGCTCGTGTCGCCCAATTTTTTGATCGTCTTGAAATGCAATTTGTGAATATTTTACAAATGCGAAAATTACGCGAAGGGCGTGGTTTTAACGTCGATGAACGCATTATTGCAGGGCATTTAGTAACCCTTTGTGAAGGGCAGTTTATGCGTTATGTCCGCACAAACTTCCGTTTAGGTGCAAATCAAAGTTTTGAACAGCAATGGTGTTTTTCTTGAACCGCTTTTTTTGCTTAATTGACTTTAGTTGATAAATATATGATTATTCCGTGGCAAGAATTGCCAACCGAAACCTTAGAAAAATATTGTGGAAAGTGTGGTACTTAGAGAAGGTACTGATTATGGCTCACACGAATTTTCTTTAGAACAAAAAAACAACACCTACTAAACAAGATTCACAATGGAAGTGCAGTGATTGTTTGGTCTGAGTTACATGAATCCATTGATATAAAAAGATAAAATGGAATTTCTAAAATGAATCAATAGGAGCTTATATGTCAGAAGATGTAGAATTACTTGAAGAACAAAAAGTTACAAGACGATGATCAGCAGCGCGATCCTGCTCTGGATTGGTTCCTAACTCACTGCCATTTGCATAAATATCCGGCAAAAATCGACCTTAATCCATGCAGGGGAAGATGCGAATATTTTATATTTCTTAATTAAAGGAAGTGTGATGGTTTCATCGAAAGATGATGAAGGCAAAGAGATGATTTTATCTTATTTAGGTGCCGGACAATTTTTTTGGTGAAGCGGGTTTATTTGACGAAGGTTCGAAACGTTCTGCTTGGGTGAAAACCAAAACCCCTTGTGAAATTGCAGAAATTTCCTATAAAAAAATATCGTCAGCTTATTCAAATTAATCCTGAGATTTTTAATGTTCCTTACTTCTCAGTTATCAAAACGCTTGCAAAAACACGTCTCGACAAGTGACTAACCTGGCCTTTTTAGATGTGGCAGGGGCGTATTGCTCAGGCGCTTATGCATCTAGCAAAAACAACCTGAAGCCATGACTCATCCGGATGGTATGCAGATTAAAATTACGCGTCAGGAAATTGGTCAAATGGTGGGCTGTTCACGTGAAACCGTAGGGCGAATAATTAAGATGCTGGAAGATCAGAATCTCATTCATGCGCACGGCAAAACCATTGTTGTTTACGGCACTCGATAGCAAAAAAATAACCGTCTTTAATCAGACGGTTATTTTATTTTATTACATTGATGTGATAGTTGAAATGCCTTTGTTAATTTTTTTATACAAAAAGTGAGAAAATACTTCTTTTAGTGAAATATCTTAATTGACAAAATAGCGGAAGACTTCTATCATAATACAGCCTTCCAATGTGGTTTGTTTGGAAGTCAGGATTGGTCTCCTGAATATATAAGTGGCTTTTAAAAGATTCTTAATCTTTTAATTTTATATCGCAGACTGGAACCCCAGAGATGCTTTTAAATCTATGGTGGGCTAGGTAGAAATCCCGCAGGGATGCGATGCAGTAAAGCCACTTGCTGTTAAGACCAATTCTGCTTAGTTCCACCACCCTTCAAAAACAATCTTCAATTTTTAAACATTCATCAAAAAAATCACTTCAAACGAGAAATTCTCAGTTAAAAGTACGGTCATTTTTTGCTTTATTTTTGACAAAAAAATACCGGCCCATTTCTGAGTCGGTATTTCATTTTGTGGATTTTATTTCACTTTTTTTGTTTCATGGCTTCTGCTACAAGTTCAGCTTCAGGTCCAAGAACTACTTGTAAGCCATCGTTACCAATTTTCACGATACCTTTTGCACCAAGAGACTTAAGCTGTTCTTCATTAATTTTGTGTTGATCGACTAAGCTTAAACGTAAGCGAGTGATACAAGCATCAATATTTTTGAAGTTATCAGCACCACCTAAAAGCATCAATAAATTTGACCGCTCTTTCTTCGCGAGATTGGCTTGCTGCTGGTTGTGCTGCAGTGGTTTCTTCTGCTTCTTCTGTGCGACCTAATGTTTTTAGGTTGAATGCTTTGATTGCTAAACGGAATACTGCATAGTAAATCACGAAGAATACTAAGCCTTGTACGATTAGCATATACCATTCAACGGCTAACGGGTTGCGTGATGAAAGTACCATATCCACGAGACCCGCACTGAAACCGAAGCCTGCGATCCAATGCATTGTTGCGGCGATAAAGACGGAAATACCAGTTAATACCGCGTGGATGAAGTAAAGCACTGGTGCAACAAACATGAAAGAGAATTCTAATGGCTCGGTGATACCAGTGAAGAATGAGGCAAACGCACCCGCAAGCATGATTGATGCCACTTTAGTTCTTTGACTTGGTTTAGCGCTGAGATAAATCGCTAATGCGGCACCTGGTAAACCGAACATCATGACCGGGAAGAAGCCAGCTTGGTACATACCAGTGACACCAACCGTTGCAGTACCTTCAGCAAGTGATTTCGCACCACCTAAGAAGTTTGGAATGTCATTGATGCCTGCGACGTCAAACCAGAATACTGAGTTCAATGCATGGTGTAAGCCAACAGGAATGAGTAAGCGGTTGAAGAAACCGTAAAGACCAGCACCAACAGCGCCTAAGTCTTTAATGCTTTCACCGAATGATACTAAACCGCCGAAAATATATGGCCAGATGTAAAGCAATACGAAGCTGATGAACATCATGACAAAAGAAACGACGATTGGTACAAGGCGTTTTCCGCTAAAGAAGGAGAGTGCTTTTGGCAATTCTACTTGATAGAAGCGGTTATAAAGTTCAGCCGAAATCACCCCGATCAAAATCCCAATAAATTGGTTATTGATTTTCCCGAAGGCAGCTGGCACTTCACTTACATCGATATGTTGTAGCTGAGCAACACTGCCAGGTGAAAGTAGAGTGGTTACCACATAGTAGCCCACTAAACCTGAAAGTGCAGCGGAACCATGTTTGTCCTTAGATAAACCGAAAGCAACGCCAACGGCAAAAAAGCAGGCCCATGTTATCGATGATAGCACCGCCTGATTTAATTAAAAATGCAGCAAGTTGACTGTTAGCTCCCCAGCCATCTGGGTCAAGCCAATAACCAATACCCATCAGTACAGCCGCTGCTGGTAAGACAGCAACAGGTACCATTAAGGCTTGCCCAATTTTTTGCGCATAACCTAACACATTCATTTTTTTCTCCTATTTATAAGTAATGAAGTATTACTTCATATTCTAAAAGTAAAAATATTTTGTACAAATGTGGCAACTTTATCTCAAAAATTGAGAAGCCGATCACAAATTTTTGAAATTGTACTTCAAAAAAATATTTTTTTATGGTGCAAGTTTTACTGCGTTTTTACTATAATGACCAGAAAGCCAAAAAGGAAACCAAGTGTTACTGTCTAATGTAGGAGTTTATATGTCGAAATTATCACATAATGAAGTCTTAGATAAAATCAAATTTGGTCTTATTGCTTCTTGTCAGCCTGTCGACGACGGCCCGATGGATAAACCAGAAATCGTGGCAGCCATGGCACAGGCTTCTGTTGTTGGTGGTGCCGCTGGATTGCGTATCGAGGGCATAGAAAATCTTAAAGTAACACGCCCTACTGTGAATGTACCGATTATTGGTATTGTGAAACGTGATTTACCAGACAGCCCTGTACGAATTACCCCATTTTTGCATGATATTGAAGATTTAGCGAAAGCTGGTGCAGATATTATCGCCGTGGATGGGACAAATCGCCCTAGACCGGTAGATATTGAAAGTGCGGTCAAAAAAATCCACGAATTAGGCTGTTTAGCCATGGCGGATTGTTCGAATTTAGAAGAAGGCTTGTACTGTCAAAAACTGGGTTTTGATATTGTGGGCAGTACGATGTCTGGCTACACAGGTGGCACTGTGCCGGAAGAGCCTGATTATCAATTAGTTAAAGATTTGAAAGCGGCAGGCTGCCGAGTCATGGCGGAAGGACGTTATAACACCCCTGAGTTGGCGAAAACGGCAATTGAAATTGGTGCTTATTGTGTGACAGTAGGTTCTGCATTAACTCGCTTAGAGCATATCGTAAGTTGGTTTACCGAAGCCATTCATTCAGCGAAAAAATAAAGGAAGAAGATATGTCATTAACAGTGGATAGTGGTCAGACATTACAGCGTTGTTTGGCATTAGATATTGGTGGCACGAAAATCGCTTCTGCTATAGTGAAAAATGGTGAGATTCAGCAGCGAAAACAGATTTCCACGCCACAAGATGATGCTGCGCAAGCGATGCATCAAACCCTTGCTCAATTGCTAAAAGAATATGAAGGGCAGTTTGATTATGTCGCTGTTGCTTCAACGGGTATTATTAATCAAGGCATTCTGACCGCACTTAACCCTAAAAACTTGGGTGGATTAGCCCAATTCCCATTAAAAGACAGCATTGCACAGCACACCGATAAACCAATTGGTTTACTTAATGATGTACAAGCTGCAGCCTATGCCGAGTATCAACTACAAAATCCTAATGATGTTCAAAACTTTACCTTTATTACGGTTTCTACAGGAGTAGGGGGCGGTTTAATTTTAAATCATCGTTTACTTACTGAGCCAAATGGCATAGCAGGACATATTGGTCATACTTTAGCCGATCCTAATGGCCCCGTTTGTGGATGTGGTCGCCGTGGTTGTGTTGAAGCCATTGCATCTGGTCGCGCGATTGAAGCGGTTTCTTCTCAGTGGGATGAGCCTTGTGATCCGAAAGAAGTCTTTGCGCGTTTCCGTCAAAATGATGAAAAAGCGACCGCACTTGTGACTCGTTCAGCCCAAGCTATTGCGAATTTAATTGCGGATTTGAAGATTGGATTAGACATGCAAAAGGTCGTGGTGGGCGGTAGTGTCGGGTTGGCGGAAGGTTATTTACCGTTGGTTCAATCTTTATTAAGTGAACTTCCCGCTGTTTATCACTGCGAATTAGAAAGTGCTCAATTTGGACAAGATGCAGGCTTGATTGGCGCGGCTTACTGGGTAAAAGATTGCTTATTACAAGCAAAAAATACGGGAGTGGTTTATGGCTAAAAACGGCAATATTTTAAATACCATCAGCTCGTTATATCGCAGTTTAACGAAAACTGAAAAGAAAATTGCGGATGCAATTTTATTGAATCCCGATCTTGCGGTGCAGGCTCCTTTAGCTGAAATTGCCGCCCATTTAGAAGTGGGGGAGGCGACCTTTGTACGTTTTTGCCGCACTCTCGGTTTTAAAGGCTTCAGTGATTTTAAATTGGAATTATCCATCGAGCTTGCCACGAAGGATGGCAAAGATAACACTGTATTAGATTCAGATATTACCGATTCTGACAACTCATTGAATATTGCGCATAAGCTGAAATCTGCCATCAATAACGTGATGGATGAAACCATTAATTTATTAGATTTTGAGCAGTTGGAAGAAGCAGTGAAAGCCATTCAGCAAGCGAATCGTGTCTTCTTATTTGGTGTGGGTACATCCGGTATTACTGCGGAAGATGCCAAAAATAAACTGATGCGTATCGGTGTACAAGTCGATGCGACGGGTAATAATCATTTTATGTATATGCAGGCATCGTTATTGACGAAAAAAGATGTGGCAATTGGTTTGAGTCATTCCGGTTATTCTCAAGAAACCACTCATACCATGAAAATCGCCAAAGAAAATGGTGCTAAAACCATTGCGATTACGCACAGTTTGCGTTCACCCATCACAGAATATGCCGATCTTGTTTTAGTGAATGGTAATAAGCAAGGTAAGCTACAAGGCGACTCTATCGGCACGAAGATTGCTCAATTATTCGTATTAGATTTGATTTACGCTTTATTGGTACAGGCATCACAGGAAAGTGCGGTCAAAATAAAGCAAAAAACATTAAATGTCATTTTAGAACAACGTATTAAATAGGAGAGAAAAATGCGTAACTTAAAAGGTATTTTTAGTGCGTTATTAGTATCATTCAATGAAGATGGCTCTATCAATGAAAAAGGTTTGCGTGAAATCATTCGCTATAACATTGATAAGATGAAAATTGATGGTTTATATGTAGGCGGTTCAACAGGTGAAAACTTCATGCTTTCTACGGAAGAGAAAAAAACAAATTTTCCGTATTGCGAAAGATGAAGCAAAAAGACCAAGTCGCATTAATCGCACAAGTGGGTAGCGTAAACTTACATGAAGCAGTGGAATTAGGTAAATATGCAACGGAATTAGGCTATGACAGTCTTTCTGCAGTAACCCCGTTCTACTATAAATTTAGCTTCCCTGAAATCAAACATTACTATGACACTATCATTGCTGAAACAGGCAATAACATGATTGTGTACTCAATTCCGTTCTTAACAGGTGTGAACATGGGTATTGAGCAATTCGGCGAACTTTATAAAAACCCGAAAGTGCTTGGTGTGAAATTTACCGCTGGGGACTTCTATTTATTAGAACGTTTGAAAAAGCTTATCCAAATCACCTCATTTGGGCTGGTTTTTGATGAAATGATGGTACCTGCAGTCTCTCTAGGTGTGGATGGTGCAATTGGTAGTACATTCAACGTTAATGGTGTACGCGCAAGACAAATCTTTGAATTAACCAAACAAGGTAAATTGGCTGATGCGCTTCAAGTTCAACATGTGACCAATGATCTTATCGAAGGCATTTTTAGCAAATGGCTTATATCTCACTATCAAAGAGTTATTGAAACTAGATGGCGTGGATGCAGGTTATTGCCGTGAGCCAATGACAGCGAAAGCGACGCCAGAGCAATTAGCGAAAGCGAAAGAGTTAAAAAGCAAAAATATTTATAAATTAATGGAAAAAGTGACCGCACTTCTTTTTCCTCCCTCTATAGCTGGGAGGAAAGAATGTCGGTAATGGTACTGATAAGGAAGGTTATTATGCGTCTCATTCCTCTGAACAATGAACAACAAGTCAGCCGTTGGGCGGCGCGTCATATTGCTGATCGAATTAATCATTTTAAACCTACTGCAGAACGTCCTTTTGTATTAGGTTTACCAACAGGCAGTACACCACTTAAGACCTATCAAGAATTGATTAAGTTAAATCAAGCGGGAGAAGTGAGTTTTTAAACATGTGGTGACCTTTAATATGGATGAATATGTGGGTTTACCAAAAGAACATCCAGAAAGCTATCACAGTTTTATGCATAATAATTTCTTCAACCATATTGATATTCAACCACAAAATATCAATATTTTGAATGGTAACACAGCTGACCATGATGAAGAATGTCGCCGTTATGAAGAAAAAATTAAATCTTACGGCAAGATTCATTTATTTATGGGCGGTGTAGGCGTTGACGGCCATATTGCCTTCAATGAGCCAGCGTCTTCTTTAAGTTCGCGCACCCGTATTAAAAACCTTAACACCAGATACGATTATTGCGAATTCTCGTTTCTTTAATAACGATGTAAATCAAGTACCAAAATATGCTTTAACAATCGGTGTGGGTACATTACTTGATGCAGAAGAAGTAATGATTTTAGCAACAGGCCATAATAAAGCCTTAGCCGTGCAAGCTGCGGTAGAAGGCAGTATTAATCACCTTTGGACAGTAAGTGCTTTACAGCTCCATCGCCATTTTGTTTTAGTATGTGATGAGCCTGCTCTGCAAGAATTAAAAGTGAAAACAGTGAAATATTTTTACTGAATTAGAAGGTCGTGCGATTCATAGTGTGTTATAAGTGCGGTTAATTTTAATTGGATTTTAGGAAGGTATGATGAAGTATGCATTAATTAACAGCGTAATCTACACGAAAAATGAAGTGTTAAGAGATTATGCAGTGGTTATTGAAGGGGAATATATTCAAGCCGTTATTCCACAAAGCGAATTAGAAAGTGGAATTAAAACCATTGATTTGAAAGGGCATAATCTCACAGCGGGTTTTATTGATTTGCAATTAAATGGCTGTGGCGGCGTGATGTTTAACGATCAAACAAGCGTGGAAACATTAGAAATTATGCAAGCCACGAACTTAAAATCAGGCTGTACCAGTTTCTTGCCAACATTTATTACTGCACCAGATGAAGATATAAAACGCGCAGTAAATATTATGCGTGAGTATTTGAATAAGCATAAAAATCAAGCGCTTGGCTTACACATCGAAGGCCCTTATTTAAGTCTTGAGAAAAAAGGTGTGCATCGTCCGGAATATATCCGTGAAGCGACGCCAGAGATGAAAGATTTCTTGTGTGATAATGCGGATGTGATTACTAAGTTAACTATTGCTGCTGAAAACCAAACGGTGCAATATATTCCTGATTTTGTGAAAGCAGGCATTATTGTGTCTATTGGCCATTCTAATGCGACTTATGAAGTAGCAAAAGCCGCCTTTCATAAAGGGGCAACTTTTGCGACACACTTGCATAATGCGATGTCGCCGATCAGTTCAGGACGTGCGATGGGCGTAGTTGGCGCAGTGTTAGATTCCGATGTTTACACGGGGATTATTGTAGATGGCGTGCATGTGAATTTTGGTAACGTTCGCTTAGATAAAAAAGCGAAAGGTGACAAACTTTGCATTGTAACCGATTCTCTTGCTGCTGCAGGTGCACCACCTGAATTGGAAACTTTCACTTTTGTAGGAAAACCGATTTATGTGAAAGAAGGTCGTTGTTACGACGCAAATGGTACGATTGCGGGCGCATCGATTACCATGATGGAATCTATTAAGAATGCTGTAGAGTATGTGGAAATTCCATTAGCAGAAGCGATTCGTATGAGTAACCTGTACCCAGCAAGAGCGATTGGCGTAGATGACCGTTTAGGTTCTGTTGAAGCGGGTAAAGTGGCTAATTTGGCTGTATTCACAAAAGATTATGATGTGATTGGTACCGTATTGAATGGTGAATGGAAACCAAACTAAAGTGCGGTCAAAAATAGCATTGTTTTAAACGTAATCCGATCTTTAAACAGATCGGATTATTTTTTATGGTTGCAATTCGGTGATCTTACCGGTATCCACTTGGAATAATTTCCCTTTACCAACCTGCATTTCTTTGAGTTGGCCTTGAGTAATAGCGGTTACGAAAACTTGAGAACCACTTTGTTGCAAGCGTTCAGCTAGAAGCGCACGTTTATGTTGATCCAACTCTGAGGCAAAGTCATCAATTAGAAAGATACAATGACGTTGTTTTTGAATCATTAAATGCTCACCTTGGGCTAAACGTAGCGCACACATCAATAATTTTAATTGACCACGAGAGAGTACATCTTCCACGGGGAGTCCATTGGCTTTAAAGCGGAAATCGGCTTTTTGTGGACCTGAAACCGTATAGCCAATGGCTTTATCTCGCTCAAAGTTTTGCGCCAGTAATTCGCCATATTCTGTCTCTTTCTCCCAGCCTTGATGAAAGCTCACAGTAATTTCTAATTCAGGTAAAAAAATAACTGGCAGGTTTTTTTCGATCTCAGGACGTAAGGCTTCTGCATATTCAGCGCGCCAATCACTTACTTGATGGGCTAATTTAGCTAATTCAATGTCCCATATTTTTATTGCAGAATAAGGCTGATTTTGACTGAGTGCGGCATTTCGCTGCTTTAATAAACGGTTTAAAGGCAACCCAAGAGGAATGGAAACTATTATGGTGGTGGAATAAGCCCCAATCTAAAAATGCACGTCGAAAACTTGGCCCACCGTTTAATAGGGTAAGTCCTTCAGGCGTAATTAATTGCATGGGTAAAAGGTGAGCGAGATCGGCAATTTTATTGCCGTCTTCACCATTTATTTTCGCGATGGTATTACCTTGACGAAGCTTTTGTAATCCAACAGACCATTGATGCTGGCTTTCTTGAATTTGGCCAAAAAGCGTGAAATGAGGTTCGTCGTAAGAAATGATGCGATTTGCGACCGCACTTTTGAAAGAGCGTCCATGCCCGAGATAAAAAATTGCTTCTAATAAGCTCGTTTTTCCGCTGCCGTTATTGCCGACTAAAAAGTTAAAGCCGTGATCAAATTCAAGATCCACGGCATTTAGATTTCTAAATTTTTCAACAATTAAGCGGGAAATGGCCATTATTCTTAGAGGCGCATTGGCATAATGACGTATTCTGCGCTTGCATCTTCGCTGTTTTCAATTAAGCAGCTTGATGATGCATCTGTGAGGCGAATGCGTACTTGTTGGCATTTTAGGGCATTCAATACATCTAAAATGTAAGTTACATTAAAAGCCGACTTCCATTTCTTCACCTTGATAATTCACATCCACGATTTCTTCTGCCACTTCGTGTTCTGGGTTCGATGCGGTAATTTTAAGTTGGTTTTCACTTAAGTTTAAACGAACGCTACGTACACGTTCATTTGAAAGGATAGAAGCGCGTACAAAGGCTTGTTTTAAGGTTTCCCAGTTACCTTCTACGATACGAGTTGCATTACGTGGTAATACGCGACGGTAATCCGGGAAGCGACCATCAATGAGTTTTGAGGTAAACACAATGTGGTTTAAGTGAATACGAAGATTATTCGTGCCGATTTGCAAACGAGCAAGTTCGTCACTGCTTTCTAATAAGCGATTCAGTTCTAATACACCTTTGCGAGGGAGAATAACTGAATGGGTTTGCAGATCTTGATCTAATTCGATCGTACAAACAGCAAGACGGTGACCGTCAGTTGCAACAGTACGTAATAAATTACCTTCTGTTTCAAATTTCATGCCGTTTAAGAAATAGCGGGCATCCTGGTTTGCCATTGAAAATTGAGTTGCTTCAATTAAGCGACGCAGGGTGCTTTGCGGTAAGGCAAAATCCACTTCAGATTGCCAATCCGTTAGATTTGGATATTCTTCAGCGGGCAGAGTAGTAAGATTAAACTTACTGCGACCAGATTCCACAATAGCACGATCTTCTTCAAAGGTAACTGTAATTTCAAATTCATCTGATAGCGTGCGGCAAATATCTAAGAATTTTTTAGCCGGAATAGTAAACGCGCCATCAGCGGTTGAAGACGAAAGTTGAGTATAGCTAGAAAGCTCAACTTCAAGGTCTGTACCTGTAATGGTTAAACGGTTATCTTCAATTTGTAATAACACGTTATTTAATACAGGAATATTCGGACGATTGCTTAATACGCCACAAACTTGCTGTAAGGGTTTTAATAGATTTTCTCTTGAAATGCTAAATTGCATCATTGGCTCCTTATGCAGATAATGTGCGAATTAAATTCGCTCAATCCTCTTGAATACTGCTGTCTTTTTCACGGAATTTTGGCACTTCACGGCAGGCATTTAAGACTGTCGTATGGTCGCGTTCAAAGGCACGGCCAATTTCGGTAAGCTTTTATTGGTTAATTCTTTTGCTAACGCCATCGCAACTTGGCGTGGACGAGTGACGGATCTTGCTCTGCTTTTTGATTTTAAATCCGCCACTTTAATTCGATAGTATTCTGCCACGACTTTCTGAATGTTTTCAATGGTTACCAAACGTTCTTGTAGGGGCAAGAATATCTTTTAATGTGTCACGGACAAAATCAATATCAATCTGACCACCTTTGAAGTCTTGCATCGCTTTCACTCTGTTTAATGCGCCTTCTAATTCACGAACATTGGTGCGTAAGCGTTGGGCAATAAAGAATGCCACTTCTTCCGGCAGATCCATATTATGTTCTTCTGCTTTTTTCAGCAAAATCGCAACTCGGGTTTCTAAATCAGGTGGCTCAATCGCAGTGGTTAAACCCCAGCCGAAACGAGATTTTAGGCGTTCTTCAATTTTTCTCAATTTCTTTTTGGATAGCGGTCAGAGGTCAAAATAATTTGACGGCCAGTTTCAAATAAATTATTGAAAATATGGAAAAATTCTTCTTGTGTTTTTTCTTTTTCTGCGAAGAATTGAATATCATCCACTAATAATGCATCAAGAGAACGATAGAATTTTTTGAATTGATCCATTTTATTATCACGCATCGCTTTGACCATGTGTTGCATAAAGTTATTAGCATGGATATAAAGCACGCGGGCATTCAGTTTATTCGCTAAAATGCCATTACCGATTGCGTGTAACAAGTGGGTTTTACCTAAACCTGTACCCCCATATAAAAAGAATGGGTTTGCCGTTGGTTCACCTGGTGCAAGAGCGAGTTTTTGACCGACAGCACGAGCGAGTTGGTTTGATTTACCTTCAACAAAGTTTTTCAAATAAATGTTTATGGTTTAGATGAGATTCAAATTTAGTGGGAACATCAGATTCTTGCTGAAAACTCACCGCACTTTCTTGATGATTATTCGTTTGAGTTGAGGCTGGTTCAACGGTTTTTGGTGCAGGTTTCACCCCTTCTTTTACAATAATTTGTAAATTTGGATTTTTCGCAAGGGCTTGGCAAATTTGATGAATTTGTGCCAAGTAGTGATTTTCCACCCAGCTTTTCACAAACATATTGGACGCATATAACACCACTTGATCTTGCGAGATGACATCTGCTTGTAATGGGCGTAACCACGTGCTGAGATCCATCGGAGAAACTTGATCTTGTAGTTGTGATAAGCAATCTTGCCATAGGGTAGAAAGGCTCACGATAAATTATCCTTATGTTATATGCGTATAAAATAAAAGCCGCGAAAGAGCGGTTAAAAATCGAGAAGAATTTTACAATAATTTAGGCAAAAGATCTTCTGTTGGTCGTCAAAAAAAGACAAAAAGGTTGCTTGAGATTTTGTCCAAAATCCGTATAATCCCCACGATTTTAGAAGAAACGGAAGATTATTTCGGAATTTTCTCTTTTCTTATTTGACGAAAGCCCAATTTATGATTAAAATTGCGGTCTATTTTTTATAACCCTTGTTGTGTTTTGAATATCAAAACAGTAAACCATTTTGATTTAGGTAGATTACAATGAAACGTACATTTCAACCTTCTGTATTAAAACGTAGCCGTACTCACGGTTTCCGTGCTCGTATGGCAACTAAAAAAACGGCACGTCAAGTTTTTAGCTCGTCGTCGTGCTAAAGGTCGTAAGAGTTTATCTGCATAATCACCTCTTTTAGTGATTAAGCTAAACTTCTCTCGGGAGTTACGATTGTTAACTCCCACTCAATTCAAAAATGTCTTCGAACAACCGTTTCGAGCAAGCACCCCTGAAATTACCATTCTCGCACGCAAAAATAATCTTGAGCACCCACGCTTAGGGTTTTAACTGTGGCTAAAAAACATCTTAAACGAGCGCATGATCGTAATCGTATCAAACGTTTAGTTCGTGAAAGTTTTCGTTTATCCCAACATAATTTGCCTTCTTGTGACTTTGTCTTTGTAGCGAAACGTGGCATTGGTCAGCTTGATAATAAAACGTTTTTACAAACTTTGGATAAATTATGGGCACGTCACATTCGTTTGGCACAAAAATCCTCATCGCTTTAATTAAGTTTTATCAAGTAGCGATTAGCCCTTTAATCGGGCCCCGTTGTCGTTTTGTGCCAACCTGTTCTTGTTATGGTATTGAGGCGTTAAAAACACATGGATTGTTAAAAGGTAGTTGGCTTACGCTAAAACGTGTATTAAAATGTCACCCCTTAAGCGCCGGTGGATTCGATCCTGTTCCGCCGAAAAAGATTAATAATAACGATGAGAAAAAATAATGGACTCAAGACGTAGCCTATTAGTGCTTGCACTACTCTTTATTTCTTTCCTTGTTTATCAGCAATGGCAACTTGATAAAAATCCACCGGTTCAACAACAGACCACGGAACAAACAACAGCCGCCTCTTCTGATGTCCCGGCAAGTTCTTCTTCATCTGCTGAAGTAGTGGCAGATTCACAAACAAAAGGTCAAATTATCACATTAGAAAATGATGTACTCCGTTTGAAAGTGGATACATTAGGGTGGTGATGTAATCAGTTCTGAATTATTAAAAATATGATGCAGAATTAGGTTCAAAAGAACCTTTCGTCTTGTTAAAAGATACAAACGAGCATGTTTACATTGCACAAAGCGGCTTGATCGGTAAAAACGGGATCGATACAAAAGCAGGTCGCGCGCAATATCAAGTTACGGGTGATAATTTCAAATTAGCAGAAGGTCAAAATGAACTTTCTGTACCATTAACATTTGAAAAAGATGGTGTCACTTATCGTAAAATCTTTGTGTTAAAACGCGATAGCTATGATGTCGGTGTTAACTTTGAAATTGTGAACCAAAGTGGTAGCGCAATTGAAGTTGAACCTTATGGCCAATTAAAGCATACATTAGTTGAAAGCAGCGGTAACGTGGCAATGCCTACTTATACCGGTGGTGCGTATTCGTCTTCTGAAACAAATTACAAAAAATACAGCTTCAGCGATATGAAAGACAAAAATCTTTCTATCGATACCAAAGCAGGTTGGGTTGCTATTTTACAACACTATTTCGTATCAGCTTGGATCCCAAATCAAGATGTAAATAACCAACTTTATAGTATTACAGACAGCAAAAATAACGTTGCATCTATTGGTTATCGTGGTCCAGTGGTATCTGTTCCAGCGGGTGCAACAGAAACAATTACCAGCTCATTATGGACTGGTCCAAAATTACAAAACAAAATGGCTGAAGTGGCTAACCACTTAGACTTAACTGTCGATTATGGTTGGGCATGGTTCATCGCGAAACCATTATTCTGGTTATTAACGTTCATTCAAAGTATTGTATCTAACTGGGGGGTGGCAATTATTTGTGTCACCTTAGTGGTGAAAGCGATTTTATATCCGCTCACAAAAGCACAATATACTTCTATGGCGAAAATGCGCATGTTGCAACCAAAAATGCAAGAAATGCGTGAACGTTTTGGTGATGATCGTCAACGTATGAGCCAAGAAATGATGAAGCTTTACAAAGAAGAAAAAGTAAATCCACTTGGCGGTTGCTTACCATTAATCCTTCAAATGCCAATCTTCATCGCATTATACTGGACGTTTATGGAAGCGGTTGAACTTCGTCATGCGCCATTCTTTGGTTGGATTCAAGATTTATCGGCACAAGACCCTTACTACATTCTCCCAATCTTAATGGGTGGATCAATGTTCTTGTTACAAAAAATGTCACCTACACCAGTTGCCGATCCAATGCAACAAAAAGTGATGAACTTCATGCCGTTGATCTTCATGTTCTTCTTCCTCTGGTTCCCGGCAGGTCTGGTACTTTACTGGTTAGTGTCTAACTTAATCACTATCGTACAACAACAAATGATCTACCGTGGTTTAGAGAAAAAAAGGGCTACATACCCGTAAAAAAATAATCACTAACCGCACCTTTGGGTGCGGTTTTTTATATATTTATGATGTTCAATACAAGGCTAAAAAGTTATTTCGTTATTTATTTTAATTGGGCTAATTATATATCCCTACTCTTTTCGGATAAAAAGCCTAATTCTTGGTGCTCGTTTTGATGTTTATGTTTCCCTTGTATTAAGCATCCTTCTTTTTTCAGTCATGATTTATTGGGAAGTGGAAAATGTCCTTTTACAAAGGAAAGCAAAAGCCTAAAAAGAGCTTCCAATAAAAAGAAACCCAAAAGAAAATATTTTTTTATAACATATTAGAGTATATTTTTTTCTCTGTGGTTGTTTTTGTTGCTTTTTCTTACTCTCAAACACCTTCTTAACTTTCTATGTTTCTATTTGGGGGCAAGAAGAAAACTATCTAGCCGAGGTTACTTATAAGCGTAAAAACAAATCGATATATAGTATTTATATTTCATCTAATCAATATGGAAATGAAAGATTCACTTCTAAAAAGGTTTATAATTTGGTAGAGAATGGGCAAATACTCCAAATTTATAAAAAAAGAACGAGCTCGGTCTCCTATATTGATGCATCTGAAGTAATGAAACTTAATGCTCTTTCCAATTAATTTTTCCTCAAGATAACCGCAATAAGAGCGGTCAATTTTTAGTGAGTTTTTATGAAAGAAACAATCGTTGCACAAGCGACAGCGCCAGGACGTGGCGGTATTGGTATTTTGCGTGTATCCGGCCCGAAAGCGGTTGAAGTGGCACAAGCGGTACTGGGTAAATGTCCTAAACCAAGAATGGCAGATTATTTACCTTTTAAAGATGCTGATGGCACAGTTTTAGATCAAGGTATTGCACTTTATTTTAAATCACCGAATTCTTTTACAGGTGAAGATGTATTGGAATTGCAAGGTCATGGTGGGCAAGTGGTATTAGATTTGTTGCTAAAACGAGATCTTACAACTTGATGGTGTTCGTCTTGCGCGTCCCGGTGAATTTTTCAGAACAGGCTTTTTAAAACGATAAATTAGATTTAGCTCAAGCAGAAGCCATTGCAGATTTGATTGATGCCACTTCGGAGCAAGCCGCTCGTTCGGCATTAAAAATCATTACAAGGTGAATTTTCCAATAAAGTAAATCAGTTGGTGGATTCTGTGATTTATCTTCGTACTTATGTGGAAGCATCGATTGATTTTCCCGATGAAGAAATTGACTTTTTGGCAGATGGTAAAATCGAAGCAAAATTACGAGAAATCATCAATCAACTTGATTTAGTCCGTAGCGAAGCGAAACAAAGGCTCGATTTTACGTGAAGGGATGAAAGTGGTGATTGCGGGGCGTCCGAGATGCAGGAAAATCAAGTTTATTGAGATGCTTTAGCAGGCAGAGAAGCAGCCATCGTGACTGATATTGCAGGGACGACGCGTGATGTGTTGCGTGAGCATATTCATATTGATGGCATGCCTTTACATATTATTGATACTGCAGGACTTCGTGAAGCAACAGATGAAGTTGAACGAATCGGGATCTCGCGTGCGTGGACGGAGATTGAGCAAGCCGATCGTATAATCTTAATGTTAGACAGCAGCGATCCTGATAGCCAAAATATTGAAAAAGTGCGGTCAGAATTTTTATCAAAATTGCCAAATAATATGCCAGTGACCATTGTTCGCAATAAAGTCGACTTAAGCGGCGAGGCTGTTGGGATAAAAGAAGAAAATGGAACAACGACTGTTTGTTTATCGGCTCAAACACATCAAGGCGTAGATTTATTACGTGAGCATTTAAAACAGGCGATGGGTTTCCAAACAGGGATGGAGGGGGGCTTCTTAGCACGCCGCCGTCATCTTGATGCATTAGAAAAAGCGGCCGAACATTTGCAAATTGGGTTAGTCCAATTAACCGAGTTTCATGCAGGTGAATTGTTAGCAGAAGAACTTCGTTTAGTTCAAGCTAACCTGAGTGAAATTACGGGGCAATTTACCTCGGATGATTTACTCGGCAATATTTTCAGTTCTTTCTGTATTGGAAAATAAACTTTAGTTTATGACTTTTCATATGTTGTGGGTCATTGCTCTTGGTCTTTCGATGGATGCCTTTGCCGTATCCATCTCTAAAGGCTTAGCAATGCGTGCTTTTCGATGGAAACAAGCATTAGCTATCGCATGCTGCTTTGGATTATTCCAGGGCATTATGCCAGCAATCAGTTATGTTGTTGGGGCTACAATTTAGTCAGATGATTCAAAATTGGGATCATTGGATTGCTTTTTGTTTTTGCTTGCTCTCATCGGTGTGAATATGATTCGAGAAGGACTTAGCTCGGATGATGAACCCGCTCCCTCATTGATTAGTTTAAAACATTTGCTAACACTTGGTGTAGCAACGAGTATTGATGCGTTAGCCGTCAGTGTCTCTTTTGCTTTTCTTTCCGTAGACATTTTTATTGGCTGTCTTCATTATAGGTTTAACAACCTTTGTCATCTCTTTTTATTGGTGTAAAGAGCGGTCATTTTTTTAGGGAAAAAATTCAAAAAGCAAAGCAGAAATTTTTGGTGGTTTAGTGTTAATCGTTATGGCTATAAAAATCCTACACGAACACGGCGTTTTTTAAGTGCGAATTTTCGCCTTTTAGATTATAATCTTACGAACTTTGTCTTTTTTAAAAGGGTAATAATTGAATGTTAATTGAAAAAATGCATGGCGTCGCCCATAGCTTTATCAGGGAAAGCGATCTTTGCTTTACTTCCAGTTTCATTTTTAATTGGTGGGATGTCAGGCTATTTGTATGGCGGCAGCGAGAGTTTTGCTGCAAAAGTGAATGGCGAAACGATCTCTCAACAAGATTTTTTAAATCGTTATAACCAAGAGTTTGAAGCGCGAGCACAACAAGAAGGCGAAAGTTTCTTAGCGAAAACTGACTCTGTAGAATTTGTGACCGCACTTCGTCAAAATTTAATTCAACGTTTGGTGGACCAAGAATTAATCCGTCAATATGCGAAAGAATTAAAATTAGGTGTAAGTGATGACATGATCAAACGTGCGATTGTAAGCGATCCTAACTTACAATCTAACGGTAAATTTGATAATGCCCGTTATCAACAATTATTGACTCAAAATGGTTTAACATCCGATACCTATGCGGCTATTTTACGTAATGCATTAACACTTGAACAAATGCAAAACGGTTTGGCTGACAGTGAATTTGTTGTGCCAGCTCAAGTAAAAGATAGTGCACAAACCTTTTTTTCCAAAAAACGTATCGCTCGTCTTGCAACACTTCCATTAGCCGATGAAGTGGCAAAAACAAAAAGTAACAGAAGAAGAAATTAAAGCGTATTACGATGCGAATGCGAAATCACTTGTTCAACCTGAACAGGCTAAAGTCCAATATATTCGCGTCTCAGCAAATGAATTAGGTAAGTTACAACCTGTCACTGAAACACAAATTGCGCAATATTATCAAGAAAATAAAGCGCAATTCATTAGCCAAAAATTAGCACACATCCAATTAGCGACTGAGAAAGAAGCAGATGCGGTTTATCAAGAACTGCAAAAAGGCGCTGATTTTGCTGAGTTAGCAAAAGCGAAATCTGTGGATAAACTTTCTGGTGCACAAGGCGGTGAATTAGGTTGGGTAAAAGACAACGAATTACCGAAAAACTTTGAAGATGCCGCATTATTATTAAATGTTGGTCAATATAGCACACCAGTTAATGTGGATGGGGCTTACCATATTATTTTAGTGCAAGATCGTAAAGAACGTACGTTAGACGAAGTGAAAGAGCAAATCGCGGATACCGTACGTAAAAACTTAGCAGGAAGTCGTTTCCAAGCGGTAGAAAAAGTGGTTCGTGCAAAAGCAGCAGAAAGCAGTGATTCTTTAGCTGCGGTAGCTGAAGCTGCAGGCGTGAAAGTGGAAGAAACAGATTATTTCGGTAAAAATAATGTCCCTGCGGCGTTAAATTTCCCAAATGTGACTTCTGCCATTTTTGAATCAGATATTGCAAACGGTGGCGCAAATTCTGAGCTATTAACTGTGGGTGAAAATGAATTTGTTGTGGTGCGTGTTGTGGATCATAAAAGCTGAAGGTTTACAAAGCCTTGATGAAGCGAAAGCAACGATTGAGCAGTTCTTAAAACGTGAAAAAGCTGATAAAGTATTAGCTGAAAAAGCAGAGCAAGCCGTTAAAGCGCTATCTGCCGATCCAACCAAACTACCAGCAGGTATTAGTTTTGGTGAGCCACAAACCTTTACGTTAGTGGATAATAAAAGATCCAGTGCTTTATGAAGGTGTATTTGCTATTGCAAAAACCACAAGATGGTAAAGCGGCTTATCAAGTTGCTCGTAACAGCAAAGGTGATGTGGTTTTGGTTGCTCTTGAACGCGTAGAAGAACCTACTTTAAGTGAACAAGAATTAGCGAAATTTAGCACTCAACTTGTTCGTGCGCGTCAAGGCGAATTGCAAGGACAGTTAATGCAAGCATTACGTGAAAAAAAGCACAGATCGAGATTAATACCAGCTTTATTAATCAAGATGATTCAGAAGAAGGTGCGGCTCACTAAGCCGATTGAAATGTCATTCATCATCAATTTCTGATGGAAAAATAAAAAGCAAAGTGCGGTAAATTTTGACCGCACTTTTTTTATAAAAATAAGGAGAAGACTATGGCTCAAGAAACCATTTTCAGCAAAAATTATTCGTAAAGAAATTCCTGCCAATATTGTTTATCAAGATGAATTAGTAACCGCATTCCGTGATATTTCACCGCAAGCGAAAACCCATATTTTGATTATCCCAAATAAAGTGATTCCAACGGTTAATGATGTGACAGAACAAGATGAAGCTACCTTAGGTCGCTTGTTTACTGTCGCAGCTAAAATTGCTAAAGAAGAAGGCATTGCCGAAGACAGTTACCGTTTAATTGTGAACTGTAATAAACATGGTGGACAAGAAGTATTCCATATTCATATGCATCTTGTTGGTGGTGAACCTTTAGGTAGAATGTTGGCGAAATAATGAAAAAGATCCTCATTACAGCAACGGTATTATTTTTGACGGCTTGTTCATCCGCACCAAATATTGTGGGAACCAATAAGCCAATTTTAAATATGGCGGCAAATTTAGCGCCGGCTTTAGATGTTGATTTGTCTGATAATACCGCGGCTTTAAAAAATAAAACTACACAGCAACTCAATGTGCTTTACCATCTTTATTGGTATAACACACAAGGTGTAACGCAAGTTTGGCCGAATCAGCAAGAAAGCCAATCAGGCAATATTTTATTGCAACCGCAAGAAAAGAAAGTGTTTGAACTACCAAAACCAAGCACAGAAAGTACTAATTATCGTCTTTACTTACAATAGGTTATGTCCACACTATTAATTGACCTTGAAGGTCATGAGCTTAAACAAGAAGAAGTTGAATTACTGGAACATCCTTTAGTTGCCGGTTTGATTTTATTTACCCGCAATTTTTATGATCGTCAGCAAGTTCAAGCGCTAATTAAATCCATTCGTCAACGAGTGAAAAAGCCCTTATTGATCACAGTCGATCAAGAAGGTGGTCGCGTGCAACGTTTCCGTGAAGGTTTCACTCAACTCCCCGCGATGCAAGCTTTTGCGGCATTAGTTAAGGATTCAACTCAGCAACAACAAATAGCAAAAGAAGCGGGCTGGCAAATGGCGGCTGAAATGGTGGCGCTAGATATTGATTTGAGTTTTGCTCCCGTGTTGGATTTAGGGCATGAATGTCGTGCGATTGGCGATCGTAGTTTTGGCTGTGATGTAAAAAGTGCGGTCAATTTGGCGGCGGCTTTTATTGATGGTATGCACCAAGCAGGCATGGCAACAACAGGAAAACATTTCCCAGGACACGGCCATGTTTTAGCCGATTCTCATCTTGAAACCCCTTATGATGAGCGAGCAAAAGAGGTGATTTTTTTAATCATGATATTTTTGCCATTTCAGCAATTAATTCAACAAAGTAAGCTTGATGCGATTATGCCGGCTCACGTGATTTATACGCAATGTGATAGCCAGCCAGCAAGCGGTTCGCGTTATTGGTTAAAAAGAAATTTTTGCGTAAACAGTTGGGTTTCAAGGGGCGATTTTTCTCTGATGATTTAGGGCATGAAGGGAGCTGGTTTTATGGGCGATTTTGTGGCCCGTAGTGAAAAAGCCTTGAATGCTGGTTGTGACTTATTATTGCTTTTGTAATGAACGTGAAGGTGTTATTCAAGTGCTTGATAATCTCAAGTTAGAGGAAACAACGGAGCATTTTTGCAGCACGCCAAGATCGCTTGAAATCGCTCTTTAAACAAAAAAATCCTTTGATTGGTCAGAACTCACAAAAACTTCGCGTTGGATTGAAAATCATCAAAAACTGACCGCACTTCAACAAGAGTGGCTTGCTTCTAAATGATTGATTGCCATCATTATCAAAAAGGCGATTGCCGTTCTTGTCAATGGTTTGAAATGCCTTATGAACAGCAACTCGCCAAGAAAGAAGAGCATCTTAAACAACAACTTGCCAAATTAGATTGTGATAATTTAATTTGGCATCCGCCTTTTATTCCTCTGAGTATGCCTTTTCGTAATAAAGCGAAAAATGGTGGTAAGTGGCGCGGTGGAACGTCCTATTTTAGGTATTTTACAAGACCCGAATGATCCACAAAGTGCGGTGGATTTATGTGATTGCCCGCTTTATCCGCAACGCTTTGTAGAGCTATTCCCAATTCTAAAAGATTTTATTGGGCGCGCGGGTTTAGTCCCTTATAACGTGGCTAAGCAAAAAGGTGAGCTCAAATATATTCTGCTCACAGAAAGCCAACATACAAAAAAATTGATGTTGCGTTTTTGTATTGCGTTCAGAAACTAAATTGCCGTTAATTCAACGTGAGTTTGCAGGGTTATTGGAAAAATTACCACAACTTGAAGTGGTGAGTGTGAATATCCAACCTCAACACGCTGCGATCTTAGAAGGTGAGAAAGAAATCTTTTTGACGGATCAACATACTTTATCGGAAAGTTTTAATGGTATTCCGTTGTTTATTCGTCCTCAAGGTTTCTTCCAAACAAATCCACTTGTAGCGCAAGGATTATATGCAACAGCACAAGATTGGGTACAAGATTTTCCGATTACTAAACTTTGGGATCTCTTTTGTGGCGTTGGAGGCTTTGGACTTCATTGTGCTAAAGCTTTGCAGGATAAACATCAAAAAGAAGTGGAATTAACGGGAATTGAAATTTCGCTATCCGCTATCCAAGCGGCGACTCAATCCGCTCAGGTGTTAGGGGCTAAACAACGTTAAATTCCAATCTTTGGATGCGGCTAATTTTGCTTTAGCACAAGATGAAAAATAAACCAGATTTGGTGATCGTCAACCCGCCTCGTCGAGGTATCGGAAAAAGAACTTGCTGAATTTCTCAATAAAATGCAACCGCACTTTATTCTTTATTCTAGTTGCAACGCGATTTCCATGGGAAAAGATTTGCAGCATCTAACCAATTATAAACTTAGTCAAATTCAATTATTTGATATGTTCCCGCATACAGCGCATTATGAAGCACTGACATTGCTGGAACTCAATCCTTAATAAAAAAGCTAACATCTCTGTTAGCTTTTTTTATTTAGAAATTTAACCGCACTTTTATTTTTGCTATAAATTAATGCTATTAAGAAGAATGCAGCCTGTAACAAAAATAATACAAGCACCAGTGGAGGCATCAAAATGATAGCTAAGTAGGACGCCTAGTAGGCTTGCAGTCACGGCGCTGATAATCGCGATAACGAGCATTTTATCGAAGCGATTGGTCAGTGTGAGAGCAGTGATGCCCGGTGCAATTAGCATGGCTACAACCAAAATCACTCCAACGACTTGCATCGTACTCACAATGGTGAGTGCGAGTAATGTGAGTAAGCCATAATGCAATAATTTAGGCGAGAGACCTGCAACACGAGCATGGCTAGGGTCAAAGCAATAAAGCAGAAAATCACGACGTTTTAATCCAAGTAAAATAAAAATGATCAAGGCGATAATAGCCGTTTGAATCAGCTCTTGTCGGCTTACACCTAATACGTTACCGAATAAGATATGTGTAAGATGTTGTGAGGTTTTGGATTTTTAGTGAATAGCACCAAACCAATGGCAAACATCCCCGAAAAATACAATCCCCATCGCGGTATCTTCTTTGATACGGCTATTCTCTTTTAAATAACCCACCCCTAAGGCACAGGCAATACCTGAGACAAAGGCACCAATCACTAATGGAATACCCGCTAGAAAAGCCAAGACAATCCCAGGTAGTACAGCATGGGAAATGGCATCGCCCATCAATGACCATCCTTTCAACACCAAATAGCAAGAGAGTAGTGCACAGATCACGGCAACCACTAATGCGGTGAGTAACGCATTTTGCATAAAGGCAAATTGAAATGGCTCAACGAAAATAGCGAATATTTCACTCATGAGCCACCGCCTTACGTCGTTTTTGGCTGATTAATCCGTATTTAGGCGAGAATAGAAAAGCCAATAAAAATAACAAGGTTTGTAATGTTACGATGACACCACCTGTTGCGCCATCGAGATAATAGCTTAAATAAACACCGACGAAACCAGTGATTGCGCCTAATGCTACGGCAATTTTGATGAGGGTTTTGAACTTATCAGTAAGTAAATAGGCGGTTGCGCCTGGTGTGATTACCATCGCAATTACTAAAATCGCACCGACAGTTTGTAATGCCGCAACGACACAAGCACTCAAGAGTGTAAAAAAGAGAACTTTGTAAAACAGTGGTGAAAGTCCAACTGTAATTGCTTGCGTTTCATCAAAGAAAATCAGTAACAGATCCTTCCAAAAAATAAGCAATAAGACCAAGCAAATCAACATAATGATGGCTACTTGATAAATATCTTCATCGGCAATCCCGAGGATATTACCGAGAATGATGTTTTGCACATTTATCGAGGTTGGATTCAAGGAAATAATCAGTAAACCTAAGGCAAAAAAGGTACTGAAAATAAAGCCGATAACAGCATCTTCTTTGAGTTTAGAAATGGATTTGATCCATAAAATGGAAAGTGCGGCCAAAATTGCCGGCAAAAAAAGCACCTAAAGCATAGGGGAGTGAAAAGGCATAAGCTATCGCCACACCTGGAACCACGGAATGAGAAAGCGCATCACCAATTAATGACCAACCTTTCAACATTAAATAGGCAGAAAGAAAGGCACAAATGCCACCGACTGCGGTACTTATCCACATGGCTTTTTGCATATATTCATAGGAGAAAGGTTCCAGTAAATATTCAAGCATAGCTTATTCCTTGTCAGACGGAGGCAGACGACAAGATTTTACAGCCGTTGCTGGCGGATCATTTTTGGTTTCGCCATAGAAGACAACTGGGCGTTCATCATCCGTAAGCACGGTGACTGCACGTTTATCTTCATCATTATGCAGATCTTCACCCAATAATTTGATGTGTCGTAATACACCACCAAAGACTTTTTCCAAATTATGCTGATTGAATGTATCTTCCGTTTTACCGGCAGCAATTACAGTACGGTTAATCATCACCACTTGATCACAGAAGTCTGGTACAGAACCCAAGTTGTGGGTAGAAACTAAAATTAAATGGCCTTCAGCACGTAATTGGCGAAGGAGTTCCACAATGGCATTTTCGGTTTTAACATCCACACCTGTAAAAGGTTCATCAAGCAAGATAATTTTACTTTGTTGTGCTAATGCACGAGCCAAAAAAATACGCGTTTTTCTGTCCACCAGAAAGCTCGCCGATTTGTCGTTCAGCTAAATGCTCGATGTTTACTCGTTGCATTGCTTCGAGCACTTTTTGTTTATCTTCCGCTTTTGGAATACGCAAAAAGTTCATATAGCCATAACGCCCCATCATGACAACATCATAAACGGAGACTGGAAATTGCCAATCGACTTCTTCCGCTTGCGGCACATAGGCGACCAAATTTTGTTTCAACGCTCGATTAATTGGCAAACCACAAAGCGCAATATTGCCTTGCTGTGGTTTGATTAATCCCATGATGCTTTTGAATAGCGTTGATTTTCCGCTCCCATTTACGCCGACAAGAGCACAGATTGTCCCCCCTTGTAATGCAAAGGAAACATCATAAATTGCAGTGTGCCCGTTGTTGTAACGCACGGTTACATCATTAACGGAAATAGAAGCGGAAAGTTCAGTCATTATTTTTCAAATCCTTTCACAATGGTAGATACAGTGACATTGAGTAAATCGATATAAGTCGGTACAGGACCATCAGCAGCCGAAAGGGAATCGACATAAAGCACGCCACCGTATTTGGCACCGCTTTCTTTCGCTACCTGTTGAGCTGGTTTGGCTGACACGGTACTTTCACTAAATACCACTGGAATCTGATTTTTTTTCACTAAATCGATAAGTTTACGCACTTGTTGAGGCGTACCTTGTTGTTCAGCGTTAATTGGCCATAAATAGCCTTCTTTGAGATCGTAATCTTTCGCTAAATAACTAAAGGCGCCTTCACTGGTCACTAACCAACGTTGGTCGGCAGGAATTTTTGAGAGTTTTTCACGTAAAGGTTTATCGAGCTGTTTGATTTTTTCTGCATACGCTGCTGCATTTTTTTGATAAGTATCAGCATTTTGCGGATCGTATTTAACTAATGCATTTTTGATATTTTCGACATAAATCAACGCATTAGATGGCGACATCCAAGCGTGTGGGTTAGGGGCATCTTTATAAGGGCCTTCATAAATAGAAAGTGGCGTGATGCCTTCGGTTACCACAACGGCTGGTTTATCTTTGATATTTTGGAAGAAACGCTCAAACCAACGCTCTAAATTTAATCCGTTCCATAAAATTAAATCAGCAGATTGGGCTTTTTACAATATCTTTTAGGGGTTGGTTCATACTCGTGAATTTCAGCACCAGGTTTGGTGATGGATTCCACCGTCGCAGCATCGCCCGCAACATTTTGTGCGATATCCTGAATAACCGTAAATGTGGTCACCACTTTAAATTTCGCTTCAGCTTGTAAAGTCGCTAGACCTAGGGCAATAACAGATAGGCTTTTTAAATAAATGCTTCATGAGATCTCCTTAAAAAAATAATGATTGATTAGCATTCTGCACAATAATATCATTTTTTTACAAGGCTTTTAAATGAAAATAATTATCAAATCGATAGGTGATTAAAATTAAAAAGCGGAAAAATTTTATACAAAATTGACCGCTCTTTTATTGAAATAATTAACCACCAACTTGTTGGATTAGACGATCCATACCCGCTTCATCATAGCCTTCTTCATATTGAGCTTCATCAACGGTAAAGTTGTGCATGCTACGTCCTGCGATACAACCGTATTGTTCCAATTTTCCTTTAGTAAAGTTAGTACGAAACGCAGATGAGTGGTTATTTAAACTGATCACCCCAATGGTAGCGCGATTACATGGATTTTTATTCACAAAGACTAAATTATAGCCAGATTCGCGAATATAACCGGTTTTATTAATTGCTGCATCAAACACTTCTTCACGCACTAATTTATTGGTGTTTTTTTAACAAAAAAACGCTACGTCCGCCAGCTTGAATGAAAGCGCTTGGCATATTAGAGAGGTTTTTGATTTGCGCTTTGTTAAGAGAGTATTTAGCCAGTTTTACGAGATCCATCACACTTGAAATGTTGCTGTCGGATAAGCCAGAACTATCTGAAAAGCGGGTAGAACGCATGCCTAATTCTCGTGCTTTTTCATTCATTTTTTGGATAAATTGCAAACGACTCATGCCTGCAGAGCGAGAAAGAGCGTGGGCGGCATAGTTATCAGAATGAACGAGCATCGCTTTTAACAATTCATTACAAGAAATCGGCGTGTATTTTTGGTAATTTTGTATGTGTGCCTTTGATGTAATCGTAATCGTCGTCGGTAATCGATGCAGTACAATTTGCGTTTCGATTATTTTCAAGAAACACATTTGCAGTCATTAACTTGGTGACGGATGCGATAGGTTGAACATGATTCGGTGAGCTACTTTCAAGCACGCGATCATGGGTGAAATCATACACGACATAAGATTGTGCCGTTGCCATTGCTGGCACTAAACACAATACAGAAAGAACTTTTTTTAACATATCTTTTAATATAGCCAACTTAGAGAATAAAAACAAAGCTTGTATTCTATCAGTTTTTTTGTAAGGGTTTGGGATGTGTGAAAGAGAAAAAAATTTAAAGTTTTTTTAACCGCACTTTTTTTTCTTTTTATTTTTTTCAATTTTTTTGCGATAGCGATCACAAAGAAGTGCGGTCAAAATTTTTCTTTGTTTTTTTCAAATCTGCTAGCTTATCCGTCGGTAAATCTGTAAAAATCTCGGCTCATTTTTTTAATATGCGAATTTTTTTGTTGCTCAGTTCTGAGTAACATCATCGCCGTAATGTGTAATAACGAGGCTTTATGTTAGAACAACCCCTTTCATCCGAAACGAATACAAAAAAGATTAACTTAATGGATTTAACGCGTCAGCAGATGCGAGAGTTTTTTGCTGAATTAGGCGAGAAACCATTTCGTGCGGATCAATTAGTGAAATGGATTTATCATTTTGGCGAAGATAACTTCGACAATATGACCAATATTAATAAAAAAATTACGAGAAAAAAATTAAAAGCGGTTGCGGAAATTAAAGCACCAGAAGTGGCGGTTGAGCAACGCTCTGCGGATGGCACCATCAAATGGGCGATGCAGGTTGGTGAACAGCAAGTTGAAACGGTCTATATTCCTGAGGCGGATCGTGCAACACTTTGTGTTTCTTCTCAAGTAGGCTGTGCGTTAGCTTGTACCTTCTGTTCAACAGCACAGCAAGGCTTTAACCGTAATTTAACAGTGTCTGAAATTATCGGTCAGGTTTGGCGTGCATCAAAAATTATCGGTAATTTTGGTGTCACAGGTGTTCGTCCGATAACCAATGTGGTGATGATGGGTATGGGTGAACCATTGTTAAATGTGGCCAATGTTGTACCTGCGATGGAAATTATGCTGGATGATTTCGCGTATGGATTATCTAAACGACGCGTGACGTTATCCACTTCAGGAGTCGTGCCTGCACTCGATATGTTACGTGATAAGATTGATGTAGCATTAGCGATCTCGCTTCACGCACCGAACGATGAATTGCGTGATGAAATTATGCCGATCAATAAAAAATATAACATCAAAATGTTGATGGATTCGGTACACAGATACTTAGAAGTATCAAATGCTAACCATGGTAAAGTGACTATTGAATATGTGTTATTAGATCATGTGAATGATGGTACAGAGCATGCGCATCAATTAGCTCAAGTGTTAAAAAATACCCCGTGTAAAATTAACTTGATCCCATGGAATCCGTTCCCAGAAGCACCTTATGGTAAAAGCTCAAATAGTCGTGTCGATCGCTTCCAAAAAAACCTTAATGGAATACGGCTTTACGGTCATTGTACGCAAAACCCGTGGTGATGATATTGATGCTGCTTGTGGTCAGCTGGCGGGGGATGTGATCGACCGAACCAAACGTACAGCAATGAAACGTAAGTTTGGAGAAGGTATTGACGTAAAAGCTGTTAACTAAGCTAAATATAGCAATACTTGTAAAGGAAAAATGGCCTAGAGAAGAGTGATAAGATAGAGGAGTGATAAGATGAAATTAATCCCAATTAACATTCTAAGTGCGGTCATTTTTCCTTTTGTTTTTTCGGCTTGTGTCTCTCAGTCTTCAGTTGATTTTAATAAACAACAAGCAGCAAAAGCGCGCGTTGAATTGGCATTAGGCTATCTGCAACAAGAGGATTTTGTTCAAGCAAAACTTAATTTAGATAAAGCCTTTGAACATGATGACCGCTATTATCTTGTGCACTCGGCACTTGCGCATTTTTTTATCAATTACAAGGTGATATAGAAAAAAAGCGAAGCAAGCTTATTTACAGGCGATTAAGTTAGACGATAAGCAAGGCGACGTGTACAACAACTTTGGCGCTTTTTTTATGTGGGCAAGGTGAATTAGAACAAGCTTATTCACAATTTAATGCGGCACTCGCTGCGCCGAATTATTATCATCAAGCCGATACTTACGAAAATATGGCACTTTGTGCTTTTGCTGGAAAACAAACCGATGTTTATCAACAAGCGTTGGAGAAATTGCGTCAAGTTGATCCTTCTAGAGCGGAAAAGCTCCGCACGCTCAAATAATCATTGCCAAAAAGCCCCTTTCGACTTTAAAATTTAGTATTTAGTTTTTTTATTTCTATTTCTCTATTTTTTTATCCCTATGAATACAATCGTCGAACAAACCGAAACAACTGAAATCTCCTTTGGGGATAAACTTCGCCAAACACGCGAAGCATTAAATCTTTCTTTAGAAGATGTGGCGAAGGCCATTTCTTTACGTCCAAGCATTTTGGAAAAATTAGAAAATAATGAATTTGTCCAAAAAAATGTCCCTTCAACCTTTTTGAGAGGTTACGTTCGCAGTTATGCGAAATTTTTTTACGTATTCCTGATGCTGAATGGGCACATTTGACTTTTTGGTGAAGCACATAAAAAAATGATTTAAGTAAAAAAATTCACGTGCGACTCGTTCAGTTAACCAATATTCATCTCACAGCCGTTGGGTAGGCACACTCACAACTATTATTTTACTCGCTGCTGTGGGAATGACTGGCTTATGGTGGTGGCAAAATTATCAAAAAAATCAAACGAAGAACGTGATAATTTAGTCCAAACCTACGTTGAAAAAAAGAAAAAAACAGCAGAGGTGCCAGTTACTCATTCGAATAAAAATTCCAGTAACAGTAAATAGTCAGCCTGCGGTGTCAAACAATGGAACTACGCCAGTAGCGGAAACAACAAATAATGCCGCTGCTGAACCCGCTGTTTCAAATACTCAAGAAAATCAAACTCAAACAGTAAACGCAGAAGTTTCAACCGCAGCAACTTCAGCACCTACCGTTGAACAAGCGCAAGCACCTGTTGTGGAACAAACGTTACCTAACACAGAACCAACAACAGAGAAAACCGTGCCAGATACACAAAGTGCGGTTGAAACCCCCGCTATTTCTGAAGCACCAACCACAGCGAAAGGCGATCTCGTTATTGAGATCACAAAGAATTCAAGCTGGATTAGTGTGAAAGATCAAAACCGTAAAGTATTAGCGCAAAAAGAATATAAACAAGGCGAAGTCTTAACCTTTAATGGTAATGACTATGCATTGATTATTGGTGCGCCGGGTAACGTTCGCATTACTTATAAAGGCGAAGCGTATCCGCTTACAGTTGATGGCCGTGTGGCTAAATTTAAATTACCAAAACCTTAACGAATAATTTACGAAAGAATGTCAGCAGTAAAACCTACTATCAAACGTCGTGAATCGACAAAAATTTATGTGGGCAATGTACCAATCGGTGGTGATGCGCCGATTGCCGTACAATCCATGACAAATACTCGCACAACTGATGTTGAAGCGACCGTTGCACAGATTAAATCGTTGGAACGTGTCGGCGCAGATATTGTGCGCGTTTCTGTTCCCACTATGGATGCCGCCGAAGCCTTTAAAATCATTAAACAGCAAGTGAATGTGCCATTAGTGGCGGATATTCATTTTGACTATCGCATTGCGTTAAAAGTGGCTGAATATGGGGTGGATTGCTTACGTATTAATCCAGGCAATATCGGTCGTGAAGATCGTATTCGTGCAGTGGTTGATTGCGCGCGTGATAAAAATATCCCTATCCGTATCGGTGTCAATGCTGGCTCATTAGAAAAAGATATTCAAGAGAAATTTGGTGAACCAACACCAGAAGCCTTATTAGAATCAGCGTTACGTCATGTTGAGATCTTGGATCGTTTAAACTTTGATCAATTTAAAGTGAGCGTAAAAGCATCCGATGTTTTCCTTGCGGTGGAATCTTACCGTTTACTGGCAAAAGCCATTAAACAGCCGTTGCATTTAGGTATTACGGAAGCAGGTGGCGCACGTGCGGGCTCTGTGAAGTCAGCAATTGGTTTAGGGATGTTGTTAGCAGAAGGCATTGGTGATACCTTGCGTGTCTCTTTAGCCGCCGATCCTGTAGAAGAGATCAAAGTTGGTTTTGATATTTTAAAATCGTTACGTATTCGTTCTCGCGGAATTAACTTTATTGCTTGTCCAACTTGCTCTCGTCAAGAGTTTGATGTGATCGGCACGGTGAATGCACTGGAACAACGTTTAGAAGATATTATTACCCCAATGGATGTGTCTATTATCGGTTGTGTGGTAAATGGCCCTGGTGAAGCATTAGTGTCTGATCTTGGTGTGACCGGTGGTAATAAGAAAAGTGGCTATTATTTAGATGGCGAGCGTCAAAAAGAACGTTTGGATAACGACGCGATTATTGACCAATTAGAAGCAAAAATTCGTGCCAAAGTTGCACAACAAGATCCAAAAAATCGAATTATTTAAGGAAAACTCGTGGCAAAAAATATTCAAGCAATTCGTGGGATGAATGACTGCTCCCCAACTGAATCTCCACTTTGGCAATGGATTGAAGGGCAGGTTCGCCAAATTTTAAGTAGCTACGGCTATTCAGAAGTGCGTATGCCAATCGTGGAAAGTACGCCATTATTTGCTCGTGCAATCGGTGAAGTCACAGATGTTGTCTCAAAAGAAATGTATACATTCTGGGATAATGATGAACAATTAACACTTCGTCCAGAAGGTACGGCTGGATGCGTGCGTGCAGCGATTGAACACGGTTGGATTTACAACAATGAACAACGTTTATGGTATATGGGACCAATGTTCCGCCATGAACGTCCACAAAAAGGTCGTTACCGTCAATTCCATCAAGCGGGTGTCGAAGTATTTGGTATCGCAACCCCTGAAATTGATGCTGAGTTAATTATTTTAACGGCACGTTTATGGAAAGCGTTAGGTATTGAGCAACATGTTTCACTTCAATTAAATTCGATTGGTTCATTGGAAGCACGTGCAAACTATCGTTCTGCATTAGTGGCCTTCTTAGAAAATCACCAAGATTTAATGAGCGAAGAAGAGAAAGAACGTCTTGTAAAAAATCCATTACGTATTTTGGATACTAAAAATCAAGCATTACAAGATGTATTGGACAGCGCGCCAAAATTATTGGATTATTTAGACGATGAAAGTCGCGAGCATTTTGCGCAGTTATGCGGTCTACTAGATGCGGTTGGTATTCAATATGAAATTAATCCAAAATTGGTTCGTGGTTTAGATTATTATAATAAAACTGTATTTGAATGGGTGACATCAGCATTAGGTGCGCAAGGTACTGTATGTGGTGGTGGACGCTATGACGGCTTAGTGGAACAACTTGGTGGCCACGCAACAAGTGGTGTCGGTTTCGCAATGGGCTTAGAGCGTTTAGTGCTACTCGTTCAAGAAGTGAATAAATCGATTCCGGTAAAAAGTGCGGTAGATATTTACGTTGTTTATCAAGGTGAAGGTACTACATTAGCCGCATTCCAGCTCGCGGAAAAACTTCGCTCAGAATTACCGCACTTAAGCACAATGTTGCATTGCAGCGGCGGTAACTTTAAAAAACAATTTAGACGTGCAGATAAGTCTGGTGCGACTCTAGCCCTTGTACTTGGCGAAAGTGAAGTGCAAAATAATCAAGTTGTGGTAAAACACTTACTTGGCACAGCAGAGCAGCAAACCATTGATGTGGCTAATTTAATTGAACACGTGAAAGCCCAATTTTAATTTTAGAAGGATAGGAAAATGGCATATACCATTGAAGAAGAACAAGAACTGAACCAGTTAAAAGAATGGTGGAAAGACAATGGCAAAACCATTATTGCCGCTTTTATTCTTGGTATAGGCGGGATGTTGGGCTGGCGTTATTGGCAGTCTTATCAAGCCAATCAAATTATGCAAGCGTCTGCTGAATATGATGCGCTAGTTTATACTGCAAACAAAGATGCCGCCGCACAACAAGCTAAAGTGGCTGAATTTGTGAAAGCGCATGATAAAAACCAGCTATGCGGTATTTAGCTTATTAGATGAAGCAAAAAGGTTTTTGTTGCAAAAACAAGATTACGCCTCTGCTGAAAAATAGCTTAAAAACAAGCGATTGCTCAATCACAAGATGATATCTTAACGTCTCTTGCAGCGCTTCGTTTGTCTGCGGTGCAATTCCAACAAGGTCAATTTGATGCCGCATTAGCAAGTCTAAATCAAGTGAAAAGCCAAGGCTTTAGCGCACGTAAAGATCTTTTAGCGGGTGATATTCAAATCGCAAAAGGCGATGTGAATGGTGCTAAAGCAAGCTTTGAAAATGCACAAAAAAGCGGTAACCCGTTAGAAAAACAAATGGCGCAGATGAAATTAAATAATCTGTAATATTTTTAATTAGCCCGAATTGCTCGGGCTTTTTTATTGGATTTTTGATCTTATGATTCAGAAACCTATTTTGCCGCCACCCGTCATTTTTTTATTGCCTGTGCATTTACCATGGCATATTTGCCTAATCCTTACCCATTTTCAATCAATGTGTCCATTGCTTATTTGATGGTATTGGTTTCTTCTGCTATCGCTTTTTTTAGTCTTTGGCAATTTTATAAAAAGTAAAGCAAATATCAATCCTATTCACTTAGAAAAAAAGTAATGTGTTTGTGGTAAATGGTATTTATCGTTTTAGCCGTAACCCAATGTATTTAAAGCTTAACGGGCTTGTTAGTGGCATGGGCAGTTTATTTGCAAAGTGCGGTCAGTTTTTTAGGTGTTTTTCTGTTTATTTATCTCATCACACAATGGCAAATAAAACCTGAAGAATACTGGCTAGAGAAGAAGTTTGGTGAGTCTTATTTGGCTTACAAGAAAAAAGTCAGACGTTGGATTTAACCAATAAAAAAATCGCCTAAAAATAGGCGATTTTTTATATATTTTGAGAAGCTATTATTTAGCTGCACATCCGCAATCTGCTAATTTTTTAGCAAAACGCTCTGCAACGAAATCCCAGTTTACTACGTTCCAGAATTCTTTGATGTAGTCTGGACGACGGTTTTGGAATTTCAAGTAGTAAGCGTGTTCCCAAACATCTAAACCTAAAAGAGGGAAACCTTCACAACCTGCGATTTCTTTACCCATTAACGGAGAATCTTGGTTTGCGGTAGAGACAACAGATAATTTACCTTGGTTGATCACTAACCATGCCCAACCAGAACCGAAACGAGTCGCTGCGGCTTTTTCAAATTCAGCTTTGAAGTTTTCTACAGAACCGAAATCACGTTCGATAGCTGCTTTTAAATCACCTTGTAAAGTAGTGCCTTTTTTCAATGATTTCCAGAATAAGCTGTGGTTTGCGTGACCGCCTGCGTTGTTACGTAATGCAGTACGTTTTTCAGCAGGGATTTTGTCTAATTGGCTGATTAATTGACCTGAGCACATTTCAGAAAATTCAGCAGGTAAAGTTTCTAACACCGCGTTTGCATTGTTTACATAGGCTTGGTGGTGTTTAGTGTGGTGAATTTCCATTGTTTGTGCATCAAAATGTGGTTCTAACGCATCATAAGCGTAACCTAATTCAGGTAGAGTATAAGACATAATATGTTCCTTTTTTTAAATGAAGTTAAGGTAATGTTTTTTTGATAAAACAACATCAAAAAAAGTAGTTAAATAGTAGCAGAAAATTTGATTTAGATCAGTAAATCTTTTTAATTATTTGATTATCCGATGAATAGACTAGAAAAAAACTTAATTTGTTTTAAATCAATAAACACACCGATCTACTTCTAAATAGTTATATCTTTTTAGCCCTTAAAAATCTCGTCAAAAAATTTCCCCTTGTGGTAGAATACCCGCTGATTTTTTTCACAAGATTTTTATTTTTTTAAGGCTGAGGCTATGTTTCCTGCTCATCAACTTCAATTAGAACAATTGGCGTGCCAACGTGGCGATCGCGTATTGTTCACAGATCTTTCACTGCAATTTCAAAGTGGTGATTTCGTGCAAATTGAAGGGCACAATGGTATCGGTAAAAACAAGTTTATTGCGGATTTTAGCCGGCCTTGCACAGCCTGTAGAAGGTAAAGTGCGGTGGAATTCAGACGAGATTACAAAGCAACGCGAAGAATACCATCATCAGCTACTTTATCTCGGTCATCATTCAGGCGTGAAACCTGAATTAACCGCATGGGAAAATTTAAAATTTTATCAGCAGATTAGTCAAAGTCAGCAAGGCACCGATATTTTTATGGAATGTGCTTGAAATGGTGGGCTTACTTGGGCGTGAAGATTTGCCAGCGGCACAACTTTCAGCCGGTCAGCAAAAAGCGCATTGCCTTGGCGAGATTGTGGATCTCGGAAGCACCTCTTTGGATTTTGGATGAACCTTTTACAGCAATAGACAAAAAGGGGGTTGAAGTTTTGACCGCACTTTTTGAAAATCATGCTAAAAAAGGTGGAATGGTGATTTTAACGAGCCATCAAGAAGTACCAAGTACGCTATTGAAAAAAATCAATCTTGCTGATTATAAATATAACTCTTAGATTTTTTTATGATATTTTTTTACAGATTATAAAGCGTGAGCTGAAGATTGCGACCCGTAAACAAGCGGAAATATTGAACCCGCTTTGGTTCTTTTTGATCGTGATTACGCTGTTCCCATTGGTGATTGGGCCGGATCCTAAACTCCTTTCTCGAATTGCACCAGGGGTTGCTTGGGTGGCAGCATTGCTTTCTGCGTTACTGTCTTTTGAGCGTTTATTCCGAGATGACTTTATTGATGGCTCTTTAGAACAATTGATGCTCACGGCTCAACCTTTAGCGCTAACAGCGCTCGCAAAAGTTGTTGCACACTGGCTATTAACTGGTTTGCCGTTGATTTTACTTTCACCTATTGCGGCTTTATTGCTTTCGTTGGAAGTGAATATTTGGTGGGCGCTGGTGGTCACTTTGCTAGTGGGAACTCCAATTTTAAGCTGCATTGGCGCGATTGGCGTGGCATTGACGGTGGGATTGCGTAAAGGTGGCGTATTGCTGAGTTTACTTGTGGTACCATTATTCATTCCGGTTTTAATTTTTGCCTCAGCAATTTTAGATGCCGCTGCGTTAAATCTCCCTTATGGCGGACAGCTTGCTATTTTAGGTGCAATTTTGGCTGGCGCGATCACCTTATCGCCTTTCGCCATTGCCGCTGCACTACGAATTAGTTTAGATAATTAATCACTATTGCAGTGAAAGTGCGGTCAGATTTTTTTAACTGTTTTTTTATTTTTTTTGGAATTAAGGATCTTTTATGTGGAAGTGGTTACATCCTTACGCAAAACATGAAACTCAATATCATTTATGTGGCAAATTAAGCCCATTTTTTTGGTGCGATTGCGGTTTTTATTATTGGCTGTAGGCATCGTGTGGGGCTTAGCTTACGCACCAGCTGATTATCAGCAAGGCAATAGTTTCCGAATTATGTATGTGCATGTGCCGGCGGCGATTTGGTCAATGGGCGTGTATGGTTCGATGGCGATTGCTGCGATTATTGCGTTAGTTTGGCAAATTAAAGCCGCACACCTTTCGATGGTTGCCATGGCGCCAATTGGTGCGATGTTTACCTTTATCGCGCTAGTCACAGGCGCAATTTGGGGTAAACCAATGTGGGGAACCTGGTGGGTGTGGGATGCGCGTTTAACCGCAGAACTTATTCTTTTCTTCTTATATATTGGTGTATTAGCCCTTTACTCTGCATTTTCTGATCGTGCGGTGGGCGCAAAAATCAGCGGGTATCTTGTGTATTGTTGGTGTGGTGAATTTACCAATCATTCACTTCTCGGTAGAGTGGTGGAATACTTTACATCAAGGGGCAAGTATCACGAAGTTTGAAAAACCGTCTATTGCAACGCCGATGTTAATTCCACTGATTTTATGTATTTTTGGATTTTTATTTTTATCCATTTGGTTTACGCTCGTGCGTTACCGCGTTGAATTGCTAAAAGAAGACAGCAAACGCCCATGGGTAAAAGAGTTAGCAAGTAAGCTAAAATAGTTTTTCATTTTTATTTTAGGGAGCGGAAAATGTTTTTCCAAAGTTGGAGTGATTTTATCAATATGGGAGGCTACGGTTTTTATGTGTGGCTTTCCTACGGCATTAGCCTTGTGGCAATGATCATTTTGGCGATACAAAGCGTCAAGGGGCGTAAAGCGGTGTTAAAAGAAGTGTTACGCGAGCAACAACGTGAAGCCCGTTTAAACCAAGCAAATAAAGGAAATACGCTATGAATCCAAGACGCAAATCAAGACTTTCGATCATCATCTTTGTGATTTTAGGTATTTCGATTGCAACAGGTTTAGTCCTTTATGCGCTTCGCCAAAATATCGATTTATTTTATACGCCATCAGAAGTCATTGAAGGTAAAGAAGGCAAAGCAGATCAAAAACCTGAAGTGGGACAACGTATCCGTGTAGGCGGCATGGTTGTGGAAGGCACGGTAAAACGTGATCCAAAAAAAGCTTAAAAAGTTCGCTTTGACTTAAATGATATTGGTCCATCTATCACCGTAGAATACGAAGGTATTCTTCCAGATCTTTTCCGTGAAGGACAAGGTATTGTCGCACAAGGCGTATTAAAAGAGCCAACTTTATTAGAGGCGACAGAAGTACTTGCTAAACATGATGAAAATTATGTACCACCAGAATTAGGCGATAAAATGCAGAAAGTACATAAGCCAATGGGCGCAGAGTTAAAAGGCGAGAGTGAAGCTGATCGTCGTTATAAAGAAACCCAGCAAAAACCGCAAGAAGGTCAATAATGATTGCTGAACTAGGAAATTATGCGCTTGCTTTAAGTCTTGCCGTTTCATTCTTTTTAGCGATTTTCCCGTTATGGGGCGCAGAAAAAGGTCACCCTCAATTAATGTCATTGGCTCGTCCAATGACTTATGGTTTATTTTTCAGTTTAACCATTGCTTTTGCAGCATTATTCTATCTGTTTGCTGTTAATGATTTCAGTGTGCAATATGTGGTAAATAACTCTAACAGCAGTTTACCGATTTATTATCGTTTATCTGCGGTATGGGGTTCACACGAGGGCTCATTATTACTTTGGATTTGGTTACTAACGTTATGGGGAGCTGCGGTTGCCTTATTTAGCAAGCACTTACCACAAGAAGCGGTAGCTCGCGTGTTGGGTATTATGGGGATTATTAGCATCGGCTTTTTACTCTTCGTATTATTTACTTCAAATCCATTTACCCGTACATTCCCTGATTTCCCAGTAGATGGCAGGGAACTCAACCCAATGTTGCAAGATGTGGGCTTAATTTTCCACCCACCATTACTTTATATGGGATATGTTGGTTTTTCTGTGGCTTTTTGCCTTTGCGATTGCATCATTAATGACAGGGAAATTAGACTCCGCTTGGGCAAGATGGTCTCGCCCTTGGACGATGGCAGCTTGGGTCTTTTTAACACTCGGGATCGTGCTCGGTTCTTGGTGGGCCTATTATGAGCTAGGCTGGGGTGGCTGGTGGTTCTGGGATCCAGTAGAAAACTCTTCTTTAATGCCTTGGCTTGCAGGAACCGCATTAATCCACTCTTTAGCGGTTACTGAAAAACGTGGCTCTTTTAAAGCTTGGACTGTGCTTTTAGCAATCCTTGCTTTCTCACTTTGCTTACTAGGTACGTTCTTAGTTCGTTCCGGTATTTTAGTATCAGTACACGCCTTTGCTTCAGATCCAACACGAGGTTTATATATTCTTGCTTATTTGGTTGTGGTAATTGGTGGTTCTTTAACCTTGTACGCTTACAAAGGCAACCAAATTCGTTCGCGTGATAATGCAGAACGTTATTCTCGCGAAACCTTATTGTTATTGAATAATATCCTATTAATGACCGCACTTTGTGTGGTGTTCTTAGGGACATTATTGCCATTAGTTCACAAGCAATTAGGTCTGGGCTCTATTTCAATCGGTGCGCCGTTCTTTGATCAAATGTTCCTGATTATTATGACCCCATTTGCCTTATTACTAGGTATTGGGCCATTAGTTAAATGGCGTCGTGATCAGTTCTCTGAAATTCGTACACCGGTTGTAGTGAGTGTGATTGTAATGGCGATTGCAGGCTTTGCCTTGCCATATTTCTTACACAATAAACTCACGGTCAGTGTTGTGCTTGGCACCATGATGTCTGTCATTATTGTGTTATTAAGCCTTTATGAAATGAAACAACGTGCAACACACCGTGAATCGTTTTTTAAAGGTATTACCAAGCTTTCCCGTTCCCATTGGGGGATGATTTTGGCTCACCTTGGTGTGGCAATGACAGTTTGGGGAATTGCCTTTAGTCAAAAACTTTAGTGTAGAACGCGATGTGCGAATGGCCGTTGGCGATACAGTGCAGATCGCTGACTATGACTTCAAATTTACTGGCGTGAGTGATGCAAATGGACCTAACTATATGGGTGGCAAAGCACAAATTGATATTTCAAAAGACGGTAAACCAGAAGCAACATTATTTGCCGAAAAACGTTTTTATACCGTCAGTAAAATGCCAATGACTGAAGCGGCAATTGATTGGGGATTTACCCGCGATCTTTATGTCGCCTTGGGTGAAAAAATAGAAGATAACTCATGGGCACTTCGCCTTTACTATAAACCGTTTATCCGTTGGATTTGGATTGGTGGATTGTTTATGGCGCTAGGTGGCTTGCTCTGTATGTTTGACCGTCGTTATCGTTTTAGTCGTTTGGTAAAACAGTCTTAATTGTGATGAGGGGCTAAATTAAGCCCCCTAAAAATAGATGTAAATTGATCGTGTTATGAATAAAAAACTACTTATCCCACTTATTATTTTTTTCTAGCTGTCGTTGTGGCATTTTTAGTTCAGCTTGGACGTAATGCTCAAGGTGATGATCCGAAAGCATTAGAATCAGCCCTAGTAGGGAAACCAGTGCCGCAGAAAACATTAACGGATTTATTGGAAAATAAAACCTACGGTAATGAAATTTTCCAACAAGGCAAACCAATTCTCCTAAATGTGTGGGCGACTTGGTGTCCAACTTGTTATGCAGAGCATCAATATTTGAATCAATTAGCTAAACAAGGCGTAACAATCATTGGTTTAGACTATAAAGATGAATCGCCAAAAGCGATGAAATGGCTGAAAAGATTTAGGCAACCCTTACAGTCTTGTGCTTAAAGATGAAAAAGGTTCTTTTGCATTAGATTTAGGTGTTTATGGCGCACCGGAAACATTCATTGTAGATGGTAAAGGTGTGATTCATTATCGCTTAGCGGGTGATGTGAATGAACGCGTTTGGAATGAGACATTAAAAACCGATTTATGACAAACTCGCGGAGAAACCATAATGAAAAAAATCATGGCTTTTTTTAACCGCACTTTTTGTGAGTATCTCGGCGACAGCTTCCATTGATGCATTGAATTTTGCTTCACCAGAGCAAGAAAAGGACTATCATCAATTAACACAAGAATTACGTTGTCCACAATGTCAAAATAACAATATTGCCGATTCGAATGCAACCATTGCGGTAGATATGCGTGGCAAAGTGTTTGAATTATTGCAAGAAGGTAAAAAAATCGACATGAAGTTGTCGATTATATGATTCAACGTTATGGCAATTTTGTGACTTATGATCCACCAATGACGACGTCAACAATCGTATTATGGATTGCCCCAATTTTGTTAGTGTTGATTGGCATTTTATTTATATTTAAACGTAAATCAAAAAAAGCCCAAGTGCGGTCAATTCTGACGCGATTTTTAGATGATGAAGAGAATGCACGTTTATCGGCTTTACTCAAAGAAAAGGATAAATAATGAATTTTGCATTAAGTATTATTGTGCTCACTTTAGTTGTGGCATTGATTTGTTTTTATCCATTGTTGCGTTCTGTTAAAGCGAAAGAAGATACAAAAACGTGATGAATTAAATAAAGCGTTATATTTTTCTCGTTTGCAAGAGATTGAGCAAGATAATCAACAGGGTTTAGTTGAAAATGTTGAACAACTCAAGCAAGAGCTACAAAAAACATTGTTGGAAGATATTCCTCAAGAAGAAACTCAAGCTATCGATAAAAATGCCAAAAATTACGGTAAGTTGTGGTTTGTTTCTGGTTTGCTCGGTTTAGCCATTATTGCTGGGGTTTCTTATTTCCCATTAGGCTCTTGGAAAACCGAAGATATGATGGAAAAGACATTGGCAAAATTGCCTTATTTCTTTGAGCGTATTGCAGATGAAGAAAAGAATCCAATGTCAGATGCAGAAATGCAGCAATTTTCGACCGCACTTCGTTTGGATTTACAAAAAACACCAAAGGATGCTAAAAAATGGTGGTTATTAGGTCAGGTAGGGATGAATTTAGGTAATGGAAAAATTAGCCTTTGATAGTTACCAACAAGCGAATAAACTTGAGCCGGATAATTTAGATTATAAGCTTTCTTATGCGCGTATGTTAATGTCTTCTGAAGATCAAACCGATAAACTCAAAGGTAACCAGCTTTTACGTGATGTTATTCGTCAAGATCATTCTAATCCAGAAGCATTAAGTTTACTAGCTTTCAGTTATTTTGAGGGTGAGGATTATAAAAATGGCTGCCGTCACCTGGGCTATGATGCTACGTTTATTGGAGCCAGATGATCCTCGCGTGCCAATGCTTGAGAAAAGTATTCGTGCAGCACGTGATGCACTCGCTTTACAGGAAGAAGAAAAAGCAAAAAGTATCACACCGGAGAAATAATGAAACCTCAATTATTAGGTTTTCACCATATTGCGATTATTGCTTCGAACTATTCACGTTCGAAGTATTTTTATATGGAGATTTTAGGGGCGAAACAGCTAAATGAAACTTATCGGGCAGAACGAGATAGTTATAAATTAGATTTAAGTTTTTCCTGATGGGAGTCTAATTGAGTTATTTTCATTTCCAAATCCGCCTCAAAGAGTAACAAATCCTGAAGCTTGTGGTTTACGGCATTTAGCATTCAAAGTAGAAAGTATTGATGAATATGTCGCTTATCTTTTAGAAAAAGGCGTCTCTTGTGAGTCAATTCGGGTTGATGAATTAACCGGAATGAAGTACACTTTCTTCCGAGACCCGGATTATTTACCAATTGAATTATACGAAAACAATTATTAACTTAGGGAATCGCATTAGTATTATGAGTCATATTAAGAAAAAAATTGGGATTTACTCATTTTGTATTTTGGCATCATCAGCTGTTTTTAGCCGAAGGTAGTAGTGTTGTATATGCAACGAAAAATGAAGACACCTGAAAATAATGTTTCAGTTAATGTTTCTGAAAGTAATGTTTCTGAAACCGTGAAATATATTGATGGGAAAGGACAGCGAAGTTTAGATCCTAAATCTGAAAAAAAGATATGGAAGAACTGGCTAATAGTGTTGAATTTGAGGTATATAAATTTAATGAAGCTGCGGCATCAAAAAAACAACGTTTCTTTCGCCCGCGGGGATTTGTAGCGGTTTTAAAAGTGATGATGGCGTAGATGTCACTAATACCAGTAATTATTACATCAAACCTAATGATGCCAGTGAGTATTATGGTAGTGTGTTAGGGGCAACGATTTATAAAAAGGTGAGACAAAACATTCACAATATGTGCCTGTTTATGCAATCCGAAATGCGAATGTAGCGAAATACATTGAGCAAAAATGAAGATCCAAACATTAGAAAAAAAGCAAATGCGCGGATTAAAGAAGGCAGAGAAACACTCAATAAAGTAGTTTGTGATAAAAGGTAGTATTATGAAAAAATTAATTTCTATTGCAGCATTATCTGTTTTAACAGCTTGTACAGCACCTCAGGAAGCTTCAAGTATTGGTAATGGTGCAGCGATGTATGATATGAATTCCGTACAAGATTACAATGCTCGAGTAACAAGTGGTAATACTGTCACTGCTCGAGAAAAAAAGCTAAAGTTGCACAAAGAGATAGCGTTCCAAATGAAATGAATGCGAGTGATCATCGTTCTAAACATACAGGTTATTCTCGCATTCCTGTAGCAATAATGCCGAGTGTCGGTGTTGGTTATTGCCATCACTGCTGGTAATTAAATGACTAAAAAATTAACCGTACTTGAAAAAGTGCGGTTATTTTTTTATCTGTTTATAAGCCTAAAATAGATTTCACAAAAGGAATTGTCAGATTTCGTTTAGCTTGCAACGAGGCTTTATCGAGTTGAACTAACGCCTCTTTTAATGTCGCCATATCTCGATCTAAACGAGTAAATATAAAATTGGCAGTATCATCTGAAAGCATAATGCCTCGCTGATGGGCATTTTGTTTCAATACAGCGAGTTTTTGTTCATCGCTGAGTGGAATCAATTGATAACTTTCTCCCCATTTTAAGCGAGAAGCCAGATCTGGTAATTTAACGGGGAGAGCAGTAGGAGATTGCTCTGCACTGACAACCAATAAGGTTTTACCATTAGCTTTAATACGATTAAAGAGATCAAACAAAGCTATTTCCCATTCTGAATTTCCAATAACTGCTTGTAAATCATCCAGGCAAACCAACTCTTGCTGTTCTAAATGTTCAAAAACCGCAGTGGAGAAATATTGTGATTTGCTCAATGGAACATAAATCGCACTTCGTTGTTGCTGAATATATTCATTACAGAGTGCGCGTAGAAGATGAGTTTTTCCGACGCTTTGGTTTCCCCAAAGGTAGAAGAATTGTTGCTGTAAATCAGTCATGTTTTGACGTAAAGAATTAAGCAATAATGTATTATTATCGCTATAAAAATTCTCAAGCGTTTCATCATCAATTTGATGAATAGGTAAAAGAAAGTTGCTGATTCACGGATTAACGAGTTGATTTAAAATAAAAAAAGAAAGGGCTAAACTTTCATTTAACCCTTTTTATTTGGGAAGTTTTATTCTACTTCATTTTTTTGCTTTTGGCAAAATCAAGTTTAGTACAATGGCAACGATGGCACAAAGGCTAATCCCTTTTAGGGAAACGACATCACCGACGTTGACAAACATATTCCCGATCCCAAAAGTCATTACCACGGAAATAATGCAAAGATTACGAGGTTCGGTCACATCTACTTTACCTTTAATTAAGGTGCTCATCCCAACAACGGCAATCGAGCCGAATACCAACATCATAATGCCACCCATTACGATGGTTGGAATAGTAGAAAGGAATGCGCCTACTTTACCACAGAAGGAAATTGCAATTGCCCATACCGCAGCCCAGGTCATAATGTTTGGATTGAAGTTGCGAGTGAGCATGACAGCACCTGTTACTTCAGCATAAGTGGTATTCGGTGGACCACCTACTAATGAAGCAGCGGCCGTTGCCACACCATCGCCTAATAAGGTGCGGTGTAAGCCTGGTTTTTTTAAGGAAATCTTTACCTGTTACAGAACTGATTGCCATAATACCGCCAACGTGTTCAACGGCTGGTGCGATAGCAATGGGTAGCATATAAAGAATGGCTTCTAAATTAAATTCTGGTTTGGTTAACTGAGGTAATTCAAACCATTTTGCGTCTAAAACAGGTTGGAAGTTAATTAAGCCTAGGAATAAACAAACCACATAGCCAGCAACGATACCAAACATAATTGGAATCAGTTTCATCATACCTTTAGCAAACACCGCAACAGAAAGGGTAGTGACCAATGTAATCATCGAAACCAATACAGAATGCTCATAGCTGTATGCACTGTTTTTCCTAATGCCATATCTACAGCAACAGGCGCAAGCCCCATACCAATGATGATAATTACGGGACCCACAACAACAGGCGGGAAGATGCGCTCAAGTGCAGCACTACCACGTAATTTCACTAAGGTTGATAGCGCGAAATAGACGAAGCCTGCGCAAGCAAGTCCACCCATTGTGGTTGGAATGCCCCAAGTTTGTACGCCATATTGAATAGGCGCAATAAAGGCAAAAGAGGAGGCTAAGAAAATAGGAACCTGTTTACCGGTACAAAGTTGGAAAAGTAGTGTGCCGATACCCGCGGTAAGAAGGGCTGTATTAGAATTTAATCCAGTGATTAAGGGAACTAATACTAGGGCGCCAAAAGGCAACAAATAACATCTGTAAACCGACAAACGCTTGTTTGCCCATGCTTTGCACCTCAACAGGTGCGGTTGTAGTTTGATTACTCATTTAGTTTCAACTCTCGGTTTGAATTAACTGAAAGTGCGGTCGGTTTTTAATGCTTTTTTTAGCTTTTGTGTTTTCACGCACGGAAAAAAAGACGGCTATAAATGCCGTCTTGTTAAAAGGGAATTATTTCGTCCCAAAAAAATCTTATCGCCCGCATCACCCAGGCCTGGAATGATGTAGCCTTGTTCATTTAAGTGATCATCAATCGATGCGCAATAAAGTTCGATATCCGGATGCGCTTTTTCTAATGCTTTGATCCCTTCTGGTGCCGCGACTAATACTAATACTTTGATATGTTGGCAACCTTTTGCTTTTAATAAATCAATGGTGGAGATCATTGAACCACCCGTTGCAAGCATTGGATCTACAACGATAGCTAAACGTTCTTCTAAGTCACTGGCTAGTTTTTTTGGAAATAAGGGACAGGCTCAAGGGTTTCTTCATTACGATAAATCCCAACCACACTGATACGAGCACTTGGAACATGTTCTAATACACCGTCCATCATACCAAGGCCTGCGCGTAAAATTGGTACAACAGTGACCTTTTTGCCTTTGATACGTTCAATTTCAACTGGGCCATTCCAACCTTCAATAATCACTTTTTCTGTTTCAAGGTCAGCAGTGGCTTCATAGGGTGAGTAAGCTACCTACTTCAGTGGCGAGTTCACGGAATTTTTTTTGGTATCAATATCAGCTTCGCGCATCACGCCTAATTTATGTTTAACAAGCGGATGTTTAACTTCAACAAGTTTCATCTTTTTTTCTCCCTTTTTAAAAAAACAAATCGAAGAATTCTATATCAGAAATATTGAATTTCCTAGTGTTTTTATTATGACAGTTCGGTATAAAAACGGTGATAAAATTGACCGCACTTTGATTAAATACATTCTCCACCATCATAAAGCCAATGGTTCTCTTATTCACATTCTTATAAATATTCACATTATTTTCCCAGCTAAAGGAAATCATTTAATGAAAATAAAAAGTGAGGTCAAAAAAAGATAATGGATTTGTTATAAATAAAAAGCGGCTAATTACTTAGCCGCTTTTGCATGATAATAAACCTAGTTAAGCTGTTTTTTTCGGTTTGAAGAAAATCATCGTAAAGATTTGCCAGAAGAAGGCTAGTGCACCGAAGATGAATACTACGTCACCACCTAAACGAACCCAACGTAAGGTATCGAATAATGGTTGTTGCATAAATTCTTCACTACGTGCATACCATAAACCTTCGGAGATACTTGCATATCCTTGAATAACACCGATAGGTAATAAGCTTGATACGATCATAAGCACTAAACCGCCGTTTAATAACCAGAAGCCCCATTTCATTAACTTATCGTTAAATGGTGTATCCGGACGTAAATAACGAGCGATTAAGAAGACGAAACCTAATGCTAAGAAGCCATATACACCGAATAATGCCGCATGCGCGTGAACGGCAGTCGTGTTCAAGCCTTGAACATAGTAGAGTGAAATTGGTGGGTTGATTAAGAAACCAAATACACCTGCACCTAACATATTCCAGAATGCCACTGCAACGAAGCAGTAAAGAGGCCATTTTAAACGGTTCATCCAAGGTGTTTTTTGTTGCATCGCCCAATGTTCCCAAGCTTCATGACCTAATAACACTAATGGAACTACTTCAAGCGCAGAGAATGATGCACCTACTGCGATAATTGGTGTGGTTGCACCTGCGAAGTATAAGTGGTGGAAAGTACCTGGGATACCACCAATTAAGAATAACGCCGCTTCAGTAATGGTTGCCACTGTTGCAGTACGACGTGAAACTAAACCTAAACTTACGAAGATGAATGAGAGTGCTGCTACAGAGAATACTTCGAAGAAGCCTTCTACCCATAGGTGAACTACCCACCAACGCCAGTATTCCATTACAGAAATGTGTGTGTGCTCGCCGTAGAATAATGCTGGACCATAGAATAACCCGATCGCAATGACGGAAGCGAAGAATAATGCTAATAAGTTTTTATCACCCGGTTGTTTGAATGCGTTCACTGTACCGCGAAGCATTAAGACTAACCAGAATAAGATGCCTGCGAATTTCACTGCTTGCCAGAAACGACCTAAGTCAATGAACTCATAGCCTTGGTGACCGAACATGAAGCTCCATTCTTCTGGAAGAATATGCGCAATTGCTAAATAGCTACCAGTGAATGAACCGACGACTAATACCACTAATGCCCAGAATAAAACATCCACACCCAATTTTTGGAATTTCGGATCTTTACCGCCATTGATGATCGGAGCCAGGAATAAACCGCCGGCTAAGAATGCCATTGCAATCCAGAATAATGCCGCTTGAATATGCCATGTACGCACCAATGAATAAGGTAAGTATTGAGAAATATCAATACCATAGAATTCTTGACCTTCAACAGTATAGTGAGCAACAATCGCCCCTAAGTTTACTTGCAGTAAGAATAATGCAAGCACCGTAAAGAGATATTTGCCCAATGCGCGTTGAGAAGGGGTGAGCTGTAATTTTGTGAGGGGATCAACTTCCGGAATCGGTGGATCTTGTTCATCTTCACGTTTTTTGAATGACCAAATCCATACCACGAAACCAATACCAGCAATGAGGAATACCACACTCGCAATAGACCAAACCACGTTTTCTGGTGTTGGTACATTGTTGATTAACGGCTCATGTGGCCAGTTGTTGGTATAACTTGCATTTGTATTTGGACGTTCTGCAGAGGCAGTCCATGCTGTCCAGAAGAAGAATTTAGTTAAGTCTTTACGTGCTTGTAAGTCAGGAAGGGTATTATCCTTCATCGCAAAGTGTTCACGAGTCACTTTGGTGCAGGATCATCGCCGTATAAAGAAATGTAGTATTGTGCTGTTTTCTCCATTGCCGCTAAACGGGTGTTTGAAAGCACAACAGTACCGTTTTCAACTTTGCTACCACGATATTCTTTGGTTAAACGCGCTTTTAATAACGTTTGCTGTTCATCATTTAAATCAGCAAAGTTTTTACCAAATTCTTGGTTCGCTGTAATATCCAACCAGTTAGTTAATTCACGGTGAAGCCAATCTGCTGTCCAGTCTGGTGCTTGGTATGCCCCATGACCCCAAACAGATCCCACTTGCATACCACCAGTGGTTTGCCAAGCAGTTTGACCATGTAAAAATTTCATCGTGAGTAATCACTTTTTCACCTGATTCTGAAACATATTGTTGCGGAATTGGTGGTGCTTCACGATAAACTTCGAACCCATAGTAACCGAGAATGGAGAATGCTCCAATTAATACGGCGACTAATAGGTACCAGAACTTTTTTTATACTGTCCCATTTTATCACTCCTAGATGATTAAAAAAATATGATGCCATGATGGTTAACTTTCCGAGAATAGCCATCAAGGGCTGATTTTTACGCAAGTAAAAATACTTGAGCAATTATATCGACTATCAAGTGATGAAAAATATTACCTAAAAACTGAGTAATTTAATAGGGTAATAGGAAATGCTAACTAAAAAGATAAAAAAATGCGGCCAAAAACCTATCGATTTTTTTGACCGCACTTTATGAAAAATTATTTATTCTTTCTTTTGTGGCATTTTATCTTATTTTTTTACAAATTTGTATTTGATGACAATTGCTTATATTTTTGATTATACTCGCTTAAATTCTATTATATGGAGTGATTATGTCAAATTACAGAATTTCTCTTGCTTTTTTTCAGTGTTTCATTATTATTTGAATGGATTTGCTGAAAAAAACATCAATTCTCTCTACCATCTTTTTCCTAAAAAAATTTACAATTGGTTGATGTGAGTCCTTTTTATTTTTTTCCAGCTGAAACACTCGTTTTTAGGAGTTCAACCACCAAAAAGAATATTTTGGAAATGAAAGATTATTAAGCTTATTTGAAAGTATAAGTTTAAAAAATGAGCATAAGTCTGATTCCAATATTTTTTTCTTATGAGTATAGCGAATTATCTCCAGACTCCATTTTTCCTACCAAAAAAATACTGCCCCTTCTTCATTGTTCGAATTATGGAATAAATTTATAAAAAGGAGTTGAGGATATTCCTGCTTCCCACCAAGAAAAATTTAAATTTGTGGTTTGACCATTTTGATACCGCAATGCAATGCTTTACTTGCAATTTACCAAGTCATTATAGTGATGAAATTTCTTTCTATGATTTCACTAAAGCAGTAGCTGCGTTTGTTGTCGCACTAGCAGATCAAGAAAGTAATAAAGAAGAGCCATTTTTATTGCTTCAAGGCGATTTTTTTCGGTATTCAAGATTTTATTTTTTTTCCGGCGGTAGCTCTTCTAATAAAGGAGCAGCTAAAATCTTACGTGGTCGTTCTTTCCAAGTGTCACTTTTCACTGAGTTAGCTGCATTAAAACTACTGAATTCCTGTAAATTACCAACCACATCTCAAATGATGAATGCGGCTGGAAAATTTTTAATTATCGCGCCAAACACCGAGACAGTAAAAGAGGCAATCAAAAAAAGTTCAAGCGGAATTAAATCAATGGTTTATTAAAGAAACCTACGGATTAATTGGGGTGGGGATTGCGACTCAATCTGCAAAATGCAGTGATTTCGAACAAAATAACTACGAAAAATTAGTTAAAAAATTATTTGAGAATTTGGAAGAACAAAAGCTCAAACGGTTAGATTTAACAGATACGACACAAAGCGTGCAGGAAGTTGAATATCCTAATGGTATTTGTGAAATGAATAGCTTTTTTTCCCATCTCAGAAAGAAGATTGCCCGATAATTGATGGTAAAAAAAGTTAACTACTCTGTTATCTCTGAAGATCAAATTAATATTGGTAAATGGCTATCTAAAAAAAGACAGAATTATCATTACAGATAATGAAAGTAAAATTTATAGCGATAGTGATACTAAAATTCTGAAATTACCAATTTTTGGGTTTTAATGTAATTTTTTTACCGAAGAGGAAGAAGAAACCGGAAAAATTCGGTTTTGCATGTAGATAAGATTTGCCGCTTTTTGGGATTTCTCATTACCAAAAAAATACAAATTGTACTATTTGGAATGGTTATGCCCGCCGTTATATCAATGCTTATGTGCCTTTTTGATGATGAAGGAAAGATTGTTACTTTTGAGGATATTGAAACTAGAGATGAAGGGCAGAATGCTTTAATGACTTTAAAGGGTGATGTGGATAATCTCGGCACGATTTTTCCAAAAAGGTATTCAGCCTGCCAACATCGCAAAAAAATGGCAGCGCTTTCTCGCCAAATGAATCTATTTTTTTAGTCTTTGGTTGCCGGCTTATTGTGCGGAACAAAGCCAAAAATATGTACACCGTGTTTGCGGGGGGCGATGATTTCTTCTTAATCGGCCCTTGGCATTCTACGCAAAAAGTGGCACATGCAATGCAACAAGATTTTGCGCGTTATGTGGCAGAAAAATGCGGAAATTCATTTTTTTCGGTGGGGATGGTGATGAGCAAATCGGGAATTCCTGTACCTCGTTTAGGCGCTTTTAGCTGAAGAGGCTTTAGAAAAAAATCGAAAAAAATTGATGCAGGTAAAAAAATACGGTAACGATTTTTTTAATCGGTCTGTGAAATGGGAGGATTGGCAAAAAAACTTGAAAATTTAGAAAAAAAGATATTCGTGGCTTAGCTAAAGACCACGATTTATCCGTTGCTTATATTTATTCATTGATTAGATTAGCTGGAATGGCTGAGGATGCTCATAGTGGTAATATAATGGCAAATATCTGGTATAGCCATTTTCTTTATAAAAACAACAAGGTATGTTGTTGATAAATTAAGAAAAAAACTGAACAGTCCGAGTCTCTTTATCAACTAGTTGAAAAAAATAGGAAATAGTGGACTTAAAGAGTTAAGAAGTAATGCTACTATTCCATTATTTAATTATCTTTATAGCATTAGAAAAAAAGTGAGAATAAATCATGATTGAAAAAAATTATTTTTTTGGCGATAATAAACCGAATACAATTTACTCTGATATTGCAGAACAAGCTGCAATATCTATCCAACATGGAAATAAAAAAACAACTCTAGTCAGTTAAGAAAAATTTTTATGATGAAATTGTGAAATGGAACAATAAAGTCCAAAAATAAGAAAAAAATGAACAATCTCGTCAAATTGAGTTTAAACTAAGCATTCCTGATATTCAAAAAATTAAAAATCTCAAGCTGCTTATGCATTCTCTCGTGACTTGATTGATGACAAATATCTTGAGATTTTTTTAACCATTGTATTGATTCCATAACATCCCCAAGAATGCTAAAAAGAAGTTAAATTTTTTTCTGGAAGCTATGATGGGGTTTTTATAAATATCACGAAAAGTTAAGAGAAATTGAACAATTTCAACGAAATAAACAAAAATAAACCGTTTAATAACAAAACATAAACTTCAACAAAAAAATAATTAAGAGGAACTAGACATGAAACTTGTGAAAAATTTTTAGAAATTACTGCTGAACTCGAGCTAAAAAAACAGGTTTACGAATTGGCGGAGGTGATGCAGATATGCAAATTGGTGGTGTAGATAGCCCTATTGTAAAAGCATCCAATTACTCTACTTCCTTATATTCCTGGTTCGAGCATTAAAGGTAAAAATTCGTTCATTATTAGAGTGGCGATCTGGTGCAATTGGCAAACAAGATGTAGATAAACAAGGAAATCCGGCAGTAGATAAACACAATAAACCTATTTTGTTAACAGGCCCACTTACAGCAAAATCATTACAGCTTACAAAAGGAAATGAAGAATATATTAAACGCATTCTATGGCTATTTGGTGTAAGTGCAGATAATAAAGAACCTAGAACAGGCACAAATTATGATCAGAGTGTCCGTTTAGCAAGACTTTCTTTTTAGTGATAGTTTAATGACTAAAGAATGGCAAGACAAAAATAGAGGAAAACCGTTGGCCAACAACTGAAATTAAAAAGTGAAAAACTCCATTAATAGAATGACATCTGTTGCTAATAGCCCACGTCAAATTGAGCGTATTCCATCAAATACAAAAATTTGATTTTAAAGTTACTATGCGCTTATTTGATAATGACAATGAGCAAGATTTTTATTGATATGTTATTTAGTGGATTTGCATTATTAGAATTAGATAGTTTGGGTGGATATGGTTCCCGAGGATACGGAAAAGTTATCTTCAATGATCTAAAAATTAATGGAGAATCTCAGCAAGAAAAATTTTCCAAAATCAAATCAACATTATTTAATAAGGCATAATAATGCAAACTTATAAAAATAACTATTCAACCGACATCCGCCTTTGGTACTTCTTTACATGGAGATACTTTATTTGGACAGTTTTGTTGGGGCATTGTACATTTATTAGGAGAAAATAATCTAACCAAACTATTGAACGGCTATACAAATAGCCGTCCATTTATTGTGTTTTCGGATGCTTTTCCTGTGGGATATTTACCTTTACCAACACTACCTTCTCACTTATTTAATAAAGTCAATGAAGATGATCGTAAGCTTATAAAAAAAGTAAAATGGATAAAAGTGGAAGATTGCCAACTCCCAGTATCTGAATTACAGAAAAAAGCGTGGGAACATCGAAACGACCCAATACTCATAAATCAGTATAAAGAGCAGGAGCAAAACCATAATACTATTGATAGATTAGTTGGCTCTACAACAGCTGGAGGACAATTCGCACCTTATCAAGCTTCACAGAAATGGTACTATCCAGAATGTTCATTAGATATATATATTATTTTTAGATGAAGAGCGTTTATCCCTATTGGATACGAAAAACTGTTTTTAGAAAAATATTGGTAAGTTTGGGTTTGGAAGAGATGCATCTATTGGTCTTGGACAATTTAATATTACGTCAATAAAAAAAGTTTGATTATCCAATGTCACATTCACCAAATTGTTATATGACATTATCTAATGCAGCACCACAAAATTCTTTATGGGATAAAGAGCATTGTTATTATCAAATTACAACAAGATTTGGGCGTCATGGCGATCGATATGCTTTAGACGGAAATCCATTTAAAAAACCAATTATTTTAACGAAAGCTGGATCAATATTTAAACCAAAAAGTAATGCAAGAATTATTGTTTATTGGTCAAGGATTAAATAGAGTATCTTTTTATTTCATCAGAAATTGTTCATCAAGGATATGCTCCTGTTATTCCATTAAGGTTAGATATTTGATAAAAAGATTATTCCCAATCGTGCGCTATCAATTCACTTTTTCAGGTTACAGAGCCAATTCAGTTACCTGAATATGCAGGCTCTACCTTGCGTGGAGCCTTTGGGCGTGCGTTGCGTAAAATTGCTTGTATGACAAAAACAAACGGATTGCAAAAAGCTGTCCGCTTTATCGTACCTGTTCATATACCAACATCTTTGAAACGCCAGCCCCAGCAGAGCATCAGATACAAAAAAATTTAGTCAAGTACCCAACGGTTATATTATTGAGCCTCCAGAATGGGGTGAGAAGACTTATTTACCAAATGAGGTGTTTCAATTTTCTCTTGTTTTATTTGGAAAATTAATTGAACAACTACCTCTTATTGCTTTTTGCGTTTAAGCGTGCCTTTGAATATAACGTTGGGCATGGAAAGGCAAACCTATTGAATATAACAGTGTTTGATGAAAAATACAGGGCAATATCAACCGATATTAGTGAATGGAAATATTATTGAACATAGTAAAACGGTAACTTTACCCACTAAACTGCCTGATACCGCAATAATTAGCATTGTTACGCCACTACGTTTACAAGATAATGGTAAGCCATTAAGAGAGCATCAGATAAATGTTGAACGCTTTTTTATTTCTTTAGCAAAACGTTTTTCTCTACTAAGTGATTTTCACTTTATTCCATCAAATTTAGACTTTGAATCCTTAAAGCAGCAAATTTTATTGATTCAAGATAGTAAAAGCATTGAAATGGCAAGATTGGACTCGCTATTCCTCCCGACAAGACCAGAGAATGAAATTGGGGGAGTGATTGGAACGTGGCAGTTTAATCATCTTTCGTTTGAATTAGCTCAATTGCTTTTATATCGGTCAATGGCTACATTGTGGAAAAAAATGCCACCTTTGGATTAGGCAGATATCAAATTACAAATTTGTAATCTATATTAAAAAAAGTAAACCGCTTGCTACAATCTAATTTTAACGTTTTTAGGGAGTAGATATGACAACGTGGTTTATTTCAAGACATCAAGGTGCGATTGAATGGGTAAAAAAACAAAAATATCCTGATCGATCGCTTTGAAAGTCATTTAAATACTTCACTTGTGCAAGCTGGTGATGTAGTTATTGGTACACTCCCTATTCATTTGGCAGCAGAAATTTGTCAAAAAGGGGCAAAGTTTTATTTTTTATCTGTCAATGTCACATATGAGCAACGTGGAACAGAGCTTACTTATGAACAATTAACCGAGCAGCAATGCTCAATCCAACCATTTTGGATTGAAAAAAATTATAGAGGTCTTTTTATGCAAAAAAATACGATATTCATGTTTTGTTTAGTTTCTGCTCAGGCAGCACCTAACTTATTACCTATTTTAGATAGTGAATTTAAACCCCAAAGGGCAGTTTTTGTTGTTTCTACCAAAAATGAAATTAAAGAAAAAGCAAATTCTCTTAAACTAGCATTTAATCAAAAATTGCGTTGCTGTAGATATTTTAGAGCTTTCAAATGAATTTGATTTCCAAAGTATGGAAACCGAACTATTTGATTTATTATCAAAGTATGAAAAATGAAAAACATTGCATTGAATGTAACTGGTGGAACAAAATTAATGGCAATAGCTGCCCAAAAATGTTTTTTTCAGGTGTTAGGCCTATTTTTTTTATATAAACACAGATAAAGAAGAGATTATTTTTTTATCTCTAAAGAAAATGGTAAATATATACCTGTACAAAAAGTTAAATACTAAAACTCTAATAAATAATTATCTTTCAAGTTATGGCGTCAGTATATTAAAAAAATAAAGATAATCTTAATTTCCATAAATTAGGTTTGTTTACTGAGCGTTTTGCTATAAGACAAGGAAGTTATAAAGATATTATTTCAAAAATTGAATTCATTAGCACTTAATGCTGATAATAGCAAATTAGAGGCAAATTTTGCAGGTTATAGTCATGATCTTAAACTAATCTTGGAGGATCTTGCAGATGAAGATTTAGTAAGATTGAATGGTGATATCGTAGATTTTAAGAATGAAGCAACAAGAAGCTTTTTTTAAATGGAAACTGGTTGGAATATTTCACTTATAAACAAGTTAATAGTATTGCAGATGTTATTGATGCTGATTGGAATGTAGAAGTAGTTAATTCAAAAATATGAGAAAAAAATAAAATTGGTGTAAATAATGAATTAGATGTTATCTTTATGGCAAAAAAATAAATGTCATATTATTGAATGTAAAACGATAAATTTTGATATTCCAGAAAAATAAGGATAAATTACAGGGTTATTTAGATAAATTAAAGTCTTTAAAAAGATTATGGCGGTTCATTAACAAAAAGTTTGTTTAGTGAGTTTCTATCCAATACCACAAGCTGCAAAAACGTAGAGCAGAAAAAAAGATAATATTGAAATTATAGATGATTACCGTATTAAAAAAATTTAAAAGAAAGAATTCAAAAACTGGATCCTAAAAATAATGAATATTTACAATAAACGCATTTTACTTTCCGTTACCGGCATGTCTCCCGCTGTTGTAACAGAAACATTGTACGCATTAGTCACAGAAAAAAAGGTTTTATTCCAACAGAAATTCAAGTAATAACTACAGAACAAGGTAAAAAAATAAACTACTTCAAACACTACTTGGCATACAAGGTGGACGAAAAAGAAAGTAAAGGTGCATTGCAAGAATTTATTGAAGATTATGGGGATGAATATAGCTTTTCAGAAATTCATTTTGATGAAAGTTGTATTCATATTATTACAGACGAGAGCGGTCAAAATCTGCCAGATATTCGCACCCCGGAAGAAAAATGAACATGCGGCTAATAGTATTGTGCAATTAGTAGGTAATTTGTGCCAAGATGAAGAGATGCAATTGCATGTTTCCATTGCTGGTGGGCGCAAAAACAATGGGATTTTTTTATGGGATATGCGCTTTCGCTTTACGGACGAGAACAAGATTCTCTTTCACATGTTCTAGTGGATTCTCAATATGAAAGTCTGGCGAGTTTTTACTATCCAAAGCCTTATCCACATTTAATCAATAAGAACGATGGTACGCAAATTGATGCTAAAGATGGGAAAGTAATGCTAGCTGAAATTCCTTGGGTGCGTTTAGGCTTAGGTGTGCCTGAAGATTTGAAACAGCAGACTATTTCTTATAGTGATTCTGTAAAAAAATGCACAGTTACTTTTAGATAAACCTCAAATCAGATTTTTTTATCCGAGAACGTAAAGGACTATCTGAAATTATAAATAAAAAAGGCAAGTTTTGGAGCTTTAGAGATTGATATTCCACCAAAAAGGAATGGCATTGTTACTCTCGATACTGTATGCACGAAAAACATAATTTTTGAAATTAGTACAAATTATCGTAAAGAATCAATATGCACCTTCTTAACAATTTATACCGCTCTTGGTAAAGATAATGAAGAAATAGAAAAAAAGATTCACTTTTTTTATGAAAAAAAGCTAATTTAACTGAAGGGGATAAGTTTATAAAAAAATAATGAGGCTTTTTGATGATGTTTTTTTCTGAAGCTGCATATCAATATAATAAGAAAATAAGAAGTGCATTTTTCTATTGGTAAAAAAATGCGCATTGTGATTATCTTATCTCAAAAATCAGGTATTTATGATATACCTATTGAATCCGCAAACTTTATTATTGATGATATTAAAGATTTCTTAAAAATTTAATGTGAAATGATATAAACCGCCCTTGTGGCGGTTTTTTTACTAAATTTGCATTTTTTTCTTTTCTTTTTTTCCTTTCTCTACAATTCATTCTCTAGAAATCTGATACCGAAAAATAATATAGAGTGTTACTAGGTAAGCCATACAAATTTGTAAAACTGAAAAAATTATAGGAATAGCTAAACTACAGCCATTAAAAAAATAATAGATTGCCGATATGCGGAGTCAAGAGTTAGCTATGTTTTATATCGATAAATAGCCAGCAGAATCGCTTTTAATACATAAGGAGAAAAGCATGGAAATTTTAAAAAGATTTAGTAAAAAGAACACCCTGTTGTAGCAGGCATCGCCCTTGTGGCGGCAATAGCAATTAATGCAATGGTAGAGGCTGAAAGAATAGCGCCAAAATAGATTGCTGGTGTGCAGCTCCAGGAGATCCCTTGATCTAGCATAATATATAAACTGAGAAAAATAGAGCAAATCAATAGATTCTTATTTGATTAGTACAAAATTAAATTAAGACAGCAAGCCGAAACTAGCTCAAAAAAATTCGGGAGATATTGATATTTAAAGGATAAATATAATGCAAACTACCCGCCATAAATATCTTATAGCTTACGATATTTCGGATAATAAACGACTTTATCAAGCTCACAAAAAAGTCGAAACCTATGCTATTGGAGGGCAAAAATCTTTCTATGAATGTTGGCTTACTGAACATGAAATGGAGCGATTCAAACAAGAGGTAAAATGAACTAATAGAGCCATTAGAAGATAGAGTTTTTATTTTTCGTATTCCAGATAATGTAGAGCCGCAGCTATTTGGCAAGGCGACATTGCAATCAATATCCCCATTTTTACTGATCTGAAAGGTGGAAATATGTCTAGTTTGTATATTGATAGAAAAGGCACTGAACTTAAATTAAGTGGTGAAGCTCTTATGTGTTATGAAAATGGTGAACGCATAGGAACCATTCCACTCGCACCGATTGAGCGAATTTATTTTAAAAGTGATGTTACAGTGCAAGCTTCTTTACTCGCTAAATTAGGCGAGAAAGGCATTGGAATTATCTTTCTTTCAGGCAGAAAAAATACACCGACGCTTTTTCTGGCTCAACCCCATAACGATGCATTTCGACGACTCAGTCAATATGAGCTCGCTAAAAATGAACCATTTTGTTTAGCATTTTCCAAAAAACTGATGTTACTAAAATTGGTGACACAGAAAAATTGGCTATGGCAAGCGAGCAATGTGCGAGCAGAGAAGAGAAGTATGTTAGCTGAAAAAAAGCGACAGAAATGGATTCTCTCATTCGAAAAAAATTAATGAACAAACCAACCTTGCCTCATTGCGAGGAATTGAAGGCCGCGCCGCTTCTGTCTATTTTACCGCTTTAAGTCTTTACTTACCGCCAGCTTTACGATTTCAAGGACGAAATCGTCGACCACCAAGAGATCCTTTTTAATGCTCTTCTTTCTTTAACATATACACTTATTCATAGTGAAGCCGTGTTAGCGATCTATGGTGCAGGGTTAGATCCTTATATTGGTTTTTATCACGCACTTGATTTCTCTCGAGAATCACTTGCCTGCGATCTCATTGAACCCCTTCGCCCTTTAATTGATAACTGGTGTTTGGGTTTATTTCGAAAAAGAAATATTACGAGAAGAATATTTCTCAACAACACAAGAAGGTTGCTTTTTAGGTAAAAACAGGACGAGTGCAGTTTTATAAAGCTTATGAAAGTGCGGTCGGAAATTGGCGCAAAATGTTAACTGAAAACAGCCTTGATTTTGTGAGCCTTATCAAACAAGCTGATTTTTGTCAGTTCACCTCAACGTCGCGAGAGTGATTTGCAGCATTTTTTTCAGGTTTTTCATGAAAAAAACAATGGCAAACTTTGTTAGAACGCTATTACTTTAATCAACAAACTATGATGCAAGACATGATTTTTCCAATTTTAGGAGTAAAGCATGGCTCAATATTTAATTGGGTATGACATTTCTGATCCCAAAAGATTACAACGAATTTATCGTAAAATGACACATTATGCGACGCCAATTCAATACAGCATTTTTTTATTAGATGGCTCAGAGAAATTGCTCAAACAATGTTTGGCTGAAATTATGTTAATCTTCAATAAGAAAGAGGATGATTTAAGAGTTTATCCTTTGCCTACCAATACAACACAATGGCGACTCGGAAAAATCAAGTTTGCCAGAAGGTATTATTTGGACAGCCTTGCCAACAAGCTTGACATTATAATGCTAGAAAAAAATCAAAAAAATAGCGGTAAAAATAGACCGCACTTTTTGATTGATTTAGAAAGGAAAAAAGTATGCAAATTGTTTATTATTTGCTCAAATCAAGAGCCAACTCCTTAACCTTCCAAAAAAATTGGGAAGTGGGTCTGAAAGACCGCATAATTCCTGCCTCCAGCATACCGCTGCAGTCGAAAGACATTGCCCTGATCGAAAGGGATTGAGACATCTTTTTTTAAATTATTTTTTTAAAAATTTTTATTGTGTCGAAAGACATTGCCCTGATCGAAAGGGGATTGAGACGCTTTCTCTGCACGTTTAGTGAACTGGATTTGAGTCGAAAGACATTGCCCTGATCGAAAGGGATTGAGACTCTAAAGATTCTGCTTTCTTAATTACTGCTTGGTTGTCGAAAGACATTGCCCTGATCGAAAGGGATTGAGACTAAATCTACATCAAGATTTTTCCACCCGTTTAAGTCGAAAGACATTGCCCTGATCGAAAGGGATTGAGACAAGCACCGTTAGCACCAGATAACATAGATTTTTAGTCGAAAGACATTGCCCTGATCGAAAGGGATTGAGACAAAGTGAACGAATAGACATAATAATAATCCTCAGTCGAAAGACATTGCCCTGATCGAAAGGGATTGAGACATTTCTTTACCATTAAATAAAACTTTCATACTATGTCGAAAGACATTGCCCTGATCGAAAGGGGATTGAGACGTGATTAATTTCCTGATTGTTAAAGAGCAAATTTGTCGAAAGACATTGCCCTGATCGAAAGGGATTGAGACTAAATCTCCATTTTCATTTTATTAATAAAAATGCGTCGAAAGACATTGCCCTGATCGAAAGGGATTGAGACTCTTTTGCGATTGTCATACTAATGCCTTGCACGTTTGTCGAAAGACATTGCCCTGATCGAAAGGGATTGAGACTTTCTTCTAAGAATGATTTAAATGCTTGCGTTGTGTCGAAAGACATTGCCCTGATCGAAAGGGGATTGAGACGCAGTTGCATCGATATTAATTTTAGCCATTTGTCGAAAGACATTGCCCTGATCGAAAGGGATTGAGACGAATGTATCGAAATCATAATAAGCGTCCATAAGACGTCGAAAGACATTGCCCTGATCGAAAGGGATTGAGACTGTTTCCTTGTTAAAGTGTGCAGAACGCTAGGGCGTCGAAAGACATTGCCCTGATCGAAAGGGATTGAGACTAAATACCTCCAAAAGGTTGTTGATGAGTTTAATGAGTCGAAAGACATTGCCCTGATCGAAAGGGATTGAGACCCTCCATAAATTGTTGTTTAGTCCATAGATAAATAGTCGAAAGACATTGCCCTGATCGAAAGGGATTGAGACAATGTAATCTCCATAGTAAGTAATATAAACTGAGTCGAAAGACATCGCCCTGCTCGAAAGGGATTGAGACAAGCCTATTGTTAAAAACTAGCCTTTAAGAACTCGGTCGAAAGACATCGCCCTGCTCGAAAGGGATTGAGACCTACGAATTGCGTTGTTGATACCAAACATAATAAATGTCGAAAGACATTGCCCTGATCGAAAGGGGATTGAGACGTAGTATTGCTGAATAAAGTTTTTGATAGACATAATAGTCGAAAGACATTGCCCTGCTCGAAAGGGATTGAGACTCTAAGAAATCATTTAAATCAAAATTTTTCCATAATTGTCGAAAGACATCGCCCTGCTCGAAAGGGATTGAGACCTCTTAAAGTAAGTGCCATAATGAATTCTCCTATAGGGTCGAAAGACATTGCCCTGATCGAAAGGGATTGAGACATAGCTAGATTTTTTTAAACCAAAGCATAATTATCCTGTCGAAAGACATTGCCCTGATCGAAAGGGGATTGAGACATAATGATTCTCCCTATAGGGTTGGCAATGAGACTGAGTCGAAAGACATCGCCCTGCTCGAAAGGGATTGAGACTTTTTAAAGTTTTGATTAACCATTTTGTTTTTTTCCTTGTGTCGAAAGACATCGCCCTGCTCGAAAGGGATTGAGACGCAGTTGCATCGATATTAATTTTTAGCCATTTGTCGAAAGACATCGCCCTGTTTTAAAGGGATGTATATCGCTAAAGTGCGGTTAGTTTTCAATATAAGTTGGAAATTGACCGCACTTTTTTTATTTCCTTTCATTTTTACAAATTTGTATTTTTCGCCTTTCTATTCATGACTTTTCTATAATTCGCTCCGTCAGTAATTGATTTTTTTAGCTCAGAGGATTGAGCACTAATTTAATTTGTTAAAAAAATCTATAAAGAGAAAAATAGAGAATTAAGCAACTACTGGCATGTGAAAAAAATTGTTCTAATTAAAAAAATATGAGGGAATTAAAATGGCTGGAATTAATAAAGTAATTATTATTGGTAACTTGGGGAATGCACCAGAAATTCGGGCGATGCAAAATGGTGATACGGTTGCTAATTTTAGTGTGGCGACATCTGAAAGCTGGGTGGATAAAAATACACAGGAAAAACGTGAAAATACAGAATGGCATCGCATTGTGCTTTATCGTCGATTAGCCGACATAGCAGGTCAATATTTACGAAAAGGATCAAAAAGTTTATGTTGAAGGAAAAACTGAAAAACACGCCAATGGCAAGATGAGAAAGGGCAAACGCATTATGTGACAGAAATTATTGGTAGTTATTTGGAAATGCTAGGGAGCAAGGCGGAAAATAATCAGATTGATCCATCTATTCCATCGGTAAATCAAGAGAAACCGACATCAAATTATTTAAATAAACATCATAGCGATGATCCATTCCTTGATGGTTCAGATGAAAAAGATTGGCCATTTTAAGAAGGTTTAATGATATGCAGTATCAAGAAAAAAATTAACTATTGAACAAAGATTAAAAGAGAAATTGAAACCACAACAATATAGTACCCTTTTTAAACAAAAATTCAAAGTTGTTCTCCGTCCCAAGAGGAGGCTTTATGGCAAATGCTCTATATTTTTAGAAGAAACACCAAAGCATGTTTGTTTACAAGGTGCTGCGGGTAGTGGGAAAAAGTTATTTAGCGGGGATCTTGAAAGATATTCTAGTGTCACTTTATCCGGATTCAGTCTATGCCGCCGCCTCAACCCATCAAGCTAAACGTGTACTGAGTAAAAAGCTTGGGTGGTTTTGGCTGTGTGACACTGCATAGCCTTTTAGACTTAAAAACCTGAAGAAGAGGAGGATAAATTACATTTTTATTCCACGGAGTAAATCTATTGCTGTATTTGAGCTAAATGACGATGTGACGACTTTAGAAAGTAATCATGAAGAGAGGGAGACTTTATTTTTTTAATTATTGATGAAGTTTCAATGGTAGATTCTCAAGTCTTTACTCATATGAAAGAAGTTACCCCAGAGCATGTAAAAAAATTATCGGTATTGGCGATCCTTATCAGCTTCCGCCAGTATATCAAGAAGATCACAAAAATAGTAGAGAAATCACGTTTCTTCACGGATAGCACATTTTGCCAAGTGCATTTAAGTGGGGTGATGCGACAATCTATTGACTCACCGATCATTAAACAAAGTGAAGAAATTCGTTTAATGCAGCGTGATACATTAACCCCAGAAATGTCTTCAAAAAGGTGTTGGGATTATTCAATATCATTCAATAAAAAGCATTTGCAGATGCTTATTTAGAACGAGTTCACTCGGCTAAAGATGCGCTGGATTGCCGTATTTTTGGCATTTACCAATAATAAAGTGAATGAGATTAATCGCTATATTCGTCAGCAAATTCATAAAAACGAATGAGCCTTTAATTGTAGGAGAATATTTAATCTTACAGGAGCCAGTAAGAGATCCGGATGATATTAAAAAAGGTGATGATTAGTAATGGTGAGATTTTTAGAAGTCGTGACCATCCAAGAAAAAAATAAAAAAATTTTTTTGTTTTAATTTTTAGTAAACAAAAATCTTTCCGTTAATTATGCTGAGATTGAGGTTCGAATTTTTATATGATGATGAACAGAAAGATAGATTGGTGAAATTAAATATCATCCCCGATGAAAAAAACAATATGAAGAGTTTAAAAAAAGCGCTTTCATTTGAAGCATTGCAACTAAAAAAATTGCAAAACGGCAAGGTTTATTGAAAGGGCAAGAAGCGGGTTTTATGTGGCATTATTGGTGGAAAGATCGCGTCTTTTTTTATTTCGACAAAATCTATTTTTCGCCTCGACAGTGCATAAAAACACAAGGTACCACGCTAGATTCTTCATTTGTTTATACTTCAGATTTTGCAGCTGCGAAAAAAATATTGATTTAGAGCTGTATTATCAACTGTTATACGTTGCGATTACTCGAGCGAAAAAAATCAAGTTCATTTCATCTAATAAAAAAAGTGGGAAACCCACTTTTTATTTTTACAATTTTTGTAATTTCCTCTTTTAAATTCTCTCCTTGTTATGATGCCTTTATCAAAAACAAGGAGAGAATCATGTTAAATATTCAACAAAAATACTAATCATTATTTAAAAAGATGGTTATTCTCTTCCTTACACTTCAAGTGAATTACTTGCTATTTCTTTAGGTTACAAAGAAGTATTTCACTCACGTTCTTATAACCAACGCTACTTTATTCTAAATGGGAAAAAGTGGATCCATAACTTAGAGGCATTACGTCATAAATTAAATCGTGAATATGGACGTTATATTACCGATGAAGAGCTAGAAGCATCTGAGCCGGAAGGCTTTGGCTATGATGTTACAGCTTATTTTGAGCATTGCGTTGTGCCAGTAAAAGCGGTGTCGAAAACAAATGATTTTAAAGAATTAATGAGACGAGTGAGTCTTTCTCATTAATACAAATTTGTAATTCACTCGATTTATTTTTAATTCTTTTATTATAAGCATAAGTTAATTATTAGGAGTCAATATGTATTATTTAACAAATCACAATTTTAGTAAATTATTAGGTACATTATATTTGGAGCTGCCAATGAATTATGCAGAGGCTTATGATAACTATTATTCAGAATACCGCTTGGCGAGTTTTGATCTCGATCTTCATTTCTTTACAAAAGATGAAGCACGAGCATTAGTGATTGCCGATAAACTTATTAAAGATATTCAATTTATTGCAACTGAAGTCCAGATTGCACGTTGTAATGCTGAACAAAAAAATGGGTTAAAAAAATTGTGTTACCTGCATTTCACTCACATAAAAAGTGCCATTTATTATCGAGCGATTTTGAGAATTTTTTAATTCCTGAATCCTGCCCGGAGTCACTTCGTGAAGAATATCGTACTTATTTTTTAACACATAAGGATCGTTACGGCTATGATGAAAAATAAGGTTGCGCCAATTGTTTTTTTTGTCGTCTATTACAAGCAAAAATTTAATTTATCCGAAGAACTTGTTGATTTGGAGATGCATCATTTCAGTAGAACAAACTACGACAATTCAGAAGTGGTAGAGTTTAATCACACCCTTGATTTTTGAAAAAAGAAGCAATCAACATTCAAGAAATGATTGATCGTTTTAGTAGTAGAGTATCTAAGCGCAAACCAAGTGAGGTTCGTTCGGCTTATTATCGCCAGAATTTAGAGGTTTTATCAGAGGAAGAGCGTGCCATGATTACGACTATCCAGCAAGAGCGTAAGCAGATTTATGCGCGCATTCTTAATTTTTATTTCCAAAAAGCTTTTTTTAAAGAAGGTGCGGATATTCCTTTGCATATTTTAGAATTAGCAGGGTTTCAACCTTGTAAGGGATGTTGCAAGCATTTATTATCTGGGTGGTAAATAAATGCTGAAAACCCTATTATTTTTGACCGCACTTTATTTGAAGCGTGAGGGTAATGTCTAAATCCTCAACTGAAACCTACAAGCCTTACAAAATCCCCACCAATTGATTTCTGTATATCACGCATCATTTTCAATTTCTTGCCTTAAGGCATTTTTCTTTATCTGGTTTATATTTTTAATAAATTATTTCAATAAGTTATTTTTCAATTTTACCAATAAGGCTGACATTCTAGAGCTAGAAAAAATAAAAAAATAGCGGTAAAATAGACTGCACTTTCGATTGATTTAGAAAGGAAAAATACATGCAATCTGCTTATTATTTGCTCAAATCAAGAGCCAACTCCTTAACCTTCCAAAAAAATTGGGAAGTGGGTCTGAAAGGCCGCATGATTCCTGCTTCCAACATGCCGTTGCAGTCGAAAGACATCGCCCTGTTCGAAAGGGATTGAGACGTGTTTTTTTCATAGTGTTTCCTCTTATAGTGTCGAAAGACATCGCCCTGTTCGAAAGGGATTGAGACTAGAAATTCCTAATAATTTATCAAGAGCTTCTAATTGTCGAAAGACATCGCCCTGTTCGAAAGGGATTGAGACGTAAAGTCTTAAGTGACATGATATAAATCTCCTATAGTCGAAAGACATCGCCCTGTTCGAAAGGGATTGAGACAGAACCTCAATAATAATTAAATTCTTTAGAGCTGTCGAAAGACATCGCCCTGTTCGAAAGGGATTGAGACGTTGACGCTCTTTAATTGTTGCTAAAAAAATTCGTCTGTCGAAAGACATCGCCCTGTTCGAAAGGGATTGAGACTGTAGATGGCGTAGCACATATTCACGCATCTTTCAGTCGAAAGACATCGCCCTGTTCGAAAGGGGATTGAGACCCGTTAGTAGTACTGGTTAACATAGATTTGATTGACGTCGAAAGACATCGCCCTGTTCGAAAGGGTTGAGACTAATTCATGTTAATCCTTAGTAACTAACGTTACATGTTGTCGAAAGACATCGCCCTGTTCGAAAGGGATTGAGACACCTAGAAATAATTTATCTAAAAAAATACCTTGATCAGTCGAAAGACATCGCCCTGTTCGAAAGGGATTGAGACTTTTAATTACTTCTTCATCATTTTAGACGACTAGACTGTCGAAAGACATCGCCCTGTTCGAAAGGGATTGAGACTTTTAATTACTTCTTCATCATTTAGACGACTAGACTGTCGAAAGACATCGCCCTGTTCGAAAGGGATTGAGACTGGTCGAACACTTTAATTTGTGAGTTATACATGCGTCGAAAGACATCGCCCTGTTCGAAAGGGATTGAGACGCTTGACCTAAACCAAACATAATAAATCTCCTATGGTCGAAAGACATCGCCCTGTTCGAAAGGGATTGAGACGCTCATTGCGTTATAAAAATAAGTAAGTTTTCATAAGTCGAAAGACATCGCCCTGTTCGAAAGGGATTGAGACATAATTTTTATTCCTCAAAGAGTTGATTTCATCTGTGTCGAAAGACATCGCCCTGTTCGAAAGGGATTGAGACTAGCAAATTCAGCCATACGTTGCATAGTTTGATTGTCGAAAGACATCGCCCTGCTCGAAAGGGATTGAGACAAGTTTAAGTTTGTTAAATCCATGATGTTTCTCCTGGTCGAAAGACATCGCCCTGCTCGAAAGGGGATTGAGACAGACGCTCGTCTAAAAATCTCACACACTTTAGCGAAAGTCGAAAGACATCGCCCTGCTCGAAAAGGGATTGAGACGCCTAACACTTTGTACATCTCATCAATGAGTTTCGTCGAAAGACATCGCCCTGCTCGAAAGGGATTGAGACAAAAACTTTGTAAACTTATTTTTTTTAAAATTATTTTTTTTGTCGAAAGACATCGCCCTGCTCGAAAGGGGATTGAGACTTTGTAGGTTTACGATATGCCATAGTTTGTTTCCTTTGTCGAAAGACATCGCCCTGCTCGAAAGGGATTGAGACGAACGAACTGCGGTATTAAGACCGAACATAATAACCGTCGAAAGACATCGCCCTGCTCGAAAGGGATTGAGACGCTACCTGTCTAACTGCTTGACCAAGTCCGAACATGAGTCGAAAGACATCGCCCTGTTTGAAAGGGATTTTTGAAGTATTTATTTTGTGAGAGGTAAAAAAACGGCCAAAAAAACCTATTGATTTTTTTGACCGCACTTTATTTGAAGAGGGGACTAACGTTTAAACATGCCACCTAAACCGCCAAGGCCACCTAAGCCGCCTCCGCCCATTAAGCCTTGCATGCCGCGCATCATTTTCGCCATTCCGCCTTTGCGCATTTTCTTCATCATACGCTGCATTTCGTCAAATTGTTTCAGCAACTTATTCACATCTTGAACTTGTGTGCCAGAACCTAATGCAATACGACGACGGCGAGATCCTTTGATAATATCTGGATTGGCACGTTCTTTTTAAGGTCATGGAATTAATGATGGCTTCCATTTTGATAAACATTTTGTCATCTACTTGATTTTTGACATGATCCGGTAAGTTTTTCGCACCCGGTAATTTTTCAAGCATAGACATCATGCCGCCCATTTTTTTCATTTCACGAAGCTGTTCACGGAAGTCGTCTAGGGTGAAATCATCACCTTTCTTGAATTTCTGTGCCATTTTTTTCCGCTTTTTTTCGCGATCCACTGAACGTTCCAGATCTTCGATAAGGGAAAGCACATCACCCATGCCTAAAATACGGGATGCTACACGATCAGGATGGAATGGCTCTAGGGCTTCTGTTTTTTCACCCACACCAAGGAATTTAATTGGTTTGCCAGTAATTTGACGAATAGATAAAGCCGCACCGCCACGCGCATCACCATCCACTTTGGTTAAGATAACCCCGGTAAGTGGCAAGGCTTCGTTGAAGGCTTTTGCGGTATTTGCCGCATCTTGACCGGTCATTGCATCAACGGTGAAAAGCGTTTCGATTGGATTTAATGTCGCGTGAACTTGCTTGATTTCATCCATCATCTCGCTATCAACATGTAAGCGACCCGCGGTATCCACAATTAACACATCGTAGAATTTGAGTTTGGCGTCAGCAAGTGCCGCTTTTGCAATCTCTACCGGTTTTTGTTTAACATCAGATGGGAAGAAATCCACACCAACAGATTGTGCCAAGGTTTCAAGCTGTTTGATCGCCGCAGGACGATATACGTCGGCAGAGACCACAAGCACTTTCTTTTTATGACGTTCGCGTAAGAATTTTGCTAATTTACCCACGCTAGTGGTTTTACCCGCACCTTGTAAACCCGCCATTAAAAATAACTGCGGGTGGCTGTGTTGCTAGGTTTAAGCTCTCATTGGCTTCACCCATGGCTTTTTTTCGAGTTCGCGCTGAACGATTTTTTTAAGAACTCTTGACCTGGTGTTAAGCTTTTATTAACTTCTTCACCTAACGCGCTTTCTTTTACTTTAGCGATAAATTCACGCACGACAGGCAACGCAACGTCGGCTTCTAATAACGCCATGCGCACTTCGCGTAGCGTCTCTTTAATATTATCTTCAGTTAAGCGACCTTTCCCGCTAATGTTACGTAGCGTTTTGGAAAGACGATCCGATAAATTCTCAAACATTTTTAAATCCTGTTTTTTTCTTAAAAAAATTGCCGTGATTATACCGAAATTTGGGCGTTTTTTTCATCATTTCAAATAAAAATTATGGCGATCTAGAGAAAAGATCCGTTAAAAATAAGAATAATTCCTAGTAAAGAGAACGCATTATGTGGTTTGCCCTTTTTTCGATTATTTTTTACATTCTTAGTCTATTGCTGATCGCCCCGTTTTTGATGAATTCATCGGAAGGGAAGTTTAGTCAAAGTAAAATCCCGTTTTTTCTGACCGCACTTGCAGCCATTGTTCTGCATGCTGTCAGCACGTTCCCTCTGCTAGAGGATCTTGCCTCTGGGCAGAGTTTTTACGCTAATGCAAATCGCTTCCTTAATGAGCGTCATTATTGCGGCATTGGCGACGCTTTCAATGTTTCTCGTTTCCACGATGTGGTTTGTTTTACCGATAGTGTATGCGTTTTCGATCATTAGCTTGATCTTTGCGACATTCTTATCAAGTCACATTATTCAAATGTTGAATCAGAACACGTTGATGCTGTTCCATATTGGTTTGTCGCTTTTTACCTACGCCGTGTGTTTTATTGCAACGCTTTATGTGATCCAATTGGTGTGGTTAGACCGCAATTTGAAAAAAAGCGTAAAATCCAATTCTCACCAGCAATTCCGCCATTAATGGCAGTTGAACGTCATTTCTTCTGTTTATTTGCGATGGGTGAAGCATTATTGACACTCACTTTAATTTCTGGCACTTACCATGTGTTGCAAGCAGTGACCCCTGAAAATCTACACAAAGCCATTTTTTTCTTTCCTTGCTTGGATTAGTTTTTGGTATTGCTTGTTTTGGACACTGGCGATTGGGCTGGCGTGGAAAAAAAGGATGATTATTTACGCAATTTCAGGTATCATTCTGCTCACGATTGGCTATTTTGGTAGCCGTTTGATTTAATCAAAATCAAAGAACAGGTAAAAAGTGCGGTGAAAATGACCGCACTTTTTGTTGATTAACGAACAAAAGGATTTACCCTTGGACAGTATCCCCCTTAGTACTTTATTTATTATACTGATTATCTGTTTAATTTTATCTGCCTATTTTTTTCCGGCTCAGAAACCGGCTTACTCTCTCTCAATAAATATCGTCTTCGCTTTTTGGCGGAACAAGGCAATAGAGGGGCTCAAAAAGCAGAAAAACTGCTTGAAAAGCCTGATACCTTGTTAAGTTTTATTCTGATCTTTAATAACCTTGTAAATATCAGCGCGTCAGCTATCGCAACCATGATTGGTATGCGTTTATATGGTGATGCGGGTGTAGCAATCGCAACGGGTTTATTAACTTTTGCGATGCTTGTTTTTTCTGAGATTTTCCCTAAAACGGTTGCGGCGATGCACCCAGAGAAAGTGGGCTTGTTTTCAAGTCACATTTTGTCGCTATTGTTAAAAGTATTCTATCCATTAGTTTGGTTGATGAATATTTTTACGAAAACCTTAATGCGAATTGTCGGCTTAAAACCCGATATGCAAAAACAAGTGATTAGTCGTGAAGAACTTCGTAGTATTGTATCGGAAGCAGGTGAGGCTACACCGGATGAACAGCATCCACAAATGTTGCTCTCTATTTTAGATATGGAAACCGTGACGGTTGACGATATCATGGTGCCACGTAATGAAATTGCTGGGATTGATATTGATGACGATTGGAAAGCCATTATGCGCCAGCTTAATCATGCACCACACAACCGAATTGTGTTGTATAAAGGCAGCCTTGATGAGCAAGTATTAGGGATTTTACGTGTGCGTGAAGCATTTCGTTTGTTATTAGAAAAAAATGAATTCACCAAAGAAACTTTACTACGTGCCGTCGATGAAGTGTACTTCATTCCAGAAGGGACACCATTGAAAAACACAATTGGCGAATTTTTCGTACGAAAAAAAGAACGTATCGGTTTAGTGGTGGATGAATATGGCGACATTAAAGGATTAGTCACGCTTGAAGATATTTTAGAAGAAATTGTAGGTGATTTTACAACCACTACTGCACCGACTATTGAACAAGAAGTGGTGCAACAATCTGATGGCTCAATGATTATTGAAGGTTCGGCAAATCTTCGAGATTTGAATAAAATGTTTGGTTGGGAATTAGATACAGAAGATGCTCGCACCTTTAATGGTTTGATTCTCGAGCATCTTGAAGATATTCCTGATGAAGGAACCGTTTGTGAAATCGATGGCTTACGAATTACTATTTTAGAAGTCAGCGATAATATGATTAAACAAGCAAAAGTAGAGAAATTGGCCTCTTAAATGTGGCTTTTTCTAACCGCTCTTTTGTTTAAGAAGTACGTTATTTTTTTACAAAGGATTGAATATGACAGATGAGATTCGTTTAACACAATACAGCCACGGCGCAGGTTGAGGTTGTAAAATTTCGCCTAAGGTGTTAGGGACAATTTTACAGACTAAACTCGAAAAATTTGCTGATCCCAATTTATTGGTCGGTAACGAAACAGCGGATGATGCTGCGGTTTATGATCTTGGTAATGGTACTGCAATTATCAGTACCACGGATTTCTTCATGCCGATTGTGGATGATCCTTTTTGATTTTGGTCGCATTGCTGCAACCAATGCCATTAGTGATATTTTCGCAATGGGCGGTAAGCCAATTATGGCGATTGCCATTCTAGGCTTCCCGATTAATAAATTGTCACCAGAAGTGGCTCAGAAAATAGTTGATGGTGGTCGTTTTGCTTGTCATCAAGCAGGGATTTCGCTAGCGGGTGGACACTCGATTGATGCGCCAGAACCGATTTTTGGTTTAGCAGTAACAGGGGTTATTGCTACCGATCGTGTAAAACGTAATGCCTCGGCAGAAGCGGGTTGTAAGCTTTATCTGACGAAACCATTGGGTATTGGCGTGCTGACTACCGCAGAGAAAAAAGGTAAATTAAAACCTGAACATCAAGGGTTGGCAACAGCAGCAATGTGCCAAATGAATCTGATTGGTAGTCAATTTGCAGAAGTTGCAGGCGTAACAGCTATGACGGATGTAACGGGTTTTGGTTTGTTAGGGCACTTGGCTGAAATCTGTGAAGGCTCAAATCTTAATGCGGTTGTGCATTTTGATAAAATCAAATTATTAGATGGTGTAGCAGATTACATTGCAGAAGGTTGTGTACCAGGTGGAACCAATCGTAACTTTGAAAAGCTATGGACATAAAATCGGCCCTCTTACCGATTATCAAAAGGCGGTACTTTTGCGATCCACAAACTTCAGGTGGTTTGTTGATTGCGGTTAAACCAGAAAGTGAAGCGGAAATTTTAGAGATTGCGAAAAAAGCCGGTATTGAGCTCAGTGAGGTAGGCGTATTGAAACCTCGTCAAGCTGGTGTATTAGTAGAAGTCGAATAAATCATTTTCGTTAAAATAAAAGTGCGGTGAAATTCACCGCACTTTTTTATTCTTTATTTTCCTTGCTTTCTTTGTTGTTGGAATACATCGAGTCAATAATATGACGATAGCGTTCCATAATCACTTTTCGGCGTAATTTGAGTGTAGGTGTTATTTCACCAAGTTTTACGCTAAATGCTTGAGAGAGTAGCGTAAATTTCTTCACTTGCTCGAAGTGCGCCAATTCTTTTTGAAGACTTTCGATACGTTGTTCAAACATCTTGATAATTTCAGAGTGTTTGAGTAATTCCATGCGATCTTGATACTTAATATTCAGTTTTTTCGCATATTCTTCTACGCTATCAAAACAAGGTACGATTAGGGCTGAAACATATTTTTTTGGCATCAGCAATAATCGCAATTTGTTCGATAAATTTATCTTTACCGATTTTACCTTCGATATATTGTGGCGCAATGTATTTGCCGTTAGAGGTTTTCATCAATTCTTTAATACGATCGGTAATAAATAAATTACCTTCAGCATCAAACTCACCTGCATCTCCCGTTTTCAAGAAACCATCTTCGGTGAAGACTTGGGCAGTTTCTTCAGGCTTTTTATAGTAACCCTTCATTACCATACCGCCACGAACCAGAATCTCGTTATTTTCCCCAATTTTAACTTCGGCATTTGGCATTAATTTACCAATAGAATTCGGATTAAAATGGTGATCATCCCAGCAAGAAATGGTAGCCGTGGTTTCTGTCATGCCATAACCGAGTTTGATATTAATCCCAATACTATGGAAGAAAAGCCCAATGGTTGGCTCTAATTTTGCGCCACCGCAAGGCATCATTTTAATACGTCCGCCTAACAATGAACGCAGTTTAGACAGTACCAGTTTATCGGCAAGTGCATAGCGTTTTTGCAAGAAGAAGGGGACTTTTCTATTTTGAGAGAGAAGATCAAAACGTTTTTGCCCCACTGCAATCGCCCAGTGGAAAATCATCTGACGAATAAAAGGGGCTTTTTGGACTTTATCCAATACAGCAGAATAAATTTTTTCATAGAAACGCGGTACTGCACACATAAAGGTTGGGCGTACTTCCGTTAATGCTTCACGTACTTGATTGGTGTCTTCGAGATAACAAAGGATTGCTCCGCGATGTAACACATAGGCAACCCAAGCACGCTCAAAAATGTGGCTAAACGGTAAAAAAGAAAGTGAAACCTCATCTTGATTAACATCTAATGCAATATCATGAGCTTCAAGTTGATGCGCCAAGTTACTGTAATCAAGCATTACGCCTTTCGGTTCACCAGTTGTACCAGAGGTGTAGATGATCGTGAATAAATCATCCATCGTTTTATTTGCTAAGCGAGTTTCAAATTCAGCCTGAAATTCGGCTGTACCTAATTGAATTAAATCGTCCCAATGGCAGGAAAGGGTAGTTTCTGTCAGTTGAATTTGTTCTTTCATGGCCACAATTTTTTTGTAATTGTGGACACTGATGTGCAATTTCTAACGCTTGATCATATTGTTCTTGATCACCAACAAACAGAATTTTGACATCGGCATGATTTAAAATAAATTCGGCCTGTTGTGCCGTATTGGTTGCATAAATGGGAACGGTAATAGCACGGACTTGAAGGGCTGCAATATCTGCGATTGTCCAGCGTGACATATTGTGCGCAAAAATTGCAATTTTATCTTGTACTTGAATATTGCAAGCAAGAAAAGCTAATGAAAGCTGGTCAAGCTGTTGTTGGAATGCGTTCCATGAAATATCTTTCCACAAGCCATTAATTTTTATGGCGAAGTGCGGTTGCATTTTGACGAGTTTTTGCCTGCTGGCGAATTCGATTGACGAAATGACGTTCTAAATTCATATAAGCCTTATTTGAGCGAACAACTGTACGCTAATATAAACGAAATAAATTTAAAATCTAGTAAAATGTTATTATTTTTGTGAATATAGAATAAATAATAGACATATTATTTTTTTCTATTTTTTTATATTGAAATGAGCAATAAAGAATATATAAAGTATTGAGAAAAATTTAAATTGATTAGAAATAAAAAACCGCTCTAAAAAAAGAGCGGTTAATTTTTTTAGCTATTTTTGATTAGCCTTTGTAGTTGTAAATGTGTGCAACTAAGTCTAATACTTTGTTTGAGTAGCCAGTTTCGTTATCGTACCAAGATACTAATTTAACGAAAGAATCAGTTAATGCAATACCCGCATCAGCATCAAATACAGAAGTTAAAGCACAACCGTTGAAGTCTGTAGAAACTACAGCATCTTCAGTGTAACCTAAAAACGCCTTTTTAATTCGCCGTTGAAAGTTTTACCTTCAGCTGCATCTTTGATTGCTTGCTTGATTTGTTCGTAAGTTGCTGGTTTTTCTAAGTTTACAGTTAAGTCAACTACAGAAACGTTTGGAGTAGGAACACGGAACGCCATACCAGTTAATTTACCGTTTAATGCTGGTAATACTTTACCCACAGCTTTCGCAGCACCGGTAGATGAAGGGATGATGTTTTGTGATGCACCACGACCACCGCGCCAGTCTTTAGCTGATGGACCATCAACAGTTTTTTGAGTTGCTGTGGTTGCGTGAACTGTAGTCATTAAACCATCTTTGATACCGAAGGTTTCGTGAACAACACGTGCTAAAGGCGCTAAACAGTTTGTCGTACAAGAAGCGTTAGACACGATGTCTTGACCTGCGTATGCACCGAAGTTTACACCACGTACAAACATTGGTGTGCTATCTTTAGAAGGACCTGTTAATACGACTTTTTTCGCTCCAGCAGTGATGTGTTTGCGTGCTGTTTCATCAGTTAAGAATAAACCTGTTGCTTCAACTGCAACATCAACGCCGATCGCACCCCAGTTAAGGTTTGCAGGATCACGTTCAGAAGTAACACGGATAGTTTTACCGTTTACAACTAAGTTACCGTCTTTAACTTCAACAGTACCGTCAAAACGACCGTGAGTTGAATCGTATTTCAACATGTAAGCCATGTATTCAACGTCGATTAAGTCGTTGATACCTACAACTTCGATGTCATCACGTTGTTGTGCTGCACGGAATACGATACGACCGATACGGCCGAAACCGTTGATACCAATTTTAATAGCCATAAGATTTTCACCTTCTATTTTTTTAAGTTAAACAAAAATCGTTGCTCTAACGAGTTCCCGTGGATTATAGCATGGGCATTTTGATAAAAAAGGGTATATACCACTTTTTTTGTGATCTCGATCACTTTTTAACAATTTGGTAAAACAAATGAAAAATTTGACCGCACTTTTCGTTTTTCTTTTTGTATAATAAAAAAACAAACAACAAGAAGAGGTTTCAATTATGTCTCAAGGTAATTTATATATTCTTTCTGCACCAAGTGGGGCGGGCAAGTCATCATTAATTTCCGCGTTATTAGAAAAAAATCAAGGCACGAAAAAAATGGTGTCTATTTCACACACAACGCGTTCTCCTCGTCCAGGCGAAAGTCATGGTGTGCATTATTATTTTGTTTCCATAGAAGAATTTGAAACCTTAATTGAAAAAGGTCATTTCTTAGAATATGCAAAAGTGTTTGGTGGCAATTATTACGGCACTTCATTGCCAGCAATTGAAGAAAACTTAGCAAAAGGCATTGATGTGTTTTTAGATATTGATTGGCAAGGTGCGCAGCAAATTCGTCAAAAAGGTACCTTCTGTAAAGAGTATTTTTATTTTGCCACCGTCATTACCAGAATTAGAACGTCGTTTGATTGGACGCGGACAGGATAGTAAAGAGGTGATTGCTGAGCGAATGTCAAAAGCAATCAGCGAAATTTCGCATTATGATGAATATGATTACGTGATTGTGAATGATAATTTTTGAACAGGCATTGGCAGATTTACAAAGCATTTTGCAGGCAGAACGCTTGACCAAAGCTTATCAACAAACAGAAAATGCAGACTTAATTCACCAGCTACTAGCAAAATAACCTTGAATTGAGTACAATATTTCCCCTTATAGACATTATTTTTTTAACATCGGAGTAAAACATGGCTCGAGTGACTGTGCAAGATGCAGTAGAAAAAATTGGTAACCGTTTTGATTTAATTTTAACCGCCGCTCGTCGTGCGAGACAATTAGAGCTCCATCAAAGTGAGCCGTTAGTGCCGGAAGATAACGATAAACCAACTGTCATTGCATTACGTGAAATCGAAAAAAAGGCTTAATCAACCAAGAAATCATGGATGCAAAAGAGTATTTAGATGCAGCAGCTTCTCAACGTAATGAAGAAGTGGCAGTGGCGTTAATCACAGAATAATTTCATTAAAGTGCGGTCAAAATTAAGCTTATTTTGGCCGCCTAGTCTTTCTCTCTACAAAAAGTAAGGTGTCCTTTGGAATTGTTTGCCGATTTAGATCGAATTATTCAGGGGTATTTGCCCGCCGATAAAATTGAATTAATCAAACGTGCATTCGTCATTGCGCGAGATGCTCACGAAGGACAATTTCGCTCAAGCGGCGAACCTTACATTACTCACCCTGTTGCAGTAGCTTCAATTATTGCGGAAATGCATTTTAGACCATGAAGCAATCATGGCTGCATTATTGCATGATGTTATCGAAGATACCCCTTATACCGAATCCCAATTAAAAGATGAATTTGGCGCTAGCGTAGCCGAAATTGTTGACGGCGTATCTAAACTAGATAAATTGAAATTCCGTACCCGCCAAGAAGCGCAGGTTGAAAAACTTCCGCAAAATGATTTTAGCGATGACTCGAGATATTCGCGTCGTCTTAATCAAATTGGCTGACCGTACCCATAATATGCGAACGTTGGGCTCATTACGTCCTGATAAACGTCGTCGTATCGCAAAAAGAAACCCTAGAGATTTACTGTCCATTAGCCCACCGTTTAGGCATCGAGCATATCAAGAATGAATTAGAAGATTTATCTTTTGAAGCAATGCACCCTCGCCGTTATGAAGTACTTAAAAAGCTCGTCGAACAAGCGCGTGGCTCTCGTCAAGAATTGATTCAACGCATTTCTAATGATATTTCACAACGTCTTGAGAGCGCCGGTATCCAAAGCCGTATTTGGGGTCGTGAAAAACATCTCTATAAAATTTACCAAAAAAATGCGCACGAAAGATCAGAAATTCCATTCCATTATGGATATTTATGCTTTCCGCGTTATTGTGAATTCAGTGGATGATTGCTATCGCGGGTTGGGGCAAATGCATAGTTTGTATAAGCCTCGTCCTGGTAAAGTGAAAGATTATATTGCTGTGCCACGTGCAAATGGCTACCAAGCACTACAAACCTCGATGATAGGCCCTCATGGTGTACCCGTAGAAGTTCATCTTCAGACTGAAGAAATGGAACAGGTTGCTGAAATGGGCGTTACCGCTCATTGGGTGTATAAAGAAGGTGGTAAAAACGATAGCACCACTGCTCAAGTACGAGCTCAACGTTGGTTACAAAGCCTGGTAGATATTCAACAAAACGTGGGTAACTCCTTTGAGTTTATTGAAAATGTAAAAATCTGAGTTCTTCCCGAAAGAAATCTATGTCTTTACACCGAAAGGTCGCATCGTGGAATTGCCAATGGGCGCAACAGCTGTCGATTTTGCTTATGCCGTGCATTCTGATGTAGGGAAATCATTGCGTTGCGGCAGTGGTAGAGCATAAACCTTATCCGTTATCACAAGCTTTAGAGTCTGGTCAAACCGTTGAGATTGTAACCAGTGAAAATACTCATCCAAGCGTTAGCTGGTTAAACTTTGTAGTGACGGCTCGCGCAAGAACCCGTATTCGTCATTTCTTAAAATTATTGCGTGCAGATGATGCCGTTCAAACGGGTAAAAAAACAGCTAGAAATGGCCCTAAAACCACATTATCTCTCTGAGGGTTTCTGAAGAGAAAAATCCAAAGCGCTACTGAATGAATTGAATCTCTCAAGCCTCAATGAGCTTTTTGAGGAAATCGGTGTAGGCAATCAAATGTCGAGTGTCATTGCGCATCAATTAATGGATGAAGCTATTGAAATTGATGTGGATGGTGTGTCTGAAAATACGCAAAGTACACTAACATTGAGCCGAGATGGCGAAATGAAAGCATCTTTCGCTCAATGTTGTCATCCAATTCCGGGTGATCCTATCGTGGCCTTAAGCACTGCGAAAAAAGGCGTAGTGGTACATCATCAAGCTTGTTCTAATTTAGCGTCAAGTAATACGAAAGATTTTACTGCCGCAAAATGGGAAGAGGCTGAAAGTGCGGTCAATTTTGATGCCGAATTACATATTGAAATGCTTAATGAACAAAATGCATTAGGTAGTCTCATGACAGCCGTCGCGACTTGTGAAAGTAATATTCAAAGTATTTGGACGGAAGAATTAGAGAATAATCTGCTATTAGTCATTATCCAAGTTGGCGCGAGAGATATCTATCATTTAGAAAACATTATGCGAAAAATCAAACAAATTACCAGTGTGATTCGTTTGAAGCGCAATATTAATGAAGCATAATGAGCACGCAACTTCTCGATGCCGTTCCTCTAACCACTTTATCGGGTGTAGGTGCGGCAATTTCCGATAAATTAAGCCGTATTGGAATTCATAATCTCCAAGACTTGCTTTTTCATTTACCTATCCGTTATGAAGATCGCACGAGAATTACACCCATTGCTGATCTTCGCCCTAAACAATATGCCACCATTGAAGGAGTTGTCCAAACCTGTGAAGTTGCCTTTGGGCGCCGTCCTATTTTAACCGTAAGTCTTTCTGATGGAACGAGCAAGATTATGCTCCGTTTTTTTCAATTTTAATGCGGGGATGAAAAAAACAGTTTTTCAGATTGGTTCGCGCGTCAAAGCGTTTGGTGAAATTAAACGTGGACGCTTTATGGCGGAAATTCATCATCCTGAATATCAAATCATACGGGATAATGCGCCACTGGTTTTAGAGGAAACACTTACGCCAATTTATTCCACAACAGAAGGTTTAAAACAAAATTCATTACGTAAGCTAACCGATCAAGCTTTGGCTTTACTCGATAAAATCCAATTAACGGAAATTTTACCTAATGAATTTAATCCACATCCTTTTAGCCTAAAGGATGCGATTCGATTTTTGCATCGTCCACCGCCAGATATCTCATTAGAGATTTTGGAGAAAGGACAGCATCCGGCACAACAACGACTTATCTTTGAAGAACTCTTAGCACACAATCTTGCAATGCAAAAAGTGCGGTTGGGTACGCAGCAGTTTTTAGCGTTGCCATTGCATTATCAAACTGATTTGAAACAACGTTTTCTTGCATCTTTGCCGTTTCAACCAACAAATGCTCAAAATAGAGTGGTGGCAGATATTGAACAGGATTTAACGAAAGATTATCCAATGATGCGACTTGTTCAAGGTGATGTGGGTTCAGGGAAAACGTTAGTTGCAGCCTTAGCTGCCTTATTAGCGATTGATAATGGCAAACAAGTGGCTTTAATGGCACCAACAGAGATTTTAGCGGAACAGCATGCGAATAATTTCCGCCGTTGGTTAGAGCCTTTCGGTATTGAAGTTGGCTGGTTAGCGGGTAAGGTGAAAGGGAAAGCTCGCCAAGCCGAACTGGAAAAAATTAAATCTGGTGCGGTACAAATAGTGGTAGGCACGCATGCTTTGTTCCAAGAGGAAGTGGAATTTGCGGATTTAGCCTTGGTGATTATTGACGAACAGCATCGTTTTGGTGTACATCAACGTTTGATGTTGAGAGAAAAAGGCGAAAAAGCAGGATTTTATCCACACCAACTGATTATGACAGCTACGCCAATTCCGAGAACATTAGCGATGACGGTTTATGCCGATCTTGATACGTCGATTATTGATGAATTGCCTCCAGGTAGAACGCCGATTACGACAGTTGTTATTTCAGAAGAGCGTCGTGATGAAATCGTTACTCGAGTCAAAAACGCCTGTATTAATGAAAAACGTCAGGCTTATTGGGTTTGTACTTTAATTGATGAGTCTGAAGTATTAGAAGCGCAAGCAGCCGAGGCCATTTGGGAAGATTTAACGAAAGCGCTTCCGATGCTTAAAATAGGCCTTGTACATGGGCGAATGAAACCGCAAGAAAAAAACAAGATATTATGGCTGCTTTTTAAAAATGCAGAACTCGATTTGCTTGTAGCCACAACCGTAATCGAAGTAGGCGTGGATGTGCCAAATGCCAGTCTAATGATTATTGAAAATGCTGAGCGTTTGGGCTTATCACAACTTCATCAGTTACGTGGACGAGTAGGGCGTGGCAGTACGGCTTCTTTTTGTGTCTTAATGTATAAACCGCCGTTGGGTAAAGTGTCGCAAAAACGTTTACAGGTATTGCGTGATAGCCAAGATGGCTTTGTGATTTCGGAAAAAGATTTAGAAATTCGCGGGCCTGGTGAAGTATTGGGCACTAAACAGACGGGTATCGCTGAATTTAAAGTGGCGAATTTAATGCGCGATCGTAAAATGATTCCAACAGTTCAACATTATGCTAAAGCATTAATAGTGAAATATCCGGATGTGGCAGAAAGTTTAATCCGCCGTTGGCTAAATAATCGAGAAATTTATTCTAATGCCTAAAGTGCGGTTATTTTGAAAGAGTTTTATAAATGAATAAATCAACGGTACTTTTCTTTGATTCAGGAATGGGGGGCTTAAGCGTTTATCGGGAAGCGAAAAAGCTCATGCCAGATAACCATTATTTGTATTGCTTTGACAATGCGGGTTTCCCCTATTCAGAAAAATCAGAAGAAACAATCATTCAGCGAACATTGGATATTTGTAAAAAAATTAATCAGAATTATCCACTTGATGCCATTGTGATTGCTTGTAATACCGCGAGTACGGTAGTGTTACCGCCTTTACGTGAACAATTTTCTATTCCGATTGTAGGAACCGTACCAGCCATCAAGCCTGCAGCAGAAATATCACAAACAAAACATATTGGTCTATTGGCAACAAAGGGCACGGTTAAACGCCCTTATGTTAATGATCTTATTCATCAGTTTGCCTCCCATTGCATAGTAGAACGATTAGGCTCAACTAAATTGGTTGAAATCGCAGAGTATAAAATCCAAGGAAAATCGGTCGATTTGATTGCATTGAAAAATGAATTAAGTCCTTGGGCCTCAATAGAGAATTTAGATACGATTTGTTTAGGCTGTACCCATTTCCCTTTAATTAAAGATGAAATTCAAATTTGCTTACCTCAAGTGAAGAATTTTATGGATCCAGGATTCGCTATTGCCAAGCGGTTTGCAGTTCTTACTTGATAAATTAGAAGTGCGGTCAAAAATCTGAGGTGAAAAAAATCAGGTCTTTTGTACGCAAGATGTAGAGAATAAACATAAATTAGAACAGGCATTAGCGCTTTTGGGGATTTGATGGCATTACCGTTTTAAAATGATTTTTTTCTCGTCATGTTGGTGCGTTTATAAGCAAATAGCAAAAAATTTACATTTTTTTACAA
>BNJT01000436.1_pt1 | contig 91845 bp, 156 predicted proteins | sample 8540491 | NCBI WGS metagenome assembly BNJT01 (sample SAMD00202455, study PRJDB9452) | human saliva metagenome | host: Homo sapiens | reverse complement strand
TTTCAGACGGCCTTTAATATTACCCATCAACCCAACGTTACCATCTCAATCTGCTCCATACTTCTACCCAAGAAGCGTTCGCCGATGGTGCGGAAACGCAGTGGGATGTCGCTGACGTAGAAGCGGTAATCCGGATTGTCGTTTTCCGTGTTCAGCAAACCTGCTTGCGCCAAGGCTTTGGCGGTGGCTTCGGCGGTGGTGATGGCGGAATCGACCAAGGTGACGTTTTGTGCTTCGCGGCCGATAAGCGGTTTGAGCAATGGGAAGTGGGTACAACCCAACACCAGCGTATCAATGTCGTCGGCCAAAAGCGGCTTCAGGTATTCGCGCACGGTCAGGCGGGTGACTTCGTGATCGAGCCAGCCCTCTTCCACCAATGGCACAAGCAGGGGCGCGGCTTGCGTGCGTACCAACGTGTCGTTGTTTTGCGAATGGATGGCGCGTGCGTAGGCGTTGCTGTTGACGGTAGTGTTGGTTGCGATAATGCCGATTCGGTTGTTTTTGGTGGTTTGCAAAGCGGCTTCCGCGCCGGCGGAAATGACGTCCAATACGGGCATATTGCCTGCTTTTTGGCGGATTTTTTGTCCGGCAACGGCGGCGATGGTGTTGCACGCGATAACGAGTGCTTTGACATCGTTTTCCAGCAGGAAATCGACAATCTGCATGGCGAAGGTTTCTATGGTGGCGCGGGATTTGGTGCCGTAAGGGAACGCGTGCGGTATCGCCGAAATAGATGATGTTTTCCATCGGCAGGCGTTCCATCAGGGCGCGGACGTTGGTCAAGCCGCCGACGCCGGAATCGAATACGCCGATGGGGCGTTGTTTGCTGGTACTCATGGTTAATTTCTTCAATATAGTGTTGAGGCCGTCTGAAACCGTTTTTCAGACGGCCTGAAGGTTAAACATATTCTTTTTTATCGTTTTCCATCCAAGCCTGATGCGAGCAAATCCACAACAGCACGATACCACACACGGTCGAGCTCAACATCATACCGGCCATCACCAAGGCGGAACCATTATGCAGCCAAGTCGTTGCCATGCCGACCGATGCGCCGATGAGGGATTGGAACACGCCTAAAACGGCATTTGCGCTGCCGCCCTCTGCGCTGAAAATAGCCCATAAAGCAGGCCTGAGTGTTCGCACCGACCAAGCCTTGCGTACCGACTGAGAAACATCACGCACAGCACCAAAGCCCACAAAGGCGGCAAAGACAGTGACAACACCAAAAACAGTCATCAGCAGATTGGCGACGAAATTGGACGATAATGCCCCATTTGAGGATGTTTTTGCGGATGCGTACCGGTTTTCAAACGCCATGCGGTAACGCGGTTAAACGACATCATGGTAATGATATTGAGCGCAAATATCCAAGCATATTGGTTTGGCGAAAGCATGATACAGGTGTTGGTACACGAAACGACGATTCGGTCAAAAAGGCAAACATCGAACCGAAAACTGAAAGCTTGGAAAAAAACAAATAGCCCATCGCGGCGCGCGTCCTCAAAACGCGTTTAAACCTGCCGGCCACCACGCCGAACACGTCCATACTGATTTTGCCTTTTTGATGCGGCTTGGGCAGGGAAATACCACATCAACCCCCAAAGCAGCAGCGAATAGCAGGCCAGAAAAGCCGAAAAATCATGCGCCAGCCGCCCAAATTCTGCAAGCCCTGCACCAATCATCGGCGCCATCAGCGGCACAATCATCAGAATGATGCCGATTAAGGCAAACATCTGTGCGGCTTTGCGTCCGGAATAATAATCGCGCACCATCGCGCCGGAAATCACCACGGTCATCCCCGCACCAAACGCCTGCACGGCACGCAAGTTCAGCAGCTGCTCGACACTATTTCACCATCGTCAAACCGATAACGGCGGCAAAGTAAATGCTCAAGCCCACCAGGGCGACAGGGTTTGCGGCCTTTAATATCCGAAATCGAACCGCCGACCACCTGACCAAACGCCACGCCAAACATAAAAAAAGCTCAGGCTTTGCTCAATACGGTGGATGTCCGAACTCAGCGACTTCGCCATTTCGGGAATCGCAGGCAGATAGGCATCGACAGAAAACGGCATCAGCGCGACCAACATCGCCATCAGCACGGCCATGGTTCTTTTCGCCCAAAGGGGCTTGTTGTGCAGTCATTCCGATTTTCGCTTTCGTAACAAATATTCAAAAAAACAAAGAAAAACAACCGCCTTGTCAGACGGTTGCGGGATTGAAATGGAATTATAGCAGATTTCAACCCCTGTCCAATCACTGCAAAAAAACCTTTGCAAAACTTAAGGCCGTCTGAAACTTTGCTTGGTTGAATCCCCTCGCCGCAAACGTTAAAATGCTTGTTTTTTTAAGACAACACATTGTTTCACATCACGGATTCTAAGGAATAATCATGACTACATTTCAAATTGCGCGTGCCGACGGGAAAAACGCTCGAAATCCAAGGCAAAATGGCCAACCGCCACGGCTTGATCGCCGGCGCGACCGGTACGGGTAAAACCGTTACCCTGCGCCGCATGGCGGAAGCCTTTCAGCAGCGAAGGCGTCCCCTGTATTCTTAGTCGATGTCAAAGGCGATTTGTCGGGCATCGCGCACGCCGGTGCCAACAGCGGCAAAGTGGGCGAACGCATCGCCGAGTTTGATTTGGGCGAGCAATGGCTGCAAAAGTTTCCCCGTGCGCTTTTTGGGATGTTTACGGCGAAACCGGTATTCCCGTCCGCGTAACTGTTTCCGAAATGGGCCCTATGCTTTTTGGCCCGCCTGATGAATCTGAACGACACGCAGGAAGGCCTGCTCAACCTCGTATTCAAAGTTGCCGACGACAGAGGCTGGCACATTCTGGACTTGAAAAGACCTGCGCAGCATGCTGAAACACGTTTCCGACCACGCTTCGGAATACCGCACGCAATACGGCAACGTCTCCGCCGCCAGTATCGGCGCGATTCAACGCCAACTGCTGACTTTGGAAAACGAAGGCGCAGAAAAATTCTTCGGCGAACCTTCCCTCAACCTGCAAGACTGGATGCAAACCGACAACGGCAAAGGCATCATCAACATCCTCAACTCCGAAAAACTGATGCGTTCGCCGCGTATGTACAGCGCGTTTTTGCTGTGGATGTTGGCAGAATTGTTTGAAACCCTGCCCGAAGTCGGCGATTTGGATAAACCAAAATTCGTGATGTTCTTCGATGAAGCGCATTTGATGTTCGACAATGCCGCCAATGCGTTGGTCGAACAAATCGAACAAGTCGTGCGCCTGATCCGCTCCAAAGGCGTGGGCGTCTATTTCGTCACCCAAAACCCGCTCGATTTGCCCGACACCATTCTCGGCCAACTGGGTAACCGCGTACAACACGCCCTGCGCGCCTTCACGCCGCGCGACCAAAAAGCGGTTAAGGCCGCTGCCGAAACCTTCCGCAGCAACCCAAACATCAAAGTTGCCGAAGCGATTGCCGAACTCGGCGTCGGCGAAGCCCTTGTTTCCTTCCTCGACGAAAAAGGTATGCCCGAGCCGGTAGAGCGCGCGCTCGTCCTGCCGCCGCAATCTTCCTTAACCCCGCTTGCCGCCGAAGAGCGCAACCGCTTGTTCCAAAACGACGATTTGTATCCGACCTACAAAGACATGGTGGACAACTACTCCGCTTTTGAAGCCTTAGCCGAAGCAGACAGCCAAGCAGCCGCTGAGAAAAGAAGCCGCAAATGCTGCCAAAGAGCAGGAAAAAAAGCGCAAAAAGCTGCAGAAAAAAAGAAGCCGCCAATGCCGATCCAGGCATCCTCGGCGGACTGCTCGGCGGCTTGAGCGGCGGACGTAAAAAATCCGGCCAAGGTTTGGGCTACAACGTTGCCGACGCCATCGGCAGCCAAATCAACCGCCAAGTCACCAACGCCATTTCCCGCAGCGTAATGGGCATTATTAAAAAAATATGTTCAAATAATCAGCCTGCAAATATAAAAAGGCCGTCTGAAAATCAATTTCAGACGGCCTTTTTATTCATCAATCCAATCAGTTCTTCATCGATTGAACCGGAGCCGGGATTCTGCCGCCTCGGTTGACGAACACTTCGCACGAACCTTCTTTAACCGGCATTACGGGCGCGTAGCCCAGCAGGCCGCCGAACTCGACGCTGTCGCCGACGGTTTTACCAGTAACCGGAATAATGCGCACGGCAGTGGTTTTGCTGTTGATCATGCCGATGGCGGCTTCGTCGGCGATGATGCCGGAAATGGTATGAGCAGGCGTGTCGCCAGGGGACGGCAATCATATCCAAACCAACGGAGCAAACGGCGGTCATGGCTTCGAGTTTGTCCAATGTCAGTACACCGGCTTCAGCAGCGGCAATCATGCCCTCGTCTTCTGAAACGGGGATAAATGCGCCGCTCAAACCGCCGACCGCGCTGGAAGCCATCATGCCGCCCTTTTTCACGGCATCGTTCAGCAATGCCAAAGGCAGCTGTCGTGCCGTGCGTACCGCAGACGCTCAAAGCCCATTTCTTCAAGAATGCGCGCCACCGAGTCGCCGACGGCAGGGGTCGGTGCCAGCGACAAATCGAGAATGCCAAACGGGATATTCAGCATTTTTGAGGCTTCGCGGCCGATGAGTTCGCCCACGCGGGTAATTTTGAAAGCGGTTTTCTTCACGACTTCCGCAACTTCGGTCAATGTCGTTGCATCTGAATTTTCCAACGCGGCTTTTACAACACCCGGGCCGGATACGCCGACATTGATAACGGCATCCGCTTCGCCCGAACCATGAAACGCACCCGCCATAAACGGGTTGTCTTCCACCGCGTTGCAGAATACGACGATTTTCGCGCAGCCGAAACCTTCGGGCGTAATTTCAGCCGTGCGTTTGATGGTTTCGCCTGCCAGCTTGACCGCATCCATATTGATACCGGCGCGCGTGCTGCCGATATTGATGGAGCTGCACACGATATCAGTAGTCTTCATTGCTTCGGGAATGGAACGAATCAGCACTTCGTCCGAAGGCGACATGCCTTTTTGCACCAGCGCGGAAAAGCCGCCGATAAAGGACACGCCGATGGCTTTGGCTGCCTTGTCCAAAGTTTGCGCCACGCTGACGTAAGAATCGGCATGGGTGGCCGCGGCGATTTGGGGCAATCGGCGTAACGGAAATGCGCTGATTCACAATCGGTACGCCGTATTTGGCAGACAGATGTTTTGCCGTCGCCACCAAGTCTTTGCCGACAGTGGTAATTTTTGTTGTAAATGTTTTGGTTCAATACATCGATATCGGTGCTGATGCAGTCGTGCAAATCAATGCCGATGGTAATGGTGCGCACGTCAAAATTCTGGTCGGCCACCATTTTGACGGTTTCTAAAATCTCGCCGGATTGAATACTCATGGCTTTCCCTCCGACTTAAATACGGTGCATGGCTTGGAAAATTTCTTCGTTTTGCATACGGATATCAAGCGCGAGTTTTTTGCTCTCTTCCGCAAACAAATCCAAAACCTCTTGACGCGATTTGGTGCATTTTGAAGTATCCACCAAAAATAATCATGGTAAAAATCGTCCATCAGCTGTTGGCTGATGTTGAGAATATTGATTTGGTTTTTCCGCTAAAAATTTTGGAAACGTCGTACACAATGCCCACACGGTCTTTGCCGATGACGGTGATGACTGAATTGTTCATAACGCTGTTTCTCCTTATAGGATATTTGAAAAGTGTTGACAATTATAACACTCAGGCCGTCTGAAAAACTGTTTCAGACGGCCTGAGTATTCAAATTTCAATTTTGATTATCGCCCTGCTTTCAAAGCCTGCCACAGGCGAACGCTGAGTTTGCTCGCATCGGTTGACTTAGGGGAGACGATGAAACTTTTTTCCATCAATTCTTTACTTGGGAAAATCGATTCGTCAGAGGTGTATTTTTCATCCATCAAATCACGCGCCGGACGGCTGGCCGGAGCATAAGTCACATAGTTGCCGTTTTTGGCCGCTGTTTCCGGATTGAGCGTGTGATTGATGTATTTGTGTGCATTGGCCACATTTTGCGCATCACGCGGAATCATCAGCGAATCCACCCAAATACCGACGCCGCTTTTCGGCGCCAACACTTCGACTTCGACGCCGTTTCCGGCTTCTTTGGCACGGGTTTTGGCAATATTGAGGTCGCCGCCATAGCCCACCGATACGCAAAGATTACCGGCAGCCATATCGTCGATATAGCCGGACGAGGTAAAGCGTTTGATGTCGGGGACGCACTTTTTTTCATCATATCGACGGCGGCTTTGATGTCCCTCAGGGTTTTCGCTGTTCGGATCTTTGCCCAAATAATGCAAAGCCAAAGGGATCTGCTCGATGGCGCTGTCGAAATAGCTGATGCCGCAGGATTTCAGTTTTCGGGTGTATTCAGGGTTGAACACCAAATCCCATTCGTTTTCAGGCAGCTTGTCCGTACCCAAAGCCTTTTGAACCTGCTGCTTGTTAATCGCCAGCGTATTGATGCCCCAGAAAATAAGGGACGGCATATTCGTTGCCCGGATCGACGGTTTCCATCATTTTTCAACAAATCGGGATCGATATTGGCGTAATCAGGGAATTTGCGATTTGTCGATTTTTTTGATATGCACCTGCTTTTAATCTGGCGGCCGACATTGGCAATAGACGGCGCAACCAGGTCATAACCCGACTTGCCGGTCAGCAGCTTGGCTTCCAGCGCTTCGTTGCTGTCGTAGTAATCGTAGCGGACGTTGATATGCGTTTTGTTTTCAAATGCAGACAATGTGGCCGGATCGACATAATCCGACCAGTTGTAGATATTGAGTTTATCGGTTTTGGGGAAGAGGAAGTTTGCGATGCGGAAGATTTTGCGGCGGTTTCCTTGTCCGCCGCTGCACGCAGTCAAGACGAGGCTCACGATTGCCGCCGCCATCAAAGATTTTTTTCATGGTTTCAGACCTTTTTGTTCGGGGGTAAAAAAATATTGCAGCGGTGGCAGATGCCACTTACAAAAGGGAAACTGTGGGGGCGGCCGGCATGTGTCCTTTGCCCTTAATTCAGCAAGGTTTCGCATTAAACGGCAAAAAAAGCTTTTTGAATGCAAGACCTTAAAGCAGAAAAAAATTTCTCACTTTTTCAGACGGCCTGAAGCTATGGTTTTATTCATAAACAACATTTTTTTCAGAAACGGTTTCATGCCGTCTGGAAAAAAACTGTGTACTTATTCAGACGGCCTCAAGATTTGTCAAAAACCGCCCAATTTGTGGGAAAAATTGCACGATTGAATTTAATGAAGGGCGACCCCGTGTTAGACAGAGAGGCTATCGCCCCAATGTCGGTATTATCCTGATTAACGAACGTAACGAAGTCTTTTTGGGGCAAACGCGTACGCGAACATTCTTGGCAGTTTCCGCAAGGCGGCATCAAGCCGGGCGAAAGCCCTGAGACCGCCATGTACCGCGAGTTGTACGAAGAAGTCGGCCTGCTGCCGCAACATGTCAAAATTATCGGCCGCACGCGCGACTGGCTGCGCTATGACGTGCCCAGCCACTGGGTGCGCCGCGAATGGCGCGGTTCGTATCGCGGACAAAAAAACAAATTTGGTATCTTTTTGCGTTTGGTCGGCCGCGACAGCGACGTCAACCTCCGCGCCTGCCATCATCCTGAATTCGACGGCTGGCGTTGGCATCAATACTGGGCACCGGTTGACGAAGTCATCGACTTCAAGCGCGGCGTGTATTTGGGCGCATTGACCGAACTTTCCCGTTTCTTGCGCGGCATAGAAAGCTATGAAGAATTTATCCGTCGCAATCCAATAGAAAACCTATAACCCCAAACGCTTTCAGGCCGTCTGAAAGCGTTGTTTTTCTTCCTTTTCAGACGGCCTTTACATTATTCCTATGGCTAAAAAAACAATCAATACAGCGAATCCAGCATTACCGTCCTCAAAGGTTTGGAGCCGGTCAAAGAACGTCCCGGCATGTACACCCGTACCGACAGCCCGACCCATATCTGTCAGGAAGTGATTGATAACGCGGCGGACGAGGCGTTAGGCGGTTTCGCGACTGAAATTGACGTGCAAATTCATGAAGACGGTTCGCTTTCCGTGCGCGACAACGGCCGCGGCATTCCCGTCGGCCTGCACCCTGAAGAAGGCGTACCCGTAGTCGAACTCGTGTTTCACCCGTCTGCACGCAGGCGGCAAGTTCAACAAAAAAAGACGGCGGCAGCGCGTATGCCTTTTTCAGGCGGCCTGCACGGCGTCGGCGTATCCGTGACCAACGCCCTTTCCACCCGCCTTGAGGTAACGGTCAAAGCGCGAAGGCAAAATCCACCGCATCGTCTTTTCCGGTGGCGACGTCATTGAACCTTTGACTGAAGTGGGCAAATGCGCCGTCAAAGACAGCGGCACCGAAGTGCGCGTGTGGCCGGACGGCAAATATTTTGAAAGCCCGAATTACAGCATTCCCGAACTCGAGCGCCTATTGCGCGCCAAAGCTGTATTGCTGCCCGGGCGTGCGCGTTTCCCCTGACCCGTCCGGTTAAAGGCGAAGACGAAGCACACCCAAACTTGGCACTATCCCGGACGGCCTGAAAAGCTATCTGACCGACCTGATTGCCGATGCGCAAGAAGCCGTGCCTATCTTCTCCTGTGAAAAACTACATTTCAGACGGCCACAACGGCGATTTCAGCATCGGCGAAGGCGCCGCATTTGCCCTGACTTGGCTGGAAGAAGGCTCTTGCGCCAACGAAAGCTACGTCAACCTCATCCCTACTCCGTTGGGCGGCACGCACGAAGCGGGCTTGAAACAAGCCGTGTTCAACGCTGTCAACAACTTCATCAATCTACACAACCTCTTTACCACGCGGCGTAAAAGTACAAAGCGACGACGTGTTCGGCAAAACCGCCTTCGTCCTCTCTGCCCGCGTCCTTGACCCGCAGTTCCAAGGTCAGACCAAAGACAAACTGACCAACCGCGACGCATTGAAACTTGTTGCCACCGTATCGGGCGATCCTTTGGAATTGTGGCTAAACCAAAAACGTGGATTACGGCAAAAAAATCGCCGAACTCGCCATCCGTCAGGCACAAGCACGGATGCGTTCTGTTAAAAAAAGATTGAAAAGAAAAAAAGGCAGCGGCGTCGCCGTCCTGCCCGGCAAACTGACCGACTGCGAAAGTGAAGACATCCGCGAAAAACGAACTCTTCCTCGTCGAAGGCGATTCCGCAGGCGGCTCCGCCAAACTCGCCCGCGACAAAGCCACACAGGCCATCCTGCCCCTGCGCGGCAAAGTGCTCAACAGCTTCGAAGTCCACCCCGACCAGCTCTTTCGGCAACGCCGAAATCCACGATATTTCCGTTGCCATCGGCGTTGATCCGCACGGCATCAACGACAATCCCGATTTAAGCGGCCTGCGTTACGGCAAAAATCGCCATCCTGTCCGATGCCGACGTGGACGGCTCGCATATTCAAGTTTTTGCTGTTGACCCTGTTCTACCGCCACTTCCCGAAACTGATTGCCGACGGACACATCTACGTCGCCCAACCGCCGCTGTTCCGCGTCGATGTCAATGCACAAGGCAAAGAGCAAACCTGCCCGCAAATTCTACGCCCTCGACCAAAAACGAACTCGACAGCATTTTGGAGCGGCTGCAAAAGAAGGCGTTAAAGAAACTGCCTATTCCATCAGCCGTTTCAAAGGCTTGGGCGAGATGAACCCCTGACCAGCTCAAAGACACCACCATGCACCCCGACACCCGCCGCTTGTTGCAGGGTACAAATCCCCGAAGGCGCAGATGACGAAACACGCGACATCTTTCGTCAAACTGATGGGAAAAGGCGAAGCCGCCGCCCGCCGCGCATGGATGGAAAAAAGAAGGCGATACGGCAGAATTGGATATTTAATCCATTGTTTCAATAGACTAAAGGCCGTCTGAAACGTTTAAAAGTTTCAGACGGCCTTTTTAAAATCATAAGAAAAATTAAGATTAAACAGTATTTCAATTTCAATACACTGTGGTTATTTACCTGTTTCTATTTTTCACGGCTTAATTTTTGCCTTTATAAGACAAGTAAAAAAAGCACTGATATAATCAGTGCTTTTTTTAAAATAATGGCGCGGCGGACGGGGCTCGAACCCGCGACCCCCGGCGTGACAGGCCGGTACTCTAACCAACTGAGCTACCACCGCGCATCCACTGTCAAAGACAATGAAAAGGAAACTTGGTGGGTGATGACGGAGTCGAACCGCCGACATTCTGCTTGTAAGGCAGACGCTCTACCAACTGAGCTAATCACCCGATAAGCCGACATTAAATCAAAAAATCAGATTACGCGCAAGGTTTTTATTTAAATAAAAACATATCCCATTGAAAGAATATAGAATATTTTATTTAACAATAAAAATAACCGTTATACCCATCTATCAATCAAAAATCAAATGCCCCAATTTATCCGCCTTGGTATGCAGATAACGCTCATTTTCCACATTTTCGCCGACATGCAATGCAATGCGTTCAACCACATTAATGCCGGAATCTTTCAACGTTTGAATTTTCTCAGGGTTATTAGTCAGCAACCTGACTTCACGAATATGCAGATAATCATAAATCTGCTTGGCCAAAGTAAAGTCGCGCGCATCCACAGGAAGGCCGAGTGCAACATTGGCCTCAACCGTATCCAAGCCTTGGTCTTGCAGACGATACGCACGGATTTTGTTTATCAAACCAATGCCCCTGCCTTCTTGGCGCAAATATACGATAACACCGCGCCCTTCTTTCTGAACAGCCTGCATTGCCGCTTGAAGCTGAGGACCGCAATCACATTTCACCGAAAATAAAGCATCGCCGGTCAAGCACTCGGAATGAATACGCGACAACACAGGCAGGCCGTCTGAAACATCGCCCATCGTCAATGCGACATGTTCCTGCCCGCCCTCTTCTTCGAAAGCCGTGCATGGTAAATTCGCCCCATTCCGTAGGCAAACGGCATGACGCGACAAACTTCAACGCGTTACTCATTTTCCGCTTCCTCGTTTTCAGCCACTCCCAAGAGGTTTTTCAAAGGTTCCGCCAAGGCTAATGCAAGGGCAATCCAGGCCACCAATACTTCATCAGGCGCACCGTCTTTGACATCAAACTCAGCATGTACCACGCCTAAAACCGCACCGCTGGGCATACAGACAGGAACAGAAATCTGACTCAAACCGGGATGATTGCGTTCGTCCGACAATTCACCAATTTCCTGCCAATACGCCACATTCTGACAAACATTCATCCAACCGCTTTGCGCCGTACGCACAGCCAAAAAAGCCTGTCCGGCCTGATCGTCGATTGGAATCACATTTTCCAACGGCACGCCCCAACGGCTCAGCCGAACCAGCGACAACGCACCATCTTTCGGGAAGGCTGTATAAACCGCTGCGCTTTTCAAATGCTCGGTGCGCTCAGCAACCGAGTCCAAAGCCATAAAAATCTGTTTCAGCAACCATTCATGTTCGGCATCGACATAATCCGCCAACTGCCAACCATTTTCAGACGGCCACAAAATCGAACGCTCAACCGAAGCATTGCCCATTTTAATCACAGCCTGGGCAGTCAAATAAGCAACATGTATCTCATCCGCAGGCAACTTCAAACCTTGCGTCTGCAAAAAATCTTTAATCAATAAAGCAGGCATCAGCCCTTCCTCACCAAATGGAAAGTTGAGGCCGTCTGAAAACAAACCCTGCTTTCAGACGGCCGGAATAAGTCATTATATAAGGGATAAACCGACAAATTCAAGCAAACAAGACTTTGCGCCCCCATTAATCTTGTGTATAATTCACGATTCAAATTAGTGCGGACGTGGCGAAATTGGTAGACGCACCAGATTTAGGTTCTGGCGCCGCGAGGTGTGAGAGTTCGAGTCTCTCCGTCCGCACCATTAACAATAAATAAATCAGCGACTTATGACACACTGGGACAATTTAGGGACAAAAAAACACAGGCCATCTGCTTTGAGTAGATGGCTTTTTTATTAGGCTTAAATAACTTTAAATCAATATAAATCAGCAACTTATAAAAATATTCAAAAAAACCTCTTGCGTTACCGCATTAAAAGAGGTAATATACACACATGGACAGACAACGAGGTCTACCACCGACACCTTGACGGATTCAGGGATAAATACCGAAAGGAAAAATCAAAAATGTTCAAACGCGTTATCATCTTTACTTCTTTCAACGGCTTCGCAAAAGTTTCTCAAACTGAAAAACGCCGCCTGGCCAACATCATCAATTCTGAAGTTTCTATCATCAACGAACACTTGGCCGCCAAAGCAACCATCGAATCACTTGACGGCCAATACCGCGCTTTCCTTTTTAACGACGAAGCCCCTGTGATGGCTGAATTTATTGAAAAACTGAAAGCCTTTGCGGAAAGCTCCGACGGCGTCTCTATCCGCGCTTTTGAAATCGACGAGAGCGAATACAACCGCCTGCCGCTGAAACAAAAAGACTTTTTGGCAGCCGCCAACGGCAATAAAATTTTTGAAGCATAAGCAACCGGCCGCCTGAAACAGGGCGGCTTTTCTGAAAGGTCATCATGAGTAAAAACAACGCTTTCAATCGCTATCCTGCCGTCATCCACGGCGAGGCGAGGGCGGAGAATGACGAATTTGTCGTTTACACGCGCTATCCAAGATTTTTGGCGCGCAAATCTTTTTCCGATGATTATGTCGGCCTGCTCCCCAGTCACGGCGTCAGCGGCGATTTGGTGCAAGACGAGGCAACCGGCCGCCTGGCCTATCGCTCGAATGTCGGCGTGTTTTTGTCTGATTTTATTTTTCTTGATTCAAACCGCCCAGAATTGACGGCTGAATGGCAAGAAAGTCTGAAGGCCGCCTGCGAGCGCGTGGTTGCCGATGAGGTGATGTTGTCGGAAGATGTGGATTTTACATAAATTGACAAATTACCTCTTGCATTACCGCATTAAACGCGGTAATATACACACATCGGCAGACAACACAAACCGCCGAAAACATGATTAACCAACTGACCACCTACGGGCGGATAGGAGCAAAAAATGAAAGCGAATCTTTTAAAAACCATGAGCAGCGAAGCACGCGAAGTTCTTTTTCCTAAATTAAATCCTGAAAATGACTACATTTGCCAAGCATTAAAAAAAGCTCAAGACGAATTTGACGAGAAACTTAATCAAGCCGCCCAACCTAATGGATTCTTTGGCCGCGCGATGATTGACGAAAAATCTGTTTTAGGTGCGGATGACTTTTTCAAATACCAACGCATCGGCAAAATTCTGGCAGCGCGCGAAGAGATGCTCTCAAAAAGAAAAAACCTTATTTTAAATTTCTTGGGCTTTTTTTAATTAATTTTCAATACTGCCGCCTTCGGGCGGCAGAAAGGTCAAAAATGAAATACGCCAAATCAAAATCTATCAGCAAAATCGGTCAATATCATCAAACTTTTAAAAGCCTTTGGGATAAACTCCCAAAAGAATTGATTGAGAAATCAACAGCTAAGAATCTCGCCATTATTATTGATTTGATGTATGAGCAAAAAGAATATGGCCATACAGAGGCATGGCGCGAATTAACATCATAAAGTCATTGACAAGGTTGATGATTAGGCTTAAAGTCAACTTTGTTATTCAGCCCTTCGGGGCTGCGTGTTGAAACTAAAGAAGTTAAATTATCATCAATCTTTTTTTGATGTGGATTACAAAAGCCGCCTGATTTATCAAGCGGCTTTTGTTTTTGGGGGCATTATGGCAAAAGGTAGAACAAGCATTACAGAGCGGCTCAAAAAGAGCCAAAAACGAGAGGCGCGCCGCGAAATGGCGCATGATTGGGCAAATAAGTGGGAGCAGGATTATTTGAGCCTACTCTCTCAAATCAAACAGGCAATCAGCAAAGGGCATGATGACGAGCTTATCGACTTATTTGCCGATTTGCGCGCGTTGCAACAGCCTAAATTTGAGGCATTGCATCGAGTGATTGACGAGCTTATCACACCGACACGGGAGCTTATATGATTGATCTTTTTGAATTAGGCTATACGCCCAACAATCTCAAAGCCCTGCGTCTAAAACATGGGCTGACGCAGCAGAATGTTGCCGATATAACAGAATCAACGCTGAAAACCGCCCAAAAATGGGAAACAAGCCCAAGCATGAGTAGTTTCGCAAACATGCCTCACACAAAATGGCTGAAATTGTTGGAATACCTTGAATCATCAACTTAAAGTTGACAGTTGAAATGAGAAAAAGGCCGCCTGAAATCTCAGACGGCCTTTGTTTTATTGAAGAGTATCCGCTAACGCTTTATGTCTCGCCTTGCAATCGTTATAAAGATGGACGACCTGTAATGACCACGGCAGCACATCCGCGCCTGTTCCGCCCTCAAGTTTAGGCAGGTTTGGGCATGGCTGAATCAAATCGGCTGGCGGTTTAATTGCCGTCGGCAATGGCGGCGTTGATGATTGACAGCCCATCAGAATCAATACAGGTATTCCGAAACACAGGCTTTTCAACAATCTTCTGCACTTGCACATATCTCACGCGCTCCTTTTCTTCTCGCACGGCTTTTTCTGACTGATACTTTTCAGAAATAACCTGATCGGATTTAGCTTTCTCAATCGCGGCATCTTTCAGACGGCCTGAAATTTCCGCCGCCATTGAATCACGTCCGCGCCGGTATTGGGCGGCATGGTCGTATTGCCATGCGCCCACAATCAGCACAAAACCAATCACGATCAGAACCAGTTTCCAGTTTTTAAGCAGGCTGTTCATAGGGTTTTCAACATCGCTTGGTAGTTTTTAATTTCGCTTTCGGCAAACTCAAACGCTTTCAGGTCTGCTTCTTCGCTCGCCTGTTTGCGCTTTTCTTCCCACTCAGCAATACGCGCTTTTAGAAATTCGACAGGATTCATGGCTGCTCCTTAGACGTGCAAGCCGGGCAAATACACGGTCTTGCCGTTCTTCTTGGTCGCTGTCAGAATCTGATTGCGCATTGGGCTGTTTCGGCGGAAACCCACATGCACCCACGCGCCATCGCCACGCTCAGGAAACTCAAGAATCAACTGGTCGAAGGTCAATTTGCCCTCGTCTCGCATTTTGATTAAGAGTTTCGCAAAAGCCAAAGAGGACAAGCCGGAAGCGTCGCAATCCGCCGCCAAGCCGAAACGATGGGCGGACGTTGGACTACCGCCGACCAACTTATTTACACGCTCGCTGCGAAAACAAGAGGTAACGATAATCGGGCGGCCTACATATTCGCGGATTTTCTCAAGCTGTTGCGCCGTGTAATAGATGTTGTCCATTTCAGCATTAGACGGCGTGTTTGGCACACCAGCACGGCGGGCGGTTTCGCTTCGTGTCAGTTCTTTTAAACTAAAGTTTTTCGTGATTTGCATTTTTACTGCTCCATTAAAAAAGGCCGTCTGAAATTCAGACGACCTGTCGTTACTCTTCGCTATCGATAAATTTATTAGCCGTTTTCTTGACCCACTTTTTCATCAGGCCAGGGGCAAGGGTTTTAACGGTATCCATCGCGTGACCTGTCAAAATGCCGACAAACGCGCCGGCAATGGCACAAGTCCAAACTTGGTTAACCATCAAAAACCGCTCCACTACCGCCGCCGCAGCCACTGCCGATACAACCGCCTCAAATGCGCTTGAAACGACCGTGTCATGGTCTTTAATACTTGACCATGCACTACCGACAACGCCGCCCCCTATGGCAAACAAGTAGCCGATTTGGAAAAAAATCCATTATTCCACCTCTTGGCTTTCTTTTAATTTTTTGCTTGAAAACAAGAATTTAAGTGAGTTATTACCAGCCAAAAAGGCACAGGAATGACAGAATCGGCGGAATGACCATGCCTGTATGAGCAGGCGGAAACGCGCCCCAAAACGCTTGAGCCGTCAAGTACCAAATAAAAGCCGCGACCAGCAACAGATAACCTGAAAAGACGTTGCCCTTGTAGGTCTGCCAGTACATCGCCAACAGTTGAGCCACGCCGATACCGCCGAAAACTGGAATCAGAATAGATTCAGGTATCGTCTTGAATTTGTAATAGATAGGCCAGTCGTAGATGTCCACAGGCGAAAACGCAAAGACAGCGGCATAACCAATCAACGACAGCCCACTGGCAAACTCGACAACGCGCGTCCCAGTGCCGAAAAGCCACTTTTGAAAACGTACAGGCAAAAAACGCCATTCCAAAACATACTTAACCCATTTCAATGAGTTACTCATTTTTCCAATCTCCAAATAAAAAGGACTTTTTGATAATTTTGTCAAAAAGTCCGTTTAAGAAAAAGGCCGTCCAAGCCATTCAGACGGCCTGACCGTTAAACAAATTTGAAATCACGTTTCATCTGCTTCAGAAGCTTCGCCAAATCCTTTTTGTGAATAAAGTCGCCGCCTGTTGAGTTGATGATAATCGTGCTATCGTCGCCGCCTGATTGGCCTGCCATTTCGCGGATGGTTTGGGCGTGTTCAGCCGGCAAAACCATCTCATTTTCATGCAACTGAGTGAGAGGGTTGATACCGGCCGGAATATCCCAACCGCCTGCCGCCGATGGAATCCGCGTCGTGGTCGTGGTCGTTTGAGAACCGCCGCCACCGCCCATCAATCCCATCACTGCCGCCATAATAGCGGCCATCGCAGCAACGGCAAGAATCGGGCCGACATAAGGAATAGAGGCTTGCGAAGCCGCCGCGCCTGATGCCGCCTGTGTTGCGTTGGCAGTAACAACAGATGTAGTCTCGGTCGCTTTGGTTGCAGCCGTCTTAGCCGCCGCTGCTGTTTCCAATGTATCTTTAGTGCTGAAAATCATCTTGTAAATCGCTGATTCCTGAACCATGCGCTGCATCATGCCCATTAATGGCTTTGTAACCATTTCTTGAATAAAGGTTTGCCCCATACTTTTGAAAAAGTTATTCATGGCCGTGCGGAAGTTCTGCGTACGCGTGAGCATGGCTGAAAAAGCCTGTCCCATCTGCTGCTGCGCTTCTTGCCAAACGTTCTTGCCACCGTCTTGAAGCATTTCCATGACGTTCGGCGCATCTTTCTGGCGTTGGCTTTCGCGTTTGCCCTCATTCTTCGCCTGCGTCCGTTCATGGCCTTGCCCAAGTTCCGCCATTTGTGCTTTAAGCTTATCAATGGCCGTCTGACTATAAGTCGGGTCTTGTTCAGCAAGTGCGATCCGTTCTTGCAATGCGTCATAGGCAATCTGATAACGGCGGTTTTCAAACTCGATTTCCAAATCAAGACGTTCAAGTTGCGAGATACGGCCTTCAGATAGTGCCTGGTCGGCTGCATCTTTTTCTATCTCCAGCTTGTGTTTGTCCAATTTCTCCCATTCAGACACCTGATTCATTTTTGCTTCAGTTGACTGCTTCGATAACTGGTCTTCAATGGTCAGGATTTTTTCACGCAGTTTCAAGCCTGTTTTACTGCCAGCGTCAACCGTTGCCAGTTTTTCGCGCCAGTACGCGGCCTCACGCGCTAAATCCCATTCTTGGTGCGTGAGCGTTTCGCGCTGCATTTCGCGGTGTGCAAGTTTTTGGGCTTTGATTTCCTCTTCCCAGCCTTGCATTGGGTCTTGCGCCGCTCCTGAGCCGCCTGCATGACCCTTACCACCGCCTTTACGTCCACCGCCACCTTTACGACCTGAACCGCCACCACCACCGGCAGGCGCGTGAGCTTTGGCAGAACCGCCGCCGCCACCACCGCCGCCGCGCATGGCTTTGGCTTCGTGCATGTTGGCCGCGCGTTCCTTGATGTCATTTGCCATTGCACCGGCGCGGTCTTTAGTCATGCTGTCAACGATTCGACCGCCAAGCCCGCCGTCATTCATTCGTCCCATTTGGACGTTGTTCAGCTTTTCAATGCCCGAAACGCCGACCATAGACGCGGCTTTGTTGGCAAAGTCAATCATGCTGTTAATCATGACAACTGCTTTGTTTATCATCCACTCAATCGCAGACAGAAAAGCGTTGCCGATGGCCTTGCCAAGATTAGCAAAGAATTGCGGCATATTGTTGGCGGCTTCTTTAATCAACATCCAGCCGGTTGCAAAGGTGTTGATATAGACGTTGACATACGCCCCGATGGTGCTTGAGATTAAGCTCATCACGCGCTCAAATACCGCCGACCATCCGCCGACACTCTCGTCAACCCATGCCGTCAACTCGCCAAACCATGATTTAACGGTATCGACAGCTTCGCCGATGGTTTCCGTGATGACTTGCCAGACGGCCTGTATCACGTCAGAAAGATTCGACCATCCGTCACCGAAAACGTCTATTTCATCGCCAAATTGGGCGATAAGGCCGATGACAGCGCCGATTGCAACAGCCACAATCCCAAACGGATTTGCCAGCAAAGCCACATTCAATGCCAGCGTGGGCGCAACAGCGGCCGCGACAGCAACGGCAAAACCTGCGACGATGGGGACAACTAAATTCAGGTTGTCGGCAATTAGTTTAATAACAGCAGCAATCCCCGACATTGCGCCGCTGTCGTTCAGCAGCTTGGAAACCATGCTTTGCCAGTTATTTGAAAATACCGTCAAAGCCTGACCCATCGTCATAGGCATTTTGGCCGCCTGCTCACTGAATTTTTCAGACGCGCCGGATATGGCTTTAAAAATCACATCCGCCGTCAACTGCCCTTCACTGCCAAGCTTTTTAATTTCGGCACGTGATTTGCCCATGTATTCTGCAATCGTATCAAGCAGAATCGGCGCGGCATCGGCAATGGATTTAAATTCATCGCCCTGCAATACGCCGCTGCCCAAAGCCTGCGACAACTGCATAAGCGCGGCGGCCTGTTGTTGCGCCTGTACGCCGCCGATAGCCATCGCGTTATTGGTTGCCTCGGTAAAGGTCAAAATCTCCTGTTGCGTATAGCCGTAGTCTTTCAAGGCGCGGCTCGTGGAAACGTACAGATTAGCCGTTGATTCCAGTGAGGCGCGCGTATTGTTGGCTACGTCTAATAACTGACGTTGTACTGCCAAATACTCGCTTTCAGACGACACGACCTGTCTGACTTGTGCGTTGATTGACTGCATGGCGTCGGCAGTATCAAGCATGGACTTAGCAAATGACAACGAGGCAAAACCTGCCAAAACTGACCCAATTTTACCCAGCCCACCGGCGGCCGCCGAAGCCTTGCTGTCTGTCTGCTCAAGCTCGCTGTTCAGTTGCTCAACCTTGCGCTCGTAGGTTTCTACGTCAATCGCGCCAAGATTCAGCAGTTGGTTAACTTCCGCCAGCTTCGCCTTAAACTGCTCCATCGGCGTACGCGTTTCTTCATACACTTTCCGCGCCGAAGAAGAGATTTTATTGAACATCCCTTCTTGTGCGTCGCCAAGATTTTTAAAAGTTGATGGATTGACGTGAAACGCCTGCTCCATCGACTTTTGCATATCGTCAAAATGCGTTTTCAATCGCGCCTTGACGTTACCAATGGCGTTTTCAATGGCCTTTGACGCCGATTCCGCAGAGTTTGCCGCTTGGTTAAACCCTGCCGCCGTGCCGTTTTCGACGGTTATTTTGATTTTTGCTTCTAAATCGCTCATACGACCGCCCATAAAAAAGCCCGCGAATCATCACGGGCGTTGTTTCAAATTTAAATTAGGCTTCAATCAGTTCAGCACCGGAAAAGACACTTTGTTCATTTCCCTGCTCAACCGCTTTGCCGTACAACCAAGCGCGCGATACTTCCGCGCCATCAGGCAAACCATTCACTGTTACAGAATGGGAACAAAGCGGATTACGCCCTGCTTCGTATGCCTTTTTAGACACATAGCCGTTCATCGTTGCCGTAACATTGTTGTACTTGTAATCGATACTTACATATTCGATTACATGGTAATTTGCCACCGCGCCGGTGCTTTCGTCTTCAATCTCGTGCTTGATTGCAACTACTTGTTTTGCCATGACTTCCCTTTCAATAGGCATTAAAAAACCCGCAAATGCGGGTAGAAAAACCGTCTTTTCAGATGGCCTTAAATCTTCGGTTTGTCTATAACGATAATCGGGTTTCCGGTTGGGCGTCCATTGTACGCAACAACTTGATTTAAATAAGTAGGCGGAATCTGTCCGCATGAAGCAAAGGCTACTGCGTAGCCAAGTCTCCCATCTTTTAAATACGGCGCAAACCGAACGTACTCGCTCTGGAATTTATCCCAATAATCTGTCGCATGGAAACGTGGCCGATACTTATCAACTTGTCGCTACCAACCTCTATACCACGTCCTGCTGCTTGAGTGTCTTCGATATTCACGAAAGACGGCGTAGTGCTTGATGACTTACGCCACATCGCAATACCTCTCCCCTTCTCGCCATTAGCCATAACCCTACTTATCTCATGGCGAACCTCACGGGCGCGTATTAAATTCCAATCGCTGTGATATGCGAGTGTGCCATCTTCGCGGTACACGTTTAGTCCATAATCACCGGCACTCTCTGACGTGTTCACTGTGCGGTACACATAAAAATCGGTATTTAATACTTCTGCATTCTTTGCCGCCCCATTAGGATTGAACGCCAATAAATACCAGTTCCCATTTTCCAATAAAAGGGAATTATCCGTTTTCCCTGCCATAAAAACAGAGTCGGCAATACTTGGCAGTCCTGAGCCGCCAATATTAAATCCGCCTCCCGACCAGGCAAAAAACATATCGCCATCTGATTTATAATCAGCAAATACAGAATAGGTATTTTCAGCAGGGCCTAACAAAATTCGGCGGTAACAGTTGACTGCTCCGCCGTTATTGTTCCACCAAGTTTCTGTAATATCCTTTAGGGCAATTTTCCGCTCAAAAATCATGAGTTTTTCCTGACCCAAAAACAGGGGCAGCTCGTTGGAGAATACGCCATAATCACTCATTATCTAACTCCACGCCAAACCATAACAGCCTGACAAGAATCGTAAGCGAGAAAATAGTCAACCTCCATCATCTTCCAACGGAAGCCTGCGACTTTATTGTTGCGAAACACCTCGTTCATATTCAATCCGTCAATGGCCGCGCCATTTTCCAAAATTGGGAAAACTCGCACAATCTGAATATTGCCAGCCCCGTTTAGTTGCAAGGCGGTCTTCCCATACATCACAGCGGTATTAACCGTTGAGAAATAATGGAAAAACCGCCACTTCTGCTCATTTGTCATTTCAGGGAAAAAATACTCCCCCTCTTTGGCGTTTTGGCTTGTTGGTAAAGCCACCAAGTCAACAAGCATAGAAAGGCCGTCAGTAGGCGGAGAACCGTTCACATGAAGGCCATATTCAGCCATAAATCAACCTCTAATCAGTAAGCTTTCCTAAACGCACACGAAGCACACCATTTGCGTCATATACATCTATTCGCTCATTTGTGATTTTCATGCCAACATTTCCAGAAGTGGCACTCATAGATAAATGCCCATTGTTGTTGACAACAAATCTGCCATTACCAAGATTCAAGCTGCCGCCATTAATGTTGCCCATATTGGCAGAAATAGCAGACAAGTTATTCACATTCAGCTTGTCAGCCGTGATACTTCCTGCCGCCATCTCTCGCGCCGTAACGCTTCCAGCTTTCAGACGGTTTGCGTTCAGCGTGTTTGCCGTGATTTTGTCGCCGTGAATATCCCCAGCGTTCAACCTATCGACAATCGCCTTACCGTTTACCACCAGTTCGCCGTTCACGCCGACACGGTTTTGCCGTGTATCGACCGTAAATGGGAAAATATCAGCCTTGCCAGTCGAACCAACGCCGAAGCGGTCAGCATTTACAATAAACTTACTTTCAGGCGTTCCGTTTTTTTCGGCGTGGTTGCCAAGCCGTAGCCAGCCACCTTGCCGTTAACGTCAACTTTAACCGTGTATTGCGCCTCCAAGCCGTTGATGCTTCGGGCATGGGCTTGCACCGCTGCCGTGTTGCCGGCAGCCTTGCTTTGCACTGTCGTGACACGCTCGCCAAGAGATTTGATATCGCCTGTTGCTTTGGCTAAGGTCGTCTGAACAACCTGCACCGTACCGCGAATTTCCTGTAATCCGCTGTTATCCTCCGGCGCTGGTGTCCAGTCGGTCGCAACAGTGCCACGCTCCAGCTTAATACGGTCAATCCGTGAGGCAGTTCTACCGCTATTCGGGCCACAGTAAATCAGCAAGCGGTCGTTTGATGGGTTGTTTTTCGACCGTTGCCATATCGTAGATAGTCGATAAACTCCATCAGCCACTTTCTTCATTGCGCCTAACCAGTTCCAACCATTCGAGTTGAACGGCCAAAACGCTTCGCGGTCGCTTCCCAAATCCCCCCAAATCGTTACAGTAACCGGCTCGCCTTCTTGTAACGAATTATCCGTCATTTGATATGACTGAATTAAATAGTTGGAATTTTGAACTTGCGTTGCAGAATCTCGGATTAAGTTTCTGCCTCCGACAGATAAGTTATTGAGTTTCGCTGATAACTGGTTAATCTCACGCGCTCCGTTCGCAAGCCGTTCATTCACACTACCTGCCCCGTTGCCGTCTATCAGTGCGATTTTATCGCGCAAAGCCTTGTTCAGATTGCTTTCTGCTAAATCTGTGACTGACACATCAGTAACGGTAAAAGCAATACTGTTGCTGACGTGCATGCCGTCTTTGCCGAAGCTGTCATAACCGGCGGCGCGTAAATAATAGGTCTTACCCTGTTGCAAATCCTTTCCGTTGCATTTCGTAATAGAAACAAATGTTTCCGCGCCATCGTAGGCTTTATTCGCGTCTGTTGTTGGGACGGCCTGATTCTCAGACACCCAAATAACAATGCCTGCGAAATCCTCTTCAGACGGCATGGAGCATTTGAAAAATGCCTGACGTAAACCGCTATCAATCTCAATACCTTGCAATGGTTTGAGTTGAGGGTTTTGAGCGGCCACTTGCGCCCAATTGCCAGTCTTACCAGTAACAGCGCGTCCACGAACTTTAAAAACAACATCACGCACTTGGCCGCCGTCAGCTTTCATATCGGCCTGCGTGTAGGTAAATCCGTTGTCAACGATACCGCTCAAGCTTCGCAGTCGTTTTTGCGTATTACCTGCATAGACTTCTACGTCGTAGGTATCAGCACCGCCCAACTTATCCCAAGCAATAACGGCTTCTTTGCCGTATGCCCAAGATGATGTGAGGCGTAAGTTCTGAATTTGCCCAAGTGGTGCGCCCTTGATGGTATAGGAATATGCCGGAACTTCTGCAAGCTCCTGTACACCACTGCCAAAGACGTTGAAAGACACCAGCTTAACCCAAACCGTGCGCCCTACCCAGTTTGCAGGGACGGCGTATTTGAACAACGCTTCATCAATGCGCACGAACTGGCTGCCTGCATTGTGTCGGTCGATGGTTGAGCCATACGCGCCGCGTGTCAGATTGCCCAGCGTGTAACGTCCCACACCTTTCAGTTCGGCAGTCTCGTAGGCCAAAAACTCGCCGTCAACGTAACACAAGGTCAGCAAATCGCGGCTGTCTTGCTCCGTTCCGCCTGTCATTTGTCCGGCAGAAATTTCAACGTTCAGGGTATTGGCACGGTCGAAAACTGCACCACTTGACAAAGGCGCGGACAGTGAGCCGAAACGCGCTTTCTTGTTGGTCGCACCGATTCGCATGTAGCTGTCGCCATCGGTCGAAATCCACACTTCAGCACCGCCCCACATATCGCCGCCAGCGGTTGCAAGCCAAATTTGCGGCTCGCCGCCAGTTAATTGCAAAGGGGCTTCAAAAACAACAGGCGCGTAGGCGTTTCCGGGCGATTTGTTGTAATCGGCGGAATAACCTAATGACGGCTGTGTTGGGTAGGCCGTCGCCGTAGCCGCGCCCATCGGGAAATCTTCGGCCTTGACGGTCAAAACGCCCTCTTCGTCCTCCCTCAATCTCAATGATTCGGACAGGCGTTTTATCAAGCCCCAAACCCTCGTCTGTCAGCGTTACCAAGTCCATAGGCTCAAGCAGGCAGTATTTCCAACCTAGCTTAAACTCATATTCATTGCGGACGTACAAGGCACGCTGTAACAGCAGTTGTGCTACATGGTTTGCGACTTTAGCATCACAGATTCCGTGCATTTTTACCGCGTCTTTGGGACGTAGGCCGTATTGCTCAATATTCGCTTGGTCTTTAACTTCAGCCACGGCGATATTGTAGTCATTGGCGCGGTCGAGATACTCAACCTGAATTTGGTTGTAAGCGTCCGCATTGGTTTTGCGCTCAACCTTTAAAGGGTCTTCCGCGCCTGAAACGATAAAATCGTCATCGGTCAAGTCGTAAACAGGGGTCAGGTTTGGCACATAGGCCGCGCCATTCCCTGATAGCTTCACGTCGCCATAAGGGACAATTTTCAGACGGCCTTGCGAAAACACTGCCGCGCTATTGGTCTGCTCCAACAGTTCGGAAATGTTTTGTTGCGCCTCTGTCTGTTCACTGTAAACAGGGCTTAAAAAGATACCGGCCGCGCGGCAATAAACGCCGTAAACGCTCGTGTCGCCTAAGTTTTCAGCAGGGAATCCGCAACCGTAGTTCTGATTTGTCAGCATATCGCGAATAATTTCGCTCGGATTTGCGTCAGGAATTGAGGACGAATACCCCATTTTCCCGATAACCTCGAAATTATGGCTATAGATTTGCGCCGACTTTGTCAGCTCGTAATTTGGGCTGTAAATGTAAGCCGTGCCGGAATAGTTGATTGCCTGCGCTTGGTGTTTCGGCTGTTGCAAGTGCGTCCAAGTCGGCTGTTCATCGCCACCTTTTGCAAGATTCAGGCGCAATTGTGAAAGCGATTCAAACTTTTCTTTATCGCGCCAAATGCGCCCGATTCCCTTAATCTCGCCCTCGCACAAGGCCATCATGACGGCGGCTTCGTAAGTGTAGGAAATATCCTCTTGCTTTACGCCACCGCCGCCCTTGCCGCCTTGCCGGGTCGTTGTCTTGGTCTCAATGGTGGTAAAGTCGCCGTACCAAATCAAATTACCAGCAACACGCGCCCGACCGTAAACAACAGGCAGGGTCAAGCCTTGAGATGATTGCTGAACTTGCAGGGACAGAATCCGTTGTTCAGAATTTGAAATAGTGGAAGTCTTACCGCCCATGAGTAACCTCTAATTTATAAATAGCCTAAATCTTTAGCTTTTTTTGAATGATTTTTTTCCGGCAATCACTGTTTCAACCGCTGGCAAGAAATGCGCTCCGCCGTCATGCGACAGCGACAACGGCATTACCTTGTCTTTCTGCGCCTGCTTGTCGGACTCGTTCGGGGTTATTCCGGTATCAGTCCAAATCTGATCGGACGTCATGTATGCCTCAATATCCCAAACGTGGTTGCCGTATTTTTCTCTGAGCCAGTTATTAAACTGGTCTTTCAATTCCCAGCGGTAGCTATGAACCTCTTTCGACCAACCCGGCTTATTGTCTGCCCAAATCGGCAAAACGATAAAACGCGGCGATTCGTGCGGCTGAACTTGGTTAATGCACTTCTCGACATACATTTTCACGCGTTCTAAAACTGTCTGCCAGTTGCCGATATTCGCGCCGTTAATATCATTCTTGGCCGTTGCCAACACGCAAATGCCATCTTCCCCACCGCTGTTTTTCAGGCGTACAGGGTAACGTTTGCCCGGTGTGACGGTTTGCACGTATTCATCACGCGGAATCACTTTTACGTTAGGCGTTTGGCCTGAAATCGCAGCCGTGATTTTCTCGTCGATAACCGCTAATGTTGAGTGCATACTAAAAGGCACTGTTCCCTCGTGATACACGAGTTTGCCGTCAACCATTGCGCTATTAGCTCGTGCCGGGATTGTGCTGACATCAAAAACAATATCCACAGGGCTACCATTCATTGACATCAGCGCGTATGAGGCCAAGCTACCGCCTTGTGCGTTATTGATAACAGGGATATTGTCTTTTTTCGCTACGGCGATTGCCTGCTCCCCGATTCGCGCGTTTGTCGAATCGCCGAAGAAATTGAGGCTTCGCACTAAATTTGTCGGTTTCGTGTTAGGACTGTTTGACGGGGGCGTTGCCGGTGCTGGTGTTGCCGGCGTTGGTTTAGGCTGAATCGGTTTTACAGGCCTGCCCATCGCCATTGCTTCCCTCATTTCGTCAAGTTCCGCCTGTAATTGATGGTAATAGCCGCCCAATCCGTAAACCGTTACTTGGATATTCATTCCTTCGCTCCAAAAGTAAAAAACTTCATCGGACGGCCTGAAAGTTCAGCCTGATCCAATTCGTCCAAAACCACACCGCGCCCGATGTAGCTGTGAATAATCTTGTTGTCGCCAACATAAACCGCACCATGCGAAAACGTGCGCCCAAACTTCCAGACGACAACGTCGCCCGGTTGCGGCGTGTCGGTCTCATGGCAGACTTTCAAAACCCAGCCAAGATAACGCTCCTCGTCGCGGTGCAAGTGCCAGTCTTGAGGATATGGCCGTGGGTCGAAATCAGCAGGCAGTAAGCCTGCCTCCCGATAGATTGCGACAAGAATCATCGCGCAATCCACACCAGCACCTTTTACCATCGCTTGATGATGGTACGGCGTACCAAGCCACGAATAAGCCTCTTCAACAATCCGTTTTCTTAAATCCATTTCAGACGGCCTCATTTAAACCACCGTATCAGCAGATGGGATATAAGGGAAACCACGGAAATGCACGATGTTGTCAAACTTGTCTTTACAGGTGCTTTGTCGTTTGTCGCAACCCGGATAGATTTTGAACACATCGCCTGCGCGTGGAGGGTGAGGCAGGCGCAAAGCAAAAGACAGCGTGCCGTCTTTGTGTTCTTTGACGGTGCGTGTCAATCCTGCGTTAAGGCCACTTGTGAACTTGATAACGCCCTGATTGAACCAGCCGTTAGCCTGTGTCAGATTGCAAGTCAGTTCCGTTCCGATCGTACTGTTTGCGGTTACACGGCCATTCACTGTGAACTTCTCTCGGTTGACTTTACAGCCTCCGTCATAAAGCGTTCTCATACAGCCGGCCTGATAGATATTGCGTGGGCTTGATACGTTCAGCAGTTCAATATCCGATTTAACGTCAACCTTGACGGACGAACGACTGCCCGACACATCAGACACGCGCCCAGAAAAGATGATGACCGTGCCAACAGGTTCAGGATTTGGCGTAAGGAAATCGCGGAAAAAGACACGCTCAATAACCACCCTTGCACCGTCCAAAGCACCGCCAAGCGCGGCCTCTGCCCACTGCAAGCCCTCAAGTCGATAACTTGGCTCGGCGGCGATTTGCAACGTATTGGAATCAACATCAAGCCCTACCGCCGTTCTTGTCGCGCCACGTTTGATAATCAGCTTATAAGCCTCGTATTGATTCCCCTGCCATGTAACAGGCTTATCAAAATTCGTATGACGCAATACTTGCCCATTTGCCAAAGTGATTGCGAACAAATCGGCCATCAAAAATCTGTCTTCGTTATGAAGCAGATTCATTAATTCAGCGCTTGCACTTTTCATAATTTCAAACTCGTAAACTCGATTTTCTTAGCGTTCCACAGATGGCCGATGAAGTTTTCAAAATCCACCGTATCAGATGTAAAGCGTACGCGGAAATAAAAACCGCCTGTCCATGTGATGGGTCTGCCGGGCGTTTGCGGCGTGTTCAAAACCAATACGCCGTTACTGTCTATCGAGAAATCACGACCATGTGTCAAAACAACGCCGCCGACTTTAACCACCGGCACACCTTTGACCGCTAAAACAGGCTCGGTAAACCCGCCATAATTGCGCACAAGCTGGTATCTCGTTACACCCTGAACAACATTCCCGATAAGCTGATCTGTAACCTTGTTATCTGTCGGGTCTTCGTACAAAAAGCTGTCGAAACTGCCGCGGCGTCCATTGAAAAAGCCTGCCAGCTTCTCAAGTTCGTTGATTGAAGCTTTTGTTCTCAGCACCTCAAACGACAGCGAGAATTTCCATTGCGGATAGGTGTAGTACGCGCTGCGAATTTCACGCCCCGAAGCTGACTTTTGAATATTTGTACTCCAGACAGCCGTTCTTTTTCTCCCCCACTTCAAGCCAGGGAACGTTGGGAAAACTGCGTTGCTCATATCAAATAATCCCCTTCGCTTTCAGTAATGCGTTAAATTCGTCCTCTGATAGCTCGCCACCGCCAAGCATACCAATAGCCTCTGCTTCGTCTGTTTCGCTCTGTACAGGGCTAGACGACGGCTTAATGCCCATGTATGAGGCTACCAAGATATGCACGGGCGGATGTTCACGCCAGTAGTCGTTTAAATACCCGATTCGCGGCAAATCCAAGTTGTCGGCAACGTAATCCCACGTCCACCCAGTTGAGGCGCAGACGTGGGCAATCATCGCGCCGAAACTTAAACCGCCGCCTGAGCTTCCCCCGCTTGTGCGGCTTCCTGCTCCTTGCGTTTCAAACCGGAAACATCCATCACAGCGGCGAATACTTCATTCATGTTGCCGATATCAATCAAGTCGGCCACTTCTTCGCGCGTCATATCGGGATAGTTGCGTTTCAGCGCGGAATGGGCGCAATCGATAACGGTAGAAATCTGTTTTGCGTCTTGCACGTTACCGTCAAATGCACCAATACGGCTTTGCAACTGCTCCAATGCGCCTAAAGCGATTGGCGGAATAACATATTCAGTGCCGTTCAATTCAACGGTCACGCCTTTAATTCGTACGGTCATTTTGTTTTCCTTTTTTGGGGTAAATGAAAAAAGGCCGTCATTTTCAGACGGCCTGCATTATTACTCTTGAATCCACAACGTGCCGACTTTAAAGCCTGCCTCGTCGGTCGAGGCGGTAAAGTCAATTTCAGGCACGGAGAAGTCATCGTTTTTGGTTGAGAACAAGCCCAATTTACCACTGGTTACGCTTTCCAACTCCAACAAGGCTTTTTTGCCTTTAAACTGAGTCAGGTATTTCAGTTTAAAGGTCGGCGTGTTACCCATTGCCATATTAGTCAGATCAATTTTCTTGGCAGACGGCATGGGCAATGTGTAGGTAAAGCTAGGGTAAACCGTTTTGCCTTTGTCCGCCTCGTTGAACGTGTAAACGCCGCTGGCATTAACGGAGTATTGGCCTGCTTTCGGATTGCTTGCTACTTTAATCATAGCCGTACCATCCTCGGACATAACACCTTGGTCTTCAATGAAAGTACCGCCCGGCGCCATGCCAGTCAAAGGAACGTTATACGGCGCTTGTGCAGGAATACTCTTGCCGTCAGTATTTGCCCATAACGCTTTCATCAAGCCAGTCGCAAACTCAGCGCCGAAGAACAAAGTATTCAGTGTCAAGCCGTTAATCAAAGCGCCTTTGAATTTGCCTGAAACTTTAACCTTGCCTTGAGCAACAGCCAGCGCAAAGCGGTTTTGGCCGTAAAACTCTTTCAATTCTGCCGACAAGTCAACAGACATTTCCTGCAAGCCCATGATTCGCACGGGCGTTGCGTTTTGCACACGGTTGCCGTAAGCATCCGTAATCATTTCGGCGAATACTTCGCCACTACCAAACGTCAACTGCATGACATTTCCTTTCTAATTGCCGACTAAGCGGCGCAAATCATAATTGGGATAATACAGACGGCCTGATTGCCAAGCGTTCCCTCGTCTGTTTCTACCGTACCTTCAACGCGACAATACTCAACGTCCGCGCCGTCGACCGCTAAAAGCCGTCTTGCCTGTGATTGGGTGTACAGCGTTCACAGCATTACACACCGCATCAATCAGCGGATTCATGATGGGCGCGGGCGGCTCGCCTGACGTTTGGACGTACAGATACACATCAACGCGCAACAGCCATTTCGTCTCCTGCCCGGTTGTCGTTACCGCCTGCATATCGCCCTGAGCCATAAATAACGCTGGCTGGTCGTAACCCTTCACGTCATTCCAGTGCAACAGTTTGCGGCTCTTGGTCGTAAAGCCGTCCAACGCCTCAAGCTTCGCCCACAGCGCGGAATAAATCGCTTCACGATTCATCGCAATGCCCTTTCAATGGATTTTTGCAAATCTGCTTCAATATCCGGCTTCATATCGCGCAAAGCCGACCGTAAAAACGACCGTTCAGGCAGTTTTACATTGCGAGAATGGGCGCGGATTTGAACATAACGCGGCGATTTCAACGGCCTGCCGAAAGCTTGACGTATCTGCCTCATTGAGGCTTTAACGTTGACTGTTCCGGCAAAGCCATATTCGTGCGCCACGCCGTAGCGGACATTCGTGTTGACCTCGCCAACGACCAAGCCGCCCGAACTGGTTACTTGCTGATGTATTGAGCGGCGAAGATTGCCAGTCCGTACATTCAACACCTGCCCAGACAGGCGGTTTTGCATGACTTCACGTTGCAACTTCAAAACCGACCGACCGATTGACTTCTCAACCGCCGACTGCACGCCGTCAGAATAAGCTTTCAAGACGGCCGCGATTGCGTCGCCTCCGATAAACTCAACATTCAGCATTTCAGACGGCCTTTCGCTTGTATTCCGTCAAGATGGCGTAAGCGGACGGCGGAATCCCGCCCGACTGGCTAAAGCTCGAAAAGGATATTGTTTCCCCTGCAAGGCTTTTTACTCTGCACGCCCTTGTTCTCGATTTCGTTCAAGCGTTGCGTTGCGATAATCAAAACAGCTTCCTGAATATCGGCGGGCATGGTTTCATATCCTGCACGGTACGACACTTCAACGTTACGGATTCCCTGCGCAAAGCAGGCATGGCGAATCAACAGCCAGTTATCAAAGTCCCAGTCATCTACTACTCGTCCGTTGATTTTTACAGACGACACGGAAATGACAGGCCATTGTTCCAGCACAAGGCGATTCTTGCCGTTGCCGTTGTAACGCTCGACATAATCCGCCGCTTCCAGTTTTCGACCGATAAAAGCCTCAACCGCCGCCAAAACACCATCAAGCAAGGTCTGAAAATATAAGTCCTGTTTGTCATGGGTAACGCCAAGCCGTTGCTTAAGCGAATCAAGTAGGAAAAGGTCGGTCATCGTTATTCAGTCTTTTCAGGGTCAACAGGCTGTTCTTCCTGTTCAGCGTCAGCTTTTTTACGGCTACGCTTACCTTTTTCAGGCTCTTCAGCTTCAGCAGGCTCTTCAACCACGTTACCGAAACCGAACTGATACAGGAATTGCGCTGATTCAACAGGCACTTCGACAACGCCGTTTTCGCCCACTTCGTAGCTTTGGCTACCAAAGGAAACGTCTGTAAAGCCCTCAGGGGCTTGTAATTTAACCATTTCAGTCATTTCAAAATCTCCAAAAGAAAGAGGCCGTCCGAAAATTCAGACGGCCTGTTTAGGCTTAACCCACGTTGGTAATCATACCAAAGGCAGGCATGAACATACCTTGCAACACTTCGTCCGCGTAAACGCCATATTCATACATGCGGGTACGCAGCGGCCATTCGATTTGGTAATACTCTTGACGTGTGCGCACCTGCAACAAGTTACCCACGCCTTGAACGTAGGCAGGCAGACGGCTTGAGTAGAACAGGTAAGTACCGGCAGGCAAGTTCGGGTGTACGACAATGTTCAATTCGTCGCCTGTGATTTTGTTCAGGTACGAACCGACAACGACACCGGCTTTAATGTTGGCAGTGTTGTTCACGTCCACATTCAGCTTAATCAGCGGTGCGCCGCCGTTGCCGATAATCAGCTTAGTCAAAGCGGCCAAATCGCGGGCGTTGACGTAGATTGTGTCAGGGGACAGGCGATATTTTGAGTAGAAGTTTGCAAATGCTTCTTCAAACTCATACACACCACCTGCGCCGTCTGAGGTCAGGCCGCTGCCTTTGTTATCCGCCCAATATGCGCCGGAATCAGGCAGGGCAATTTGGGTCAACAGGCCGTCAAATTCCAAGATAGAAGTAGAATTGTCTTCAGACGGCAAAGAAGCAGCGGTTTGAGTGCCTTCAGCGTCAGCCAAAATATCCACTTTGGCAGAAGTAGTAACCGCGCCCAGTTTTTCAGAACCGGCAGCGCCCCAGAACCAAGCGTAGGCAACCGCACCACGAACGGCAGGAACCATAGCGGTTACTTTTTTACCTGTCGCAATACCGGAAACGGAAGCAGCAGCAGATTTTTGAGCAGAACCGCCGCCGAATGTATCGGTAGAACCGTCCGCGTTTTGGCGTGTGATTTTAGTCGGTACTTGGGCAGTTTTGATGTTCAGGCTTTGACCGATTGCGCCGTTGTTTGCGCCTGCCACGTCCCAATATGCTTGCAAGCCCAATGCCACGCAGATGATGGACAAGGTGCTACCGCTGATTTTACCCATCGCGTCAGCCGAAACAGCGGCGGTCGGAGTTGGTGTAACGCCTGATTTCAGGCTGGTGTTACCGCCAAGTAAAATCATTTCTTCGGCAATCATAGTAGCCTGCAAGGTTTGGGCAACCGCCAACGCTTTCACGTCCTCGAAGCCACGCGCGGCGTAGTCAGCTTCAAAGGAAACTTGGTTTTCCAAGCCGATAGCGCGGAATTGGGCGTTACGCTCAACCATTTCATGATTGATAACACCGCCGCGTTTACCCTCGCTGATACCGGCGCGCTGGTTACCGACGTTGATGTTGGTAATGGCTTTCCAGTTTGAGCCGATGGTGCGGCCACCGCCCACGCGTGGGATACGGTTTCGCAACGGGGTCAATACCGGATAAAGTTTTTGAGACGGCGCGGACAGGTCGTAGGTTTGCAAACCAGTGGTAAAGTCGGTCGGCTGAGTATAACCTTTGTTCAACGGCTCGCCGTTTGCTTGTGCTGACTTCATCAGCTCAATCGTTTCTTGTGTGAGTTGATTCACGTTCATGTATCGCTCCTGATAATAAAAAACCGCCTGTAAGCGGTGTTACAGACGGCCTGTTTGTTTTGCTTTTGATGAGTGTCGCCACATCATCAAGCGAACCGTCATTCTTTACAATCGGCTCAAAACCATTTAAAGGGTCTTCGCCGTTATCTTCTGCCTTGCTGATAGCTTTGGTGCTACCTTTCGGCGGCGCTGCCTGTTTCTTCAGGCTTTCGATTTCCGCCTGCGCTTTGGCAAGTGCGTCATTCGATTTCTTCAGCGCGTCCTGTGCTTTTGCCAGTTCGTCCACTGATTCAGCTTTGGCAAGGTCGCCCGGGACAGATGACTTCTCAAGACGTGCCAAGATTGTTTTTAACAAGACGATTTCAGACTCAGACAAATTCACGCTTTCCGATTTCTCGGTCTCGTCTTCTTTGTCGTCGTCCTTATCGTCTTTGCCGTCTTTATCTTCGGCTTCAGGCTCTTTGTCGCCTTCTTTAGGTTTGTCGCCTTCATCTTCGGCTGATTTGTCAGACGGCTTGTCGTCTTTATCCGCAGCCTCTTCCTCGTCTTTCGGTTTGTCTGCCTTAAAGCAGGTGAGCACCGCGTCGGGATTGGCAGGACGGTCAACAAGGCTGATTTCTGTCAGCTTTAAGCCCGTGATTTGCGACTTATTCAATTCATCGCGAGCGGTAACACTGCCGCCGATTGAAAAGCCTTTGTAAACGCCTGTTTTGACTTTCGTCACGGCAACAGGGTCAACGATATGCGCACCAAAGAAAGTGCGCCCATCGTCTTCTACGTTAATCTCAATAGCCGTTCCCGCCGCGTTTGAGCCGTGCATTTCTCGCACCGCACCAAACTTCATGTAATCGGGAATAGCCGCTTTCATTGCTTCCGCCGCGACAACTTCGCCGTCCGAATCGACCGCTTCACTTGAGGCGTAACCCCAAACTTTGACAGTGCCGTCGTCCTGCGCTTCCATCTTGGCAATTTCTGCGTATAACTTCGCCATTCATCGCTCCAAAAAAAAGCCGCCCCACGAAGAGGCGGCAAACACACTCACTTTACCCAAAGGAATCAAGATTTAGGCATATCCTCTGCCAAAACAGGGATAACCGTACATCTGCAATTCGGGTGCCCCGGAATCGTCAGCGAGCCATGCGCAAAATGCTCATGTAGCCCAATAACGCCCATATCCCCATTGGTATTGCAAATCTCTGACACTTTGTCGTCTTCAGCTGTCAGCCACTGCTTACCGGCAACAAGCCCGGTCTCTTCCCAGCCTATCAGGTTGCCCATGCCGTCCGCCATCGCCGTCTCAGTTCGGGCAATGGTACGGGCGCGGGTATTACTGAAAGCGTGAGATTCTTTCAGACGGCCTGCCAACTCCTGCACACTGTCGCCGTTCTTCATGGCTTCGACCACTTGGGCGCGTATCATTTCGCGCGTTCCATCTGTGATTTGCCATTCGGCGGCAGGGTTTTGGATAAGCTCGCCGCCTACCCACTTCATGCCGACCATTTCGGCGGCGCGGTCATGCGCCCACTTGACGGCACGGCTGCGAATATTCGTAACCATTCCGACAGCAGGGTCAGGCATGACATGCAACAAGGCGGCAACCGCCCCGTCTTCCGCCGCTCGCCTGATTATCGGCTCGACCACATCAGACAAGCTCGACCAGTCGCCAAAGTCCAAACCGTCGGTAACGATTTTGGCTACCCGATTCAGTTCGGCGGTCAGGTCATCGGCCTGCCAGTCAACAGCAGCACCACTAATCAGCGCGGCAATTTGTTCAGCCAAGCCATCCACGCGCGTCAGCAAATAAGCCTCAATAAGCGCGGCGGCTTCGTCTTCGCTCATCGGGCTTTCCGACTTTCCCAACTTTTCAGCCTCTTGATTCGGCTGCTCTTCAGGCTGTTGGTCGTCTTGCTTATTCGGATCAGGCTGTTCTTGTTCCGGCAGCGGCTCTTTACCCAGTTCGGCGCGGATTTCGTCAGCGGTCAAAAATGCCTGCGTTTTTGTATATGGCGTAGATTTCAGCCTGTTCTTTCGGGTTGAGTGATTCCTCTTCCCTCCAGACAAACTCATACGCCGCCATATCCATGTAGCGGGCAAGCACGTCGTCAATCAGGGCTTTCACCCAGTTTTTTAGACTACTCATACCGTCTGAAAGTGATTGCTCACGGCTCGTTTCCGCCACACTGCGGTTTACCTGCGCCACGAATGGCGTAGGCTCGACACTAAACGCAAAGCAGACGACACGCGCCAACCATTCGTCGTAAACGTCCTTTAGCGGCGGCTGTTTCGTCTCTTTGAAGTTTCGGGATAACTCGCCCGGCACGAAACGCATTTTGCGCCGCTCCGCTGTCTCGCCTGACAGCAGCAAATCCCAATACTCTTGGAATCGCTCAATATCGTTGGCTGACCACGTTTCAGGCACCCCGACAAGCGCGTCAGGCACACTGCCTGCTGTGTAGTATTCCAGCGCATGAATTTGCCGTTTCAAGGCAATATTCACGGTCATAATGATTTGCTCAACAGGCGAATAACCGTAAACCTTGTAGCTTCGGTTATTGCGTGAGCGGTAAATCAACTCGTCCGCCGTATAATCAACCGCCGCCATGCCGTGCAAGATTTGCTGATATGCTGTATTAGGCGGCAATGGCAGACGGCCTGTATTGTCCAGTACGCGCTTAATCGTTGCGCCGTCTATCACTTCAAGGGCGTACAAGTCGCCGCCCAGTGTTTTACGCGGATAGATGCACGGCGCGTCAATGACAAACAGGTCTTCCAGCAAGATACGCAGCCAGTCCGCCCATGTGTGTTCTTTGTCAGGCGATTGGAAGAACGCAATGGCTTCATCGACCTTTCGGTCTTTGCGCTGTGATTCGTTGTCTTTGGTTGACTCAATATCGCGCTTCTGAATCGTCCATTTCAGACTTTCCATTTGGTCTTTGCGCTTCTCGATTACCAAGCGCAGCACGTCGTAGTTATCGGCAAGGGCGCGTAATTGTGTAAAGCCTATCGCCTCACGTTCGCGCGGCTTGGAATGCCCTACGTTGTAGAACGGCTCATAGTCGAACCGCCGCCCCTCTGCCTGCTGTGCGACAGGGGCTAAAGGCTCGCCCACATCCATCCAAGCATCCGCGTTGCCGGTAAAGGCGTAACGGACACCAGCGGCAACGCGGGCAATAAAGCCTTGTGATAAAGGTGTCTTTTTACTCATTTGTTTGCCTCAACCTGCGACCGCAGGTAATCAATCATGCCAGTTCGGGTGTCCAGTAGCTCGCCAAACGCACGGCTTAAGCAGTCGACTTGGTCGTCATGCTGACCGTTTGGGAACATCCGCATTTCAGCAATCAGCGCGTCTGTGTCCCATGTGCCATCATCCAATACCATCACGTTACCGATGTTGACCTGTGCTGCGAATGGCTCGGCTCGCGTTACCTTGTCGCCCGATTCAGGACTAGCAGATACAGAAAAACCCGCCAATTGACGGGTTAAATACAGGGTTTGCGACTTACCGGCCTGTCCAGGGTCTTGAGGAATAGATATTTTTGTTTTCACGCCGTCTTTTTGCGCCGTGTTTTTCAAAATTCTGTCTCGCTCATCCGCGCCATACTGGCCGCGCACAATATTGGCGATGATGTACCGCCCATCTTCTGTAACACCAAGCCTACCGCCTGCCGTATAGTCGCCATCGTTTGCGGTGGACGCTAAGTCCCATCCGCGCACCCATCGAATATTTCCAGCTGGCAATGCCTTAACAAATTGCAGATTATCAGGCTTGAACGTACCGCCATCAGGCGGTGCAGGACGTTGCAAATACTGCCCGGCAAACACATACGGCGCGGCTTGTTCCATACGGCGTAGTGTTTCAATATCGTGCTTTTCAGGCCACAATGCTGTGCCGTCGTCTTGAATAGCAGGCAAACAAAGGTGCTCCCACTCTTCGCCATTACCACCATCAAGCAACCAGCCTGCCAAGTCTTTCTCGTGTAGGCGTTGCATAATCAGAATAATCGGCGTTTCAGGGCTGTTCTTACGGGATTCGACTGTGTTTTGAAACCAGTCGATGATGTTTTGCCGCCTTACCTCGCTTCGTGCTTCGTCTGCTTTATGCGGATCGTCAATGATGATACACCCACCAAAGCCGTCCCGATGTTTACCAGCACCGAAACCGGTAATCGTACCGCCTGCGCCTGTTGCGTACATCACACCACCTTCGGTTGTCTTCCAGTGATGACTACTCTCGCTTGCAAGCTCCACCCCGGGGAATATCGCCCGATACTCTTCGTGCTGTAACAGGTTTCTGATTTGCACTGAGTTATTGACGGCCAATGTGGCCGAATAACTCGCATGAATAAACTCGCTGTCAGGTACGCGACCCATCGCCCACGCAATGAAATTCACTACCGCAATCTCTGTCTTAGAGTATCGCGGCGGAATGTTGATGATCAGGCGTTTCGTTTCGCCATTAAACACGCTCAAGCGCGTTACAGATTAGGGCATGGTGTCTTGCCTGCGTCCACTGGTAGCCTCGCCGCTCGCGGAACATCCACCGCGTGAACATATACAGGTTAATCGAGCTTAAATCACGGATTACCGAAATTTCAGCTTCATTAAATTGCTCTAGTGCCATTTTATTTTAAATTCCTTTGGAAAATTGCTTAAAAATGGCAATACAGCCCCTCTTATGATTAGCATTTTATGCTAAACCTTGCTCAAAACATCTTCGGCAATCTTGCGAAACTCTTCAGCGTCAAGCCGTACAGTCGGCCTCATGCTGCCATCGCTCGATTTAACGTCAAGCTCCGTTTTGTCGCCGTACTTCTTCGGCGCAATCTTGGAAGCCGCCCATTTACGCGCATCAACCTGCAACCTTGCCTTTGCCACCGCCGCGCTATCAGCTTCTACGCTATCGGCGATTTCAACTATCTCTTCGAAAAAATAATCTGCCTGCCTAGTTCTAGCTCGCGCGTATTGTTCCGAAAACTCTTTATTCTCAATCAGCCATTTACACACGGTTGATGTTGTAGGCATACCATCTTCAGCGCATATTGAGCGCAGGCTTCTGCCATTTGCGATTTTCTCGCATATTTTTTCCGCCATCTCGTCGCTGTATTTACTTGGACGGCCTGTTTTGCGTTTTGTGTCGCTCATAGCACCTCCTCTAAAAAAGAAACCGTCTAACTCCGACCCCTCTCAGAATTAGACGGCAAAACACACTCGACTCACAGGAAAAATGGAACGCCCTATACCAGCAAGGAATATGGTGCAAGGCATAGGGCGAAGTGCAAGAACCGCTTTATAGTCTGTCTTGGCATGACAACCATCAGGTCGGGCAACCGCGTTTCACTCGCACCGCGCTTTGTTAACTTTCTGCCTGAATCACAGGCTATCTTGAAACGCAAAAAACCGCCCTATAAAGGCGGTTCACATAGCTATTTCCAAACTATAGCATAATAGTACATAAAAGGTAACATCATGTCAACAGATTAGAACAATTTCATATTAGAAATTTTTTCAGTTTCAACCCCATAACTGATTTGGTCGCCACGCACAACAAAGGCGTAGTCTTTAAAGCCTGTATATCCGCCATGCTGATTTTTTGCATTAATACGCGCATTGAAGATATGGCCGAAGTAAAACATACGCGTCATGCAATTACCCATAGACGGGTCAATTTTCGTACAAACCGCAATCCAACCTTTACGCGCTGGTGTTGTGTCAACGCTGCGAATATTCATAGAATCAGGGTCAACAAGGTTATCAACCGCCCATTCCTTTATTGCTTTCTCAAATTGGCTTGGCGGCATTGGGTCGGGATAGGTCGCGGCGGCTAATTGCTGTTGGCTTGGCTCAATCGCCGCTGCACAAGCAGTCAGCAATCCTGCAACAATAGCAGTCAGTAACAGTTTCTTCATGTTGTTTTCCTTTTTTTTGTGATCAAGAGTGTTATTAAATTATGCCACAGCGCTTAAACTCGTCATAGAGTTTTATTTGAATGGACTCTTCTAGCTTGGCAATTTGTTGACTTACTTTTTAGAGTGTCGCCATAATGTCATCTTGCTAATATCGTACTTATCCATAATATCCACCTGCTTTGGCACTTCCCTCAAGATATTCGACACCAGCGCATCACATATCAGCAAATTCACGCCCTCGTTTTGTTGCTCAATATAGGCGGTTATATCCACGATTCCGCTTAAGTCCTCGCTGTATTTACATTCCACCACTGCAAGCTCGTAGCGGTTTAATACGCGCTCTATTCGGCTGATAATCATCGCGGCGTTTGCGTGTGTCTCTGCTTGTGTCAAATCTCCACCGCCGCCGGTAACGCCTTTACTCTCGCACCAAGCGCAGACCGAAGCCGTGTTGTTCATCGGCTCTATTCTTACGCCCCTGATTTTATAAACATCCGCTAAAACCTGCTCAACCGTGTTATACATTTTCGCCCCGTTCATATTTCAATTAATACTTTCCAAGCGGTACAACTCGATAATATTTCCTGCTGCATCATCGACAATAGCCTCAACATTCTCAATACTAGTCAGCAACGACAATGGGAGTTTTCCTGATTGGCGAATAAAATAAGCAATCAACCATCGTTCTTCACAGCCTGAGAAATCCAAACGCTTCAGCATGGTTTTCAGTGTCTCTTCAGGTAGTTTGGTTGTACCGCATAAAATTGCAGAAAAGAACGCATACCCAACGCCAATGCGTGAAGCAATTTCCGCTTGAGTCATTCCCCAGTCTTTTTGTTTCAGTTTCATTAACTCTTTAAGTGTCATTTTCCGCCCTTAAAATTCCCAAATTAACCCGAAGTTCCCTGCCGCCCACGCCTGCAAGCGGTTTTGATAGTCTGTCATCTCTGCCGTGTTTAGCGTTGTCGTGCTTATCGGCGTTTTAAGCTCCGTTCCGTCCGGCATAGCCTTTAACTCATAGCCTAGAAACATTCCCTTGCAATACTCATGCCACGTTTCTGCGCTGTATCGTCTGCCGTTTACCCACGCTTTATCTGCTAATTCGCCGTAGATTTTCCATAGCCGCCTGTTTTGCTCTATGCTCCGTTTTGAGTTGTACGGCCTAATACAAACTTCAAGTTCTGCGTTTGCCTCTAACCACGCGCCTAGATTGTTGTAGATGGTCGTCATCAGCGGCCGCTTGTTGTCTTTCGTCAGTCTGTACGCTACGCTTTGCATTTAACGATTCCCTTGTCTATCAGCTTTAACAGCGTTCTAAACTGCGACCGGCGCATATAAAACTCTTTATCTTCCTTGCTCAACTTGATATGCGACCGGCCGTCTATCACATCATGGCAAGCACTACACCCAAAGCCTGCCGATAAATCGTTACTCTTCAGCCCCATGCCGTGCGTTTCGCTTGGGAAATGGCATAAAACCACTGTTTCGGGGTTGTAATTGCACACCCCTGCGATATTGAGTGTGCAATCTTCCCCTTTTGCCGCTTTTCTGATCGCGCTCACTTACTCTTCCTCTCAAATCTCCGCAATTCCAATATCAAGTCCGCCGTCCTCTCTTGGCTCGCTCGAATATGTTGATAAAATAGATTTGACTTGGTTGTCGTTGTGATAGACAACCCCTTGCAAGGCATCGACAGCGACTTTTATGCAGTTATCAAGGTCTAGTATTACCTTGCTTGCCGTGCCGTCCTTGTTCATTTTCGGCACTAGACTGACAAACAGGATTACGTCTTTTTCAGACGGACTAAAACCTGCCCTTTCTGCCGCGTGAGAAACACAAAGCTTGTACGCTTTCGCCTCCTTGCTTAATACTTGCTGATTCCGAAACATCCTCCAATATCGGTTAGTGCTGATTGGGTATGGCAGGGAAAGAACCTTTACCCTTTCCGCCGCCTCTGCTATTTGCTCAATCGGGATTAATACGGCCAATGCCCACCCCAATCGTCATCTTGGTTGCGTACTTTCTTAGCGACCCATTCGACAAATCCGATCGCAAGAATCGCAACCGATACGCAAATCAAAAATACCGAGAATTTCATAAATAGCTCCATTTCATGCCGAATTGTTTGTAAATGCTTTCCGCCACGCCGATAGGCCAATATTGCGGGTCTAATTGCGGGCAAGCCTCGTTTGCAAGCTCTGCCGAAATACTCATGCTTACCGCGCCTCGCTTGGCTGAAAACAGCCGTTCTTCGTCTGCGTCTGTGAACTCTTTTGGCTGACGGCGTGTGCCCGGTAATTTATCTTTAATACTTGCATAGTATTTCGAGTGATATTCAGTCTGACACTGACGGCATCTGCTTTCGTATTGCTGGATCCCTTGTTTATTTAAGCCTCTTTTATAAAACTCGCTTATCGGCTTTCTTTCTCCACATTTGGTGCATCGCTTCGTTTCCATTTCCCCTACTCCTTTTCACGTTGCCCAAATTCATCAATCGGCGGCATATCTACCAAAATAGTAATTCCGATCAGTACCGCGATCGCCCCAAGCCCAATAAGAAACATCGTCATCATTTGCGGCCTCGCTTGAATTTATTGCGTTTCAGTAATTCCAATTCCCCTTTTAGCCGTGAAATCTCGCTTCGCAGTGCGGAATCAGGCTTGTTTCGTAAAACGTCCAGCAACTTCACTTTCGTATCGACAAGCTCTTTGTCTTTTCGCTCCAATTCGTCTTGTAGCTCTGAAACCTTGATTCCCAGTGCCGTGCCTTTCGCCCTCAAGCCGTTGGAAACTTTGCGCTCCTCGCTCAGACTGCTTATTGTCCCCGACAGATTCTCGCTAACCATTTCCGCCGCCTTTTCCATTTCGGCTTTTTCGGCTTTCATGTCTGCGTTTTCCTTTTCCAGCTTTTCAAGCTGATTGGTGTACATCGCCAACATTCCATCGTAGCTATCAACTGCCGCCATGTAGGTTTGTTTAGGCACACCGCCCAATTTCCCGATTAACCAATTTTTTTCATTTCTCGTTTCCCTTTCCGTATTTCTTTTTCAATCAGTCTTTCCACGCGGTTGACTGCCACTCTCAGTGATTCGTAGTTTTTCGCGAAGGCCGCATATAACACGGCATCCAGTGCGTTCAGGTGTGCGTGTTCAAATCCGCAACATTCCACCTTGTCCGCCAACAGGTCATAACCCGGCAATGTAATAATCGGCATTACCGGTCTATTCCCGATTTGGTCTCGCAAATACCATAAAGCCTTTTTCCAAATCCTCTTTGCCGTTCTTGTGTTCAAATCGCCAAATGTATTTGAAAGCGTTGCCAAGATTGAAATTCAGCAGTCTTGTAAACTCGATACATTCATGCTTGCGGTTTTTGTAGTGGTTGGGGTTGATGTTGTCTTTCATTTGTCATTTCCTTTTGTTGCGCCATTCTTCAAATTTCTCGCGCCGTTTCTGTATCACGATTTCATCGGCTGGCTGGAAAGCAGTTCCGCCGCTCCAGTAATCGCCCTTGTTGCACTTATAGCCTCCGTGATAGAAGCTCGCCCGTTGCTCAGACGTTTGCGATTTCTCGCATTTCGCAAATCCTCTCATTGGCGTATTAGCCTCTGATTGGAAGTTTGCGTGTTTGCAGTAGAAGCAGGTTTCACGCACGGTAACTATCCCAGTCAAACGGTATCAACTTGCCGCCGCCATCTCTCAATCGGTCTCTGATTCGGGCATCAACGTTTTCGCGGAAATCTTTAGCCGATAAGTTAGTCAACACCAGCGTTGGCATAAGCCGCTCATATCGACCGTTGATCACCGAAAACAAAATCCGACCATCCGTTTCTGACAGGTTTCCCGCGCCAAATTCATCAAGCACCAGCAATTCAGGTTTTACAAACGTTCCAACAGCCTCTTTCTCGCTTCCGCCGTTGAAACTGTCTTTTACGGTCTGCAACATATCGCCAACAGTAATTACAACTGCACTGCGCCCCGATTCGATAACCTTGTGAGCAATGCCGCAGGCCAAATGATTTTTCCCAGTTCCGCGCTTTCCCGAAAAAATCATGTTCCTGCCAGTCTGCAAAACATCCTCGAAGTTTTCAGCATAGTCGGCGGCGGCAGATTTTGCCCTTGCCATTCCGATCACGCCTTCATCGACCTTGAAATTTTCAATTCGGCAGTTTTTAAACCGTTCCGCAATGCCTGATCGCCCAATGCGTTTTGACATTTCATCTTGCTTTAACTCACTAACAAGGCGTTCGGCATATTCAACAGCTTCTTTTGCCGCTTTCAGCTTTCCGCAAATCGGGCAATCAGTCCAAATATTGCGGAAAACACTTTTCGCTAAATACTCGCCATGCTCCGTGCATTTGCGTGTTTCCGTTTTGGCGTTGCCATAGTTTTTTAAAAAATCGGCGGTACTTTTCAAAGCCATATCTACCCACTTAGAAATCCGTTGTCGGCTGGTCGCCGTATTGTTTGCCGTCCAGTACATAAGCCGTCATGTTGTGGGTTAAGCCACCATTTCCGCCTGACTGTTTGCCAAAGGTTTTATTTCTAACCCAATCAGCGCGGAAACTTCCCCAGCCGTTGCCAATGGAAAACACAACTGCCTGAAATGCCGTCATGCCAACTTTTTGAGCCTCGCTTGCAATCAGGCGCATGGCCGTATCGGTCAGCGGCTGGCGTTTTGCTTTGCGAATTGTCAAAAAGTCTTCAGCGATTTGCCCGTCAATTCCATACTCTGCCAACAGTGCTAAATCGGCTTCATGCTTGGTCGCTTTCGCCGTTGCTTTAGCGACGGCAGGACGTTCGGTTTCAGCCACCGCCGACAAATAAGTATTTACTGTTAAATCTTCTGTTAAATCTTCTGTTCTTATAACGGCTGTTGATTCCTCACTCCCCGAATGTTGATTTTGAAGTTCGGGGCTGTTGATATTGCATTTCGGGGCTGTTGATTCTGCATTTCGCGAATGTTGCAACATCAGGTCATCAAAAGCGTCTAAATCCAGTTTGTAGTAAATGCGATGTTCAATTCTTTTTTCTGTTTCAATCAGGATTCCACGCTCTTTCAATTTATTCCTTGCGGTTCGTTGTTCCTGAACAGAAAGCCCTGTTTCTAATTCGATTTCTTCCGCTGTCCTGTAAACCCCTAAAGGGTTTTCTGTCTTGTCGTGCCAATAGAAGAAATGGCTGAATAAAATCGAAGCGTTTGTACTGCCTAACGGCTTCGCGAGTTGCGGGTAATATGCGATTGGTTTCCCTGCAATTTTTAAACTTTCAGACGGTCTCATAATTACCCTTTCACAATTTCAGCCCAGACTTGGCAATCGAATAATGCGCTACTGGATTTTTACAGTTGCCGACCTTGAATTTAGGCTTATTGAAAACAAATCCCCTGCTCTCCAAGTCAACGATTCGGGCGCATAACTGCGTGATGTTCAGATGTTTCGCCGCTTCCAGTGATGTTATGTGTCCGTTTGCGCGGATGTAATCAATAATCCGCTTGCACTGTGTCTGTTTTTGGTCTATCATGTTTACTCCTTTTGTTGCAGGCCTCGTGCCTCAACCCTGCCCCACGTTTCCGCGTGGGGTTTTCCTTTTCAGTTCCGGCCAAATCTTTTCCCAATCATCAGGGAACATCTCTTGCCGTGTTACTGCCCCGTTTGTAGCCTTTTCAATCGCTGCCGCTGACTGAACCGGCACACTTCTGACGCCTCGCGCAATCTGATTAATAAATGCTGGTGCAATACCAGTCTTTTTTGCTAAGTAAGATTGGTTCCCGCGAATAGCGCAATATTCAATTAAGTTCATATTTCAACCTTGCTATATTCAATGTAGCAACAGTTTAGCAAAGCTATTTTCAAAAAGCAAGCAAAATAGTAGCATTGTTATATATAGCGTTGCTTTAAAATATAATCAATTGATTTAGCTGGAGTAAGAAAATGAGCAGACTTGATAAAGTGAAAGAATTGATTGAAAAACGGTTTAATGGCAGTCAGGCAGAGTTTGCACGAGCCATAGAAAAAGCACCGGCACAGGTCAATCAGTGGATTAACGGTTATCGGAATATAGGCAATGGCGCAGCGGCTCAAATTGAGGACGTGCTATCCCTGCCGCGTGGGTGGCTTGATAGCAAAGAGGAATTTAGACAGCCTGAATCAAACGCTACCGTAATTGGCACGTTGGACGTTTGGGACAGCAAGACGCCGTTATCGGCTGATGATTGTGAAGTCCCGTTCTACAAAGATATACACCTATCGGCGGGGAATGGATTTTCAGACGACATCGAGGACTACAATGGCTACAAACTGCGCTTCTCAAAATCAACGCTTAGGCGGCACGGCATCAATCCCGCCGATGTGGTTTGCGTTTGCGCGGACGGCGACAGTATGGAGCCGGTATTTCCCGACGGCGCGACACTCGGCATCAATACCGCAGACAAGGTCATCAAGGACGGCAAAATCTACGCCGTCAATCACGGCGGGTTATTGCGGACAAAAATCCTGCAAAAACTGCCTGATAACAAAATCCGAATCAAAAGCTACAATTCCGAAGCCTACCCAGATGAAGAAGCCGACGCAGATGAAATTAACATCATCGGTCGTGTGTTTTGGTGGAGTGTGATTGCATGATGGATAGAGACGAAGCATACAGACTCAGTTTGCAGCAAATCCGATCAGGCGACGTATCGGCGGCGTGCCGAACGGTTGCTGATTATGAATTATCACAACCGCAACCGCGCGGGCTGTTTTCGGGCGTATCCCCTCAAGAATACTGGGCGCGATACCCTGAGCCGTCAGACGTTGAAATCCTAGAGTCTATATTTTCAGAAACCCCAGAGATACTGGGCAAAATCAGCGATGATGATTTAAATGCCGCGCGTATCATTGCCGCGTTTAACTTCATTTGGGGGCTAAGCCAAATCCCTAAATGGCTTTATCGACATGAATTTGCATCATCCAATCTTTCCGATTCTGCCGTCCCTTTAATGTTGCTGTTCCGTGCAAAATCACGGCAAGAGCTTAAACAGTATGAAAAGGTTGAGATTTTAGGCTGCTCTGATAGTTGCAAGTTTTGCAAATCGCAAAGCGGCAAGACATACAGGTCGTCTGAAGCCCCTGTTTTGCCCCATGCACAATGTACACACAAATCAGGTTGCCGATGTTGCTACCTGCCAGTTATCTAAACATAGCCCGCGCAATGCGGGCTTTCCCCGCCTTGATGGAAGTGTAAATCATCATTATAAAACAACATTTTATGGTAAAATAAGAGCTTAAAAAATGACTAAATTTAATTGCGATATGACACACCAGCTTGCCGTCTTTTCCCCTCAATCAACAGTGCCATTTGACAGTTTTGCCCAATCCGATGACAACACCTTTTGGTATGCTTCAGACTTGGCAATGATGCTTGGCTACAATGATATGCAGGCCATTTTAAAAGCAATCAACCGCGCCCATTCCGTTTGCTTTCAGTTGGATATCCCGATCACTGAAAACTTTATTCAGACGGCCTCACAAAATTGCGACAATGATATTAAATTGACGCGCTTTGCCTGTTACTTAACCGTGATGAATGGGAATATCAGCAATCCGCGCGTAGCAGCGGCGCAAGCCTATTTTGCCAAGCTGGCGGAAGAAATTAACGCGACATTCCGAGACGCGGACGATGTAAACCGCGTGTTCTTGCGCGGCGATATTACCGACCGCGAAAAGACATTAAACCACCTCGCCCATAGACACGGCGTAGAGGAATATGGCCTATTCCAAAATGCCGGTTATCGCGGCTTGTACAACATGAACATTAACAAGCTGAAAAACTACAAAGGCGTAGGCGACCTGAAAGGCTCATTACTGGACTTCATGAACCCTGTCGAATTGGCGGCCAATACGTTCAGAATCACGCAGACAGAGGAAAAGATACGCAATCAGAACATACACGGACAAAAGCCGTTAGAGCGAGCCGCTGAAGAAGTTGGACGTTCAGTCCGTAACGTGATGATTCAAACGTCCGGCACATTGCCGGAAGACCTCAAGCTGTCTGACGAAAAAATTAACAAGGTTAGAACCGGAATCAAGCAGACGAAACGCGCCCTTGAGAAACACGACAAAACCCTAAACAAGGACAAGTAATCCCACTAAGCATTGAATTATAAGGATTTAAGAAGTGATGTTTTTTTCTTCTTTTTCTCAGAATATTCAGTTATAATACACACCTCTTCACAGATTTTTATCCTTTTCAGCCCGCCATGCGCGGGCTTTTCTTTTGCCGTCTGAAACGCATAAATTTGCAGTAGAAGAAAAAATGAAAGTCATAAGGATTCCATTTTTTTGATCCATGGCGCAAATCCTCATCAATAAAGACTTGTAGGTTTTTTGTGTCCATAAAAACAGGGATTCCGATCACACGAGAATTTCCCCACATACACCGCCTTTGTTGGCGGTTTTCTTTTTCCGTTCTCGCTAATTCGCAGGCGTTCGCCTAAGTGTTTTTCAGATAGCAAAAATAAATTCTCTTTTAAATCAATATATAGCAAAAATATAGCAAAATTTCTTAGCATTGCTATTTACATTCTATTTAGCTTTGCTATAATACACCCATCGAAGCAAAACACACAAAGGATCTCAAAATGAACATCGCAGAATTTAGCTCAAACCCAGCAGTACAAGAAATGGTTTTTGCCGAAACGCTGAAAACTTTAAAAGAGAAAACAGGGATCACGACAGATAAATTCAAAGAATTAATGGCAACTGATAACAAATTTTCTGAAAAGTTCTTTGACGAGATGGCCGAAACAGTTAAGGCAAGTTTCAAAAATTTTCAAAGAACAAAAAATTATCTAAGTTTCTTACCCAAGCCGCTTCAAGCGAGGCGGCTTCAATAAAAAACTTAATCTGTTCTTTAAAAATTTGAAAGCGTAGTAACCGCCCTTCAGGTAGGCGCAAGCCGATAGTAAGACATGGATAGGCATGGGGGAAATTGAACAAACGGTTACAGGTAGAGGCCGCCGAAAAGATAAGAGCCTAGCGAGATACAGCCCCTGTAACAGGGGGCTTATTTAAGCGGTTGAGAACGACTGCTTAAATAAGCAAACAACTGCAACAAAAGGACAAACAAATGATTACTTTAGGCGCATTACAAAGCCAATATGACGTAATGCTTGACGACGACATGGACTATGACGACGAGCGAGTGGAGCAGATTGTCGAGGACTACCTAAAAGAGTGGTCAGCGGCTGACCTGCTGGAAATCTTGAGCGGCAAAGTCTTAGAGGGAGCAGAAGAAGCCCTTGAGCGCGAAGCCATCAAGCAGAACAAGCGCGAGATTGCCGAAGCACAGGCGGAATATGAGTACAACCTCAAAACTTGGAATGACTAGGAGGACAGCATGAAATACGCAATCAGAACAGTTTTAGCAGTGTCAGCCATCACAATTGCGGCTTGTAGCTTTTCCGGCAAAGCCGAGAAGCCGGCAGAGCCTGAAACAATCGGCCAAGCACAAATTGAACAAGAGTATGAAGCCATGCCGGACGAAGTAAAGGTCATGGGAGACGCGGAGATTAAGCCATGCGACAACACATTTTGACAGGCTGCTATATAGCCAAGCCCAAAGGCCATGGCCATATCAACAAAAAGACGTTGAGACATTCGCCCGAAACACTCACGCGCTGATTCTCAAGAAAGGCGCAGGGCGAAAGAAAGTCAACGAGAAAACTTTTAAGACAAAAGCGGCGGCTGAAAAGTATTTCAACAAACTTTTAGGAAGTTAAAAATGACACATCCAGCAAAAACAAACGCAATGGCGATTAAACAATTTTTCGACAGCGACGCAGCAAAACGAAAAATGCAAGAACTCATTGGCAAGAACTTTGCAAGTTTCGCAACATCTGCCATGCAGATTGTCAACTCAAACAGCCTGTTACAAAAACGCAACGCCAAAATCAGTGTTTAACGCAGCTTGTATGGCCGCAACGCTGAATCTTCCAATCAACAACAGCTTAGGCTTTGCGTATATCGTCCCTTTTCAAAATCGAAAAGAGAACGTAACAGAAGCGCAGTTTCAGCTTGGTTATAAAGGCTTCATTCAGCTTGCACAACGAAGCGGACAGTTCAAACGAATCAACGCCTGCCCTGTTTACGACACAGACGCCGAAGAAGATGTTTACCAACGCTTGACGTCTCTCATCCCACGCAAACCAAGCGGACAAATCATCGGCTATATCGCCTATTTCCAGCTTTTGAACGGCTATGAGGCGAATCTGACAATGACGATGGAAGAACTGGAAGCACACGCCAAACGATACAGCCAAACATACAAGCGCGGCTTTGGCGTATGGGCTGACAACTTCGAGGCAATGGCGAAGAAAACAGTTATCAAGCTGTTGCTTTCCCAGCAAGCCCCGCTGTCAATCGAAATGCAAAAGGCGGTTTTAGCCGACCAAGCAATCGTAAAAGACGTTGAGGCCGAAGAGTTTGAATATATCGATAACCAACCCATCCAGGCAGAAACGCCAAAACTGGCGGTTTCCGATGAAATGTTTGAGCAACTCAAAGAAAACATCAGCACCGGCGATATTGATATTCAGACAGTCTTAGACAGTTACGACTTGTCAGAAGAGCAGAAAGCGGAATTGGATAAATTATGAAAAATTAGATGTTCATCAATCCACAAAAATCATCGGCGAACCAAAAAAAGTAAAGCCGAAAAAGAAGCCAACGGATTGACACAGACAGCCAAGTCTTACGTTATCGAACGCCTGAAAAACGAATATTCTGGCTTCGAGAGCTTCACAGGCAGCAAGGAAACCGAAAAAGGCTTATTGCTTGAAGATGAAGCAATCCGTTGCAGCGGCCTGATTCGAGGCTTGATGTACAAGAAAAAAACACCGAACGGCGCGTCAATGATTGGATTACAGGCGAATGTGATATTTACGATCCGAAGCGTAAAACAATAATTGACACAAAATGTTCATGGGACATTGGTACACACCCATTCTTTCAAGAAGAGGCAGAAGCTAAAGCAGAAAAGGCGGGCTATGGCTGGCAAATGCAAGGCTACATGTGGCTTTTTGATTGCGAAAAGGCTGATATTGATTTTTGGATTTTCCCAACGCCCGAAGAGCTTTTGAAGCCTTATGACGATGTAGGCAATTTGGTTGAAGCGGTTGAGCGCCTGCCGTTTGAAAAACGACTGACAACAATCACAGTGTACCGTGATGAAAACGCAATCAACCAAATCAAGCGAAAAAGCAGAGGCGTGCTTTGAGTATGCCGAGAAATTGAAACAGGAATTTGAGAAAGGTAAACCATGCTGAACAAAGTAATCCTCATCGGTCGCTTAGGCCGTGACCCTGAAACGCGCTATATGCCGAACGGCGAGGCTGTCTGTAACTTTAGCGTAGCCACAAGCGAAAGCTGGAAAGACCAAAACAGGCAACGTCAAGAGTCCACTGAATGGCATAACGTGACCATGTACCGCAAATTAGCGGAGATTGCAGGCAAATACCTAACAAAAGGCAGTCAAGTTTACTTAGAGGGCAAAATCCAAAGCCGTAAATATCAAGGCAAAGACGGCATTGAACGCACGGCATACGAGATTATCGCCAACGAAATGAAGATGCTGGGCGGCAATAGCCAAGCGGCGCAGGAACAGCCAAAGCAGGCACAAGGGAATGCCAAGCCTGTTGAAGATATTGATGATGACGTGCCGTTCTGAGTCAAGGAGTGAACGATGGAATCAAATATGACAATTTACCTAATCGAGGATAACAACAGCCCAGCAGCACAAGCGTTGCGAAGTTACCAGCAGGACAGGCACGCAATGCGAAAGGAATGGCTTAATTGGGCGCGGGAACACCTACCATCAGACGCAAGAATGAAAGAGTGGAGTGATGGGCAAGTGGCAGGGTTTGCCTTCCCTTCTGGCGTTCCTAACGGATGGAAAAAGCCCGGTAGGAACGGAGTTTGTTGGCCGCGACAAGACAACAAAATACTAGAAACAATGCCACAGAACAAAATACCTAAACGCCAAGAAAAGTATTTAGAAGAAGTAGGCATTTCCGTGCCGACAATGATTTTTGAAAAAAATAGCGACGGTGAGACTTTCGCATCTTGGGGCATTGGCAATTTCTTAAATCCTGTTCAGTTCATTTGGGCGGGGTTGGATGACGACGCGCCAAAAGGCGTTGTAACGCCAAACTATGAAAGTGAACTTAAAAAAAGGTGCCGGAAGAATCAGAACTGGATGCGTGATGGAGCCGCCTGCCGACTTTGGCTGGCAAAACCTCTTGCCTGGATGCCGTCCAATCCCAGAGTATGAATGGGATTACCTGTTTGGCAAATGGGTAGATGAACATAAAAAGTCAGATGAAACTAAATAACCACAGGCAGACGGCCTAAAGCGTCCGAGCCGTTGAGAGGACGGCATAACAAAAGGAAACGGAAATGACAGAGCAAAAAAACCAGATTTTGACATCTACGAAAAATGAAGATGATTTTTATTAAATGGGCACTTGAGAACAAAGGGCTTATCTTGGAAATAAGAGCGTCTGAAATGCGCTATGGATCAGTTATGTACACCTTAGCGCACATGGTAAACATGAAAAAAGATTATGACGAAAAATTATTAATGGCCGCATTGAAGCTATCAGTGTTCCAAGAACGTCATTATTGGCAGCACATTTACTAAAAACCAACAGAAGCATTTACTTAACGGCCTCAATGAAAGGAATAACAAATGAAAAAAATCAAATATTAAGAGCAGACGATACCGCCCGCGTTATGGGCGTTTCACGAGCCACTATTTGGAATTGGGCAAATCCTAAGAGCCGCCATTACCGCCCTGATTTTCCCAAGCCTATCAAACTTTCCGCAAATATTACCGGCTGGCTTTCCAGTGAGATTGACGAATATATCGGCAAGCTGGCCGCCAAGCGCGAAGAGTAGCATACAGAAAAGGAAACAAGGCGATGAAAGCAAGCGAAATGTTAGCCGCTCGCAAGGCGGCGAAGAAAGAACAAGCCGTCAAGAAATACGCACGAGACAACATCGGCAACCAACGCGCCGACCGCAACAAACTGGCAAATATTGCCGTAATCCAAGTGCAAAACAAGCTGTCTTTGCGAAGCGGTGCGCCTCAAGACTTAGACAGCAAGCTGACCGAAAACATTAAAAATCTCATGCACTATCAGGCGTTGGTTTACGAAAACGACCGAACCAGTGTAACCGTGTTTGAGAAACTCATCCGCGCTATGCGTGTTGTCGCTTGTATTTACACAGACAGCGACTTGAGCAAGACGACCAATGAGGCACAGGCGGCGATTGAGCAGTTGCAAGAATCAGCCGACCTATCGCCGAATCAACGCCGTGAGATTCTGAAGCCTGTTCTTCGATTGACCGAATATCAGGAAGCATACGGAGAAATTATCCATGAGCGTACCGTTTCAAAAATCGGCTTGTATTGCGCAAGCGTACAAATCGCACTGTACACCGCCAGCCTGTATAACCGCCCGAAGCGCTACATCCAAGCGTTATTCGACATCATCAACGGCGAATCATTGCGCACGATTGCGAAGAAGATTAACGAAAAAGAAAACGTCTTGCGCGAAGAAGTATTAAATGCCGCCTGGCATTTCTTCCGCGTGGCAGAGTGTAACAGTGCCGTTCAGCCGGTAAGCAGTATTCCTGAATTACGGCAAGACGGCTACAAGGTGCTGGCAGACTTTAACCGCCTGAAAGACTTTATTCAGACGGCCATGTAAAAAAATTCTGATTCCGTTTGAGCAAAACACGGGAATCAGCCTGATTAATTACAACCAATTCCGCAAAGACTTGGTGCAAGCGGAAATTATTTAGGATTATCAAATGGATATTAAAGACATCATCGATTGGTTTAAGGCCGCCAAGCCGAAGCCAACAACAGACGACATCGCCGTCCAAATTGGTTGCCATTTTGAAGAAATCGCAGAAATGCAAGAAGCTTTAATGCGCGGTACTCACTTAAGAAACCATATTACAACCTACGCAAATAAATTCAAAGTTAAAGAACAAACCGCCGTCCGAACCGTTGAATTTGTGAAAGAAAGCCAAAACCGAAGCACTGAACTGCTTGATGCGCTTTGCGACCAAATCGTTACAGCCATCGGCGTAGGCTACATGATGGGCTTTGACATGGCAGGCGCATTGGACGAAGTGAATAAGTCGAACTGGAGCAAGTTTGTTGACGGCGTGCCGGTATTTGACGAAAACGGCAAAATCGCCAAGTCGGACGGCTATTTTAAGCCAGATTTGGCGAAGTTTTTAAAGGCAGGCCATGCGCAGACGGCTGAATAACTACCAATCCGACAGGCGGCGGAAATACCGCCTGATGAAGATTAGAAAGGCTAAAAGATGATTCCCGACACAAGACTGAAAACGTTAAAACACTTTGAAGAATTGCTGAAAGATTCCGAACGGCTGGAATGGTTAATTAAATTTTGTGACCGACTCGGAGCTTTTGACGAAGACGACATGAAAAAAGTAGGATTTAACGGCAAAAACTTCAGAAAATTCATTGATTTAGTGATGAACGTCCCGATTGATGAATTATTAGCCGATTTGGAACAGGAGGAACAGTAATGTACCTCACATCGCAAGAATGTGCCGACCTGCTACACGTCAAACGCGCGACATTTGTAAATCAGACGTGCAAGCAGACAGGCTTCCCAAAGCCTTTTGTTATCTCGCCCAAAAAGTTTCTTTGGCCGGAAGCAGAAGTTCACGAATTTATCCGCCGCCGCCGTCAGAAATAGAGAAACCGCCGTAATAGGCGGTTTTTTCAATCCAGCAAATCGGCAAGTTCACCGACATCAGGGTTATAGTACACGTTGAGCAGGATTCTCAAGTCCTTATGGCCGCTGATTTTGGCAAGTTGCATAGGCTCAATCCTCGCCGCCATGCGCGTAAGGGCTTTATGGCGCGTATCGTGAAAGTGGAAGCCCTCAGCCCCATCAACCTTTGCCCTTGCACGTCTGAACATCACGTCAAGCGTGTGGGAGCTTATATCAAACACAGACCCACTCTCAGACCGTGGCAATCTATCCAATATCGCTATGGCCTTTTTAGACAGCGGCACGTCTCGACTGCTTCCGTTCTTCGTCATCGGCAGATGTACCACGCGGCGGCCTAAATGTACATCACGCCAATTCATGTTACAGATTTCCCCGGCACGCATGGCCGTCTCAATCGCAAACAAGACAGCCAAGCCGATACGCTGTTTTACCGTAATTATCGGCACGCCGTCAGCTACACCAAGCTCACGCACGACGGCCAAGACAATATCGTCAGGCGGGATGTAGTTCCGCGCCCTGCCTTTGCCCGGCCGCCTGATTTGCAATAGAGGATTTGACGGCAAAAGCCCCCATTCTTTGACCGCTATTTGACAGACGGCCGACAGCGTTTCAAGCTCACGCCTGACCGTTGCTTCTTGGACTTCTTTTTTCCGATTGTCGCGCCATTGGGCAAAATGATGTGGGCGCAGGTCGCTGACTTTAATATCTGCCAAATCGGATCGTAACGCACGATTCAGCCGGTATGTTTCCGCCCTGTTGCCTCGCTTCGTTGGCGTGATTTCATCGCGGTATCGTGTCAGCAAATCGGCAAAATATAGGCTTTTGGGCGCATTGCCTTGTACGCCGTCCAAGATTGCCGCTTCAGTCCGCGCCGCCCATGCGACGGCATCGGATTTCAGGGCAAATGTTTCAGACTTAGTAACGCCTTTCAGACGGACTTTAACGCGATATTTTCCGTTGCGCTTTTCGATGGTTGCCATTGGTATATTATTGGGACAGTGAGGGGACACGGCATTATATGTTATAATCAATCCTAATCAATCATAAAGGATTGAATGGTGCAGATATGAGATTGATTTATATGTATAATCTATCAAAAATCAATCATAATCTACTATAATCAATTTGCTGTTTTATTGCACTCCGTCCGCACCACACTCAAAAATGAGCAGCTTTCGAGCTGCTTTTTTTACATCTATTCCACTATATACCCAAAATCAAAACTGTTAACAATAAATAAATCAATCGACTTAAGACACTTTGGGACAATTTAGGGACAAAAAGATACAGGCCATCTGCTTTGAGTAGATGGCTTTTTTTATTAGGGCTTTAAATACCTTTTAAATCAATACAAATCAGAAACTTATAAAAATATGCAAAAACCTCTTGCATTACCGCATTAAAAGAGGTAATATGCACACATGGACAGCCAACATGGTCTGCCAAATATGATTAACTAGAGGATTGAGGCAAAAATGAAATTCTTGGTAAATGTTATCAAAACAGAAAAAAGTTGAAGTAAAACGCCAATATGAAACTGTTACCCGATTCAACCGAATCAATACGGGCGAAACAAAAAGAAGTAGAATTTAAGCCTGAACAGAATCTATTAATTGTAGATGGCGAAGAGTTTAAAGTTTGCGAAGTTTTAGCGAAATCAATCAAAATTGGAAACGAAGATATTAAAACTGCCGAACTGATGACTTATAAAGATGGCCAACAACATTTATTCTACTCTCTTGATATACCGGCATTTTTGGGATAAATTCGACAATCTGAAATGGGGTAAAAAAAGTATTTGGCGGATATGTCAAAATTTAATCAACCAATCTACCGACACCTTGACGGAATCAAGGATAAATACCGAAAGGAAATCAAAATGAAAAGCAACTCAAATTACCATCACCGCAAAAACCAACATGGCACGCGAAGCCGCCGACTACATCAACAGCTTGGCAATGGCAAACGGTTTTACAACAGCTTTTACAAAAAGATGAATTGAGCCAGTATGAAAGCTGGTTTGAAAGCCAAGTTTCTGAATGTGATAGCTACATTGCTGAAAAACTTAGTTATCGAAACTGAAGAAATTGAACTAGACGATGAAGAATAAAAAGACAGGCCGCCTGAAATATGGCGGCTTTTTGAAAAGCAAATCATGAGCAAGAATAATATTTTCAACCTATACCCGGCAATCATTCACGGCGAATCACGCGCCGAAACAGACGAATTTGTGATTCATACCCGATACCCTCGCTTTTTAGCGCGGAAATCACTAGACGACAGATACACGGGAACAATACCGGGGAAACCTGTCAACGGCGATATGATTGAAGATAGCAAGACAGGCCGCCCTCGCCTACCGCTCAAATATCGGGCTTTGGCTGTCTGACTTTATATTTTTGGATAACAACCGACCTGAAGTTACCGAAGAATGGCTGAATAGTCTTAAAAAAGTCTGCGACCAAATCACAGCAGACGATTTGATGTTGTCTGAAGATGGGGATTTGTATGATTGATAACATGGAGCTTGGTTATACACCAAACAATTTAAAGGCATTGCGCCGAAGATATGGGCTGACACAGCAGAATGTTGCCGATATTACGGAATCAACGCTGAAAACCGCCCAAAAATGGGAAACAAGCCCAAGTATGAGCAGTTTTGCAAACATGCCTCACACTAAATGGCTGAAATTGTTGGAATATTTGAATAGTAAATGAGAAAAAGGCCGCCTGGAATCTCAGACGGCCTTTGTTTTATCGAAGAATATCAGACAACGCCTTATGCCGCGCTTTGCAGTCATTGTACAAGCCGATGACTTGCAACGACCACGGCAACACATCCGCGCCTGTTCCGCCCTCAAGTTTAGGCAGGTTTGGGCATGGCTGCACAAGGTCGGCAGGAGGTTTTAATTGCCGTCGGTAATGGCGGCATTGATGACTGACACGCCGTCAGAATCAACACAGACGTTACGATAGACAGGCTTCTCGACAATCTTTTGGACTTGAACATATCGCACCCTTTCTTTCTTTTTCACGCACGGCTTTTGCCGGTCTGATATCGCGGCGGTCGTTTCACGGTCTTGCTTCGCTTTCTCAATTGCGGCATCTTTCAGACGGCCTGAAATTTCCGCCGCCATTGAATCACGTCCGCGCCGATATTGGGCGGCATGGTCGTATTGCCACGCGCCCACAATCAGCACGAAACAAACCACGATCAGAATCAGTTTCCAGTTTTTAAGCAGGGTTGTTCATAGGTTTTCAACATCGCTTTGTAGTTTTTTTAATCTCGCTTTCGGCAAAAATCAAACGCTTCTGGGTCTGCTTCTTCGCCTGCCTGTTTGCGTTTCTCTTCCCATTCGGCGATACGCGCTTTCAGAAATTCGACAGGGATTCATAATCACGCCTCACTTGCACCATGCGCGGCGGTTGCCGTAACAGATGACAAAAACATAACGTTCAGGCGCGGGGCTTGATGGCACAGCCTCACTGTTTACCAGCTTAGACGGCCAAAAGTAGCCGTCAATATCGGCAGGGTTGAACGGCACGATAGAAACAGTGTTACCCTGATTCCCACCTAAACCAAGAATCTGACCTTTTGCATTTTTGCCGACCACAAAGAACACATGGCCACCGCCTTTTCGGGATTTGACCGCAATGCAACCATAAGCAGGTTTTTCCAGCTTCGTTAGCCCAGCACTTGCCCACGCTTTGGCACGGTACCAATCCTTAATGACCGCGCAGCCACTCTTGCCTAAGCAATAACCAACAAACAAGCTCACACCACGGCGTTTCATCTTCAAAGTACCAAGACTTTTGCTGCGCCTGAAATGTCACCATATCTTTCAACCATTGCACGATTGTTGGGTTATGCACTTTAGTGCCGACAATCTCTTTTAGGCCAATGTGTTTTTGCCTCTTTAATCCATTCCAACTCTTGCATTTTTCGTTCTCCAAATAAAAAAGGCCGTCTGAAAATCAGACGGCCACAAGACCTAAATTTTATAAAAATGTATCAACGGCTTATTTTTCAATATTCGCCGGAGCGAAGCGCATTAATTCTGCTTCACAGTCCTGCAAATTATGCCTGAATACCGTATTCGGTCATCAATGCAGATACTTTTTCGGCAACTTTGGACAGGTCGTTCTGCACGAATTCAACCCCGCACCAACAACCATATTACGGGCAGTATTTCCGTGGGTGTTTGTACCTACGCGAATTCGGTCAAACGCCACACCTTTGAGCGTGATAACTGCGACATACCATTTGTCAAGCTGATAAGCCTCAGTCGGGACAATCTCTTTACCATTGATTGTCACGCCAGCGTAATGACGCAGTTTGAATCCACCACCTCTTCAATAGCCGAAATCAAACCGATATTTTGAACCGCTGCTCCATTGAGAACAGACAGCGCATAGCAGCGGCATTACCAGAACCACCTTCCAAATGTTTAAACGGAATAATAATCGCCGTGTCACGACTGCCATCAGATGACAATCCTTCTGTTTCAATAAAGCGCGTACTTTACCCTCCGAAAAAGAAGTGACCATCACTTTATGACCGCCATCCTCTTTAAATGCGCCAGCCCAACCGACAGGCTCACCCAAACGCTCGGAATTAATCACTGACTTCATCTTGGCTGATTCCTGACCAACCGCCGAAACAGCCGCCGCCGTCGCATCTACGCCGTCAAACGTGAATTTGACAGACGTTTCGGTCTTGGCCGCAGGCTGGCTTTGCGCCTGATCGCTATTTTGCCGGCGTAGTCTGTATCGGAGCCACAGGTGTTGTCGGTTGTGCAGTAGCTGTACCGCCCTGATCGTTACTACCATCTGCCGCCAGTGGTTGTGCCTCCGTTGGCGTACCAGCAACTACTTGTCCATCACCACGACTCGAAGACTCAGAAGGTTTGGAACCTCGGTTTTTTTACCCCCTGCCGCAATCAGATCCATCACGCGCAAAGATGCGTTTACACGGTCTGTCGGCGACAATGAAGTAGTGTAAAACTCTGCACCCTCAAAGAAATCGCCATCAACTTGACCATTGCCGTCAAATCTTGCACCAAACGAAATATAATTTACATTTGGTTCAAATGTGATTGCCATTGTGTAGATTTTTCCTAAAGTTAATTCAGAACCGTCATACATAACACCATCAATATGGAATCCTGTTTTAGTGAACTTGAATGTTTTGTCCGTAGTTCCTTTAACTACTACTGCCCCACCGCCGGCAATTTTATCCGAGTCCCAGCAGTACCTGCACCAATAAAGTGGAGTCCGGTTGTTACACGAGTAGATGTACCCAAACTATTAATACGGAATGGGAACACCAAAGTGCTTCGACCTGCGGAATTGGTTGTACCTAAATCCCAGCGAGGATATACACCAGATGAGGCAGTAGGTGCGTAGAAACGTGCTTTAGCAAACTTAGGTGAGCTGGTATTATCTACCAAGTGAGTCCAACCTGTTCTTGGAACATACTCACCAGCACGAACCAAACCACCTTCACCCACAGCATTCGGAACAGTATCATCAGTTGCTTTATCCCAATCCAACAAGACATTAGGCAACGGAGGTGTTCCGCTTGAGGTAGGTCGTTTGTAGTTTTGCATCCCATCCACCTGATGTAGCAGGTTTGGTAGGAGCAGGTGTTGCAGTGTTTTCAGTAGGTTTAGGGTCTGTTGTAATAGTATTTGGGATAGTGAGGATAGCACCTTTATCGTCAGTAACACGATTGTTGACCCATGTTACATTGGAACGAGACACATTAGTCTCATTTAACAGCAGGGCAGGCAACAGTTGCGAAGCAGACTGTTTTAACCCAAATATTGTCTTTAACCAATATTTTAAACTTACTTGGAGCATCCCCGCCTGCCAAACGAATTTGACTTTTAGCGAAATCACCTACACGGATACTATTACCCACTATCTCATTAATCCCGGTTCGTACCTGTGCATCGAAACTAATGAGAGATACCCATCCACTTGGTTTAGTGATTTCAAAAATATTCCGGCGAACACGGATACTTTGAGTAATTTCACCAACTTTGCTTTCTTCATCAAAATACAATGGCACGTCAGTAACTTCTTCAAAATAACATTCGTTATCTTCAAACAAGATTTCACCTGACACCATTAACGGCAGTATCATACCCTTTTAGCAAAGAGAATGTTAGTAACTCGTTTGCCTTTTTGATAATGTTTTTGCTGATGTTTGTTTTAATCACGGAACCATTGTCATCTTCGCGGTTTGCCACGATAAATGCTTGATGCGCGCCCCGACCATCCCACGAAATACCGCTAATGTAGTTCTCTGTTGCCTGCAAATCAACAACAGCAGGTACTTTATACGTTTGAAAAAGTGCCTGTGGATTCACCTCAAAACGTACAGCACACCATCGGTAGTAATCGGAGTTTTTTGAATCTGTCCAAGCAGTATGGTCATCATCCACAGCCAATCGGAAGTCAGGGTCTTGGATAAATACATTCCGAGTAATATAGCATTTAGACAGAGGATACCCACGACCTTCGATTGCAATACCGAAGAAGCGATTACCACGAGAAGTGTTATTGCGGAACTCGCTGGTATATGCGTCATGTACATCCAAACCCTTACGGTAGTTACGTTCCACCAAGTTTTCAGTAATTACACAATCTACGTTAACTGAACCACTAGCAAGAACAACCCCATACCCAGTACCACCATCCTTTTCGTGTCCGTTATAGTGGGCAGAGTTGTTAAATACCTGCATATCAACTTGGTTTTGACCCATGATACCGGCAACACGGTTATGGTGAGAGAAACAGTTTTTGACAACGTTTCCGCGACCATGTGCAGTCAGACCGTCTTTAGTAATTTCGCCTTTATACCATTTAGCGTTTTGTTTATTGATTTCATCTCCTGTTGCGGAACAGATAATGCCGCAACGGTTCGCGCCCAATACCTCCACGCCGTCGATTACGCTGTTAGTTGTAGCGTCGTACATTAAGCCGTGAACCGAGCCAAAATAACTTGTAAAGATATTGCCAGGGTAGTCTTTTCGGACTCAGTAGAAAGTCCCTTTATACCAAATGGTACAATCTTTGGTAACGAAACCGTCTTTCTCTTCGGCAACAATAACGGATTGTGGGCGTGCATCAGTCAGGTTGGTATTCGCATTCCAACGCTCTGATTGCTCGTACTCCGCAATGAATACGGTTCTGCTCCATACCATCCCCCTCAATCCCTTTTTACATTTGGGGAAAGAGGTGGAGTTAAATCGAATACCTTTATTTAGCTTGAAAAACACCGGCAGGGAATTTGGCTACCCTTTTTGCAGCATTAGCCTCATCTAAGATTTTAACTACATCTGCATGGGTATATTCTTTTCAGATTAGAGACATCAACGAATGGCTTTTGTTTCTTTATGGGATTTACGGAAACCAACTCCCATATTGGCACTCGATAATATTCCCACCCACGAGGATATTTTCCATTGCATAAATATCCTTAGATGCATTGACTTTACCTTTATCAACAACCTGAACAGGCGCAGTATTGCCCTGTTCAGCAGGCTTTTAGAAGTCGCATTACCGCCTTGCTCGATAGGCGGTTTCCCATTTTTATTACCCAATCCAAGACGAATAAATTCCGCCGATACTGCCGCCGCTACTTTTTATCTACCTCATCATCGGTTACCCCTGACTGACAGCATATCCAAAAACTGTTTAAAGGTCGTTGATGCGGTAGGTGCCGTTTTTCAAACCTTCTTCGTAAATGCTTTTTGACCATCAATTACAATAGGTAGGTTTTGCACCACCGCGCCGATAATCGTTCCACCCGTCTTAATCGTCATATCAAACTTCCCAAATCAGCCGCCAATTCTCAGACGGCCTTCAAAAATTACTTTTAATTACCCGTGTACATTGACCTTGACCTCATAATCGGCAACAGACCATGTAAGCATTTTTGGTATCAGATGGTTTCAAAATCACCGACAGACCATCATCTGTAACATCCAAATTAAAAGCTCATCGGCAATCCATAAATCGGTCGGATATTCAAAACCGCTGACTCAATAACGGAAAGCTTTAAAAATCTTTCCCGACGCATCCACAGGGCGAAATAAAAAGCGGCTCATGAGTGCCGCGTTTCAAATCAAAAATCAACCTTAACAATATTCATAAAAATCAAAAAAGCCGTCTAAATTTCAGACGGCCGTGTTTACTATGCCAAAATGTACCTTACCCGGCTTCGCCAAGGCTGTTGACCGAAATACAAGCAAATTCCGATATCCAAGAATTGCTTGCCCATCATCGGGTAACATCCCGACCGAACATGCCTCTATAAAACGTCCAAATCGACCCGCCCAAAATAAACAAAAAGCCCAGCCTTCAAAAATCCCAAATGCCGCGCTTTCTTTCGTTTAATCGGCAAATCATCATGTACGCGACCAAGGCCGCAGGGGCAACTGACAAAACCAACATCATTTCTTCTTCCTCCGCGTCAGACGGACGCTCAAACCAATCGACAATTTCGTCGGCGTGTTTCTCAAACGACGGCCACAACACCCGCATCACCTTCAAAACCAACTGCCAGCACAAACCGACCATGACCGGAGCGGCGACATGCGCCAATGGCGTTTTTGTTCCGCCAACCCGGCATTCCAGCCGCCGCCTTACCAAGCACGATAGTGCACCAACACAGGCGCGAGCGCACTCGCCAACAAGCCGCCGATAACGGTATAAGACACCGCCATCCATCGGCTTTGAGGCGCACTGACCATCGTTACCGCCGCCGAAGCCATCGCCCCAAGGACAACAGCGTCAATCGGCATACCTAAAAAATGACCTGCCGCGACCGTACCCCCTAAAGTATACATAGCGACAGGCGTGACCAATGGTTCGGACATTTCCCCACTCCCCGTTATTTACCTTCAATAAGCTCTGCCCCTGCATAAGGGCTGTTTGTATTTTCCGCCGATGCGACAGACGTCAGCGCCCAGTCAATAAAAATCAACCCCGCGCGGGCGCGCCGTTCAACGTCAACTGCAACGAACTGACTGCACGCTTATCTTGCTCAAAGCAAGGCTTTCGTTATACCAACTTCCGATTGTTACCGAATAAATTTTATAGGCGTAATCTAAAGACATAGACGTAACCGTATGAAATTCGACCGGCACTCCGGTTTGTTCGTCTGCTATGCTCTTTTGAATTCCAACCAACTGTTTTTCAGCCATAGGGATCTCCTATACCGCCTAAAACCATTTTGAGACGGCAATACGTTAAAAATTAGGCGACTGGCACATCACCCAATTCTCAGGGTGCAGGTTCGCGGCTCATATCTCCATGATTGGCTGCCTGCGGAATTAAAATTTCTAACGAATGATCGGAATGTCGGTATCCGCAACCACCCCAAAAAAACAGCTTCACCATATCGGCTGGTATTGTAGTTCAACAGATTTCCCAACTGATTCATCAATGCAAAAGCGTTTTTGAACTCATTTTTCCTGTCGCTGCGCCCATTCATTTCCCATTTGCTCATACCATGCGCCCGCTGCATTACTTCTTTACTAAAAGATTCAGTTTGCAACTCTTTAGCCAAAGCATCTTCAGCCTTCTGAATATGTTCCTGATAATACTGAGTCTCAGACACAGGGTTCGCTTTACTGTAAAAACAATATCGCCGGCGCGGACGACCTTTGAAATTTCGAGCATCTTGTTATATTGACGATAAGATGCCGCCAAATTTTCCGACATCCGCGCATTAAACGCCGACAATAGTCCAACCTTGAACGACTGCCATTTCGATAAATTAAAAACGCGGATCACCATCCCATGCGTCTTTTTAAATAATCGGAATATTTGTAATTCAAAAAATCGGCTGATACCGAGGGATATTATCCAAATTCCAACGAAATACCTCGTCAGGAGTAGGTGACGGGGTGCGGATGCCATAAGCCTGCCAAAGACTATGAACACCCGCGCTCATACCCGGTTTAATTTTTCTGACCAAGCAAAGCGTCCACAGACTCAAAGCCCATTATCCCAACAGGTTGACAGACACGGTTGAACAAATAACCACCAGTAACAACATATTTGTATCCGCCACCGGACTCGATCTTCTGAATTGCACTCATTGCGGGATTCACATTCTCCCAACAACTTTAAAGGCTTCATACTGCTGTTGTACTGCTCATACTTCAGCTCGGCGTCAGGACTGCCCTCCAAATAAGCCGTCAACTTTTGACGCAAAGATACATCCTCGCCGCTTGTCAGTGTGCCAATCATGTTAAATACACTATCGCGCGGCTCATTTTTTATTGATGTGCGAAGTAAAAACCACCTTGCCCGCTCAATCTGACCCGTTATCAAATCAGATGGCCGGGCAGGCAGTCCAAAAAGCCTCTGCCGTTGCCGCCGAATCCCCCTTTGCCATCACATAATTGAGCAAAAGGCGGCGAAGGGTTATACATATCAAGCCCAAAACTCATCATATTGCATTACTGTCGAGCAACGGCACAAATACTGGTACGGCAATCCAGCTGTCTCATAAAAAAATATCTCCAACTCCGTACCGCCGGTCATCTCAACCATCAAATATCCAGCACCAAGCGAAACATTACTATATCCGCTATGCTCATGGGCAACAGTTGCCTTACTGCGAAAAAGACATGGTAACCGGCAGCCCGGAAACAGCATTCTGCCGCCACTTTGATTCCCTCAACATAAAAATTTCGCTTTTTCATCATCAGATAACTGACCCCGAATATGCTTCCTCAACAATGCCGCATTTTTGAATATCCCCTGCCGGACTTCAAAGCATGGCACATCAATTCCGCCATCTCCCATTTTTCAGCATCATACCCGCTGCCCCATCCGTGAATAACTGACGGGATAATACCTTTTCGCATTACGCAATAAACCCACACCGCCATACAACGGCAATAAAAGCGAATGCCCTGATTGAGCGAGTTATAAAATCCCGAAGACACAACCGCGCCGGTAGGGAGGTCAAACCGAATCGGCTCAATCGCCCCTCAAATGCGCCGCAAACGGCAGATTTTTACTACCGTCCCCTAATGGTTAATTCTTGACCATCTTCGGCAACAACCCTAAGCAAAGATGGATGGACACCCTGATTAAATGGGTAACGCAATTTCAGACGACCCATATATCTCGGTACAAACACACCGTAATTACATAAATCAACCCCGCTGTCGTTATAAATCGACAACCCCCAGTCATCAGTTGAAATAGCCATAAAGTAAATTCCGTCCAGCAAACGCACCGCCGCCAAAATACATATCAGGCCAGTTGCGAGAGTGATAAAAATTATGCGCCCAGCAAAGCATCCCGTTTTTTTGATATAAACAGGCGACAAATGCTCGACATCCGCAGGGCCATTTTGAATGAGACTGCGGCATTAAAAAGATACCTTTAAAAAATGGCGGCGAGGGAAAAAGCATATCGATAGGAACCATCCCTGTCTCAGCATTGCCAAGATACAGGATACCTTCCACAACTAAAGACGATTCCAAATTCAAATCAATCTGATTACCCCCGCTATCGAAGCAAAATAACCCATAGTCAGTCATAAACTACCTTAATCCGGGTCGATACCCCTAAAGAATACGCAACCCGCCCGTACTGTCTCGCGCGACAAACCCATGTTGATTCAGGACGACGCTACCGCCGCCCGCAGAGACGGAAGACTGAAATCCGCCGTCAGGATTGACGGCAAAAAGTCCCCATCCGCAACGTACCCGCAACAATCGTCGGCGATTGAATCGTCTGACTTGCCGCAATATGCCGACCGTGAATCGTACCGTCTGCAATCAAATCGCCATTCAGACCAAGCGTTGATCGTCCGTTTTTCACTTCAACAACCATCGCAGGCACGATCTGATTGCTGTTCGGATCGACGAACATAACCTTATCGGCCATCATCATGATATGACCTTCGGCAGTCTTACTGTCCGCACCTACTGCAATACCGGAAATCGCCCGCCGACCATTGCCGAATGCCTGAGTCTGCAACGAATACAGGCTCTTCATATTGCCTTCCAAGTCACTGACGACCTTTTTAACTTCGGTTACGACAGCAGTGTCAATTTTTCAGCGTCTTGACTTCCTGCTTGACCTGCTCGGCAATTGCCCGACGGTCTGCCCTCGCCCAAACCTTTCGGCTGATTGACCAAAGCAAACAAATCACGCGACAGTTCGTCTTGAGTGATGCGACCCCGCATTTGCGCCAAAAATCGGAGCAGGGTCAGGGTCCGACCTACCAGCAACAGCCGCGGAAAATTCCCCAGTATTACCGGCATTATCGACAATACGCACCCAAAAATAAAAAGCGTCCGTTACCGAAACACCTGCAAGCGTGTAGGTCGTTTGCGGATAAGCAACCGTCGCCAACTTAGTTGCAGCCGCCCGGTTATTTTCACGCGCATACCAAATTTCAGACGACACATTCTTCATGACCGTATCGGGCAGATACCAATCAAGCTGCACCGCGTTCATCTTAGCCGTTGCCCGAACACCGCTTACCGTGTAATCAACACTCCAGCCTTTCTCAATCGGGGCAGACAACACCCCGCGAGCATTGCGCCCGCGAATTTCCGCGCGATATTGACCATTTTGGCAGGGTTTTGCAGCGAAAGATCAGCCGTCTGAGCATCAGGAATATGCCGATACAGCTTATTATTGCGGTAAATCTTAATATCATAAGATAAAACGCCGCCGTCAGCAGTTAAAGTTATCCCACGAAATTAACAACTTATCCGTCCGACTTCACATCAGGCAAAGACAGTTTCGGGACGGCTCCGTGAAGCGTCGTAACATCTGTATCAAACCGCGCGCGGTTATCGACAGCCTTGTATTTTTTCGGATCGTGCAAAATGCCCGAAACCTCAAAAGTACCGTCGGCGGCGTTTTCTTTCGTCCCGATAACCCGATACAGGCGCGGTTTGACGCGTCCAATTAATATCAAACGCCGCCAGCCGCCGCATCGACAACCTCAGCAAGCTCCAAGCGGTTTTTCTCAGGCTGCGCCATCACTTTCCAGCGACTTGATACCCGCCGCCGTTTTCGACAGACAACTGCTTACCGACCGCATCATCGACATCGCGGTCAAGCGTGACGGACAGCCCCGAAACAGCAACCAAACGCCCCGACACTTCCGCGCCCGCATAATCGTTGTCCATAATTTGAACAACGTCATACGGCAAATGGCGCAAACCCTCACGTCCGACGGTAAACTTGATTGCCGACTGCCGACGCAACTCTGTTTCCAGCATCCACGCGCCGTATCGCGCCGCCTGACCGCGAGAATCGCAGCCAAACGCCGTGATTTGCTTAATATTCAGACCATAACGCTTGATTGCCTGCTGATCTTCGACGTATTCCGTTTTAGTGCGATATCCGTCGTATTTGTCCACATACTGCACGATGACCGCCGTCGTAATCGACTTGTACGGAACGCCCGAATACGCAAACAGCCCGTCTTTGACATTGCTGTTGTTGTACATGGCAACCGGGTCTGAATCAGCGTCCATCACCAAAAGAAAAAAACGGCTGCCATCCCAAACAGGCAGCCCGCGGAACACGCTCGCCAAATCCAGCAGGAACTCGCCCGCCTGACGCCGATTGGTAATGTAGGCATTACAAACAAAACGCGGTTCCTTGCCGCCGAAGCCATCATCGACCAACTCATCGCAGTATTTGCCGACTTGATACAGCGTCCATTTATCAATATCAGCAGATTTCAGACGGCGCGCCAAAGTCGAGTAGCGCGGCTGCGTCAACACATCATAAAAACCCAAAGCCGGATTGTTCGTCCAAGCCTTTTTAAACGAGCCGTCCCAAACCGTACCCGAATACGTCCGTTTATCAGGGGTCATAGTTAGACGGCACATTGACCAACATCCCGTCAATCAGATAATTTCGGCGCGGGTTATTGCTGCCGAACTGATCCGAATCCATCGCCAACGCCGCCAAAGCCGTATGCGGATAGCTCAATTTCGCGTCAATAATTTCGACATAGCTGGCGAAATACGTTTTATTGACTACCTGGTCAGATATTACTATCAGGCGTAGCCCGGGATACACGGATATTGAACGGGGCAGGCGGCAAATTTTCAAACAACACATCCTGATAATATATGCCGCTTGATTTTTCAGTAAATTCAACCGTCTTAGACGCATGAACACCCTGTATTGTCAATAACCTCAACAACCATTGCCGTTTGAGCCGGATTCGCATCGCCGTTGTCCTCGATTCAGTAATTTCGCTCGACGCCGACCGTTACCCGCAGGCGGCTGACCAACTCATCAGACACCGCCCGCACCACCTGCGCGCGGTTTTTGACCTCGACCGACACAGGCACGGCACGCTCCGAAAGCATCAAAGCCCGGAATATAAGTTTGATCGGGCGTACCGCGCTGAAAGAAGCCGACCACGCCCTTAAAATTAAAAGACCCGTCAGGATTCTGAACGGGCGTATCATCAAAATAGACAGACTTCCACGGCTTATCGTTGCCGTTGGCGAAACCCCTGATTTCGCCTTCACAAATCGCATCGATAATCCGCAAAGACTGCGCCAATTCAAAGTATTCGGAGCTTCATACGGCGTTGACGCGCCGCCACCTGATTACCGCCCATTCCAAAATCCTCAATCTACCGTACTAAACCGCCTCGTAATTCATCGCGCGGACGGAGTCGTTTTCAAAAATCGGTGTTATATTTCTGACCGTTCGGCGCCGTTGCCGCAACGCCAGTAACAAAAGTTTTCTTCATGCCCAAAGTCGATCAACCGCCATCGGGTCGGAATTACCATTAGAGTTCTTAATTTTCGCCGCATCAAAAACCATACGGACGACACTGTTTCCCGTTTTGCCGCCGTATTGTTGCCCTCAATCCGCCGAGATTCGATACCCTGCGACACCACGCGGCTGCCGCAATAAATACGGCCATACGCAAGCGGCATCGACTCGCCCTTGAGGCCGCCGTATTGCTCAGATTGAAAAATGAACTGTTTCCGGCTGCTTTCAACGCCTTTTTCCCTGTTCAAATTTCTAGCGGTTTCGTCAGCATTTGCGCCACACGCCCGCAACCATACCGACACCACGCAACAGCAAGGCTCGCGACCGCCCGACCAACTCGTCAGCGCACTCGACCACAATCAGCGCCGCACCTCAAAACCGTCTGAATGATTCCGCCGTTTTTCCCGCGCCTTGAACGCGCGGCTACAACATACAGTACCCCTCGGCGGGCTGACCGAAGCCGCTTTTCAATTCGCCCTCAGACCAATCGTGCCGACCGAAAGCGCACCTGATAAAAACCCTGCCGCAGCTTTTGCCGCAAAGCAGGAATCTGCACAGTCAGCGCGTGAACCGCCTCGGCAGGGCTGGCAACCTGCAAATCAAAAACGGCGGCCGCATTCGCGCAAACCGCCGTACAAACAAACCGTAATCGCCATTCACCGAATGCAGCAAATCATTTTCGACCGCCTGCAACATATCAGGCTCAAAGAGCGGATACCGCCAAACGCTATGCACACGCTCAGACCACTGTTGATTAAACGGCTCGCGCCAGCTCAACTGGTTATAAGCACGATGCAGGATTTGCCCATCGCCCAAATATAAAGCCGCATGGTTCGCGTGACCGCCATAACTAGTCAAAATCACATCCCCACCGCGCAGGCCGTCTGAAACACGGACCGACCCGACACGCTCAAAATGCTTACGCAAATACTCATGCTTAGCGTCATCATCAATATCGCCGCGCTTGTGATCGGGCAAATCTACACCCATCAACATAAACGCATCACGAATCAACGTCCCGCAATCCAGCCTTGCCGTACTCAAACACACGACCGCGCAAATGCGGGCAACAGCGGAACTTCTTCAGACGACCGTCAACTGCTAAAATCCCGGGCAAATCCGTCTCGAATCTGCATCTGACGGTCAGCGCCGACAAAAAACTGCTCGCCGCTTCGGATGGGGTGGACTCACGGCGACTATATTTCCATACTCCTCAGCACGCACCCAATCTTCCAGCCCAATCTCCGACGTTTCTTCACAACCTCTCCTGCGAGATATTCGACAATCTCACAAAAACGCCGCGTCCAAAATCAGGCATATCAATAATCCACACAGATTTCAAATAGCGCGTTTTCATTTACCCAACTTAAAACAGCCTCCGTAATCCTTTCGGAATCTCAATCATGCCCACCCACCTTATCCGCACTCGGAAACCCGCCGAACGGCAACACCGCCGTCGCACCGAACCGCGCACTGACAGCCGTCAACGTCCCGCTGCAAGCATCTTTTAATATCATCCGTCGGCATACCTCCGAGCGGTCTGGCAACCGCCTGCCCCGCAACGCCGCACCTGCCGTCGCCAGGTATACGCGCGCATCGCCATCATGATCCGCGACGGGATGACCGAGCCGTCCGATTCAGACGGCGCAGCAAGCTCAAAGACCGCCCGTTCCGCCGTCAGGCTCGTCATCTGCTCGATGACGTACTTCCCGATAATTTCCTGATTCGGGTCGGCGGTCGGATTGCCGTCTTTAAAATTCGCCGCATCCAAAAACTTCAGCATACGTCAGGCGGCGGACGACATCCACCCCGACCAATTGGTTATACTGGTCAGCCGCCCCGGTCACAAACCCGAGCAGGTTTGAAACCGTCAGCGTCGGACGGTTGCCCGCCCCCTGCGAAGTCGTTTCAAAGCCTTCCGCAGAAATACGGGTGGGGCGCCCTGTATTCCTGCCCCTTCCGGACGACCGCCTGATTCAGTTCGTTGACCTGATTGCAGAAGCGGAAGACCTCCCATAAGCGCGGAAATTCACTTCCACATCTCAGCCAACACATCCTGCTGCGCCGCCGACAACGCCTTGAGCATCGTTCCCGACAACGCCTTCATCCGCGCATTCATGCCGCTGACCTCCTCAAATTCCGCCGAGCTCATACACCTTTCCGCCCTTCGGCGTTTCCGTGTATTCCGACACCTTTACCAACAGCCGCTCCCGACCAATCGGCGTCCAGAAAAACAGCTCCACCCGCCGCAGGAATCAAAAAAGCCCGCCAGTTTCCTCAATCAAAAGCTTCATCCCCACAATACGGTTTTGCCAAGTCTGCATTTTTCGGCTTCAGCGTCAATTTCTGCCGCTGCTGCACTTGCCGAACTTGACAGGCGCACATTAAACGAATGTTTCGCCGTACTCCGACGTGACCTGCCATTTAAAAAGCCTTAGCCATCGAAGCCTCTTAAGACCAGAATCAACGGCTGCCGTGATAACTACCGCCTACACGAGACCCATTATCGACAAACCAACGCTCAATCATCGCAGGCGAGCCGCGCCCAATTTCTTCGCCATTTCCACATCGCCATCAACCGACGAATCAGACGACCCGTCACGGTTAATCGTAATGTTTACCGTCATGCCGCCCGTGCCGCTGCCCAAAGCAGCGACCTGCGACACTGACGCCATTTTCACCCGCCCGACGCGTAGCGGTTTTTATTGATGGCCTCAGCGCAAAGCACGATGACGGCGCGTGGACGCCGCATTAATAACAAACTCGCCATTGAGACAACATAGCGGGGATACTGTCGCTCGTCGCCGTACCCGCGCCCACACCGCGCCGCCGTTTGAAAACTGCTGCACCCGTGCCGCCGTCTTTGAATCCGCCGCCACCCCAAGCACTCAGCGCCGCCTTCATCGCGTTGAACAACGCCATCTTAATCAGCATCTTCGATAGAGTCTTGCAGGATAGACACAGCCAACCCCGCGAAAATCAGCCTTACCCGTTGCCACAAAATCCGCCAACGAATCCGACATCTTACCGGGCGACCCCGTCACGGCATCAGACATATTCTCGCGCATCGACTTGAACGAATCCGAATAATTCCGCATGCCGTCAAGATGCCCGCCAGCCAATCGTTACCGAAAGCCTCCTTGGCTTCCTTCGCCAAGCGTAATTGCTCTTGCAGACGACCGTCATTATCCAGCTTCGCCGTTTGCAGCCCGCCGATAACATCGCGCCGCGCCCGCCGCATTCGCCTCCGCGATAAGCTTGTCATGTTGCGCGCCGCCGTCAGCCGCTCCACTTCCTCGCGCGTCTTGCCCAGCAACGACAACTCAAACAACTAGTCGTCAAAAATCACGCTGACTTGCAGCCTCAAGTTCATGGCTCTCATCGCGTATGTTCTTCGCCTCTTTCGTCAACTCAGCCTGATTGTCAGCCTTGACCGCCAAATCCATAGCCGCCTGACGCGCTCCGACGCCGACCATTTTTCAAAGGTCGGGTCAGAAAGCTAACCAAAGCTGCTCGCATAAATCTTATTCACATTGGCAGCGGACAAAAAGCTCCGCGTTTACCGCAAGACTGCCGTTTGCTGAAATCCTGCTGCCACTTTTTGGTAATCAGTAAGCTCAGGCTTACTTTTAGAAAGCGGAAGGGCGGTAAAACTCACGACGCGGATCATCAACAATTTCTCCGCGCCCGCCGTTCAACCAGTTTTTGCCGCGCCAACACCTCCGGCGCATACTTCCTGCCAATAGGACCGATACGACCCTTATTTACATTGCTAGCGCCGCTATGATAAGCAGTCAACGCTTTGACGATATTGTTGTCATACCGTTTCAGCAAATCGCGTAAATAGCGAGCCGCGACCGTCGGCAGAAGAAGCACACTGCCGAACGTCAACGCCGTACTGCTTCGCCGTCGCAGGCATAAACTGCATCGTACCGCGCGCTCCCACTGGTGAAATCGCATTCACATTGCCGCGCGACTCCTGCATAGACAAAGCAGCCAGCAGGTTCTCGAGGCAACCCAGTAGCGTTTTTCAAGTCCGGCATAATCATATTTTCGCAGCCTGCTCCAAAACAGCGCGGTTTACCGTATATTTTTGCCTTGTTTTTGCTTCACCGCTGAGACCGCTTCGCAGCGCGCGCCGCATCAGCCGCCAATTCTTCTTTGTGCTGCTGACGCAACCGGGCAAGCACCTTTTTCCGCATCGGCAATCTGTTGATTACTGCCATGCTTCTTAAGTGCATTAAGCTTTTCCTGCCATTGCCGCTCTTCGCGCGCAAATTTTTCAGCCTTGCTCTGGTCTCGATCCTTCGAGACCGGTCGAAATCAACGACATATCTGACCGAATCAGACTGCTCTTTTTCGGATAGCGGCGGCCTGCTTCTGCGCCTCATCACGCATCTTGATTTTGCTTTTCCAACAAATCAATTTCGCGCTTCGCCGCGTCAACCTGCGGCTGCGTGTGACGGATTCTCAGAATTTGTTGCAAAAACAGCCGTTTTCAGCCAACCAGCTCTCCAGCGTAGCCTCTCGCCCGATGGACTTCATGTCCTCCCAAGCTTCCGATGCCGCCTTCTTAACCGCATTCCAGCCGCGCGCTCAATCGCGCCCAGATTCTCCAGCACGCGCTCACGGACATTTGCTGAGTTCGTCCGCGAACTTTGCCCTGAATCAAAGCCACCGCTTCCTGCTGTCTGCCTTGCTCAGCCAAAGCCCGCGCCTGCTCATGAGACATCCGCATTCAGCGTCTGATAAACGCGCGAAAAGCGACGACCGCCTTCAACGGGTTGTCCGCGATTTCCTCATAGACGCGCGCCGAAATCACTCCGCGCTCTCGTCGCCTTAGACTGCAAGACCACAGATTCCCCAAACCGACCGCGGTTATCAGCCGCTACCGAGCCGCTCTCGACAAAGCCAATATCGCCGAGCGAGCCTCAGACCATCCGCCCGTCGCATTGCCGACCGAATCGGCAATCGACATCAACTTACCGAAGCCGCGCCCGCCTCCCGGCAAGGAATGACCGCCGCAGAAAAACGCTTAGATTCCTCCGCCCCGTCGTAGTACGCTTTGCCCAAAGCGACCACGCCGCCCGCCAAAGCACCGACCGCCACCGTCGCAGGATTGATACTCGCTGCCAGCCCCTTGAACATATTGCCGAAGCCGCCGAACGAATCACGAAGCTGACCGCCCTGTTGCAGCGCAATCAAAAAACAGATTCTGACCGCCTGCCAACTGCGTAAAAATATCCGTAAACTGCTGCGCTGGAACCATACGCATCGCATTGTTGTACTGACCGACGAAATATTATTCAGCTTCAGTTGATTCTCTTTCGACGCTTCAACGCCTGAGTTACTTCACTGATTTTCGCAACATCCGCCCCGCGCTGACGCGCCAACAACTCATAATAAGCCGACGTACCGCGCCCGCCTGCCTCACGGACGGCAATTTCACGCTGAACCGCATTAATAATGGACTGCGTCGCCCGCTCCTGCTTCTTCGCCAGCCGCTCGCTTGCCCTTGCCCGCCTTATCATATCCCGCCGCCGTCGCCGCGCGCCTGCTGCCGATTGCTGACCCGCATCCTTCGCCGCCTTGCCGATACTGCGAAGCACCCGCCTTTTTCGCGCCGGATTCGATTTCGCTGACATCAAACCCGCCTTAATCGTATTTTCAGCCATCTTTCTTCTCGCCCATTATCGACAACGCCTCACGCTCCATCACGCACCTAAAAACTCAAACAACTTTTTCCGCCGCCGCTGCTTAGTACCCATCAAATCCATAGCCGCAGCGACCGCCTTATAATCCAGCGCATAAGCACCCACCATACTGACGCGCCACTGACCGCAGACCGATGAAAAGCTGCTGCACAGCCTCCCAATTGTTCGGCCACACCTCCACCTCATCCGCCGTCACATCATCCGCATCAAAACCGAAGAATCCTAACGACGAGACCGTCTTCTCGTCGGCAGAAAACATCGCACGGACGGCGGCAATCAGTTTTTCGCGCGCGCCTTCATAAGCCAAGTGGTACGCATCGATAATTGCAACACTGGAACGAGGATATTCGTCCAAAGAGGTAGGCAACATTCTCGGCATTCAGATCATCATCGAAGCCCCAAGACTTGACGATGTCCAAAACAATTTCAGAATCACTGACAGAACCGTCTTTGAGTTTGTCGCCCAATTCCGCCAACGCAGGGCGGTTTTTCCATAAACTCAAACTCAACATCAAAAAGGCTCGCCGGCAGGAACAGGGATTTTTCACTTCAGTTTTTAAACGTAGCGGCATGCGCCAATTTCAATTTAGACATCACAATTTCCCAAAAAGACCGCCCCGAAGAAGGCAGCAAAGTCCCCACAAGTCCGCCAAAAGACCAGACGAAATTACAAATAGCGGTTAAACAAACCGGACGCGAATACGTCATATTGACCGCCATCACCTCGTTACGGACGAGTTGCGGCATCGGACTCGTACTCACATAGCCGTTGTGCGACCACCGATTTATTTTTCAGAATAATACACATCGGCGTCAGCTTGCCCGCTGTCGCTTGCCGCCTGCGCTTCGCCTTATAGCCAGGGCAGCGTCGGGTCGTCGGCAATCTTGAACGTCATCGAATACGCAGATTGGGTCGTCGGCGGCTTACGTTCGAAGTCATCTTCCGAAGCCGAATTCAACGAACTGCTGTTCGCCGCCCGAATTCGACAACTCCATAATTTGCGTGACCTGTTGCCGCCTCGACCTTCTGAAAACTGCCCGCACCCGAACCGGCGGGAAACTTGTTCAAATCAGCGCGTATCGATGCCGTCGGTTTAAAACTGTTCGCATCAACGCTCGTCACACGGAAGACACGTTCATTCAAAACACCCCAACCGGACAACAACGCCACATAATCACCATTTTGCAAACCATGCGCCGTAGCAGTACACACCGCCTCAGCCTCATTTAGAGATTGCCGTGACCTTCTTCTCAGCCACCAGCTTCGTAGCAATCTGCACGATCGAACCATTAGTCAAAGTAACAGCCATATCAAAAATCCTTAAAAACCAAACAAAAAGACCGTCCAAACAGACCGCCACCAAATAAAAAGGCCATCCACATGAGACAGCCGCAAAATAAAAAGGCCGTCCAAACAGACAGCCGCCAACAAAAAACCGCCTAAGCAGTCATAAAAACAAAAATCCTGCACCATCCCGCGCCGGCCATCATCCAAAACGACCGCATCCGCCGCCGACAGCGCATAACCTTCAACGAATCAACACCGACCGCTCCACCGCGCGGCTCTTCTCCATCGCGCCCAAACGGTCAACATCCCACACCGACACCGAGAAACGCACCTCATACCCGCATCATCGTTATGGTCCAAAACAAACAACCCCGCGCCGCCGACCCGCTGCACAATCACCAACGGAAATTCCGCCTCCTCCGGCGCAAAAATCATGGTAAACATCCACATCCAGGCAACACACGGCTAATCGCATCAATCAGAGATTCTTCCGCACCACCTCCAACACAGCCTCCAACATCACAGCCTCCATCCGCGTACCCTGAATCTTCAAAGCACGAGACAAAAAAGGACGCGGCGCAATCGACTTACCATTTTTCCGACGCACCCCGTTATGCACCATATACCCATAAGGCACAGCCCGAAGCGCGCCGCCCTCATATCGGCCGCGATTACCCTCACGGTCACGCCAGCCCACCTGATAAACTGCCCGCCGACCCTCGACCGAATCCGACTTATCATAAAAAGCAAAAACCGAGCGTCTCAAATCGCCCGGCTCAAAATCATATCGCCGCTTACTCCCATCAGCATTGCGACTGCCCTTACTATAAAAATAATGCCGCTTATGATGGCGCGGAGCCTGAATCTTAATCTCCTCGCGCAATAAGCTCACACCCTGAAACGCCGCCCAACGCAGCTTCTCGCCCACCGCCTCCGGCAAACTCTCAAACCGCGCAATCGCGTCCGAAAAATCAGCATCAATGTCAACTTTCATCAGGCAGGCTCTCACGTCAAATCCAAAAACTCACGCCGGCGCAAATCAGGAATCACCGCGCGGATAACATAAACCCCATTCTCCGTCCGAACCCGCATATCCGCCGAAATCAGCGCGCCATCGGATACGCACCGAAGCCCGCACCGAAGCCGACAAAAACATCATGCCGCATCGTCTCCGACCCCGACACATGACGCACATCCGCCCACACCCTACACAGCAGACGCCATACCATCACAGTCGCGCCCGACTTATCCTTTTCTTTCACCCGTTGGAGAATCTCCACACGATGACGCAACAGCCCAGCGTTCATAACCGCTCCAAACAAAAAGGCCGTCTGTTTCAGACGACCTCTTCAAAAACACAATCAAAACCCTTTGTCTTTACAATTTAGTTCCCATTTTTCAGCAAACCGCTGATTTTTCCGCTTCCGACGCCAACTCGCTGTCAAACAACACCTCGAAATCACTCAACACAACAAACCGATGCGCGCCTGTAAAAAGCACCAAAACTGTTTTTCGCATTGACAATTTCCACACCGCCCGTCGATTTTCCGAAAATCCGCAGAATCAGGGTCTTTCAAATGCGCCCTGACAATAGCGCTCTGTCTGTCGCTCAAAAATCGCGGCCGTCGTCTGAACAGGCGCACTAACCCAACCAACAAAAGCAGACCATACCAAAAATCTTCATATCCGAATCTCAACATAAAAATAAATCGGATATTACCCTTCCCACATCCGCTTAACAAAGCCTTAAAACAAAACACCCTTCGCCAGCCCTCTTCACGCCGCCTCTTTAACTTCCACAGGGTAAAAACACCGAAATCCCACGGAAAAACGCCTCGCTGACCAAACCCTCAGCACATAAAATCTCAATATTGTTCCGCGCCAAAAATCCAGCCGCTCCAACGCCACTTACCGAAAAACCTCGTCAAAATACTGAGACAATGTGCAACCTGGATTTTTACGGACAAAATCCAAAACTTCTTCTTTACTGTTAATAATATCCATCATTCCCCACCCAAAAAGCAAAAACCGCCCGAAATCTGCCGTTCGGACGGTTTTTACCTTAACTCACACTCAAACACGGCAGCCGTAAGCCTTAGCTGCACTCGAAGAAGTCGGGGCAACGCCGTATCAAGCCCTAATCAGAATAAAATAAAGCAGAAGAGCGTTTTTGGGGCGTACGGTTTACGCTTAACCGTCAAGGGATCCGACTACACGCCGGGTAAATTGCGAAACGGCTCCAACAGCCGCCGAGCGGCACGCGGCAACCCGACCGCGCCATCTTCGCGGGTAGAATACAAATACCGACCGTCAGCAAAATAGCATTGCGGATAGAAGAATTCAGCACCACTCCGTCAGCCTTGCCGACTTTGGCAGCCGCTGCTGCCTCAGCATCGTCTTGGTACAAAGGACGGTTTTAGATAAGCTACGCAATCAGACACAGCCGCTTCGTAATAAAGACGAATCAAATCGTCCTCATCCTCGCCGTCAACGCGAAGATGAAGCTTGACCAATTCGAGGGTTATCATTGCTGCTCAGTCTGTTGACTGCCCTCTGCACCGCCCTGACCTTCGCCTTGACCTTCGCCTTCGCCGGTCTGCTGAGTATCGGTTTTATGTACCCGCACCACCATCCTGCTTATTGTCGGACGGCGGGTCTTCAGGCTGCTTCTGAATCACCTTTCTTACTGCTGACACAGCCTGCTTCTTTCGCAGCATCCAGCAACTCAGCCGGCACCTCATCGCCTTTTCATACTGAACGGGATAAATCTCCCCATCGGGAACGCCTAAAAACGATTTAGTAAATTTTGCCATGATTATTACCTTTTCAAAATAAGGCCGTCTGAAAACTAAACGCCGCTACCCATACAGGCAGAAGCTCGCTTTCAGACGGCCTGTTCAAATTAAACCGCTACTTTCAACAGCACACAGGCTTCAGGGGTTATCCACACCGCCGCCAACGCGTTTTGAGTGGTATAGAACTGAACGAACGGCTTATTCGTATATGGGTCACGCAGGATGCTCACGCCCTTGCGGTCAAGAATCATATACGCGCGGTTGAAATCGCCAAAAGCGATACACAGCGCATTCGCGGCAACATCAGGCATATCGGCGACTTCATAAACCGGATAGCCGCACAACGTTGACGGCTGGTCTTGCTGATAGCTTGGCTGCCACAGGTAATTACCCTGACCGTCTTTCAGTTTGCGGACGGCGGCAAGCGTTTTTGCGGTTCATCATAAAGCCCGCGCCTTGCGAATATTCGGCAGGCAGCGAATAAACCAAATCAATGACCGAATCGGCGGTAACCGCCGCCGCATTACCGGATTTGACAACGTTTGATTGCACCCAAAAGGGATGCTTTTGGTTTGCATGGTGCCACCTTCGGCATAGGTCAGCAAGCCGGTCGGCTTACCGTTCTGACCGTCGCCGCTGATAAAGGCTTTGTTTTTCTGCAACTGCAAACTCAGTTTTCACTTCATCTGCAGAGAGGCTTCCAAATTGATTTCCAGCATCATCCAAAATCTGCTGAGAGGCAGCAGGATTTGCGTAGAATTTCGCCCGTTTCGAAGTCCAAAGACTTGAACTTCGGCGCATCTGTCTTGTTACGCGAATCTTCTTCACCTGCACCAACCGCTGCCAGCACCGTGCATATTGTAGAGTTTTTGAATTTAGGGGTTCGTAATCGACTGAACCTTAAACAGCTTACGCAGCGGCGATACGGTACGCAGCTTATCGGTGATGGTGCGATCCCATTCCTTCGGCACCAAATAGCCGCCGTCTGAATCTTCCGATTTTTTCAAATCCGCACGGACTTCGCCGGATCGCATAAACGACACAGTCGCATCAACCGCCGCCTGCGCTGCCCTTATCCAGCTTACCGGCACCACCATTCATTTGCGCGGCTGCACGGTTTGCACGGCAAGGTCGTCGATAGAGGCGCGCAAACCAGCCATTTCAGTATCTGCTTTCGCGGCGGCTGCTTTGGCTTCTTCACTGCCTTGCTGCAACTCAGCAATTTCTTTTTCCTTGCTGGCTTTGAATGCAGCAAAGGAACTGTTCAATTCCGCGAGCAACGCGCCCACATCAGGCGCAGTATTGCCGGCATCGGCAAATGCGGCAAGTAAGCCGCGGGCGATCATTGATTTTCACAACTAACCTTTCATGGTTTGAATTAAATTTTTGCAAGGCTTGCGCCGTCTTCAAATCGCCGCCAGCGCACTGGCTTGACGGCGAGGTTCGGCAGCGCGGGGCGTGCCGTGAAATAGTTGTTGAACACATCACGTCTTTGGGCGCGACTGTATCCCTGTTGCGCGAGGCTGGATTCAATCAGAGCCATCGCCTTTTTCTGTTCGTTATCGCCGGACTGCTCGATTTCCTTCACATCGATTTCGCCGTCGGCGAAAACCATCTTCAAGGGCTTTCGACTTTCCAATCCAGCTTTCACGATCCATCATGCCGACGATTTCCGCTTTCGACAGCTTGGCGCGGGCAGCGACACAAATCAGCCATCGCGTCATCAATTTGCGCCAGCGTTTCAATACTGCCCGCCAAATCGTGACGGTTGCCAATCGCAAAGGCTCCATGCGTTTGCCAGTGTATCATCAGGAACGACCCTTCGCCCATCAGAATCTCGTCGCCCGCCATCGCAATCACGGAGGCGGCGGAGGCGGCAAGACCGACAACCTGAACCGTCACCTTCGCCGGATGTTGCGCCAACAGGGTTGTAGATGGAGATGCCCTCAAAGTAGTCCCCACCCGGGCTATTGATGTTCACGACAACCTCTTTGTCGCCGATGGCACGCAGAGCGGCGGCAACGCGTTTAACCGTTACCCCTTCGCTCCAAAAAGCTCTCACCGATTTGGTCGTACATCGTGATGACATTGTCGGTTTTCGGTTTTTCGCCTTAACCCCGCTGTCCCAACGGTTCGCCGCATCAGGGCGCATATCGAAAGACAGCGATTTCGGCATGGCAGACAACGCACTAATCTGCGGCAGATTTTTCAGACTCATTATTCTTTCCTTGTTGCGCCTGCCGCACGTATCGACGAACTTATCTGTTGATTTCGGCAGGTCGGAAATTTCACGCACTTCGTTTTGCGTCATCCATGCTCCATGACCGCCACTACCCAAAGCTTTGGCGAAAATTCCGCCTGATTCTCCAAGCTGCCGCGCGACGCGCACTCGGCATTAAACTTGAATATCGAAGCGGTCTTGCTCAGCAGGCGTAAGCGAAGAACGTGTTAATGCCTGCTCCCACATCGTGAACCAGGGCAGGAGTCCGTATTTCAGGAAAAACACACCCAATTCACTGATACCGCTACTCCCTGATGTGTCATCCATCATCAGCAATGGGCGCGGTACACCAAACATCCGCGCAATTTCCTCGATTTGATGATTTCGGTTTTCAATATGCTGAGCATCAGAAGCAGTGTTTCCCACTTCTCAGCCTTCAGTCCTTCCTCCAAAATCATAAAACGACCGGCATTCTCCTTGCCGCTATACCGCTTCTGCAATGATTCCTGAAGCTGGTTGTACGCCTTATCGCTCAACGCCTTGTCCGTTGCCAGATAACCGCCGGCCATTACCCTTCCGAGAAAATACGACTAGCGGCATCTTCCGCATCGAAAGCAATTCCAACGCCCGTTTTGCCAACTTCACGCGGCTCATGCCCTCTAAGCCGTCATCGAGTTAAATCCGAAGGTGCAATATCTCGTCTGCCTCAAAATCCAGCAAACAGCCGTCTTTTTCGCGTAACCACATAATGCACTCCAATCGTCACGCTGCTTAACCTGCACAGACTTAGGATGAATCGGCACAAAGCTGGATGACCTGACCGCGTGAACGGATAATCAGCGCTGGGCATTGCCATATTGCAAAACATGGCTTTGCATCAAAACTCTTGAACTCCTCAGGCCGTCTGAAACTTATTCGGCTGTCGTTTCCAGCAGTTTCCAAACAGGATGCTCCGTAGCAGTCTCACGCCCGTCATCGTTATGCAGCACATTCAGCGGCAACATCCCGATACTTTGGCTGATTAACGTGACGCACCGATACAGCGCGGCATTGCACAAAGCCTTCCGACCATCAATACCCACACCGCCGCCGATTTGACCGCTACGGATAGAATTCTAACAACGCAGGGTCATTCAACCCCTCAAAAACCAAGCCGCCCGAGTCAGCACGCGGGCGGCTTTTAACCTGGCTATCTCTTTCGCCATATCCTGTCTCACAACATTCTGATTCCGCGTGTTTCGCAAAACCGATGCACCACGGGCAGTCGGATTAAGTGACAAAAGCGACACCGCGTCAAACATCGCCATCAACGGGTCGATTTTTCGCCGAACCGCTCGCCTGCTTGGTAATCAAAAATACCATTGGCGCGTGGCTCGACGCGTGCATTCCCGACCACCCAATTCATCATCGCGCTGCCACTATGAATAAAACAGCCCTCCGCCAGCTTGCGCTCCGCCGTCTTAATCGCCGCGCCCAGCTACCCAGCCCTGCGACACCCCGACCACAGCATCTTCCGGAACGCCATATTTCCAACATCGCGTCTAAAAATCGCACCGACCCCGTGCGGGTCAAGGCCGCATTTATCCAGCAAACCGCTCTGATAAACCCGAGCAACAAGCCCAGCCACCTCATCGCTGTCGTCGCCGATTCGGTTGACGATGGTCAAATCGCCATGCTTGGCAAAATCCAACAACGCCGGTGCGATTTCCTTGCGCCGCTCAACACCGACGGATGCGCCCAAGCATGAAACCACGCCGCCCACATCCGCGGATTGTCTTTCAGACGGCCAACGGCAGAAATCCCCAATAAGTCATCCAACCCACCGCCGTCAACGCCAATATCGATGACCTCGCGAGTGTTCGAGCATCCAATCCAAGCCGATTTTCGGGATTTTTCCTGCCATCCTCCCAAAACTCAGCACCGGGCCAATAATCAGCAGTCAGGGACAAGGCAATCTGCACATTCAAATGCTTTTTGCCATAAATCGCCGAAGAGCGATTTCGCCATCTGCTGTTTAGCCGTTTCAAATTCACCCATCAGATAGGGCTTCGGAAGACGGAAGCACCAATATTAGGGTTCGTGACATAAAAGTTTTCAGGAAGACGGTACGTTCCGTTGTCAACATCTCCTGCGGGTACTCATACAAGACCGGCAACATACGGTTATCAACTCGCTTGCCGTCTCGAACTTCGCGCGCTCGCTTGAGCAAGTCTGCGAATACGCCGGCCGGTGCCTCATCAGACATCGTCGATAGGTAAATCACAAAGCCTTCCGGACGACTGGCCAAAACCGCCTTTTTGCCTCCGTAAACATATCGGCGGCTTTAGAGCGTTTTTCCAAACAGCCAAACCTCTTCAATCAAAACGCCGGTGCCTTTGATACCGGCAACGGTATCACTTTCAGCGGCAAGAATCTTCAGCGTTGCCCCAGTGGTTCGGTGCGTGATCGTACGCGTATGGTCTTGCACCTGAAACAAGGCGGAAAGCTCTTCGTCTGCGCGTATCGTGGCTTTGGCAGGCTTAAAAACTGTGTTTGCGACCTCAACAGTAGAGAGCGATAATGAAAAATTCAGCTTCACGCCGCCAATTTAGAATCAGCGCAGTCAGCACATTACCCCGGCCGCCAAGGTAGATTTCATGTTTTTCTTACTAATCAACAAGAAAAACTCCTGAATCAACCGTACACCGGAATCAGGGTCGTATGCGCCAAAAATTGCCGCAACAAAGTCATATACCCATTCGCGCGTGACTTCGCCCATCATTGGCTCACCAGGCACATCAACCAAGCGCAACTGCTTGAAAATGCGCAACGCCATTTCGGCAGGCTCCTGATACAACGGAGACGGAATCAAGCTTTTTCTGCCTATAATTCGTTCTTTTCCAATCAGGGCAAGCGGTTGACCAAGCTTTTTCAACATAATCTACCCTGCACCGGCTCAGGCGGCCTCATTGGGCTGAACTTCCCACCGGCAACATCATGGGCGCGTTCGCGTTCGACATCCTTTTTGCCCTGATCTGCAACTTTTTCCGTGGAAATATCCCAACAACGCCTTGGCAGCATCAATCTGCTGCCGGTTTAAAAAATCACGCCCAAAGAACACAGAATCAACTGGTCTTTCGGGTCGGTTTGTTCGTAGAAACGCCATCTAACTCAATCGTAGTACCACGAACGATGGCACGCTCACGCGCCGATAATGCGATACGGTCTAAACTCTCCGATGTTTCAACAGACCTTTCAGCCACTGGCACAGCCTGAACCGGCTGCACATCAGAACAACCGACACAGAAGCTGGCTCAGCAGCAACGGCCACTGGCTCCGTCGGCTGAATACGCTTCAGGCGTTCAATTTCCGCAAAACATCAACATCTTTTTGCCAAACGACTGCCGCTTGCGCTGGCCGTCTTTTCGCTATACCCCGCCGCAATCGCAGCCTCTCGGTTCGACAACCCTCGCAATTTCGCTTTGGCAAACAACTCCTTTTGTTCATTCATTGCCATAGTGAAATTCCAATAAAAGCCGCTTTTTCAAGGCGGCCTTTTGTAGCATAAAATGCTAAAAGTCAATGTTAATCAACCTGTTAAAATATCGCTTTAACAGTTTCACGGGGAAAAATTCTGCAAATGGGAGGGCGGGGGGTTTCCGCTGCTAATCCCTATGAACTTTTTGATACCCCTACCCTACCAGCGACGATTTCGCCGGCGATTTTTCTGAAACAGATTTTTCCAAGTGACAGTCTTTTGCAAAGCGTTTGCAAGTTTCCCATCATCCGCGCCGCCATCAGCGAGCGGAACAATATGGTCACACTCAGCATCGCCTGGCAGCACCACCCGACCACACTGCCGGCACTGATACTGGTCACGCAGCAGCACGGTCTCACGCAGAGCTTGCCAGCCACGACCGCGCATACGTTTTTCCGCCGTCTTTGGTGGATGCTTCACGGAGATTCTGTTTTTGCTCAACAGGTCGGAGCCGTGAAGCAACTTGTTTTAAGCGACCCATAAAATTCTTTCCAAACGCAAAGGTCGTCTGAAATTCAGACGACCTTTCAATAACTGATAGGGATTCTACAAATGACGAACAAAAAAAGCGGCATCGCACCTGAACGCACGAAACCGCAGTTTTCCATAATTTAAACAAATTATTCCAAGAAGTGCAAGCTCTTTAACAAGTATTTAACAGCTTTAAGCACTTCTTTCCGCTTAACGCATTCATTAAAAAGCGTTTTTGCATCTTCGAGATATTTATAAAATGTGCTAACACGGCAACCACATCTAGCAGCTTTTGCCTTGGATGTTGTATCCGCCACCGCTTCAACACCGCGTATAGAATATTGAGCCAGCAACACTTCCCGATGAAAAGCAGGTAATCCCATGACTGCACGGTCAATATCAGAAAATACCGAATCAGAATCTACACCATAAGGCAAAGCCATCACGCCACCGCTACCAGTATTCACCTCACCCGCCATCAAACGATTCAAGCCATTTGAACTATAACCCAAACCATGATCATTACAAATGGAACGCCAACGCGCCCATTTTAAACAACAAATCATCTAAAGTCATTCAATCCTGTATCAATCTCGCCATACAGTTACCCTGTAGCCCCATCAATTAATGCAGAGCTTTGTTTTATATGAATGAAATTATATCAAACCAAGCAACAACAACCAACAAAAATTAGATTGTCCACATTTTTCAAAATTTTTATCTGGTTTGTCCATACTTGTCCAGGGTGTTGTCCATAGCAAAAGCCTTATATTTATTGGTTTTGTCCAGTTTGTCCATACTTTTTAAGTAAGTCCGTATGTGGAAGTAAAAAATAAAAATAAAAAACCATGTATACACAAAAAAGCGCGTAATGAAAAAAATCATTACGCGCGTATAAGGCCTGACCCATGGACAAACTGGACAAACTGGACAAACCACGATTTATAAGGCTTTCAGAAGACCCCATAATATGGACAAACCATCAAAAATATGGACAAACCAAAATTACAACGACAATTTTTCTAAAAATGCGGCCAAATTCCGCCACCCTGATTGCCGTAATAATCCATCTTACTGACAGCATCCTCCGAATCACGGGCAGTATTATCCGTGTTAGGCTGTGGGAAGAGCTGCTGCATTTCAGGCGCAACCAATTATGTGGCACCACAAAGATACGCAACCGCTTCTTGTCATATCCATTCATTTCTAACCCAAGTTCTCACATCTTGTAAGCGCTTGGCCATATTTGAATAAAAATTCTTCTGGGTCATACTAAAAAGTCTTAGTATCAGTAGCACCATTTCTTGTAAACCTTCCACAAATCCGCCGCTGCTGGTAATAAAAAGGCACATCAATATCACCATTATACCAATCATCCAAAACGCCTCCCAGCCCGGCTTATTCAGATTAATCATTCGGCGTTTAATCGGTGTCATCAACGGCTTAGAATGCGGATTAAACGGTACACGCTCCCCTGATCATTGGTGTGACATCAACGGCAAAGCACATAAAAACGCAGCAAATTCCTCAATACCGCCATTTTTCAATTCCGCATCCAAATTAGCATACATATCATCCGTGAATTTCCGACTACAACCTGATACCATAAAACGACGGTCATTTGATTCAATCGGTATCGAACGCTCATCATTCGAAAAATGATATACGAATTATAATCCGAATGTTTTTCAGCATCGCGCCCTTTGCGCTCCACCATAATCACATCACTCGTAATCATATTTTTAAGCTTACCGATGATATTCATCCGCTCATCAGACGGACTAATCTCTTCAAAAATTGTAACCAACGCAAACAACAAAACCGCATTAAAGCGAGATTCCAGCGCATTTTGGTCAAGTTGGCGCAAATAATCGCAAACAAACCCTTAACAACACGCTCTCGAACGTCGATTTACCCACCCCTGAGTTTCAGAGATGAAAACCAAAGCCGTTGCAGGCTTACGTTCAGGCCAGCGGAAACGGCAAAGCCAACCAATTCAAAACCCACTCAACAGATGCATCAGCCTTATTACCATTGCCGGCACATAAATTTTCAATCAAGCCAATGATATGCTTACACCTAGGGAAACGCACCTTCAAATCATCAATCGACACATCCTTGGCCGTCTCAACCTCCGGAAAAACCGCAGGCACAGGTAAACCACGAAACATATTGATATAATTGACTAAATTATCATCATTAAACGATACTCCACACGGCAAATCAGGCTCAAAAACATAATTTGAGATCGGGCATACCATTCGCGCCGGAGATTTCGACCAATCATCAAACTGCTCCGGCCACGCCGCCTTTACCGCTGCCAATGACACAACCGAATCAACTAATATCAAAAAGCATCAGTTGTCCCATCCAAATAAATATAGCGGTTAATCATATCCGCAAACATATCATCAATCTTGGCCAACGCCTCCAACTTCAACCGCTTACCGATGATTTCAGCCTCAAATTCCTCAACCTTTTGCCGTTTAGCCTTATAAGACCAACCAAGCACCGCCTCTTTGCCGAAAAATCTTGCCCAACTGACGAAAAACTAAAAATCTCCCCTGTTTTCAAAGAGATAACACGCTCCTTCAAACCGACTTGAGCAAAATTATCCATCAATTCCTGCATGACCAAACCTTCACGGCTACCAACATCCGCCCCCGCGCCGCCCCTTGGTCTTGTGGGTGCGGTGCATCGCACCCACTCATATTATCAGAAGGGCGCGGGAAGATTGCCGGGTCGGAATCATCCACAAAGGATACGTCCGCAAAGCGGACATCACCGCCCGAACACTGGTAAGCGGCTCAGTATCCACCAACACATCAGCAATATCGTAACCACTTGGCCAAACGCCAGGACGTGGAATATCCGCGATTTCGACCGAACAGCCCAAATCAACCAATACCGCCGCAATACCCAACATCGCCGCCATACCCGGCTGTTCCAAATAATCCAAATACGGCATATCCCATTCGCTCAAACCCTCCTCAGCATCTTTTTGGAACGTTTTTCGGCGCTGACTATCACAATCCGGCCAACACACTCACCCTACGGCCGGCAAGCGGCTGCCAGTTAGATTTTTCCAACCATTTGCACCACCGTGCCAAGATACCGCAACATAATCAGCCAAATCATGGCAATTTGCCGCCGCGTCCCGACATTTCTCCCCTCGACCAACAAAAACAGGCGCATTCGGGCGGCGTGCCAAATCATCAAACCATACAACGGCAAAGGCTCAAGCACACGACGATTCCGCCATTCCTGCTCGCCCCTTGCCATTCTGGCACCATGCAAACGGCAGGTCTTCCTTATGCCCGTCAGCACCGATAAACCGCTGAATAACCATCAACGGACGGCCCTGCTCATCACGATAAACCGCCTGCCGATCAACCCTCTTATCCCTAGCTCGGAATTTGAACGACGATGAACCACGCAAAAAGCCCAATTTCGCCTCATCCACCGGCACAATTGGCGTCCACGTTTCCCGCGCCCGACCAGATTTACCATAGTTCGGCGTACCATCCCAAAAGAACACGCTCCACCGGCTCAAAGCCACCGATATTCAACCGTTCGGCCACAGCACGAAGCGCATCTCCCTGATTACCGTGCGTAAACAAATAAGCATAAAGGCTGATCAGATCCCCGCCAGCATCATCAGTCGCATAATCAGCCCATGCGCCCGAATGCGTATTCACCGCAAATGAACCCAAATGACGGTCCGCGCGTGTCGGATTCAACGCAAAAAAACTCATGCCCCTTATACTTACCGCCGGGCAACCATTCCGCCAGCAAATTATCCACCGCATTCAAAGCAGCATCAGCAACAGATTTAAAGTCTAATTTATTCATTTCAGACGGCCTTATACAAAAATTTAGGCGTGAAAAAGCCTGCCCCCTATAATGGAAAAAGGCAGGTGGAAAAACATCCCGATATGGCGTATCGGAATCAGGGGGTATTCAAGACACAGTCACCAAAGGCGACAGAATTAACGCAACCCGCAATTTTGAAAATCCAACAAACGGCGCGGCGATCACTATTCCATTCATTTCACACCTCAACTAATTCAGGCCAAATTTTTTTGAAAATCATTAGGCCTCAAATCTCGCCGCGACACTTTTGCCGCCCGTGTATCGCTCAATATCGACACATACAATCACGGGGACTTGACGTTTGCCTGTCGCGTACAGGGATAAGTGCGGCGCAGCGATACCAAGCGCCTCAGACATCTTGATTTGAGACCCAATCCCTTGTGTTTTTGAAAAAGTCAGATAAAGTCATAATATTTACAATTTGATAATTTGTTAGACGAATATTATCACTAGGATAATATAAAAGCAATAGCATTATGTGATTTTGACGACTTATTTTTTGATGATAAATTATCATTTAGATAATTTGTAAGCAGAGAGTAGAAAAATGGCTGAAAATCAAAAATTTAAAACGATAGACTGAAACATGGCGAGACCGCCTGAACATCTTGATTGACAAATTTGGCAGTCAAAAAAACAACTGGCAGAACATGGCGAATATCAGCCCAAACCAAATATCACAATGGCGCACATCGGCGATTGCAGGTACCGGCAAAACCCCGAAAAATGAGCGTTGAATCCGCCCGTCGCCTCGAGGAGTCCTTAAACCTGCCACGCGGATGGATGGATCAGCCCATTACCCAAAACAACACAGCTGACCAAATGCAAGTCAGCAACAATTACAGCAACGGCGACCAAAACACCACCTTTACAACTTAATCCAAGAAAAAAACAAAAAGCATAGCGAATCAAATAAACTGAAAGAGGAAGCGACAGGCTATTTAAAGACCATGCCACTGCTTGATATAGATACAGGGATTGATTTTGCAATCAATCCAGAAGAGCATTTAAAAAGATAAAAGAGTACGATGACCGAGCATCAACATTCATCCCGCACAGCAGCTACACATTTGGCGTCAAAATGCCCGACGACAGTATTCGCGATATCACCGCCGAGCGTATATCCAAAAAACGACATATTAATTATTGAGCCGAAAATCGAGCCAAGACATGGAGACCTTATATTGGTCGGACTCAATTACAACAACCCAAGCCGACGGCGCGGATTGATTGCCCGCTGCGATTTCGACCTTAGCAACAATATAAAAATCAAATACAGCAATGAGCTGCCGGCAGACCTGCCCGAAGGGAGCATTAATTTGCGGCGTCATCGTTGAGATAAAAACGCCGCCTAATCCCTGTCGACACGATAAACTCACGCCTAAACGCAGATTGGGACATAAAAACGACACTCAAAAAAATAATTTATACACTATCAAGCCGCGTTATGCGGCTTTTTACGTCCCTCATATTAGCGCAATGATAATTATATTCTTATAAAAAACTCATAATTTTGTGGAAATAATACAAAATATTTGCCTTTTTGCTATTGCTTATAAATTATCAGATTGATAATATACACCCATCAAAACAAACAACCCACGAAAGGGCAAACTGATGGAAACCAAGAAATTAATCAGACAACACTTGTCTCAAATGCTCCGGAAACTGAAACCGGCAACTCCAAGAAAACAAGTCATGGTCGCAACGGGATTTTTTTATTGAAGAAACTGAGGAAGCGTGCAAAACAGAACTTGACCGAGTCAAAAACACATCAAAACCGCTTTCGACAATCAAGTTACCCACCCTCATTAAAGACTTCAAAATGTCAAAAGAAGAGGCAGAGAAAATCGCACTTGAACACGCTCAATTCCGAATTGACAGCCTGAATAGCTCATACAACTTATAAACAAAAGGCCGTCTGAATATTCAGACGGCCACACAAAGGGCAAAAAAATGAAAATCCGCTACATCCCTAATTGCCATATTAATCGCAACAGCAGGCTACATGACCGGCAAAAGCGACAGCCAAAGAAACAATTACCGTCAACATCGAATGCCCACAGGAAGGCTGCGGTTTTATCGATTTTGATAAAAATCCCGAACTAATCGGAGGCGGTCTCGTTCTTAAACCAACAGACCCGAAATAACCATGCCGGCAATATTAATCTTAGCTTTACTCATCATCCAAATCGCCGTTGAACGAATCACAGGCATCAGATTCCGCAAATGGATAGACGGCACTCCACGGAATAAAAACCATGGCAACCAACAAACGACCACGGAAAAATATTGCAAAAAACGTCTGTACTTAATTGATACCGCCCGGCAATCCCACGTCAACTCAATACAGCTCGTAGCACACGCAACAAGCAACAGGCCACTATCGGAAGAAACAATCAATGCCGTATTAACCGGATACACAAATTTTTCTTGACCTAGTCAAATCCGGGAAAGCAACAGGCCAAATTTTTCTTCCAAATGTGCGAATGCCATTACTTGTATGTTGCCCTACTGGAAGTGATGAAACGTGCCAAAGTCAATTTCGACAATGCCGACGACCATATGCAATTTAAACTTCGACTGTCCATCCCTACTCGACATCGCGATCGACAGCACAACAGACGTTTTAGAGGGATCGCAACGCGCGAAAAGAAAACCAACAAATTTATTTTGACTGGAGATGAGATCAAACACATTGAGCAGTCAATATCAGATTTCAAATGGCTCCTCGAAATTTCAAGCTGGCAACATTACATTGCCGCACTGAAAGAATCAGAGCCAATCCTAAACCAAGAAGCACACCGCCAACGCAGAGACTGGAGGCAACACAATGAAATATTTAGCACTTTTTATTAATTTGTTTTTCAGCAGGATTAATCGCCTGCTCAATCATCTACTACATAAAAATGCAAACAACCAAAAACAATGACGACTGGCACGGCGGTAATTGGCCATATCAATAGGAGCTATAACATGACTCGACACCCAAACATAGCCGTAAAACGAAGCCCAAAAACACATGGCTGGTCATCGAATACAAGGGACGTCTTATGACCATAAGCATTGGTCAACTGGCTCACACTTTAAGCGTAAATCATTGCTGAATACAAGACTTTCGAGGAAGCGGCAGAGAAAGCCGAATACATCCGAACCAACAAGAACAAAGGAAATTAAAAATGGCAAACATCGACTTATCGCAATGGACTGAAAGCGTACCAGTTCAAATCGCAGTAAACCAAGAACAAGGATTCGTGGATATTATTATCGGCCAAGATGACATTTTTATGAGCATCGACCATGCGAAGGATTTATATCGAAAAATTAAAAAGAATACTTTGGAGAAGCAAAATGATTAAGGTCAGAGACAAAAAAACATCATTGTATACAACGCAAGCGAGAGCTTGACCGAAAGCATAATTAAAGACGTTTTCTCAGGATTAATGCTTGATTCTGCTTATATATTAGCTATTGGTCAGATTCGGTATTTTTGGACTTTTTATTACCGGCTTGATGTTTTTATTTTATCTTTCAAGCAAACTCAACAGACTAATAAAAAGCCGTGTCACAAAGTTTAAAAACATGGGCAGAGTTTAAAAAAATGGGTAGATGAGCAGGCTGAGCTTGAAATGCACTTATCTGATATGCCAAACAAGGACGACAATG